>Ga0315275_10003154_pt1 | contig 15118 bp, 18 predicted proteins | sample YL17G03_0_MG_FD_205557 | JGI IMG/M metagenome (GOLD analysis project Ga0315275, IMG submission 205557) | Sediment microbial communities from Yellowstone Lake, YNP, Wyoming, USA - YL17G03_0 | ecosystem: Environmental > Aquatic > Freshwater > Lake > Sediment | place: USA: Wyoming | collected... | reverse complement strand
CAGACCATCCTGCGCAGCGAGGCGAATGCGCGGGTGGGGGTGGAGGTGACGGCAGGTTCGAATGAGGCGGCCACGTGAGTTGAGACGCAGACGGTGCGGTCTTGCCGGAGTTCCGTTCAGAATCCGAACATGTGAGACCGCGGTACCGCCGCGGGCAGGCCTCGGGCCACCGGGTGGAGGGCGCCGCGACCGCGGGAGTGGGGTCGGCTCGCCGGTACGGCGGAGCAGTCTCTACGCTCCCTGCATGCGCGGAGCTGTCGCAGCTGGGAACCGGCACACCGCCGAGGCAGGCGCGTGGGCCCTCGCGTGCGGGGGGAACGCCGTCGACGCGGTCGTGGCCGCCGCACTCGCCGCATTCGTGGCGGAAGGGCCATTGACCGGACCGGCGGGCGGGGGCTTTCTGCTCCTCCGCGATGCCGGCCGGGAGCCGACGCTGCTCGACTGCTTCTTCGCCGTCCCTTCACACCCGCAGGGCGCCATGGACGAGGTGCTGATCGACTTCGGCGACGCCTCGACGCAGGTGTTCCACGTCGGGGTCGCGTCCGCGGCTGTGCCGGGCCTGGTGGCGGGCCTGGCCGAAGCGCATGGTCAGCACGGGAAGCTACCGTGGGCGGCGCTATTCGAGCCGGCCCTCGAGCTCGCCCAGCGCGGGGTGGAGATGACCGGGCCGCAGCGCTTCCTGCTCGAGATCCTCGTGCCGATTCTCGAACGGACGGACGCGGGCCGTAGGATCTACGGCTCTCACACACGTGCGGAGACCGAGGTGATGATCCCGGGTCTCGAGCGACTCCGTGACGACGGCGCCGTCGCCGTCGCCGACTTCGTCCCCGCGCTTTCGGCAGACATCTCCGCGTATCAGGTGATCGAGCGGCGGCCGTTGGAGGCGGAGTTCGGGGGGATGAGGATCCTCACGTGCCCACGGCCGTCGTTGGGCGGCGCGGTCGTCGCCGGTGGGCTCGCCGAGGTCGACGACCGACAGCAGTCGCAGCGGGAGCCGCTCGCCGTGACGCTCACGCGCGCACTCGTCGCGGGGTACGGCGGGAGCGCCCGGCTTGCTCCCCTGACGGGCACGACGCATGTCTCGGTGATCGACACCGACGGCAATGCGGCGGCGCTTTCGTCGACCCTCGGATCCGGTTCGGGTGTCTTCTCGCAGGGGTTCCAGCTGAACAACATGCTCGGTGAGCTCGACGTGATCGGTACGGAGGAGCGGGGTGCGGGAGAGCGGCTGCCGAGCATGATGGCGCCGACGCTGGTGCTCGACGGTGACACGCCCCGCCTGGTGGTCGGCAGTGCCGGATCCGTCAGGCTCTCGGGCGCGATCATGCAGGTGATCTACCACGTCATCGCCGACGCGCTCACGGTCGGTGAGGCGATCGACCATTCCCGGCTCCACATCGAAGACGGGGTGGTGCAGATCGAGGGCGGCTGGCCCGAGCAGACGGCGGCCCAGCTGCACCAGGCGCGCTATCGCGTGAACCAGTGGGCGGGGACGAACCTGTACTTCGGAGGCGTCTCGGGCGTCGAGCGACGGCCTGACGGGCAGCTCGGAGCCGCCGGTGATCCACGCCGTGGCGGTCACGGGGTCGTCGTCCCGTGATCGGGATTCGCCGCGCGGAACCGGGCGACGCGGAGGCGCTTGTCGAGCTCGGTGGCGAGGTCGGCGCCGAGGAGGGCGCGTGGCTTCTGACCACGGCGGAGTGGCGGAGTATCGCGGACGAGCGGCGCTACCTGCGCGCTGTCCGCCGGCATGCCGATGCGGCCGTCTACGTGGCCGAGGCCGACGGCCGGATCGTTGCCCGGCTCTCGCTCGCCCGCGACGTGCATCCGGCGAGCGCTCACGTCGCCGACCTGGGCCTGATGGTCGCAGTCAGCCATCGGCGCAGGGGCGTCGGGCGCGCCATGCTCGAGCAGGCGGTCGCGTGGGCCGAGAGCGCCGGCATCCGCAAGCTCGAGCTCCATGTCTTTCCCTGGAACGAGCCGGCCCTGGCGTTGTACACGTCGTTCGGCTTCGAGCGCGAGGGCCTCCGTAAGGGCCACTATCTGCGTCACGGTGTCCCGGTCGATGCGATCCTGATGGCCTTTCAGATCGACCACCCGTCCTAGGGGCTTCGCCTGACGTCGGTCGTCGTCATCTCTCATGGCAACAGCTTGTCGATCGATCCGTGACGTGTCTGTGCCGACTCTGTCTCAGCTTCGTAACGCCGCGGTAGCATCGGCCGCGATGGAGCTCCGCGTCCGTGCCGACCGCCTGTACGCCGATTTCGACGCGCTCTCGAGGATCGGCGGCACGCCCGACGGGGGTGTCGAGCGGACGACGTTCTCCGAGGCTCATCTCGTCGCCCGGGCCTGGTTCCACGAGCGGGCCCGAGCAGCAGGACTCGAGACTCGCATCGACTCGGCGGCCAACTACTCGGCCGTTCTGCGCGCCCCCGACCCGGCTGCACGGACGCTGATGCTCGGCTCGCACCTCGACACCGTGCGCCGAGGCGGCCGGTACGACGGCGCGCTCGGCGTGGTCTGCGCCCTCGAGGTCCTGCGCACGATCAAGGACGCGGGTCTCGACCTGCCGGTCACGCTCGAGGCGATCGACTTCACGGACGAGGAGGGCACGCTCGTCGGCACCCTCGGGAGCCAGGCACTCGTCGGCGAGCTCTCCCGGGACGCACTGGCCAGGCCGCGAGGTGGCCGCGAGCATCTCGTCGCCGAGCTCGCCCGCATGGGGCTCACAGAGGACGGCATCCTCGCCGCCCGTCGAGATCCGGCGACGCTCGCCGGTTTCCTCGAGCTCCACATCGAACAGGGGCCGTTGCTCGAGCAGGCCGGAGTCGACATCGGCATTGTCACGGGCATCACGGGTGCCAGCTCGTTCCGGGTCGTCTTCGCCGGTGACGCACGGCATGCCGGTACGACGCCGATGAATGCCCGGCGCGACGCCGCGGTCGGCGCGGCCGCATTCGTGCTCGGGGTGCGGGAGACGGTGACCCGCGACTTCCCGGGGTGCGTTGCCACCGTCGGAGACATCGTCACCGAGCCGGGCTCGTACAACGTCGTCCCCGGGCGCGCGACCTTGCAGCTCGAATGCCGTGCCGCGGACGACACCCGGCTCGCTGCTCTCGAGCTCGCTCTCACGCGGCGAGCCCGAGCGGAGGCCGAGGCGCTCGGGCTGGACGTCACCGTTGAGTCCGTCGGTCGGTGGGAGCCGGCTCCCACCGACCCGGCCATTCGCGCGCTCATCGCCGCCGCGGCGTCCGCTCTGGGCTTGACGACCATGCAGGTTCCGTCGGGCGCCGGCCACGACGCCCAGTCGCTCGCTGCGGTCACGCCGAGCGGGATGGTGTTCGTGCCCTCCGCCGGCGGCATCAGCCACGAAGCGTCCGAGCACACGGCGTGGGAGGATTGCGTCAACGGCGCGAACGTCCTGCTCCATGCGACTGTTCGTTTGGCGCAGGCGGAGCAGGCATCGGGCTGAGGTGTGTTAGCGCGGCAGCGATCGCGGAATCACGAGCTCCACGAGCTCGGCGCACCCGGATCGCACCTCGTGCCAACTGTCGATCGCGAGCCGAAGCTCGGCGAGCGCGCCGGTCGGGAACGCCTCCGGGCCGGGCGGCGCAAGCGCACGGATGAGCTCGTGCAGGGCGGGGTTGTGCCCGATCACGAGCACGTCGGCCATGTCCACGGGCAAGACACGCAGTCGTGCGAGCAGCTCGGCAGCCGACGCGTGGTAGATGCCGGCCTCGATCGTCGCCTCCGGTGCACCGAGGTCCTCGGAGATGAGGTCGAGCGTCGCCCGCGCCCGTCGCGCCGTCGAGCACAGCGCGAGCTCGGGGCGAACCTCGTGCTCCGAGACCCAGCGACCGATCCGCTTCGCCGCTTTGCGCCCGCGGGGCGCCAGCGGGCGGTCGTGATCGGCGAGCCCCGGCTCGTCCCAGCTCGACTTCACGTGGCGGAGCAGCCAGACGCGCTTCACCAGCCCCGCCTCCATTCGCGGACGAGCGCAGCCTGCCCAGGCGTCTCGGGCGACGGCCGCTCGCTCGCAATAGCAGCTCGCAGCTCGGCGATCCTGGCGATCGGGTCGCCCTCGTCGAGCTGGTGACGGACGAGCCAGCAGCCGATCACGGTCCCGGTGCGGCCGACACCCCCCCAGCAATGCACGTACACCGTGCCACCCTCCGCGCGGGCTGCGTCGATGTCGTCGAGGATTCGCATCATGTGGCCCGTCGTGGGCGTGCCCATGTCGGGGATCGGGTGGGCGAGCCGGCGCGAGCCGTCCAGCAGGTGCCCGTAGTCGTCGAGGGGGTCCGACGGATGGGTGAGGTCGACGAAAACGGTTACGCCCTCGCTCTCGAGCGCCGCGACGGCGACCGCCGTGCCCGGATACGCGCCCGCGAGCAGACCGTTGCTGACCGCGTAGTGAGCGGGCATCGGCATCACGCTGGAACCTACACCGGCTCCGGCGGAGAGTCCGTGGCAGCCTCCTGCACCGCCTTCCAGGCAGCGCGCGCCGAGAAGCCGCGGCGGGCGAGAAATGCGATCGCTCGGCGGCGATCTGCATCGTCCGCGACTGCTCGGCGGCCGAGCGCAGCGCGGGCGAGAGCCACCTCGTCACGACCGCCGTACGCTTCATCGAGCGCGGCATCGGCGAGCGCGCCGGAGAGGCCACGCGAGCGGAGCTTCTGCTCCGCCCGTCGACGTCCATACCCACGCGACTGCATGCCGCGCGCGAGTTGCCCCGCGAGTGACTCGTCGTCGAGATACCCGTAGCCGGTGACCCGCTCGATCGCCTCGCGCGCCAAGGCCGGTGACACGTCGCGCGCCGCGAGCTTCCTTTCCATCTCTGCTGTCGACTGCATCTTCGCGGCCAACGAGCGCACCACGAAAAGGCGGGCCCGTATACGGCCGAGCGCTTCCTCGACGGCAGCGCGCCGCGCGTCGTCAATCTCGTCCCCGTCTGCCACCTCGAGCTCCCCAAATGCCTCGGGCTCGACCCTGAGCCACGCTCTGCCGTCGAGCCGCAGCGCGATCGATCGTCGGCGCGTGGATGCCGTTGTCCTCTCGTCCCCGGAATCGTGCTCGATCGTCAGTCGGGCCACAGGTTCGAGGCTACTGCTCGAGGCTACTGTTAGCAGGATGGTCGTTCGTGTCCTCCTCCTGACGGTCGCAGCGCTGCTGCTCGGCGGCTGCGGCAGCAGGGACGACGAGCAGGCGACGACGGCGACCTCGACAGTGACGACCACCACCACAACGACGACCACGCCTGCACTCGACGGCGCTTCCACGGCACCGGTCAGCTGGACGTCACCGATCACCGAGACGGCATTGCTCACCGGCGTCCGCGCTGCTCCCCACCGGGGCTACGACCGCGTCGTCTTCGAGTTCGAGAACGGTGTCCCGGGGTACGACGTGCGCTACGTCGCACCGCCGATCCTGGCCGACGGTTCCGGGGACGAGATCGCTGTCGCAGGGGGCGCTGCGCTCGTCGTCAGGATGGAGCCCGCGCTGGATGCCGACCTGACACAGGAGTCGGCGCCGCGAACCTACACCGGCCCGACCCGCATTTCGCCGTCGACTTCGGCCGTCGCCGAGCTCGTCCGCACCGGCGGGTTCGAGGCCGTCCTCACCTGGGCCGTCGGCGTCGACGAAAAGCGACCGTTTCGCGTCTCACGGCTGGAGAGCCCGGCGCGGATCGTGATCGACATCAGCTCCGAGTAGAGACTCGAGCTGCGTGCGCCGGAGAGAACTCTGCGCAATTTGCGCATTTCCTGTCGGCAGAGGCCTTGTCTCGGAGGGCCGGTATCCGTATCTTCACCAGTGCACCGAGCACGGGGCACCGGAGGTTGAAGGCCTCCCGGGCGGCTGAAGCGCAAGCGACGGTTGGTCGGGTAGCTGGACGAAGGAGCTACCGACTCGGTGCATTTTCTTTGGTCCGGGCCAGGATGATGACCGGGATCGGGCGGGTCGTGCGGCGCGCGTACTCGGCGTAGCCCGGGTGCGTGGCGGTGATCAGCGGCCAGAGCTGTTCGTGTTCCTCCACCGTCGCCGGTCGCGCCACGACGGGCTCGGTGCGCGTGCCGCGCGTAACAGTGGCCCGGGGCTCGTCGCCGAGATTGCGCCACCAGCCGGGGGCGCTGTCCTCGCCGCCGTTCGACGCGACGACGACCAGGTCGTCACCGAGCTCGAAGTAGGTCAGCGGAGTCGTCCGGGCGCGACCCGAGCGGCGGCCGGTGGTCGTCAGGAGCAACACGGGCATCCCGGCGACCCGGTCCAGCAAGCGTCCGCGCGAGAGCCGGTAGAGCAAGCGGTGGCTGCGACCCATGGCCCTGATCGCAGTCGGGCGGAGCTTCATCTGGGTGTCGGCCTACGCGGGGACGCTGACGGCAACCGCGCGTTGCCGCGCCGGCCGCGCCTCCAGCCGGTCGACGTACGGGACGACTCCGACCGGAAGCTCGGTCAGCTCGCCCGTACGCGCAAACCCGAGCACCGAGCCGACGACGATGTCCGCTACCGAGAAGGAGTTGGCGACGAGATACTCGTCGTCGCCGAGTGCCCTCTCGATGACGCCCGCCGTGGCGACGAACCGGGCTGTCGCGCGCTCGATGATCCCGGCGTCAGGCTCGGCGACGTCTTGCCAGAGCTGCCGTGCGATGTCCATCAATGCGCCCTCGATGTCGGTCATCCCGAAGAAGCACCACTGGTACTGGAGCGCGCGTTCGTGCGAGCAGAGCGGGGCGATCAGGCCGGCGTCGAGATTCTGGTCGGCAATGTGCAGGAGCAGCGCTGCCGATTCGAAAACGGGGCCGCCTTCCTCTTCGAGCACCGGTGCTCGACCGAGTGGGTGGAGCGCGCGGTACTCGGGCGTCTGCTTGACGTCGCGGCTGATGACGGTGAGGTCGAACGGGATGCCGAGCTCCTCGAGGAGCCAGAGCACACGGGTCGACCGGGAACGGGGCTGGTGATGAAGTCTCATCGGGCGATCCTAGCCGTCGCCTGGTGTCCGGCTTCAGCCGGACGCCCGGGTCTCGGCCGCAGTAGGGTCCGAGAGTGAGCCCGCCCCCAGACCTCGAGCGGCTCGCCCGGATCGCACGGGACGTGGCCTCCGAATGGGGCCTCGAGCTCGGCCCACCGTTTGCCCTCTCGAACTACTCCTACGTCGCCCCCGCCGGCGGCCACGTCGTGCTGAAGGTGATTCCGGCCGAGGACGACGAGTCCGACGAGGAGGCCGACGCGCTCGAGCTCTGGAACGGCGACGGCGCCGTGCGACTGCTGCGGCGCGATCGCACCCGGCGGGCGCTGCTCCTCGAGCGCGCCCGGCCCGGCAGCGACATCTCGCAGCTCCCCGAGGACGAGGCGACAGCGATCGCGATCGCCGTGGGCCTGCGTCTCTGGCGCCCTGCGGCGGAGCCGTTCCGCTGGATCGGTGATCACGTGCCGCGCTGGCTCGACAAAGCAGAGCAGCGAGGTTGCGAGGGGAGCGAGCTGATCCCCCTCGCACGGGAGCTCTACGCGTCGCTCGACGTCGGCAGAGACGTGCTCGTGCACGGCGACTTCCACCACCACAACATCCTTCGCGACGGCGACCGCTATCTGGCGATCGACGCGAAGGCGATGCTCGGGGAGCGGGAGTACGACATACCGTCGTTCCTCCGGAACCCGCTGTTCTCGACGATGACGCTCGAGGTCACCGAACGGCGTCTGGCAGCCTTCGCGGCCGCCGGTCTCGACGAGAGTCGGATGCGAGCGTGGGCGGTGATCCGCCACGCTCATCTTGGCGTCGACAAGAACCAGGCCCAGGTGCTGCGCGCCCTCGTATGAGCGCAGCGGCGGTGACGGGCTTCAGCCTGTCTCCCGGGTCGGCGTCCGGGAGCGTGCTTGAATCAGCCGATGGCGACCGAGTTCCTCTTCGTTCTTCTCGAGACCCCTGCCTCGCTTCTGCCCGAGCTGACCGAGTTCTACGTTGGCCACCTCGAGCTCCAGCTCGCACAGCCGGGCGATAGTGGTCTTGCCCTCGCGGTGGGGGAGACGGTGCTCGAGTTTCGCCCCGCCGGCGGCTCGCCGTTCTACCACTTCGCCCTGCTCGTGCCGGGTGACCGCTTCGAGGCAGCGTGCGAGTGGGCCCGCGACCGCGTCGAGTTGCTCCCCGACCCCGAGACCGGCGACGTCGTCTTCGACTTCACGAACTGGGGAGCGCAGGCGGTCTACTTCCACGACCCGGCCGGCTCGATCGTGGAGTTGATCGCGCACCGCGGCATCGGCGAAGCGGGCGCCTCGGGCGCGTTCACGGCGGCCGAGCTGCTCGGGCTCTCCGAGGTCGGCGTCGTCTGCGACCCGCCCGCGGCTGCAGAGACGCTCCGGCGTGAGCTCGGGCTCGAGCTCTGGGACGGCACGGTCGCCGGAGAGGCGCGGCTCGCCTTCGTCGGCGAGAAGGCGCGGACGCTGATCCTCTGCCGCGCGGGCCGGCCGTGGCTGCCGACGGGCCGCCCTGCGGAAGCCCATCCGGTCGAGGTCGTGCTCGCCGGCGGGCCCGAAGGAGACGTTCTTCTCGACGGAGGCGGCCGGGTCAGTCGACGTGCGACAGGGAACGGCCCGACTGTGCGAGCATCCCCATCACCCCGTCACGATGTTCGAGGAGGCTGAGATGGCACGGCCCGTCACCCTGTTCACCGGCCAGTGGGCCGACCTGCCGCTCGCCGACCTGGCCGCGAAGCTCGAGACCTGGGGGTTCGACGGCGTCGAGCTCGCCTGCTGGGGAGACCACTTCGAGGTCGACAAGGCAGTTGCCGACCCGGGCTACGTGACGGCGAAGAGGGAGCTGCTCGAGCGGCACGGGCTCGGCTGCTGGGCGATCGGTGCGCACCTCGTCGGCCAGGCCGTCGCCGACCCGATCGACGCACGGCACAAGGGGATCCTGCCTCCCGAGGTCTGGGGCGACGGCGACCCCGAGGGGGTGCGACAGCGTGCGGCGGACAGGATGAAGGACACGGCCCGCGCGGCCGTAGCCTTCGGCGTCTCGGTCGTCAACGGCTTCACGGGCTCGCCCGTCTGGCACATGCTCTACTCGTTCCCGCCGAACGACTTCGACGCGATCGAGCGCGGCTACGACGAGTTCGCCGAGCGCTGGGGGCCGATCATCGACGTGTTCGACGCCGAAGGCGTTCGCTTCGCGCTCGAGGTGCACCCGACCGAGATCGCCTACGACTTCGTCACCACGCAGAAGACGCTCGACGCAATCGGCCACAGGCCCGGCTTCGGGATCAACCTCGATCCCAGCCACTTCGCCCACCAGTTCCTCGACACCGCCGCGTTCGCGATCGAGTTCGCGGACCGGATCTATCACGTCCACGTCAAGGACTCCCGTCGTTTCCTCGACGGTCGCAGCTCGATCCTCGGCGGCCATCTCAACTTCGGCGAGCCGCAGCGCGGCTGGGACTTCGTCTCGCCCGGGCACGGTGACGTCGACTTCGAGGCGTTCTTCCGGGCGCTGAACCGGATCGGCTACGCGGGGCCGCTCTCGATCGAGTGGGAGGACTCGGGCATGGATCGCGAGTGGGGTGCACAGGACGCGCTCGCGTTCGTGCGCCGCACCGACTTCGCCCCGTCCGACGTTGCCTTCGACGCGGCGATGCAGCGCGAGGAATGAGGTCTCTCGACGACGCCCTGCCGCGTTTCGACGTGAACGAGGTGCACGGAGACGCGCGTGCAGGCGGTCGACGACCGCGCCCGGCGCGCGTTTCGGCGCTACTGGCTCGTCGTGGGGCCGTTCTCGGGGCTGATCCGGCGCCGCTGGCTGCGGGCCGTCGAGCGCGCGTGCCCGTGATCGTGGCGGAGCGGCCCCGGGGGCGGGTCAGGGTCGCTTCAGGGTCATTCCCGATGGACGGTGCGTCCCGCGTCCGCCACCCTTGAGTCATGACAGAACATGCGATAGACCAAACAGCAGTGAAGCGGCTCGAGCGGAGCCGTTCCGACCGAATGCTCGCCGGCGTCTGTGAAGGACTGGCGCGCTACTTCGACGTCAATCCCGCCCTCTACCGCGTCGGCTTCGTCGTCCTCACCCTGCTCGGCGGGGCGGGAATCCTCATCTACCTCGCCGCCGTGCTCGTCATCCCCGAGGAGGGCAAGCAGGACTCGATCGCGTCGAGCGCGTTGCGCTCGCGGCAGGATCAACCCTGGGCGCTCGTCGGCCTCGGCCTCGTGGCCGTCGCCGGGGCGGTGCTTCTCTCCCGCGCGAGCCTCTGGCCGCAGGGCGATGCCGCCTGGGTGCTCGCGCTCATCGCAGGCGGGGTGATCCTCTTCACGCAGCGGCATGGAGACACCGCCGCGACCACCGACACGGCCGCCGGCGGTGAGGCTGTTGAATCGACGCGCGGCACCCATATCATGCGCAACATCTCGATCGTGTTGGCGGCGGTCGTGGTGGCAGTCCTCGTCGCCGCGGCGAGCATCGCAACCGTGTTCCACGTAGCCGTGAGCGACGGCGTCGGCGAGCGCACCTACCAGGCTGCAGGCGTGGCCACCGTCCAGCCCGAGTACCGGCTCGGCGTCGGGACGCTCCGGATCGATCTTCGCGGGGCGCAGTTCCCGATCGGAGAGACACCGGTCGATGCCCGGGTCGGGATCGGGGAGCTGAAGGTGATCGTCCCTGCCGACGTTGCGCTGCGCGTCAAGGCGACGAGTCAGGCAGGCGAGGTGAACGTCCTCGGGCGCGCCGACGACGGCCGCAATGCGGAAGTCCGGCTCGCCGACGACGGCCGACGCATCCTGGTGCTCGACGCCCGCGTCGGGCTCGGGAGCGTGGACGTCGTGCGGGAGCCTCTGACACCATGACCGTCGATGGCGATCCCGACCTTCGTCCGTAGCTCGGACGACCGGGTCGTCGCCGGGGTCTGCGCGGGCATCGCGCAGACCCTCGGCGTCGATCCGACCCTGATCCGGCTCGTGTTCGCGCTGCTTGCTCTGGCGGGCGGCGCGGGAGTGCTCCTGTACCTCGCTCTCTGGGCCTGGAGTGGGGGCCTCAGCCCCTGGATCGCAGCCGTGCTCGCCCTGATCGGGATCTCGGCCGTCCTGCACGCGCTCGGCCTCGACGATCGGGTCGTCGCCGGGATCGCACTCGTCGCGGGCGGCCTCACGCTCATCTGGCGGCGTGGCGGCAGCTTCGCCGCCAGCGCGCCGCTCTCGGCGCTCGGCGTCACGCTCGCCGCCGCGGGGGCGGTGCTCGTTCTCGCCGATGGCGGCGTGCACGAGTCCGTGCTCGCCCCCGGTGCGGTCGCGGGATCGCTGTTGCTGATCGCGGGACCCTGGCTGTGGCGTCTCGCTGTCGACCGCGACGCCGAGCGAGCGGCCCGGATCCGCAGCGAGGAGCGGGACGAGGTGGCCGCCCGCGTGCACGACTCCGTCCTGCAGACGCTCGCCCTGATCCAGAGGCACGCGGCCGAGCCTCGCAAGGTCGCCGCCTACGCCCGGCGGCAGGAACGGGAGCTGCGCGGGTGGCTCTACGGCGACCGGACGGCGGGCGGCACCGGCTCGCTCGTCAGCCTCCTCTCGGCCGCCGCGGCGGATGTCGAGGAGCTCCACGGCGTGCGGGTCGAGCTCGCGAGCTCCGGTGACTGCCCCGCGAACGACGAAGTGAGCGCCCTCGCCCTGGCGGCACGGGAAGCAATGACGAACAGCGCCAGGCACTCCGGCTCGGACGTCGTCGACGTCTACGCCGAGGTCGGCGACGAGCGGGTCTCGGTCTTCGTCCGCGACCGTGGCGTCGGGTTCGACCCGGGGACCGTCAGCGGCGACCGGAGAGGCATCTCGGAATCGATCCAGGGGCGCATGCTGAGGGCAGGGGGCACGGCAACCGTGTCCAGCACGCCCGGCGCCGGCACGGAGGTCGAGTTGACGCTGACGAGGGCCGAAGCATGAAATGCCGCGTCGTGCTCGTCGACGACCATCACATGTTCCGCGCAGGCGTGAAGGCGGAGCTCGGAGACGCCGTCGAGGTCGTGGGCGAGGCGGCGAGCGTGGCCGAGGCCGTGCCGCTGATCCGTGAGCTCGACCCCGACGTCGTCCTGCTCGACGTCCACCTGCCGGACGGCGGCGGCGACGTGGTCATCAGCGCCGTTGCTCCGGACCGGCCCGGCGTCCGCTTTCTGGCCCTGTCCGTCTCCGATGCGGCCGAGGACGTGATCGCGGTCATTCGCGCCGGGGCCCGTGGCTACGTGACGAAGACGATCTCGGGTGAGGAGCTGACGCAGGCGATCGAGCGCGTTGCGGAGGGAGACGCCGTGTTCTCGCCGCGACTGGCGGGGTTCGCGCTCGACGCCTTCCGGGGCGGTGAGCGGGTCGGCGGAGATGCGGAGCTGGACGAGCTCACTCCGCGCGAGCGGGAGGTCTTGCAGTTGATCGCCCGCGGCTACATGTACAAGGAGATCGCTGCCCGGCTCAGCCTCTCCGTGAAGACGGTGGAGAGCCACGTCTCGAGCGTCCTGCGCAAGCTGCAGCTCTCGAGCCGGCATGAGCTGACGCGCTGGGCGACACAGCACCGGCTCGTCTGACGCGAACGTCGCTCCCCGTAGCCCGGCGTGCGGCCTGCTCACGTCCAGGGCTGCTGTCAGAATCGACGTAGGCGCCGCTCGGTGGCCTCAGGCATCCGTTTACCTGGAGGTGTGGCATGACACGGTACGGGACACTTCGCACATGGGCGTTGGTCCTCAAGGTCGCAGGGTTCTTCATGGTCGTGTTCACCCTGTTCGGCGTGGTCGTCTGGGCCTTCGAGGTGGAGGGCTTCTGGCAGACGCTCGGCGTCATCTTCATCGGCGCACCCTTCGCGATCTTCGTCTCGACCTGGGGGATCGCCCTCGGCCAGGCGCTGAACGCGATCGCCGACATCGGGGACGCCGTCGGCCCCACCGCCTGAGCTCCTGACCGGCCGGCCTCTGTGCGCGATCTCGCACGTCGCGCGCAGAGGTGACGGGTCAGCGATTTTCCCGATGCCGCGGAGCCGTCGTGGAGGGACGATGTGCTCGACGGAGAGGTCGTCGCATGAGTCTCGCCCGTGCCAGATCGGTCATCGTGGTCGCCGCAGCCCAGGCGGTGCTCCTCGTCTACGGCGCGTCGGCCGTTACGGGGGCGACGGTGGGCACGATCACTGTCGGGCAGGCGGCGAACGCCTCGCAGAGGATGTTGCACCACGGCGACAGGCTCGTCGTCAGGTTGCCCTCGAACCCGTCGACGGGGTACGCCTGGACGGTGCGGTCGGACACGCGCCCCACGCTGTCGCTCACCGGCCGGTCGTACGTCCCTCCCGGGGACGATGGGCGGGTCGGCGCATCGGGAACCGCCGTCCTCCGCTTTCGCGCGGCTGCGACCGGTATGACCGTGCTTCGGCTCTCGTACGCGCGAGCCTGGGAGAAAGGCGTTCCACCGGCACGCACGTTCACCCTGACCGTGAGGGTCGCGTGACGCGCATCGTCGTCGTGCTCAACGACGGCGGTTGGTGGCGGCTGTGAGCCTGCGCTCCGACCTGACCCGGCTCGTGTGGCTGTCGATCGCCGCGGCGATCGCGACGATCGCGCTAAAGACACTTGCGTGGCGCCTGACCGGCTCCGCCGGGTTCCTCTCGGATGCTGCGGAGTCGGTCGTCAACCTCGTGGCCGCCCTGGTTGCGCTCGTCACTATTCGCTGGGCGACCCGGCCGCCGGACGAGGACCACATGTACGGCCACGAGAAGGCCGAGTACTTCTCGGCGGGCGTCGAGGGCGCACTGATCCTCGTGGCCGCCGCGAGCATTGCCTGGTTCGCGGTCGGCCGACTGCTGCACCCTGTCGCCCTCACAGACGTCGGCGTCGGGATCGCCGTCTCGGCCGTCGCATCGTTGATCAACCTTGCCGTCGGGCTCACCCTGATCCGGGCCGGGCGCACGCACCGATCGATCACGCTCGAGGCCGACGGGAAGCATCTGATGACCGACGTGTGGACGTCGGTCGGAGTGATCCTGGGCGTCGCCGCGGTGTGGGCCACCGGGTGGGAACGGCTCGACCCGCTGATCGCGCTGGCGGTCGCCGTCAACATCGTCATCGCGGGCGCCACACTGATCCGGCGTTCGAGTGGCGGGCTGCTCGACCGCTCGCTGCCTCCGGTGGAGCAGCAGGCGATCGAGGCGGTGCTCGAACGCGCGCGCGCCGACAGCATCCAGTTTCACGCGGTGCGAACGCGACAGTCAGGACGGCGCTCGTTCGTCTCGCTCCACGTGCTCGTTCCGGGCGCCTGGACGATCCAGCGGGGGCATGACCTGTCGGAGCGGCTGGAGAGCGAGATCCGTGAGGTGCTGCCGCACGCGAACGTGCTCACGCACCTGGAGCCGGTCGAGGATCCGGCCTCGTTCGACGACGAGACGCTCGACCGCGAGAGCTCGGCGGCCGGCCCGCCGTAAGGATGCCGTCCGATGGAAAGGACATCCTCGGTGTATGTCCGTGTTCTCCCCCGTCGAGGCTCCGCAGGATCGGCCCGGAGCCGTGCGGGCGCGGGGCGAGGTCCCGGCGCCGGCGGCATACGCGGTGTTCGACTGCGAGACGACCGGGACGGATCCTGCGGTCGACGAGATTGTCTCGCTCGCCGTCGTGCGGCTCGACGCGGACGGGGCCGAAACGGCCCGGTACACACGGCTCGTGCGGCCGTCCCGCCCGATTCCGGCAGAGGCCACCGCCGTGCACGGGATCACCGACGAGGACGTCGCCGGAGCGCCGCGCTTCGCCGCGATCGGCGAGGAGTTGCTCGCCCTACTCGACGGAGCGGTGTTCGTCGCGCACAACGTCTCGTTCGACCTGCCGATGGTGCAGCACGCGTTCGCGCGCGCGGGGATCGCCTACCGGCCGCCGGCCGCCGCCTGCACCCTCGAGGCGTTCCGGCTCCTCGAGCCGCTCGCCGACAACCACCGCCTGCAGTCGATCTGCGACCGGCGCGGGATCGCGCTCGAGGATGCGCACGAGGCGATCAGCGACGTGCTCGCGACGGTCGCGTTGCTACGGGTGCTGCTCGACGAGGGGATCGCGCCCGAGACGGTCGAGCTCGACCACTCCGCGTACATGCGGCTTCGCTCCCGCGGCGACACGCGGCCCGCCTCGGACCCGCAGATCCG
>Ga0315275_10003151_pt1 | contig 15125 bp, 10 predicted proteins | sample YL17G03_0_MG_FD_205557 | JGI IMG/M metagenome (GOLD analysis project Ga0315275, IMG submission 205557) | Sediment microbial communities from Yellowstone Lake, YNP, Wyoming, USA - YL17G03_0 | ecosystem: Environmental > Aquatic > Freshwater > Lake > Sediment | place: USA: Wyoming | collected... | reverse complement strand
CCCCTGCTCGAGCGGAACGCGATAGTCGTTCTCGCCGTGGATGACCAGGCAGGGTGTCTTGAAATTCTTTACATAGTAGCTCGGCGACCATTTCGTATACTGTTCGGGATTGGTCCAGGGCGTTCCTTTTTGCTCCCACTCCGGAAACCAGAGTTCTTCGGTCGAGCCCCACATCGAGCGCAGGTCGAAGACTCCGTCGTGGCTGATCAGGCATTTGAAGACGTCGGTGTGGCCTTCGATCCAGTTGATCATGTAGCCGCCGTAGGAAGCGCCCGCGGCCGCGTTCCTGGTCGGGTCAATGAAAGGATACGCGCCGTGAAGGTAGCCCAGCCCTTTCATGATGTCGAGGTACGGCTTGCCGCCCCAGTCGCCGACGATCGCGTCCGAAAAGCGCTGGCCGAAGCCGCTGCTGGCATGGAAATTGATGAGCGCCGTGACATAGCCGGGGGCGGCGAACATCTGGGCGTTCCAGCGGAAATGGAACTCGTCTTTCCAGGGGCCGTGCGGCCCGCCGTGAATGAGGAGGAGGAGGGGATACTTTTTCGCCGGGTTGAAGGACGGCGGCTTGAGCAGCCAGCCCTGGACCCGGTCCTTGCCTGCGCCGTCGAACCAGAATTCTTCGGCCGGATTCATCTGGATTCCCGCCAGGAGCTCTTTGTTGATATCCGTGACCGCGGCGACTTTTTTTGACTCGAGGTTGAACGTGGCGATATCGTTCGGCCGGTTCATCGCCTGTTTCAGGAAGACGAATGTTTTTCCGTCGGGGAGAAGGCTGAGGGAGCTGAAGGTCAAACGATCTAAAATTTTTTCCGCTTTAGGATTCGCGACCGGGACTCTGAACAGCGCGTTCCGGCCGTTTTCGTCGGCCTCGAAAAAGAGCGCCAAGCTGTCATTCGCCCAGAGCATTTCGTTGACCGAAATATCCAGGTTCGCGGTAAGGTTCCGGGCCGCTTTGGCTGAACGGTCATAGAGCATGAGATCGTGCTTGTCCGATTCGTAGCCGGGCCGGGCCATGGCCCGGTAGGCGATGTATTTCCCGTCGGGAGAATAAACCGGCTGGTTGTCGTTGGCTTTGCTTGTCGTGATCGGCCGGATTTCCCCCCCCTTGACCGACGTGACAAAGACATCGTTGTTTGTCCCGAGCGCTTTTTTGAGTTCAGGGTCGATATTCCGGACGAAGGCGATCTCCGTCCCGTCCGGCGAGAAGGCGTAGTCCGGGGTTCCGCCGAGGTCGAGGGGCGGCGTATCGAAGTCGCCGGGCGTGACATCGACCGCTTTCCCGCCTTCGGCCGGCATGACGAAGACATGGCTGCGTGTCCCGTCGGACCAGGCGTTCCAGAAGCGGAATAGGAGATTCTCGTAAATGCGGGCTTTGACCTTGCTCTTTTCCGCGGCCTCGATTTTCTTCCGGTTAGCCTCGTCGTCCGCGCAGTCGGGATAGACCGAAGAGGTGAACGCCAGATTTTTTCCATCCGGCGACCAGATGACACCCGAGGCGCCGGTCGAAAGGCGGGAAACCTGAACGGCGTCTCCGCCGCTCGGGCTGATGCGCCAGATCTGGGACGAGCCGCCGCGCGAGGAGATGAAGGCGATCGATTTCCCGTCAGGCGACCAGCGCGGATTCAGATCCGCGGAGGGACTGGACGTCAGGCGCCGCGGTTCGCCGCCTTTAGTCGGAACCAGCCAGATGTCGCTGTCGCCGCGGTTGGCGTTCTTATCCATGACGGTGATGACGAAGGCTATCCACTGTCCATCGGGAGACGGCTGCGGGTCGCTGACGCGCTTGATCTTGATGAAATCATCGAATGCGAGCGGCCGGGTATTCTGAGCTAAAGCCGGGATTGTTCCGCACAGCAGGGCGATTAAAAGCGAAAGAACACAAAGCTTTCTCATGATGATTTCCTCCTCGGAATCGACGGTTTCAGGGAGATCAGATTATATTCCAATAAGGACTCACTGCCAAATCGGGGAATCGTCCCATACGGGCCGACAGATTTTTTTTATGCAAGAACAACAGGAATATCAGCCGAAAAACGGAATTCCCGGTCGCCTTCCCATAAATGTGAAGTCAACTCGACGCCGGAATCCCCCATAGGCCCCATAGCGGGGGGCCGAAGCAGGGAACCGACGGGACTGGTTCCCCAGGGGCCGCGGGGGATTCCGGCGTCGAGTTGACTTCACTCCTGGGCAAATCTATAGTATTAGCTCTTTTGAACCATGAGAAATCCGGAGAGCACGCTCGAAAATCATTCGGCCCTCGGCGAGGCGATCCGGGCCGCTTACCGCGCCGGGCAGGAAGACGAAGCGCTTGAACCCATTGTCAGGGTCGATGCCGCCGGCCGGCCCATCGGACGGATCGGCCGGAACGATTCGGTTATTTTCTATGACATCCGGGGCGAGCGCGAGATCGAGATCACGGAAAGCCTTACCGACCCGGCGTTTCCCCATTTTCCCGTCGAGTCGGACCTTCGTCTCAACTTCGTGACGATGATCGAATATGACCCGAAACTCAAGGTCCGGGCCGCCTTCGCCAAGGAAGAAAAAATCGTCAACACTTTAACCGAAGTTGTTGCCCGCGCCGGCCTTCGCCTGGCCAAGGTTGCGGAGTCGGAAAAGGCGGCCCATATCGGCTTTTTCATGAACGGCAAAAACGACACTGTCTTTCCCAGCGAAGAGCGGACGATCGTCCCCTCGCCCCAGGGCATCGCGAACTATGATCAAAAACCGGAAATGAGCGCCTCTTCGGTCGCCGGAGAAGTGAGGCGAAAGATGGCCGGCGGGCGTCATGCCCTCATCATCGCCAATTTTGCCAACGTCGATGTGGTCGGCCACATCGAGAACGAGCCCGCCGCGGTCCGGGCGGTCGAGACTGTCGACCGCGAGCTGGGCCGGGTCGTTGACGAAGCCGAACGCCGCGGCCTCACGTTAATCGTGACCGCGGACCATGGGACGGTGGAAGAATGGCTCTACCCGGACGGCATGATCAACACGGGACACACGAAGAATCCGGTCCCTTTCATCCTTGCCGATTTTTCCCGCGGCGATCGGAAGAGCTTGAGGCTCCGGAATGCCGGAGAGCTGGCCGATGTCGCGCCGACCGTTCTCGGTCTTATGGGATTGGAAAAACCGGCTGAAATGACAGGCCGGAGCCTCCTTGCCGGCCGTTCCCGTCCCGACGACAAGCGAAAAAGCGTCGTCTTGATCATTCTTGACGGCTGGGGAATGCGGGAGAGCGCGAAGGGCAACCTTATCGCCCAGGCCCGGACGCCGCGATTCGACGCTCTGTGGAAGGGATTTCCCCACGTCCGGCTTCAAGCCTCGGGAGAAGCGGTCGGCATGCCGGCCGGAACCGTCGGGAATTCGGAAGCAGGCCATCTTCACCTCGGGGCGGGTCGGAGGGTTCTCCTCGATCGCGTTCGGATCGACAAGGCCATCCGAGACCGGAGCTTTTTCCGGAACGAGGTTTTTCTTCAGGCAATGGGCGATGCGCGGCGGAAAAAACGATCGCTTCATCTGATGGGGATCGTTTCCCATTACAGCTCGCACGGGACGATCGATCATCTCTTCGCCCTTCTCGAACTCGCCGGAAAAGTGGGCGTGGAGGATGTTTTTATCCATGGGTTTATCGGGCGGCGCGGGGAGAAGCCCGAAAGCGGGGCCGTCTATGTTGAAAAGGTCGAAGAAACGTGCCGGAAACTCGGCCTGGGTCAGGTCGTGACCGTGATCGGACGCTACTGGTCGCTCGACCGCGAAGACAACTGGGACCGGATCGAGAAAGCCTATCGGTCGCTCGTTCTGGGCGAGGGAACAAAGATTTGGTGATCCCGGCCGCGCTTCTTCCGGGAACTTTTCCCCTCAAAAACCGTAAAATAGTACGAGCATGAACATCGAGCTCAAGGATATCAGCTTCCGCTACGGCAGCATCGTCGCCCTGGACGGCGTCGATTTCAACCTGGATCACGGCGCCTGCGGCCTTCTCGGGCCGAACGGCGCCGGCAAAAGCACGCTTCTCCGCATCCTTTTGGGATTCCTGAGCCCGGAACGCGGAGACGGGCGGGTACTCAACTTCGATATCAGAAAAGAACAGTTCATGATCCGGCGGTCGGTAGGATATATGCCCGAGGACGACTGCCTGATTCCAGGCATGGATGCGGTGACGTTCACCGCTTATTTCGGAGAGCTTTCGGGTATGCCCCGCCAGGAGGCGATGAAACGGGCCCACGACGTTCTTTTTTACGTCGGCCTCGGCGAATCCCGCTACCGCCTTCTCGAGACATATTCGGCCGGAATGAAGCAGAGGCTGAAGCTCGCCCAGGCCCTCGTCCACGACCCCAAGCTGCTTTTTCTGGACGAGCCGACGAGCAATCTCGACCCCCAAGGCCGGGCGGAAATCCTCGAGCTCATCAAGGACATCTCTTTGAAAAAGGACATCAACGTCCTCGTCTCCTCGCACATCCTAGGCGACATCGAATACACCTGCTCCCGGGTCGTGATCCTGAACAAGGGCAAGGTCGCGGCCCAGGGCGAAATCAGCGCCCTGAAGGAAATCCGATACAGCCTTTACGAAATCAAGACGAAAGGGGAGAGGGAGGGGTTTATCGAAGCCCTCCGCGGCCAAGGCTGCCGGGTTGAGGAAACCGAGGATGGGATGCTTAAAGTGTACATGCCCCCGGGATTCAGCAGGGCGGCGATTTTCGAGACGGCGGTAAAGGAAAACGTCCAGATCCGGTCTTACGTCAAGAGCCAGACATCGCTCGAGGATTTATTCGCCAAAACGGTCGGGGTGGATTGATGACGATTTCGGAACAGGGCTACCTCCACTGGAAGGGAACGTTCGTCGAGAGGACGTTTCCCTGGTGGCCGATCGCCCGCCTCGGGATTCGACTCGCCTTCAAGCGGAAATTCTTCAAGTTTGCCTTTTCCCTGTCTTTTCTCCCCGTCTTCTTCTTTCTGGCCGGGATCTATGTCTCCGAGCGCCTCGACGATTTCCAGTCCATGCTCAAGGGCGCGGATCGTTTTCTCAAGGTCGACCCCGCCTATTTCAAGAACTACTTCACGAGCGAATTTCTCTTGTTCATGATGGTCATGCTCATGGTCCTGGCCGGCGCCGGCCTGATCGCGGACGACCTCAAGCACAACTCGCTCCAGTTGTATTTTGCCCGGCCCTTGCGGAAGCGCGATTACATCCTGGGTAAAATGGTCACCGTATTTTTCTTCGTCCTCCTCCTGACCCTTGTCCCCGGCCTGCTTTTCATCCTCTTCAAGCTCCTCTTTTCGGGGAGCTTCGCCTTCCTGGCCGAGTTTCCATGGCTCCCCCTGTCCGTCCTCGGATTCTCCCTGTGCCTCACCCTCTTTTTTGGATTTTACACCCTCCTCATTTCCTCGCTCAACAGGAACCGCCGCTACGTCTCCATTCTCCTCTTCCTCGTTTATATTTTCTCCGACGTCTTTTTCGGCATCTTCTACGGGATCTTCCACAATCCGTATTTTTCGCTGTTGTCGATCAAGAGCAATTTGCAACAGGTCGGCGCGGCGTTCTTCAAGGTCAAGCGGGCCTACGATATCCCCTGGATCTATTCGTTCCTGGTCCTCGCCGGAATTGCCGTTGTCTCCGCCCTTGTCCTCAGAAGAAAAGTCCGGAGCGTCGAGGTGATCAAGTGACGGCCTTCATCCGGACGGAGGGTCTCAGCAAATGGTATGGGAACGTCCTCGGGCTGTCCGACGTGACCCTCGAGATCGGTCCGGGAATCACCGGGCTGCTCGGGCCGAACGGTGCGGGCAAATCGACCTTCCTCAAGTTGATCACGGGCCAGATGAAGCCGAGCATCGGCCGGGCGACGATCGACGGCCGCGATATCTGGAATCAGTATCCGGTGTTCAAGCGCCTGGGTTTTTGTCCCGAGCAGGACGCGTTCTACGAGGAAATGACGGGCTGGGAATTTTTGCGGCGACTCCTGGGCTTGCACGGATTCCCGAGGGCGGAGTCCGATTCCCGGGCCGAAGAGGCGCTCCGTTTCGTCGAATTGAGCGGGGACAAGGACCGCTTGATCAGGGGATACAGCCGGGGCATGCGCCAGCGCCTGAAATTCGCCCAGGCTATCGCTCACGACCCGGAGATCATGATTCTCGACGAACCGCTCAACGGCCTCGACCCTCTGAGCAAGCGGAAGGTCATCCGCCTGATCAAGGAATACAAGGACGCCGGAAAAACGATCATCGTCTCGAGCCACGTCCTGCCCGAGATCGAAGCTCTGACCCGGACGATCGTCCTCGTCCACCAGGGCAAGATTCTCGCCCGGGGCGATATCCATGACATCCGCGACCTGATCGATAAGCACCCGCACATGATCTCGGTCAAGACGCATGACTCCCGGAACCTGGCTGCCTCGTTTGTCGGAGAGCCGACGGTTTCGAATATCCGGTTCGGGCCGGCCCCGGACGCGGTCGTCTTCGAAACGAAAGACCGGGACCGCTTCTTTGCCCTCCTCATGCGCCTGATCGCGGAACGGAAAATCGAGGTCGAGGAAATCACCTCTCCGGACGACAACCTTCAGGCCGTCTTCGATTATCTCATAGGGAAATGACGATGATCTATGCCGCCATCCGGTCCGTTTTTGTGTTCTTCCTCTTTATCGGGCGCAAGGCGCGCAAGACGCGGCTATTTTTCCTGATAAGCGGCCTCCCTGTCGTTGCCGCCCTGATCATCCAGACGACGCGGGTGTTCACGGCGGGATCTTCAGTCGACGGGCCGGCCGTTTTCACGGTCATCCTCATGGCCTTCAACCTTCAGTTCCTCATCCTGGTCTTAGCCCTGTTCTACGGGACCTCGATTTGCTCGGAGGAGGTCGAGGGAAAGACGCTGACCTACCTGACGACCCGTCCTTTGCCCAAACCGGCCATCATCCTCGGGAAGTATGCCGCCTCCGCCCTGTTCCTGATTCTGATGGTCGCGACGAGTGTCGTCGCGGCCTTCGTCATTCTCCATATTGACCGGCTCTTCGATGCCGGGGCTTGGCTGGCGATGCTCCGCGGTCTGGGCGTGCTCGCGCTCGGCCTGGCCTGCTATCTGGCCTTCTTCACCATGATCGGGACGTTCCTGAAGAAATCCATCCTCTTCGGCCTTTTCTTTTGTTTCGGCTGGGAAAGCGTCGTCCAGTATTTCCCGGGTACGACCCAGAAATTCACGATCATGCATTATCTCAAGTCGTTGTTGCCGGCTGTTACACTCGGCGGCGAAAAACTCTCGTTTCTCGTTTTCAGGCTCGAACCCAGCTCGGCTGCGGCGTCGATAACGACGCTCCTTGTCCTGACCGCGGTCTTTCTCGCTCTGGCCGGACTGATCTTTTCCAGGAAAGAGTATCTCTTCGACGACTAGTTCTTTTTCTCTTCTTTCTTTTCTTCGGTCTTGGCCGCGCCCATTTTTTCTTCGACCTGTTTTTGTGCCGTTTCCGAAAGCTTAGCCATCAATGCCTGCGGGATGTCGACGAAGATCTTGACTTGAGCGGCGTCCGAAGTGACTTCGATCTTGTTCAGAAGCTCTCCAAATTCGGGTTTTTCCCCTCCGGCCAGGCCGCCGAGGGCTTTGAGACCGGTGATCGTATCGGCGAGCTTCTTGTTCTTGTCGGCGTCGCCTCCGATTCCCTTGATTTCGATCTGGAGGCCCTTGTTTTTGTTGTCAACATAAATCGATAGTGCTTTGACGCCTTCCAGGTCGGAGGCCATAGGGTTCTTCGAGGCGACATCCTTCATCATTTCGGGCGGGAAGGCGAAGGCGCTCCAGACCAGGGCGCTCTTGTTGGTTTTCTTGAGGAGAGCGACGAGCTCGGCATTTTTATAAAGATTGTCAGCCTTCTTATGAAAGACGTCGATGACCGCTTTGATCCCGCTCTCCGACCCGGCGGCGATGGTCGTCGCGTCGAGGAAGGCGGCAAACATGGGCGTCTTGGCGGGTCCGGCTTTCTCCGTTTCTTCCTTGGCTTCGGCTTCTTCCTTTTCTTTTTCTTCCTTAGCTTCGCCTTTTGCTTCCACCGCGACCTTATTCTTTGCCTCGGCCCCTTCCTTCGCTTCGACCTCTTCCGCTTTTTCTTCGGCGGCTTTTCCCGGAGCCTCGATGGTGAACATCGTGATTCCGTCATATGTTTGTTCGGTCATCCCGGGAACTTCCTTTTTGATTTTCGCCAGGAGCATGTCCTTATTGTAGGTCAAGCTGATGATGCCGGCACCCGAACCGGCCGTTTTTCCTTCTTTAAGCTCTCCGGAAACTCCGATCGCGAGGGCCTGGATATCTTTCTCCGGGTCGATGCCCGTCTCCTTGATGAATTCCGCGAATTTCTGGCTGTTCTTCGGGTCTTTGAGGGCTTTGCTCACGAATTCGAGGGACATCGCCCGTTTGATGTCGACGACGATGACGCCTTGGGTCGTCTTGGGGAGTAGCGTCAGGATTTTATCGGCCGGGGACGAGGCCTTTTTACAGGCGGCCAGGCCGATAACCAAAAACATCAAAGCGAGTCCGATAGCGGCGACTTTTTTCATAGAATTCCTCCTATTCGTTAATTAATACGAAAACACGCCGGTCAAGGTTCATCCCTCCGGAATATATCAACTTTTGTCCGGCGAAACAAGATTCGACCGAATCCCGTGAATGGAATTGCCAGAGGAATCGTTTTGGTATATATAAAATATAAAAATGTCCCTGATTGGAATCGTGGAGGAGTGGAGGATAGGATGAGATCGAAATATATGATAATCCTTGGCCTTGCTCTTGCCGCGGTTTGCGCCGCCGGCATTTCCGCCGCGGAAAAACCGCTCGCCTCGAATTGGCTCATCCAGGCGCTCACGGAAGAGATTTCAGGCGAAAACGCCTATCGCTATACCGCCCGGATTTCCCAATTCGACCGGATCCAAGCTTCGGACGGATGGCATGACGCGGCCGTTTGGATCAAGACCGAGCTCGAGAAAATGGGCTATAAGGACGCCGCGATTGAAAGCTGGCCGTCCAACGGCTCGACGCGCTATTATACCTATCGAACCCCCATCGGTTGGCGGGCGAAGAAAGCGGAGCTGTGGATGCTCCTGCCCCGCCGCGAGAAACTCTGTTCTTTCGAGGAGATACCGCTCACCCTGGTCAAGCATTCCGGACCGGCCCGGGTCGAAGCCGAACTTGTGGATATCGGCTCGGGAACCGGAGATGAATCCTACCGGGGGAAAGACGTCCGGGGGAAAATCGTCTTATCCTATGGAGCGAGCGGGGAGGTCATGCGCGAAGCCGTCCAGAAGCGGGGCGCGCTCGGCGTCATCACCTATTATCCTCCCGATGTCAGGCCCGGCTATCCGAACATGATCCGCTATACGGCCTTCTGGCCGCGCTGGGAAGAGCGGGAGAGAGTGGGTTTCGGCTTCAATGTCAGCAAGAATCAGGGAGCGACGCTCAAGCGGATGCTCGAGGAAGGCCGCAAGATTTTCCTCAAGGCCGAGGTCGAGGCCGAATTTTATGAGACCAAGGTCGAAGTCCTGACCGCTTCGCTTCCGGGCAGGGTCGAACCCGACAAAGAGATCCTGATCGTCGGACATCTCTGTCATCCCGCGCCGAGCGCCAACGACAACGCCAGCGGCAGCGGCGGTATGCTCGAAATGGCCCGGGCGCTGAAAAAGATCACGGACACGCCGGCGGTGGAACAGCAGATGTTGAGCCGCACGATCCGTTTCCTCTGGGTGCCCGAATTCGCCGGGACCATCCCCTATATCAAGGCCCATCTCGAGCGGACGAGGAACACCCTGGCTGTCATCAACTGCGATATGATCGGCGAAGACCTGCACCTGACCGGAGGGACGTTCAACATAACCGTCACTCCGGATTCCAATCCGAGCTTCCTCAACGACGTCGTCGTCAATTTCGCCGGGCTCGTCGATTCCCTGAACCTGAAAAGCATCAACGGCAGCGACCATCCTTTCGCCTGGCGCGCCGTCCCGTTCGGAGGAGGGAGCGATCACTACGTCTTTAACGACGGCGCGCTCCGCGTTCCCGCGGTCATGTTCGGCCACGGCGATACGTTCCATCACACGAGTCTCGACACGATGGACAAAGTCGATTCCACGGAGCTGCGGCGGGTGGCGTTTCTCACCCTGGCGGCGGTTCATTATCTCGCCGGGGCTAAAGAGGCGGAAGCCATTGAAATGGCCCGCCTTGTCGCCCGCAACGGCCACGGCCGAATCTCCGCTAAATATTATGACGCTCTGCGGAGCGTGACCGCGGCCCTGACTCCCGACGGCCTCTATGGCGCTTACAAAGACGCTGTCAATGTCCTCGACCGCGCCGCGGACCGGGAAAAGGAAGCCGTCCAATCGACGGCGAAATTCTCGGGAGGAACTTTGTTGGCCGAGGAAACCGCGGGCCTTCATCTCAACATTCAATCCTTCGCCGCGATCCTCAGGACAGACTTGAATAGAATATATGCCAAGATGAGCGAAAGATTGCATATCCGTCCCTTGAGACCTTTGTCCCAGACGACCGAAGAAAAGAACCTGGCCAAGGTGATCCCGGCCCGGAGCCCGGATTTTGTCTGTCCGCTGGAAACGGACTATCTCGTCGAAAAGTTGGGCGCCGAGGAAGCGGGCAAGGTCAAACTCCGCGGCGACGCTGCTTACGAAGCGCTGAACGCCGTCGACGGCAAGCGAAGCGTCCTGGATATCGCCATGGCGGTGGCCGCGTCCTATAGCCCGCTGACTCTTCAGGATGTTCACGACTTCCTCAAGACCTTGGAAAAAGCAGGCTTGATGAAGTTGACCGCGATTAAATAGCCGCGGAGACGATTTCTCGAGGAAAACTGCGTGACCGAGCAAACTCCATTTCAAAAAATTATCCACCGCCGACGGAGCATCCGCCGTTTCCTCCCCATGCCGGTCGAGAGGGAAAAAATCGTCGCCTGTCTCGAAGCGGCCCGGGTTGCGCCTTCGGCCGAAAATGCCCAGACATGGAGGTTTATTGTCATCGACGACCCGGGGCTCAGGACGAGATACGCGGATGCGGTCTTCTCCGGGGTCTATTCCTATACCAAGTTCGCGAAGGAAGCTCCAGTCTTGATTCTCCTCCTGGCCAAGCTCGATTTCATGGCCAACAGGCTGGGAAGGCAGGTCCAGGGAGTTCCGTATTTTCTCCTCGACACGGGTATCGCCGGAGAGCATCTCGTTCTTCAAGCCGAGGAATTGGGTCTGGGAACGTGCTGGATCGGGTGGTTCAATGTCCGAAAAACGCGGAAAATTTTCAAAATCCCGAGGAAATACAAGATCGTGGCCCTGATCGCCATGGGATACAACGAGAAAAGGCCGCCTCGCGAGCGCGTCCGGAAGCCGCTCGAAGACCTCGCCTGGTTCAACGAATTCCACGGCTGACGAAGAGAACCCATGAGTGCCGAGATATCGATCGAGCCCTTCCGCGGCGATTATGAAAACCTCGAACGCATGGCCCATATTTCCTGGCGGGATGAATACGGCATTTCCTCATTCCCGAATTTCTACCGTCCCGCGTTTCTCCGCTACATATTCGAGCGCATTAAGCCCGAGAAGCGTGACCATCTGATCGCGGCCTACCGGGGCGAGGAAATCGTCGGATTCATGGGGAACCTGCCCCAACGATTTCATTTTCAGGGCAAGATCTATCGGGCGACATACAGTTGTCTCCTGGTCATCCGCAAGGAGATGCTTCGCCAGGGGATGGCGACGACGCTGATCAAGGAGGGCCTCCGGATCAATCAGAAATATCGCTACGATTTCGCCCTGTTCACTCTCGAGACCGGCCATCGCTCGACGAAAATGATCGAAAAGTTCAAGCGGGAAGGGCATGGGGTTGAAGGAGTCAAGACATTCAGGGTGATTGCCCGGATCCTCGACCTGGATAGAGTCGCCCTATCCGAAGGGATCAAGGCTTGGGAACGGGCGGCCATCGTCCTGATCGGAGGCCACCGGCCGCCGAAAAAGAACGGGCGAATCGCGCTCCGGGAATACCGGCCCGAGGATCTCGATCCATGCTTCGAGCTTCTCGACCGCTACCAGGCGACGGTCAAGCTGGCCCTGGTCTGGGAGCGGGAATCTCTGGCTTGGGAACTCCAGTCGCCGGGCGTCGTCCAGACGCTGGTCTACGAAAAAGACGGCCGGATCCTGGGAATGATCAATTTCATCTATCATGACCATCTCGGAAAGACCAAGGAACGGTGGGCCTGGGTCAATCATCTCGCCTACCAGGATTTGAGTCCGGCCGAAAGACGCGATTTCGTCCATGCTTTTTTACGATACGTCAGAGACGCCGGCTGCCTCGGCGCGGTCGAGTGGACGCGGAACTACTATCCCCAGGGCCCGTTCTACCGCGCCCATTTTTTCCCCTATTTCCGCGCGGTCAACCTCGTCTCCTGGACATTCAATCCGGATATCTCGCTCCGGAATCTCGCGAGCGTCTATGAAATCCAGGTATGATAAAAATCCGCGCATCCGTTTCGGGCGCTTGAACCACGATGAGGAAGCCATGAAAACGAAAAAGTTCGTTTTTTTGTTCGCGGCGCTCGCCCTGGTTTCGGGCTTGGCCAATTCCGCCGGCGGACCGATCCCGCAATTCAAGCTCGATCCGTCCGACATCGAGTTGAGCCGCCCCGCCCAGCCGGACACCTATTTCGACAAATGCGGCCGCAAATTCGCGATTCTCGGCTACGAAAGCGGCGCGTTCGAAGCCTGGGCCTATCCTCTCAAGCTTCTCCGCAATTTTGAATTTTCCTTCCTCATCGGCTCGAGTACGCAGCCCATTCTCGGCCGGGACATCGTCCGGTTCATCTCGGTTACCCCGGCCGCGACGACCCTGACCTATGCCTTTCAATCATTCACCGTAAAGGCGACATACATCGCGGCCATAGACGAGCCGGGAGCCGTGATCGTCCTTGCCGCCGATACGACCGAACCCCTGACCATAGTCTGCAGCTTCCTGCCCGTCTTACAACCCATGTGGCCGGCCGGTTTAGGCGGCCAATACGCTTTCTGGGACGATGGACTCAAAGCCTATCTCATCGGCGAGCCGACGCGGAAAAACCACGGCTATGTGGGTTCGCCCGCCGCCAGGGGAATTTCGTATACTCCGGCCCACATGCTCTCCGACTCGCCCAACCAGTTCAAGATCGAGATTGCCGGAGACGCGGCGCGGGAAACCGTGGTTCCGGTCATTCTGGCCGGAGGCAAGGGGAGGCGCGAAGAGGTCCGCAAGGTCTACGAAAAATTGGCGGCGGATCCGGAATCCGTCTATCGGGCCGCGGCCGAACACTACCGGCGGCTGGGTCAGGATACGCTCCGGGTCAAAACGCCGGACGAAAAGATCAACCTTGCCTTCGAGTGGGCCAAGGTCGCCTACGATAACCTCATCGTCGATAATCCCGACCTGGGAAAAGGATTGGTGGCCGGGCTGGGAGTGTCGGGGACCGGCGGCCGGCCCGGATTCGGATGGTTTTTCGGCGGCGACGCGTTCATGAATTCGCTCAGCTTGAACGGCTTCGGCGCTTTCGGCTCGGTCAAGGACGCGCTCCTCTTCACCCAGAAGTGGCAGCGCGAAGACGGCAAAATGGCCCACGAGCTGTCGCAAGCGGCCGGTTATCTCGATTGGTTCAAGGATTATCCCTACGGCTATATCCATGGAGACACAACTCCTTTTTATGTCGCCGCGTGCTATGACTATTTCCGCATGGCCGGCGACGCCGATTTCGTCAAAGGGAGCTGGGCTTCGCTCCGCAGAGCATACGACTGGTGCCTGACGACGGACGAGGACGGCGACGGATTGATGGATAACCGGAAGGCCGGGCTGGGAGCGCTGGAATTCGGGGCTCTCACCGGAATCCGGACGGATATCTATCTGGCTTCGGCCTGGGCGAGGGCGGCCTTTGCCATGGAAAGGCTCGCCCGGGCGGCCGGCGATTCGGCTTACGAAAAGAAAGCCCGGGAGGATTACGCCAAGGCCCGGAAAGCGATCGATGCGAAATTCTGGGATGAGGAAAAAAGCCAATACACATACGCTTTCGGCTCCGATGGGAAGCAGGTCAAGGAACTGACGCCATGGTCGGCCGTGCCTCTCGTCTGGGGACAGGGCGAACCTTTGCGCAGCCTGCGAACCCTTGAGAAAATCAACGCCGCGGACATGACCACGGACTGGGGCGTCAGGATGCTTTCGAATAAAAGCAGTTACTTCGAGCCGCTGAACTACAATTACGGCGCCGTTTGGCCGTTCCTCACGGGCTGGGTGGCGACGGCGTTGTTCAAAAACGATTGCGTTCTTCAGGGATACGGACTCTTGACCGCGGCCGTCCGTCACACCTTCGACAACGGGCTGGGGTATGTCACCGAGCTCTTTTCCGGCCGGCACAACATCTGGCCGCAGGAGGCCGTCGCCCATCAAGGATTCTCCTCGAGTGGAGTCGCATTTCCTCTGGTCCGGGGCCTCCTTGGCCTCGAGGGCGACGCCCAGGCCAAGGAACTCCGGTTTGAACCGAGGTTTCCCGCGGATTGGACCGATGTCGCTGTCGAGAATTATAAAATCGGGGACGATTCTTTTTCTCTTCGCTATCGACGGTTCGAAGGAAAAATCAGGCTTGAGGTCGGCCGGGTCAAGAGCGATCCATATAAAATGATTTTTGCCCCGGCCCTCGGGCTGGGGACGAGGATCCGCGGGGCGGCGGTCAATGGCCGCAACGCCAAGTATGTCATCAAACCAGGGTCCGACCGCCAGGCGCTATGCCCCGCCGTGGAAACGATTCTCGTCCGAAGCGACGTTATCGAAATTGATTTCGAACCGACGGCGGAACTCCTGCCGCCGGCCAACGAGACAAGCACGGGAGATACAAGCCGGGGGTTGAGGATCATCATGATGGAACTGGCCGGACGCCGGCTGAAAACAACCGTCGAAGGACTTGCCGGAGGGACCTATTTCATGAAGGTTGCGAATCCGGGACAAATCCTGTCTGTCACCGGCGCGACCCTCTCCGGCGCCGTTCTCGAGATCCGGATTCCGCCGACGCCCGCGGGCGAATATGTCCGAGATGATTTTGTCTTGAATCTGAAATGATTTTGTCGCTTGTTTGAAACGTTTTCACTCCATTTCCGAT
>Ga0315275_10003149_pt1 | contig 15128 bp, 33 predicted proteins | sample YL17G03_0_MG_FD_205557 | JGI IMG/M metagenome (GOLD analysis project Ga0315275, IMG submission 205557) | Sediment microbial communities from Yellowstone Lake, YNP, Wyoming, USA - YL17G03_0 | ecosystem: Environmental > Aquatic > Freshwater > Lake > Sediment | place: USA: Wyoming | collected... | reverse complement strand
ACACGTGGAGAAATGTATAGTTTGTGCAGGAAGTGGAGAAAGAGAGTTTTATCCTTGCATTAAATGCATCGGCACAGGCGAAATCACCCGCCCTGCCGAGTGGGGGGATATTCCAGAAGGATTAATTCAGGATGGAATTAAATGTCTTACTGATAACGCTTTTGTACCAAAAACCAAATCAGGCGGCAGGCTGAGGGTTCATGAAAAAGACTAATCTGAAGAAGAAAACCACCAGTAAGCTGAAAAAAGAGGTATGGGAAGTATTCTCTCGCTTTATCAGGATGCGGGATGGACTCAGGACTACCGGAACTACCGAGTGGGGACTCTGCGTAACCTGTGGAAAACGCTACCATTTTAAGCTATTACAGGCAGGACATTTTATCTCAGGGAGGCATAATGCTAATCTGTTCCTGGAAGACGGGGTACACGCCCAATGCTACAACTGCAATATCAATCTCAGGGGTAATACACTTGAATATAGGCGAAAAATCATAGAGTTGTACGGAACTGGTGCAGATGAGAAGTTAGAATTTATAGCCAAACAGACTAAAAAATTTACCACTTGGGAGCTCGATGAGTTAAAGAAGTATTTTGAGGGGAAGATAAAAGAGATGGAGGGGAGATGACTAAATTACAAAAACTCATAAATATGAAACATAACAAAATATTAAGAAAACATGAGAAACATAATCTATTTAGTCCAGAATACTATCGTGGATTCGAGAATGGTTTTAACGAAGGTTTCCGTGCTTGTCAAAGATGGGTAAATCAAAATATTAGAGATAGTGACTCAAAATGGGAAAAATGTCTATGTGAAGCAAGAGCAACAGAAGTGGAGAGAAGATGATGGGATACTGTACCAGAATCAATTCTAAGGCATCTGTATATGCCATTTTAGCCTCTGAAACCGAAAAGACATACTACGGGTCATCTTTGGACATTCAAGGGCTGAAAAGTGCCATTTCGGGCATTACAGACATTTTCCACAAAGTAGAGAATCTTAGGAGGTATTATGGATAAGTGTAAGGCAAGAGTTCAGAGTAGAAACATATGGGATGATTTTCATCCGAGAACTTGTAGCAGAAAGGCAGTAAAAGATGGTTTTTGTTTGATTCACCATCCTGAAGAAGAAACAAAACGGGAAAAACTTAGAGGTGAAAGATATAAAGCATCAAATCCATACTACCGTGCTATGGATAGAATTGGTGAATTAGAGAGAGAAGTTGAAGAATTGAAATCTAAAATAATAAGTTATGAAATAAGGAGTTGTTGATGAAACCAAGATACCGTTGTATCCACGATGAAGTAAATAATGAGGATTATTTCGTAGAAATCTGGGGACAATTTGCTTATGAGATAGACCCTGAAGATTATGAACAGGAAGAGGAAGAAGATGAATAGTTGTCCCCAAGGATTTAATACACCTTATATTCTCGGCAGGGAAGGATGTGTCGAGTGTCTCACCAAAGTCTGCCTTGTTCCGGCTGTCTCTAATGAAATCGGGGAATGGTATCCATACTGGCTTGACGAACTGGAACACTTCAAGGGTGAATTTATATCTATGGCGGATGAACTCCGTATGAATTATATGCATGGGATAGGCCGGATACTCGATGAAGGACTCTCTAAAGCTCAAAAGAAGTACGGTGAGAAGATTATACAGGAGGCCGCCAAAAGGGTGGATATGGGTCTTACGAAGTGTTATGAAGCTCTTAATTTCTATAGACTGTATCCTGATATGAAACAGTGTCCGGCCTCAAGATACTCTCAGGTTAAGAAACTCATAGAGTCAAAGGGGGATGTAAAGGTATTAAGTGAAGAGTGTAAGCATACCTATGAACTGGTATCTATCTGTACGAAGTGTAATAAGAGGAAGAAATGAACCCTGAACTCCGTGAAGCGGTAACTAACTCAATGAACGCCTGTTTCGTTAAAGAGAAAGTCAGGAAGTGTCCGGTATGTTCCTGTAAGATGAAGGAAAAGTATACTGTATTTGTCCAAACAAAACCTGAACATATTTGTTATTTTTGCTTTAAATGGTTACGCAAGGAGAGTCATGGATAAGAAAGCGATAGACGAATCAATTACATTCAGGAAGATTCTGCGCAAATATCTGAATGAACGAAATAGGTTACGGGATTCAGATTTACAGCAGGAAGTAAAAACGTTGAAAAAGAAAGGAGTGAAAGATGAGAAAGATTGTAGAAGAAATTAGTGGTGAGGGATTAGAGAAGCTGTTAGGTGAAAGGATCACGCTGTTCTGTGCGAATTACATCTATACAGGGAAACTCGTTGGTATCAATGCGAACTGCGTACTTTTACAAGATGCCGGAATTGTCTATGAAACTGGCGCATTCAATGAAAAGAACTGGAAGGATTGTCAACCGCTCCCGTATGAATGGTATGTGATGCTCAATGCAGTAGAGAGTTTTGGAATATTGAAGGCGTAATTATGAGAATCACATCGTTTAATAAACCGTCAGGGTCAGGGTCATGGTCACGGTCAGGGTCAGGGTCAGGGTCACGGTCAGGGTCATGGTCATGGTCAGGGTCAGGGTCAGGGTCATGGTCAGGGTCAGGGTCATGGTCACGGTCAGGGTCAGGGTCAGGGTCACGGTCAGGGTCATGGTCATGGTCAGGGTCAGGGTCAGGGTCATGGTCACGGTCAGGGTAAAAGGAGGATAATATGAAAGTTGATCCAAAACAAAGTGAGGGAGCAAGATTAGAAAGGGCAGTATTTAGAAATCGCTTGAGAAGGATGATTAAGTTTTATTGCAAGGAATATTCTTTACCTGAAGGAACTGAATTATGTGAGGTTGCTGTATTACAGGAAGAACTTAATTGGATACTGGAAAGACAGAAAAGATACGATTCAAGAAAAGGAGGTTTAGGGAAATAACTATCTCTTTGCCGGCGCTGGCAAAGGCATAAAGGAGGTGATAGGATCGACTCTTAATGGTTAATAACAGATGGGGGTGGTTGACAACTTGCCACGCACATGAAAAAGTTGCGGTGTAGCACTCGAAGAACTTCATTCCGTATAAGAGAGGGGGAGAAATCCCCCTTTAAAAAAGGTGCAATGGAACTGGAAGATTTTAAAATACTAACCGTAGAACGATTCAGAGCTTGCCTGGATTTGATGTGTGGCAAGAAGAACGAAGAATACTCTCGAAATAACGATAAACTCCACAACTTCAAAACAGCCGCAATGATAAGAAACATTACTCCTGAAGATGCACTTATCGGTATGTGGTTGAAGCATTTGGTAAGCGTTTTCGATATCGTGGATGACCTGCCTAAACTTCCTGATAATTCAATTTTAGAAGAGAAGATTACAGATTCGATAAATTACTTGGTATTGCTTGAGGCACTTATTAAAGAAAGAGAGGGGAAGGGGTCAGGCAGGGGAACCTAACCCCTTTGAGGGGAGTGAAGACTAAACTGATGGAGATGGACTAATACTTGGAGAAACTGATGGACTCGCACTTGGTGAATACTCCAACGGTATCTTGTGCTTATTAATCACACGATAAAGATAGTCTGCTGAACCAATTAAGGTAGTTGACGCATACCACTCACAACTAACCTTCCTCTCTTCATAAATTCTGGATGTATTTATAATACTGTTTTCTGAAGCGGTAATGGTTATATCGTATGATGATGTGCTTGGAGAGACAGAAGTATTTGGCTTTATAACCGTACCTGATAATATATCATCTATACGATATTTAAGAGTGGTAGGAGTTGCAAGAACCCCGTCTTTATCCCTAAATGTGCAGGTTAGTGTTGACTGGCATCTTTCGTTTACATTGCTCATTAAATTACCTCGCTTGATCTAAGATTAAATGTAACCGTGGGTTGTTTCATAATAAAGGTTACATCTTCTGGTTTCATTTTAAAGTTAATATCAAGAACATAATATGCAATAGAAGGACTTGCACTGGGGGATATGCTTGGACTTGGAGAAACTGAATATGAAATACTTGGACTGATAGAAGCACTGGGTGAAACAGATGGACTCTTACTCGGTGAGAGACTCGGACTTAATGATGGAGATACCGAAGGACTCAACGAAGGCGACAACGATGGACTTAGAGATGCTGACGGTGAGACAGACGGACTAATGCTTGGGGACAGGCTTGGACTCGGACTAACTGAAGGACTGAGTGAAGGACTCAGGCTCGGACTGATAGATGGAGACGGAGATACGCTTGGCGATAAAGATGGACTCAGGCTTGGCGATATGCTCGCACTTGGAGAGACTGATGGGCTTATAGAAGGTGACAAACTTGGAGACAGCGACGGTGACACAGATGGAGATAGTGACTGACTTGGACTTACTGATGGAGATAGGCTTGGAGATATAGATGGTGACCTTGAACCTAAACTTGGTGATGGACTAACCGAAGGAGAAATACTTGGACTAAGTGAAGGACTGATTGATGCACTTGGACTGATACTTGGCGATACTGAGGGAGAAATACTGGGACTAATAGAAGCTGATGGGCTGATTGATGGACTAACCGATGGTGATACTGACGGTGATACACTCGCACTGGGGCTTACTGAAGGCGAAATAGATGGTGATAGTGAAGGACTACGTGACGGTGAAATACTCGGTGAAATAGACGGAGACACCGATGCCGAAGGACTAATAGAAGGACTGATAGAAGGTGATACCGATGGAGATATAGATGGAGAAAGTGATGGACTCAGAGAAGGACTTACGCTGGGCGAAATCGACGGCGATATCGATGGAGAAATTGAAGCACTCGGAGAAACCGATGGACTTACCGAAGGACTTATTGATGGAGAAATACTGGGTGATACCGATGGTGAAATAGAAGGAGAAATAGATGGAGATTTAGAAGGAGATAGTGAAGGAGATATACTCGGACTAATAGAAACACTTGGACTTACAGAAGGTGAAATACTGGGTGACAATGAAGGTGAACGTGAAGGACTGACTGATGGAGAAATAGAAGGAGATAAACTCGGTGATAATGACGGTGAAATCGAAGCTGAAGGACTTACGCTTGGCGATATAGAAGGTGATATGCTTGGAGACGTACTACCAACACTTACATCCCCACCTTCCCAGTCATCAAATTGAAAAAAGCAATAGGGGTCTTTATACATATAAGCAATTTCATCTGCCGACAGAATCCTGTTCCAAAAATATATATAGTAATAAATGCCGTCAATGCCTGCGTTTTGAGTATCGCCCCAATACATAGTATTATTAAAGGAGGCATCATATCCGACACTATACCTTGTTCCTGCATTAGCATTTTCAAAAACATACTTACCATCCTTGTATATTTTTACTTTTGCACCGTTGACATGGGTAACTGCGAATACATTTTTACTGTAATTGGTAATTTCTATACCATCGTAACCACCAATGTCCACACAAAATTTGTTAACTGCTGATTGGTTAAGAACACATTCCCATCCATAATCATCACTCCACCCTCTTTTGGTCTGAAAAATTCGCCTGTCAGAACTGTAAATATTACCTCCATGATAAAAACAGACCAAAAATGTAAATTCAGGACAAGCATCAAACTCACCATTAGGTTGAGGAATCTTAATAAAATCGTAATTTCCTGCATTCCAAAGACTTTGTGTTTTTACACCATCTCCCTGCCATCCAGAACCAGAATAGAATATAGGAAAAGCCAAGGGTCTATTCCCTGCATAGTCGTTTATTCTCAACCCTGCAAACTCATTGAACGGGATAGCTAAGGTTAACCCTCTTGCAAGCGGGTGCGACCTATTAAGAATTGTACCTCTAAGTGGCTTATTAGACACTCGTCCATCTCCATGGTTGAGACTTGACGGTTATCGTAGGCTGATTAGATTCCGCTGCGACTGTTTTATATCCCACTTTGAAATGCAGAACATCTCTTATAATGAAAGTACATCTTTTAGTTGCTCCTGCTGTTACAGGTATTCGGACTGCTGAAAGAGCTATGGTATCATAGTTTGTACCATCGATTGAGCCATAGATTGAGATATCCACATCCTGCGCACCTGATGCGTGAAATGTGACCGCTATGTCTATATGCGAACCTACATATCCACTCGTTTCAAGGTCAACATCACTGGAATACTCCTCCGTATTCGTAAATGAATCTGCATTGACAATCGTACTTTCAGAGCCAAAACTTCTGCTTATAATTGCCATAAATCACCTCCCTATAAATTGATGTAAGTGTTCGCCTGCGTTTGAATGTCCGTCACAGCATTATTCATACTAGCGGCAGAATACAATATGTATTCAGCCTTGAATTTGTCCCACTTCGCTTTCAGATCATTGAGAATCTGAGTCTTTGAATCGTTCAGATTGCCTACTGCAGAATTGTATCTGGCATTTGCGGTGGTCGTGAAAATATCTGACACTCCATCGTTGACAATCATCTTCATCGTAATATCGTACAGATTCGTTCCCTGCTGTGCTACGCTAACCTTTGTTATTGTCGCTTGATAAGCCATCGCTATCCTCCTGTTGTGGTGCTACATAGAATCTAACTTTCATGATACCTCCTTTCTTACTTCGTTTATTTTATCTTCAGTCCACCCCGGTACTGGTGCAAATTTCTCAATGAGCCAACTCAAAGGATGAATCTGCTTCTCATATTTGTTCTGAAAGAATAAGTCAGCCACTCTTTTCTTTACTTTATTCTGGTCATTACCGGATACAGGCCAAGGGAATCCAAACTTTTGTTTTGTCCTGAATAGGTGAGCGTACCAAGTTCTATGATTTACAAGAACTCTCCCTCCTGATAACCATGTCTTGCAAGCTACCTCTATTCCCTGATTTCCCCAGTTTCCTAATTCTTCATCGCATAGTTGCAAATCCCAGTATCTTTCTCTGTTGGACATAAAACACGACCCTTGTAAACTCATTGTTTCACTGAAACCTGTTTCTTTCGCTTTTGCTTTGATTCCAGGTCTGTGCTTATAATCTTCAAAGTAAGTAAATTTCGGTGTAGAATCAAAACAATAACTCCACGATTGTGGTCTATTCTTACCAATCCATAGCATTTTCTTTTTAATCTTATCTGACTTACCGCAGTTATCACAGACTACAGGAACTACATCTTGATACCACTTTTTACCACAGTGATAGCATTTCCAATCGAAAGCCCATAGGTTTCTCATAATTGGCACAGATGTCACATTATCTCCATGCTCTGCCATAAACTCAATCATCTTCCTATCAAAGCCTTTATCGAAACTACAGTGAGCATCTACTTTCATGATGTACGTTGCCTTGCTTAACCTACAGGCTATGTTTGTGCTTGCCCTCTGTCCGATAGCTTCGGGGACATAGATGATATTCACCCTGTCGTGTTGGGGTATCGTGTCCCATGTACCATCAAGGGTTGCTATCACTTCTGTATCAGCCTCAGAGTTTTTAAGGATATCCTCTATCGTGTTCTTGAGGAACATTTCATTCCTTGAGGGTATCAATATGCTTAAATCCATTCAGTTAATCCCATGCCTATTAAATATTCCTATGAGTCTTTCATTAACCAGCGGCATATTCATTGGGTTCTTACCATGCAAACAAACTTCTACATTGTTTTTACCGTTATGAAGGTAATAGACATCTCTCTTATCATAGGGGTGAAAGTGGATTACCTTTAAAGGTTTCTCTGCAATCTCATAACCTACGATTATATTTCTTCTTCTGGTAGCAAAGTTGTAACTGATATTCAGTTCCTTTATCCTGTCTGAAATCCCATGCCTGTTATGTCTGGTAAAGGCAAGCAACGATACTTCCTCATTCGCTTGATACTTATAGACAGCATCCCTTATCCACTGAAATATATCTTTTGTATCTTTACCAAAGAATAGACTTCCGGTAGACCACCTACCATTGAGTCCCTTCTTTGGATCGCATACACCGTATCTTGTCAGTGCTATCATGTTGTCAGGTATTTCCATTTCTAAATCTTCTAACTGGAACGCATCAAAGTCGTGAAACCAGTACAGGTCATCCTCTATCAATCCTCCATCGAACAACTCGCAGATAGCATTTATCTTTGAAGGTGTTCCATCGGAGAATGAACAGTAGTTCGTATCTCCAACTTCTATAGCTTTAATCCCACTGTATTCATATGGGAAGTTAGTAACTAACATCATGTCTTCTTTCTTCCATCCCATAGCCAGACTATTATCAATCTGAACCTTTGCAAGAACATCAGTTTCGTCTTGCCAGTTCCCATTGGAGAATGACTTATTCGGATTGACGTATATCATTAGGTTCTTCATAGGAGTTCTTTAAACTTATCCAGTGGATAGAAATTGCTAACCACACTTGAGTTAGGCCATCCGTCTGTCCAATCGTACCTATATTTAAAGTAAGACCAGCACTTATCCCATCCATATTTTTTATATGCGTTCGGTTCAGTATCATGCATTACTATATAGTCGGCAGTATCCTTGAAGTTAATAACATCCTGTGAACGTCTTTCTGCTGGTGCATGGTCAATAAAGACTACTCCCCAGTGTCTCTTAAAATCCATATCATCCCAGTTATCTATCTTCCTGATTCTGTGGAGTTGACTTTGGAATCGTTTAGCAAAGACAAAGAACTCTTCACTGTTTTCATAGGTTATAAGTCTCCTGTTCATCGCTTTGGTAAGCCAGTGTAAGAGTGGTGTCGAGAACAATCCAGCCCCAACCTCTGCTACATCTCCCTTGCTCATCAAGACAGCCTTAATCAGCAATAAGTTGTGGCTCGATAGTCCTTTAGAATGAGCGATAGTCATTTTCATATAGTTCTTTCCCTTCTCATTCGTAGCCTTTTAGTGCTTCCAAGTATCCGTTTTATATTCGATCCTTTATTGCCAGTATCATCGGAGTAAGTTTTCTGGTAGTAAGCCAACCGATCCTGCATCTTCTTCCCCATGATAAAAGCGGTAGTCAACCTATCCGTTATCTTTTCCTTCAACTCCTTATCTTCCATACCATCAATCAGGTCATACACAAGTCTCAATGCCTCACAGATGCACTCGTGGCTATTTGTACGCCTGATAAGGCTATCCATTGCATATCTTCTTAGATTTGCCATTTCGGTTTAATCTCTTTCTTATAATAGTCTCGCCATGTGTCGAGTGAATAAGTCCATCCTGGTGTTGCTTCATCAGTTCCATAGTTATGAGTCCTTGGGAATTGACGGTGTTTATGAGCGAACCATGTATTCTTATTCACCATCAACTTTCCACCTGCCTTCCAAGTCTTGAATACCATCTCGTGAGAGTCTTGGTAGAGAGGCCCATATCCTTCTGTCTGCAACTCACCGATTACTGTATCCCACCAACTGCGGTGCATCAGCCAGCAACTCCCTTGCATAGCCATAGTCTCATCCACAGGGATGTTGGTTCTCTCTTTAGTCCTGCTATCCCACTTCTGTCCAGAGAACTTCTTATCATCCTGAATAACTAATTTCTCGTAATCCACATAAGGAATGTCCATGACCTTCCATGTTGTCGGGTCAAGGAAATATCTTCTGGGGGTTACAATCCAGTTCTCCTCACATTGGAGACTTAACAGGTTATCGTATCCATCTCCGAACATACAGTGTTCATCAGTACGCATGATATACTTTCCACGGGATACAGATACTCCTGCATTGATAGCACCACGCATACCCATGTTCTTTCCAAGGTGAACAGTCCTGACTCTCTTATCATCTTTCAACTTAGTCCAGTATCCGTCAAGGACTGCTATCACTTCTATCTCTCCACGGGATTGAGTTAGAAGTTCATCCACTGTTTTCTGTAAGTAGATAGGATTATGAGATGGAATAATTACACTAACCATCCTTTAAGAAAACCTCTTTTTCTTTATCTATCAACCAATCCCTCATTTTCATAATTAGTACAATCCACTGGTTAAATTCCTGTTCGTTGTCACTGTATAGATGAAACCCTCTTTTGTTAGTTGCCTCATCCCATGTGAACTCATATTCAAAGTCATATAGCAATTCATAAATCCTTTAAAGTGGGGGAGGCCGAAACCTCCCCTTACTTATTTAAGCCGGAACATCCGGCACAACATCATCAAGTGCCTGTGCAATCGCCTTAACTGCATCAAGGTTAGCCTGTGCATCTGCTGGTATCGTTCCAATCTGTCCTTCCAGTGTTGCAATCTTTGCTAAGATTTCATCCTTTGCCTTTGCTAACTGTGTAGAAATTCCTGCTAAAGCATCTCCGAGTTCACTCATTTTCTTAATCACCTCCTTTACGTGTGGGTTGAACACATACAACCCCAAGATTAAACCAACTAAAAACTCACTTAATAAACAGATAGTGAATACAAGTATCAAAATACTCATTGAATCACCCTGTAACCTTCCATTGTTCTATTATTGCGAATATACCATCCGTACATATCACTCATTAGAATCCAGTCTGTCGGTTGAGCATAGAGAATCTGACATCCATTCTGGCACTGTTTCGGTATAAGTCCTGTCTTCTCGATTGAACAGCACGACAGGTCGGGTAATGGGACTTTAATCCATAACGGAACAACCGTGTAAGCATCCTTTACTGTTAGATACCAGTAACCCTTATGATTGCATTGCACTGTGAGATAAGGACTTTCAGTAAGGTAATTCTTGCACAACAGGATATTGTCACCTTTCGGGCAACAGTCGGTAGGTTCAGGGATAGGTTCTGGTACAGGAGTCGGTTCTGGTATTGGTTCAGGAATAGGTGTAGGGGAGGGCTGTGGAGATGTATGGTGTCCGTTTCCATCACCCCCACAACCAGTGAAGAGAAAGAAGCAGAATAATATCAGAGCAAATTTCACTATTTAATCCATCCCTGTTTCTTACAATAAGCTACCGCCAGTTCAACCAAGAAATTGAGTATCCACGGTATTGCTATATTGAGTAATGAACTAAGCTGAGCCTTAACCCACTCTGCCTTTTCGGGTCCTCTGGTAAGTGTGTTCTCAGCTTCCCTTACAAGATCAGTAACCTTATCAAAATCAATATCCTTACCAGTGAGCCATGCAATTATCTTGGGAAGTAAAGTCTTGTAAATCCAATTCACTATTTGCCTCCCTTCTTCTTGAAAATCTTCTTCCAGACTTTCCAGAGCCACTCATCCCAGTCCCACTTGAAAGTAATCATCTCAGGTTTCTTCTTTTCCTTTAGAACTTCCATCCAAGACCCATCATCCACGTATCCGATTCAGGCTTAACGCTCATGCCAAAACCAAGAGCTGTAGCGTCAATGGTACTCTGCCAGTTTGTATAACTTACTCTCGCATATGCACTTCCGTATTTCGTGTTGTAAAATAGGTAGTCAGCTCCCAGTGAGAATGTCTGAGTCCCTATCTCCCAAGAATTTGAAGCAGAATACCCAGAGATCCCCTGAAGGTAAATCCAAGGCCGAAAGAGGTTCTTATAAATGAGTTTAATGTCTGCCATGTATCCCCATTTACTTTGGGAATTATCCAAACTCACTACTTGATTGTTAGGCAAATTCACATCTGAGGAAGAGCTGATTACATACCCAAGGTTAAGATCACCTTCGAGTTTGAAATCCGTTCCCATATCGAAAGCCATCGCCGGTACTGCTAAAGCCAAGACTAAACACAGTGTTAATAGAATCCTTTTCATAAATCCTCCTTTGTTATTGTTGTATCGTTCCACCTGTTACATTCCTATCCTTTGCAAAGAGTCCGAGAAGAAATAGCCCTATCGTTGTAATTGCTGCACCTACTTCCTGCGGAACCCCAATCGCCAAGAGAATCGGCCCCATTGCCGCTATTACTCCGGCCAGCGAAGTCTTCCAATTTTTCATATTTACCTCCTTCAGTTGCTCAACAACTTTGTTGAGTTTGATTCATAATGCTATGTCAGTAAAGATGCTCATGACTTTACCATTCCCATGTCTTTTGCCATTCTCATCGACAGCTTATCAATCTCAATATAAATATCTATCATCTCAATCAGTGCATCACTCATCGGATTCTTTCTATCGGAATGAGCAAGGTCAATAAGTTCCTGTAAGTGTTCCTGTGTCATTCTTTTATCTCAAAACTAAAGCATAAAGGGACACTTACTAACTTGTCTCTCCAAATCTCCACTTCGTTTGATATGCATTTCCGATGATAAGCATTGCTTTCATCCTGATCTGGTTTGTTGTAAATACAATCTTCTGCATTACAAAGTATTTTCATTCTTCCAACAATCTCCTGACTCCCAACAGTTTATCTTTCCCAAAAAGCATCACACTTACTGAATCAGCCTGATTACCTCCGAGAATAAGAATCTTATCTTCTCGTATCCCCGCATAGAAGCCAACATGACCCTGCTGTCCTGTACCTCTCTGAAAGACACAGATATCCCATCCAACTTTTGCGTTTTCTAATTCAACAGGAGTACCCACCATAAGCCACGATCTCGCCCATGCTGAGTTAGAGCGATTCTCTAATCCCAGTATGTAGCAGATACCGTTCACAAAAGCTGAACACCACGGAGTCTCATCGCTTGTATCGAGATTGCAGGTAGAAAGACACCAAACAATGAATGGATTATCCTTAACTCCCGGGATCTCCTTCATATTAAAGAATCTCCGTGCAATCTCAATCGCTGTGATGTTCATCTCTTACCATCCCAGTGTTCTTTGCAGACTTTATGTGCTGAATGGGTAAACATATCGATAAGTTCAATCACCCTATTTTTATAAGACTGTCTATTATGTGCTCCACTTCCACCGTCATGTAGCAACTCCAGTTCATAGTTATCTCTTATCTCTCCCAACAATGTCCACCAGTTGCATTTCTTACACTGTTCACTTGGAGCTTCTTCCATCTTTCTTCTGTTCTTCCCTCATCTGTTCAGCTAAATGGGGTGCTATTGCCTCTCTGTAAAGATGCTGGCACATTGAATTGCCTATTTTGCACTCATTCATACAGTCCTCTTTTGCCGGACAGAGTTCCTTAAATTCACTGAAAGTTAAAGCTCTCATTCATATTTATCCAGTATGCGAAAGCATCTTCGCACCTATGGTTATTAAGACTGCTATTACAGCCGCCACGATACACATGGCAAATATCATCTTCCCATCAAGGACAGCTTTCTGAGTTGCGATTACGGATATCCTTTTCTCATAGTCTTTTTTATCATCTTCATCTAATAACTTCTCTCCCCTTACCTCTAATTTATTAAGTCTTTCAACAACTTGATTGTGACCGGCTTTATATTCAGACTGAGACACCGATTCCTTCTCTCGTTTCTCAAGTTGCTGTCTAAATTCGTTCATCCCTTCAAGCCGTCTTTCCATTTCATCTTTTGCTACTTTAAGTGCTATATCCTTTTCGGTCTTTATATCATCCAGTCGTTTATCGAAAACCTCCAACATCTTCGAGCAATGCTTCTGACAATCCCCTAAGCGGTCTATGAAGTATCTGTCCAACGCTACTGTCAGCGTAATCTGTTCTTGACGTTCCTTGTCGTTCAATCACAAACCCTCCTTAGGGTAGTGCATTTATATTAAAAGGAGATAGTTTCATTCTACTACCTCCTTGTTTGATTGCTTCTCCGTTGGTTTCGGAGATATTTTTGATGCGGCTTCCTGGAATGCCTGGCGAGTAGACGGGAATCTCCTACTCCCTTGCATCTTTGCCTTATTCAAAGCTATAGCTAAATTACTTTGAACTTCAGGGTTATTGATAATGTATTCCATAAAAGCAAATTTCCACTTAGAAGGATGAATAAGCGTTGAAACTATACTTTTCAAACTCCATAAATCTCTATTGCTTATCCTATTTACTGCTCTTTCATAAGATTTATTTAACTGAATCAGCGATGCTTCTCTACCAGTTAAATTACCCAATTCTGGATGACGAGCATACATTTCTATCCTAACTTCATCTGCTATTGCAGACTTAGTTTTTGGAACCCATAACTTACTCAGTTGGCTTGTTTTATCAGGAGAAGAATTAAATGCCTTATAAAAATCATCCAATTCCCTATTAATATTTACCTTCATCTGATGTGCTTCTCCTAATGTTTGAGGAAATACTGAAGCACCCTCTTTTGCCTTACCTGCTGTTTCTACAATTTGCTCTAACGGTTCCTCAAAGAATGGTTTTGTTTTCTGTATTGCTTGTCTACCAATTTTCTGTTCTGCTCTACTAATAGCACCAGCTATATCCAAGGGTTCATTCCGAATTGGTTGTATAAGTTGACTAATCTTTTGATTTAACTCAGATATGGTATTCTTACTCTTTTCTACCCCTGCCTGTGTTAGTGGCAGTCCTTCTCTGAGAGCAGTCTGCACTCTTCTTAATCTTTCTTCAGGTTTTAAAGTTGTAGAAAACTTAGCAACCCTTTCATACATTCTCTCCGGTGATAATCCTAATGCAGAGAATAAAGATTTACCTGCACTTTGTAAGATAGGTTCAGTTGCCCCTATTGCTGGTTTAATACCCATTGATAACGGTGCAAAACCTAATGCCCTTTCCATAGCAGGCTTTAATTCTCCCCTTGCTATTGCTTCATTTTGTTTAGCCAAGTTACCAACTGAAGATTGGATTCTATTAGTTATCCAATCTACTGGATTTTTGGTTAATGATGGTTTAGGTTTAATTGATTCCTGAAAATCTATAGGTTGAAAATCTATCTTCTGTCCCTGTGACCATTTTGATTCCGAAGAACTCCATGGTTTAAATCCTTCCTGTGAATGAAGAAAAGCGGCAGCCTTAGCGTTTTTATCAGGATTATATAAATCTTTTGGAGAAGATATTATCCCAGCCTCTTTTAGTTTAGGAATATTAACATCGTTAATCTGGAACAATCCGTGATCTTTGGTTTTATTCTTGTTCACGTTTACGGCATTAGGATTTTCATTGGATTCAGCCTTAGCTACCTTCATAGCAGTATCAACTGCATCTGGTGGAAAGTATTTTCTTACCAACAACTCTGTCCCACTGTTTATTGGTTGAAAGTCTATAGCCATTATTTCCTCTTATAACCTTCCTGTAATGCTTGTTCTAATTGATTCTCTGGTATAGTACCTATCTTTCCTGAAGGAGAAATTACGGTTATCCTATTCGTTTGTGGAGTTTCCTGTTCTAATACTGGTGGTTGTATAGGCT
>Ga0315275_10003148_pt1 | contig 15129 bp, 12 predicted proteins | sample YL17G03_0_MG_FD_205557 | JGI IMG/M metagenome (GOLD analysis project Ga0315275, IMG submission 205557) | Sediment microbial communities from Yellowstone Lake, YNP, Wyoming, USA - YL17G03_0 | ecosystem: Environmental > Aquatic > Freshwater > Lake > Sediment | place: USA: Wyoming | collected... | reverse complement strand
TCATGATGTCGCCTACCCTGAGGTGGCGTTTATAATCCTTGTACGCGCGATCAAGCACGCTCGGGAATTCAATACCGGGTTTTTCTGGTGCAGGCATATATGATCACTCCAATGAGAATTGAGTTCTTCCTATTAAAAGTATCGGTACCAGGATGAACGGGAACTATATTTTGTGTGCAGCAAAGGGGAATTATCAGAACCATGCACCCCCGCCCGGGAATGGACCTGGCGGTCAAAGACTGGAAATTTCATGGATTGCCCAAAGTGATGCAATCATCACCCGGGCAGGTAAAAAAAGCCCGAATCAGGTTCCGTTCCCTGATCAGAAATTCTGATGAACAGTCTAATCAGGACATTCTGTCCACCAGATAAGAAAATCCCTGAATCCTGTCAGGACCGGCAAAATATGTTCAATACCGCTTGAAATCGCACTTCCTTATCGGTAAAGTTTACATCAATGGTATCGAAGGTTTCTGGTCCTTTGCTAAAGAACGGTTGATGAAATATCACGGCGTGGATCCTTTGAAATTTCCTCTCTACTTGAAAGAACTGGAATTCAGATATAACCACAGAGACCGTGATTTATTTAATGATCTGCTCCAAGTCTTAGTTGGTTATAGTCCCGTGGCTTATACTGAGTAATCACCTAAAAAATTTATTCGACTTTCTTCCCAGCATTCGGTCCGGGTGTACAATCGAATACTTCCGTGATTTTTAGGATCAGCAATCCCTTTGCAGGATAATGTGGGCCTTTTGCTTTTATTTGCGCCTTGATCTTTTCATAATCCGGACCGCTGTTTTTCACAGTTATGGTTCCCTTGATTTGGAAACAACGCTTCTTTTCAGGATCCCATATATAGAGTGCCATATGGGGATTTTCTCTTACATTTGCGAGCGTCTTTACCATGTAGTTGTCCCCGATCCAGATTGTGTCATCAGCAACAATCTGTACCGTGCTCATCGGTGTAACATTGGGGATTCCATTTTTGGATGCTGTGGCAATGGCATAGGGTTTATTCTTCGCAAATACTTCTTTCATTTCTGCAGTTAGTGTCACCATCGTTTTCCTTCCTTTCCTTCAGGCATTGAATGCCGTTATCCCCTCATAGTGTTTTAATATGCTTATGTTTTGTGTTTGACAGATTGAGCCTTCTCCGCAGATATAGCACAAGGTTCACAGACAATTCATATGGATCGTGCATGTATCTCAGGTGGAAGCAGTTGTTCGAGAAGAATATCCTATACCTGTTGTGAGGTATGGATCGCCATATCGAAATATGCCTGGTTATCCAGATCACCTTTATACGTAAGGTTTATCCGGAAGTTGGTATCCATCATCCGCATTGGGTGTAATGGATTACATCAAACCTAAGCCGTTACTATCAGGTTAAGGTTTAGAGAATAGAACCATGAGTGTTGAAGTGCTGCTATGGAGCTTCCCGTCGACTGGTTGGAATCCGCTTCATTCCAACTTTTTTTCATGAAATTCACCCCAAATTGGGATGTGATCCAAATACGCGCGATACCCTCATAAGTCTTTTGAAGGGCCGATTAGATTTGAGGCGTAGTGTCGGGCCTGGATCGATACGGTTTCCGGATCCGGTTTTTCCGGGAAAAAAACCTGAGAATTTCTCCAGCGTGAAAATCAAAAAAGAAAGTTTGTCCTATAGGAATTTCCTATAGGACTTCCTTTAATTGTAATTAAAGGAATCACAAAATCTAAAATTATTGAGAATTTTCTGTTCATAAGACCGCCGGAAACCCGGCCCGGAAAGAGGATCCGGACGTTCTGATACCTCTATTGTTGTAAGTGGATCTTTCACTTCGAAAGTATTTGCATGTCAATCCCAGATTCAAAAGAACCGTTTTCTCTATTTCACACCTAATATAATTTTGTTTTATCCGTTCTTAAAAATGTTTAACTTTCTTTCTATATTATAAAGCAAGTAAATTCGTAATTCATGACGAATTCTTGAAACTATCAATAATCTGGTTTATATCTAAATATTCCAATTAATAAATTTATATATAAAATTTTAATATGGACAAAAGGAGAATCGCGATGGAAGAAAAAAATTTAGATCAAAAAGAATTGGAGAATATCATAATCGAAATGAAAAAAATGATTTTAAATGATGGGGGATCCACTCCACGGGCACAGGTAGTTCTCCTTGCAGGAGCTGGCGTATCAGCCGAAAAGCCTTCTTCTCTCTCTTTGTCGCTTCACAGAGAGACTTTGAGTACTTTTGAAGATATTACACCAACTGAAGCTTCAAAGTTAGAGAATCAACTTAGACCTGAAGTTTTTTTTCAGATCTTGTATAATCAACTTGGAGAACAGGGACTAGTACCTCTCGAAGCATTAAACACCAAAAAACTTAATGAAACTGGTTATTCAATACAGCCAAATGGATTTCATTATTTTCTGGCTAAAATGATTGAACTTCAGCATATCGTCATTACGACGAATTTTGACAGCCTTATTGAAGACGCTTACTTCAAACAAACTGAAAATATTCTAACTAATGTTGCCATTTATGACGATGATTTCAAGAATCTGGGTAAAATCGGGACTTTGAACCAGGGTTATTTAATTAAGATACATGGATCATTCTTCTCACCTGATGGGAAAGATACTAAAAACTCCATAGAAATACTACTGCAACAACTTCAAAGAAAGATTTCACATCATAAAACTGATCTCATTCGAAGACTTATCAAAGAGCATAACTGGATTGTAATGGGTTATAGTGGACGAGATGACTATGATATTTATACATTGTTGTCCGATCCAGAAATAAGTAAAAAGAAGATTTTCTGGATAAAACGTCAAAATCATGATAATAATACTTCAATTTTAGTCGGTAAGCGCTTACTCTTGGAAGAATTGAAAAGGTATGGATCAAAATCCTCTGCTGAGATATCATGGGAAGAACATTCGCTGAAGAATATCTACTCAATTCTCGCATCATATCAGAATAAAAATGGAGTTTTGGTAAAGGCGAATCCACTGAGTCTTATCCAAATGTTATGGAAACCTGTTTCAAGGGAAGATACTCTGGAATCTGGCCAAGAAATGAGTGAGAGAATCATAAAAAAAATTATTCAATCGTGGTCGCGGTCTTTGAGGACTAATGAAAAGAAGAAGATCTCTGCTGAACTTTTGAAGGCTTTAAACGACCAGAATGCTAACCAAAAAGCTTTGAATTTGTACAAATTCGCCACATTGGAGGAAATTACCCTGATTACTGCACGAAGTTATCTAGAAGAATCAGATGCTGCTTTTAGAATTGTCAGAAAAAAATTAGATCATACGATATTATCTAATGGAAAAATGAAGGGCAAAATTGCTCTCAAATTATTTCAGGATGCAAATGATATCGAGGGAGCTGCTGATGCATTTTATGTGCTTACCCATCTCAATAGAGTAGAAAATCAGGTTAATGAAAGTGTAAAATGCGGAATTGCGGCGATTGACAATTATTTTATCTTGGTCAAATCGGATCCGACTAGATACTATAAACTTGCTCAGGCATTAAGGGCTCTTGCTCTGGTAATCATGAATTCAATCCCGGATATCCCCCCACTAAAAGAGAGTCCTGATAAGAGAGCCTTGAATGATCTTTTAATATGTTGCGCCAAACTTTGCGAACTTGCTGAAAAGATCTATGGTGAAATCGGCAACATTACTGGTGAACGGGGATTGAATCAGACATTGAATATTCATGGATTAATTTCTATCAGAAGGGGAGATTATCGTAATGCGGAAAAATCTTTTAAAAACTTTGTTCGCTTATCCGATTCTTCGAGATTTATTCGAGAGAGTTTTCAAGCGTATAGAAATCTTGGGATCTGTTATCTTTACCTTGCAATGGATTCAAACGGATTAGATAAGGACATCTGTAGTAAAACTATCGAAAGTTTTGAAAATTGTCTGGTCTGTCTTGGTGTCCCCCTTCAGACAATCCCGGAACTCATACCCCCAGAGGATAGTGATATCTTCAATTCTTTGTATAATTATGCTCGAGCTTTGGTTTTTTGTTCCAATAATAAGGCAGACGCTGTTATCCGTACTGTTCAAAAATATAATAACAAGGAAAAATTGAGTAAATTATTTGGTTCAGGATATTGGCATTGGCAATGCATACTTTTAGCATTGCTATGTCAAGCAGAGACGAATGATGATATTGCACTGGGGTATGCAAAACAGATGTTTGAATTGTATAAAATGATCGGCATAGATGAGATTAAGAAGCATAAATTCGGTCAGCAAAACTATAATGAGAATGTTGCAATCGTCAGCAGACGACTACATACAGTTGACATAAAACCTGTAGAATTGCCTCAAGAATTTGAATTGGTCGTCCCTTTACTTCCATATAATATTTCAGAAATGACGAAGAGGTTGGAAAAAATCTGTACAGATATTGATCAGATGCTTTCATCTGGCGAAATTAGCTAATTGGGTGCTGGTGCATCATCGAGACCTTCATATTTTCTTCCAAAACTGCCCCAAACTACTCCGCCGTTTTTTGAAACCACTTAGTAGCAAATTCTCTGTGTTACTATTGAAGACACAACAACGAATCAGAACCCCTTATCCTTTTAATGCTACAATCGTTTGAACAATATTTTTTATTTTTCCGCAGGTTTTTCTATTGTCTTCTGCTTTTTTTATTAAAGACGTGATTACAAGCGGGTTTTTTTGAGCATTTCTTCTTTCCGGAATGGAAAATTCAGCTTGACATTCCGATAATATCTGTTCGTATAATTCACTGCCAATTTCTTCCTTGATCGTTGTCTCCAAATCTTTCTTAAAACAAGCGGCTTTGGTACTTACAAAATCTGGCCAATTAATTTCCTCTCCATATTCAATTAATCTAAGAAGTCGTATATTCTCTTGTGGATTTGGTTTCTTATCAAGGGGACGCCTGCATTTTTCGCATATTCCTTCGGTTTCTCCCTTACCGTAATCTCCATCCCAAATAACATACACAGGGAGTGATAATGCAGAAAAAATAAGATAGGGTCTATCTAAATTGGTTTTTCCACCACAGGGTATTATCGAATAACCTTGTGCCTCAAGATCTAATCCCATTGAATGGGCAACACCTAATATTGCGGCTCGATCGTCTTCTCCTTCCACAAGAACTACGACATCTGAAAAAAAGCCTTCATTCATCCAAGGTGTCATTATAGTTTTAAGTCTAGGAAGTAGTTTTGAACTTGTATACGAGCCGATTGGTTCATTGTACACATGGCACATTTTTTCAGATATAATATCCAAATTTGTATGTACAACTTTGGTTATTTTTGGCTTATTCTCTCCGTTATTTATCTTTTTTAATAATCGAATTTCGTTTATCCTATCAATCCCAACAAATAGTGGGGAATGAGTACAATAGATTATCTGTGTTTTGTCTGCCACGCCGGGTGTTTTTCCTTGGGAAAGTTGCATCAATACTTTAGAGAAATGGCGCTGTCGATTAGGGTGTTGATATAATTCAGGCTCTTCAATTGCCAAAACCAAATCTGGAAATTTGCTCTCTTCAGTTCCTTCAGAATTTATAGTACTCGATTTCTCGTGTTGTTGTTCAGGACTTGATGCAGAAAATTGAGAATCCTCCTTTTTCGACACGGATGGTTGGATTTGTGCAAATACGAGATATTGTAAAATTGTTAAAATGAAAGCTCTTTGAAGACCGTGACCCGTGCGAGTAACCGATGAAGAATAACCATCTTCTATCAATTTTACTTCAGCTTCAGGCAAGGGGATATCCACTTCATGTAAAGGTAACCAAGATAACTCGATTTTTGAATCAGGTATAAATTCATTTAATGTTTTTGTCATTTGGCTGGCAAGATTTGATAGTTCGGCAATTTGCTGAGGATTCATTATTTTTTCGTATTCTTCTTGAGTGCTCTCTCTTAGCTTCTTTACTTCCTCTCGATTATGAAGAACGCTTCGAACGATAAAATCCATTAAAACCGTTAAAACAGATCCTTTGCCTTCAGATGCGTCTGCGGCTGCATCCCTTACTGCAGGAATAAATAAAAACCGTGTATAACGGCCTAAATATCCTCTCCCGACCTCATTAAAACCAAAAAATTGTCCTTCATCTCTTGCTCTTATACACTCAGTTGGATGTTCAATTTCCCATTGTTTTAGAGCATTTTGGTTATCTTCTAGTTTTTTTGTCCAGCCTGGTAACGTAATGTATTTTGAAGAGGCTCCTAATGATTCATAGATTACTTGTGCAGCTTTTCCCCTGTCTCTAATTTGAAATGCTTCCCGAACTCCTTGAAAATCTGGATTTTGAAGAGTTGAACCATGATATTTTGCGAGAACTTTGCCATTTTCAATTCTGATAACTCTCTCGATAGTTAGTTTTTCATTTTGTAAATAACTTGAAAATTGCTCTTTTGCCTCTTTCGAAAGATCTTTAAAAGTTATCCCAATGGAAATTTCTTTTGATGAGTCTTTATTGTAAAAATCCTCAATATCGATTTTGGGAATATTCGTGTAAAATAATTCCAAAGCGTGTAAAAATGAAGATTTCCCGGATCCATTTGCCCCTACAAGCGCTGTTAATCTTTCGCATAAAAAAAATTCATTAAATATTGAACGATAATTGTTAATTTGAACTGATTCAATTATCATTCGAGTTCCCTTGTTAAATTCGGTTGTAATTATATCTATATTTTATATAGTGCGCATGGTATTGCCCCTTCGAAGATGCAGCGAGAAGATTTGCATAAATTTCTGAAGGGACATTGAAGTATTGATAAACACCTCCATGGTGAAATTCTATCTCTAAAATTTCTGAATTAGGATCGTAACCTATGGATCTTAAATTACTTGATTGAACCGGTAGTCTTTGCATAAGGTGTTCACTGTTCTCAGTTGGAGTTTTTATTAAAATAATTTTTGCCAGTCTGGTTCTGATGCGTCCTGACACGATATTAGGACCCTCCATTCCATTCCGCTCATTTTCATGGTTCCGGTGTGAACGGAATTGATCCATCCTAGAGTGCCACATTCCCTTTCCTTTAATTAGAATTAAACGAAGAACGCTTCTAACCAAACACACTTCATCTGTTGATAAATGAGTATCGAATCCGGTATCTCGCATTGACAATTTGGATTATAGGTATCTCGTAAATTTTGAACCCTCACATGTGATATCATTGTTCTAACAAAACTGCTCTAGTATTCGGCTTGCACTATTTAAAAATATTAAATCAACTAATCAAGCGAAAGGAGAAATTAAAAATGCTTTAAGAGAAGATATCAAAGGTGTTATTAACTATGTTGAGGCTCAAGCGATATTTTCTTGAAAGAGTTTGGCAACTTCGCACAACAGCGGATAAAAGGCTATGTTTCACTTCGCCCAAATTGCCATTGGCAACTTCTTTTTATCCGCAGAACGTTGTGTGCAATTTACCCGCTGGGGTCAATATTCTAGCAGAGTGATAAAGACCTTATGTCACGTGAACAATTAATACAAGATTTATTCGAGCTTCACAAATCGATTTTTGAGTTTGCAATCAGGAATTCAACCAGCAGAATTAACATGCCGCTTTTTTCTATTCAAGCTCAAGGACACATTGGCATTGACTATCTCGATATACCTAACCTCAATGTTACTTTTGAGCTATTGCCAGAGGGACTAAAAAATCAATTGAAGATCGCTCTATCATCGGGGAATATGGTAAAAAAGTACCCTCTTGATCGAGACGGCTTAACCCCTGGATTATTAGATTGTTTCTTAAATGGGTTCATGCAAAACTATTTTTTGGCCGTTGTAACAAATCCACTCAACCGCTATGCTGCGTTTCTTGAACTCGCCAAAAAACATTCGTCAGAAATAGCAGAGTGGCTTGATAGGGGGACAACATCAAAATCTATTCAGGTAATTATTCAGCCGCAAATTAAGATGGGCCAGTATACATCTCTAATGGATTGGGAATATAAACCAATGAGTTTGCCTGGATTATGTCTAGAAGCATATCAAGGGTCTCAGTCTGGACAAGAGGCCGCCGAAAGGGTATTTAGTAGTAGTTTCTTCAGTCGTGATATGAGCACAATACCTACCACGAAAGATGAAATTCTTGCAGAGGTTGATATTTTAACTTTAGCATTATGGCTTTCACTCGGGAATAACTACAGACCTCAAGATATTCGATTTGAAAGAAACCCTTGGAGATTTTCACCCGATGAGGATCTACCATTAGGACTCAAGTTCCAACCACTCTGGGATAATTCTAGAGAAAGCTTCTTATTGCAGATGTATGTGCGATTCAATGATCACAAGTTGCATGCTCCTGATCAAATAAGTGATATTGCTTATAAAAGAATTACTAACTGGATTTCGATTTTGTCGGATAACCGCAAATCCATTTATAGCTTTAATATGATCAGTGACGGGGTAAGAGATGTTGCCAAAAGTTTAATTGAGCAGTCCTTTCGTAGAGATAGGATCGCCAGAGATGGTATCTTCAGAATAATTTCCGGATTAGAAGGATTAAACTCTGAATGTAAACCGATTTCTAAAAATGGCCATAAAATAGATCCGCGAAAAACATTTGTTGAGTGCTGGGGGAATATCTGGCGAAGTATAATGAAAACAGATACATCCAATAAGTACCTTTCGAAATCAAGTAACATTGATGAAGCGCTTAATCAAATCTATAGCTTACGGTCAGCTTTGGCACATTCAGATCCGACTTCTCTGCCATCCTCCCTTCAACGTGTAAAAAATGCTTGCGGTGAATTGTTCAACCCAGGTCAATATGACCCAGGCAGCACAGGTGTTACAATTGTAATGATCGTAGATGAATTTCTCGAATACCTATTTAATAATAGAATGGTCCTAAAGAACTTAATAAATGGGACTAAACCAAGTTAACATAAGATATCCGGTTCTGGTAAGTTGACGGGACTTCGATTAGAAAATTGGAGAAAAGTGTAAAGTGGCATGACGTAATGATTAGATGAAAATTATCTCAAGTCTCGCGAAGTTATCATAACCGCATTGTCAAGACACTCATGTTAAAACTTGTAATTTTCGAAGAAACTATAGTATGGCATAAAGTTGTTTTATTGATAAAATCGCAACTCCCAAAATAATCCCGAAAACTATATCGATTATCAACAGGTTTCTTAAGTTATTATTCCCACGTTCGCGTTCTTGTCGGAGGATTGATAAAAATGGTACGTATTGTCTACAAATAACGTTATATCCAACGGTAATCAATCCATATGCCAAAAATCCACCTACAGCCATATAAAGAGAGATTTGAGCGATCCATGTGTAGTAAAATGCAAAAAGAGCATTGTCTGTAATTTTTGCTAGGAATGGAATAATGATGAACAAGAAGATAAACGCCTCGTAACATAAAACGCTCCATAAGAGAATCCGAAACGTTTTTCGATATTGTTCATACGTGTAATTTGCCGAGAAAAAAATGAGAAAAATAAACATCCCCAAGAAAAAACCCATATAATCTCTGGCCTCTTTTGGCAAACTCACTAAAAGAGCAACGATTAACAAAATATGAATTCCCCCAAAAATAAGGAATTGGAAAGAACTTTCTCTACGAATCAGTTCTTCCTCAGGCTGCCATTGTTTTGATGTGATTATCTGGGCAGCTTTGTTTGTTAAATGTAAAATCAAGTAAAATGCTATAAGTAAGGGGAATATTCCAACATATTTTTGATCTGCAGGAACTTCTGCTCTTACAAGATATTCATATAGTGCAACTAAAATTCCAAAAGCAGCATAGAGTTGATAATTCCGTTTAATAAAACCAGCAATGTTAAAATTTTCGTGTCGTATTCCATTGATCGATTGATTGCATCGCTCGCATACATCTCCACGATTAAAATTTTCAAAATCGCAAAAATAGCAAATTTTCATTGGTATTTATCTTAAAATTTCGAACGCGAAATATCTTTCTACAAGTGAGGTTATAAGAGAGTTAGTTTTTAAAATCATCCCAGAATCACTCTCCCAAATCAACCGATAATCTACGTTGATCAATAGATTGATCCCATTGATCAAGGCGTGTCATTACATGTTTATTGAAGCCGAAAGGCTGATCTCTCTCGGTGTTCTTCTTCAGATGATGTAACGTGCCTTTTGAGAAGCCACGTCGCTTCCATCCAGTATAAGGGATGTTCAATCTCTTCTTTCTAATTGAAAACCTTACCGTTAGATCAACTATACGCAATTAAGATCAGACTATAAAAATAAATTTTCAAAATTTCTTTAATTCTGATTAAAGATGGTCCTCAAGCATTTAAGCAACGAGCGTGAACATGCGACGTAGCGGGCTTTGTCTAATTGATCTGGAAAGGAATAATCGATAGATAAATTCTATCTTTTACGGTACTCATTTTCACCGTTTCTGCTAATTGTTTTAAATACAACTTTAATTGAAGTCTCAGATAATCTCGCAAGAGATAAGGTGAAAAATGAAGTTTCAAGGATCAGTAATCAAAGAACAAGGGATTGCATTTGCAATTGTAATTGTAAAGAAGTATGTTATTGATAATAGGTCAGAAGCCGGTGATGCAATTCAGCATTTTCAACCGGTATTCCCAGGAATACCCATTATTCTAATGGCGCAAGATTCCAGAGGTGTCCCGACATATTTTGGACGACCTGATATTGCAAAATTCATGGCTAATGTTCCTCTACAAGCGGTTCCATGGAAAGAATACACCACTCACTAATTTTTCACTTCAATTGATCTTGCAGAGAAATTATGGAAATATCATGGAATGAAAAAAATTCAAATGAGCGAATCAGAAAATATTGTTGAAATGTCGATGCCATTATGACTAACGAAATTAGATCATTACTAAAATTTTTTGTAATGCTTTCAATTACCGCTTTAATTTTTAATTTTACTTATCTTTCAATTCCTATCATAAGAAACAATTTAAGTATAATTCTATCAATATTTTATCTTTATGCCCTATTCATTGGAGAAATTTTAGTATCTACACTTGCAGTTGTTTCCATATTTATCGCTTCTTTATTGACAATTTCTAAATCAATATCACAACTTGGGATCTATCACACATTAAAAAATAGTGATAATATTCGTGGTGAAGATTTTTCTGTGAAAGTAATAAAAGTTTTTATTTGGAATTGTATATTGACGGTATTTGTTTTTATTTCAATAATTGATGTTATCAAACCTACATCAGAAATCATTCAAAAAATTCCTGCTTTAACACAGCATGACATAGCGTTCTTCTCTGCAATATTTATCATTCCTGGATATCTCCTCTCTTTAAGATTATTAGCAAATCCAGGAAAATGGTTTATCGATCACCCTCTTAACGGATTATTTACTCAACCTGATGCCGAAAAGGAATCAGTAAAAATATTTAAGGAAAGAATTCTCTCTTTTTACTTTTCTTTAACGGTAATCGTTTTCATCTATATTGTCATAAAATATTTTTTTGAGGGATTAGTGCATCTGGAAGATCCTAATCAATTCGCCGGGCAATTTCTAAGTGCATACATACCCCAACTCCCAATTTTTATTTTATCAATTCTGCCATATCTTGTTGCGTTAGCGTTAACTACGTTGATAGGTGAAATTGTCTTGAGAGTGACGGAACCAATCGATCAAATTAAATTGAATTTTTAAATATTTGACCGATATCGATCTTGCAGCGGTTTTCAGACAGAGTGGGTAGAAATTATTGTTGGAAGAAAATAGAAAGTATCGAAGATGCATCAAAACAGAGAAAACACTATGTATCACAATTCAAACCTAATCGTAATTATCTGGGCCAACGCACTTCCTTTGGTAGACTAACCCCGCATGCGATTTGACCATCGCCAAAATCAAAATTATCTCGGAGGGCTTTGAGGATAACCTCCCTTACTTTGTCAGCATCGTCTGGACCACTAACCCTACAAAATCCGTTGAATTCGACTGTATAAATAAATGGCATTGATTTCACCCGTTAAATGTTCCACGTCAGATTCATGATTCGCGTGAATCGCATTAATAACTCCATTGGCAGCACAACAAATAATTTTTAGCATGGCACGTCGATATTTCAGCGCCGATTTCAATGGCTCTATCCCGGTCTGATTTCCGGTGGTTTTACTCGTGATTGGTAATTGGTATTGAATCACGACGTAAATTATGTATTGTTATTTACTCTATTTCTCTCTTATTCGGATTACAAAGAAAAGATAGGGTTTTCATTGGATGAAATCTTTTGGAAAATATGCCTTTCAGGGTGCTGTTGAGTTACGGTTGGTAACCAATATTCTACCTCGTTATTATTTTCAAACCAACCGTTAATGCATCAGAACCGGCCCGGCTATTTTGCATCGATGAAGATTTCTTCAAGTGATTGGCCATCCGCTTTTGGATGCGTATCTTTGAATATCGTGGCGATAGTAGGCGCTATATCCACCGCCCTGAATGTATTCCATTGCCCGTCTTTCTTATTGGGCTGGATTGTAGGCCCCCATATTAGGAGCGGCACGAGAGAGTCGCTGGAGTTGAGGCCGGCATGATCACCGTGAAGGATTTCATCCCCTTCACGAGCAGGCTTGAATTCCTGATTCATCGAGCACCCTTCCCTCATCGATATCACAATATCCCCCCATTTGTCTCCTGTCATCAGCCCTTCCAGCCGTTCCACGGCATTAGGATACAATTTTTCCTTTCCGACGAAAAATGTCTTGATGTCTTCCGGCCCACAACAAGACCCGTTTCCGAGCACTTGGATCACCTGGAACTTACTGTCCTCGCGGTAAAAAATGAGATCGACGTCAACACGTTTTTTCAGAAATTCAAGAATATCGTTTCTGGTAGCGTCTTCTCTCTCTGGTGAGTTGAATATGTATATTAAGGCAGCCCTGTCGTTGTTCGCAAAAATTATTTCGGCATTTTCTATAAGTTTTGCATCTGTCCTGTCTTCCTGCCCGGCAACTGAGTAGGTCCCCCCTAGCATCTGCTTAAAATCGCTAGGCAGGTTCGAGAACCGGGTCACTTCGCTCTGGCTGTGATCAGACGAAATAATGAGAAACACTGGCTGGAGCGCGAACCGGATTCATCACAGAAACGATACCGGATCAGAAAGGATCTTGCGCTCATCCGGGAGATCTACAATGATGAAATCTATGCCCCCTTCAGATCGGACTTCCAGAGGTCAGCGTGGCTGCGGGAGCTCATCGTCCGTACGCATCTGCCGGAATTCGAGACTGACAAGCCTTTCCTCGATGATGTACGAACGATGCTGAAAACGTCGCGGCTGATGTTCGAGTGGTACCTCCGGGGCATACCTTCCAAGACCCTGAACGAGACCCGGGTGGCCGTCCTGGCAGATCCCCTGCCGCTGCCCCAGGTGAAGGTTCACGGACTCAATACGGCCCTATTTGAGGCCGGGAGGAGGAAATGCCTGATCTATGATCTGTACCTTGCGTGGGTGCTTGGTGAAAACCAGGATACCTTCAAGGCAGATCTCGTGCCGGAGAAGCTCCTCACGGTTATCGAAGGGATGAGGCGTACCTCGGCAGACATTAAACTCACGGCATTGAACTATGCCCTGTCGTATGCGGGCTCTCTATAATCAGATAACAAGAGGGTTGGATGGAGAATCGACTATAGATGTAAGTACCGGATCGATCGTGGAACCGGCTCCAGTATTAGGCGACGTCCTACGCACGACCAGAGCTAAAAAACGAGAGGAGTTAAAAGAGAGGAAGGATTAGGGGCTGGCCACCTGTTTACGGCGCGTTATCGTCATGTACTCCTGATACTCCGGCGTCCGTTCGATATCCTTCTCTAACCTCACCACGCTCATCCGGACCCGCTCGTCCAGCGGCTCGGCGCAGTGCAAACAGAACTCATAGAGTGCGGGGTTGATGCTATTGCAGCTGGCACACTGTTTCACCGCCATTGCATCGGACCGGTGCGCCTCGGGCCGCCGGATACCCTGTTTTTCGAAGATCTCATCGTCGACATCTTCATCGGTCAAATGAAGATACGTCGGAAACATTGTCGAAGTGAGGCTCCCCCACATTTGTTTCATGACTGTCGACTGGCTATATCCTTTTTTGATCATTGCAGTGATGCGAGAGTGCCTGAACAAATGCGGCGTAATTTTTTTCCGGATCCCCGCCCGATGACCGATTTTTTTGAATTGCATGGCAACCGCAGCATACTGGAGAGGAAGATGCTGGTTGGATAAGAAGACCAGCGCGTCCGCTGTAGCTTCGAAGGGAAAGTCATTCTTCCATTGAATGAGATATTGAGTCGCTCCCAAGAGCCTGATATATCTCGGCTTCCCGGTTTTCTCGTCAACATTCACGACGGTACCGTAATCGTCAAATTTTACCTGTCCCCACGTGAGCCCACCGATCTCCTCAACACGGAATCCTCCCTCGTAAATTGTCGCAATTATAGCCCTGTCACGGGAATTCTGGCAGGCATCGATCATCGCCCGAACCTCGTCTTCCGTGAGCATCTGTTGGGCTGTTTTGGTCATCCTGTCGGGAGCGGGTGCCTTGATCTCGGCAATCTTATCTTTTGCCACTGAGGAGTATCCGTTTACAATCAGCCACCGGGAGAAGCGCTTTAGAACGAGCATGAAGTCACGACGGGTGTTCTGCTTATAGGGAACTCCCCTGTGGCGTGCCTCCCTAAGCGCCTCGATTCCCCGGTAAATATCGGCGATGGTATTCGCCCTGAACGGCCCGATGAACTTTCGCCACGTTACAAGTGTGAATATGATCTTGTTGGCCCGTCCAAGACCAATACCTCGTGTAGCCTTGATCTCAGCGATGAAGTCCCTGATCAACTGAGCATCTTCAGCGATGAGCTGGCCCACCTTGACAGCATCGGTGATAGAATTGTCGGCATATCGGCTCTTCGCATTATGGAAAGAACGCATATGCCGGGAAGGTGCCTGACGAGATGGGATATCGATCACCGGTCTCTCGTTCCCGAGGATACGGAAAAGGGTATCCTTAGTTTTAGGGATTTCAACCAGAGAAGAGGATGCTGCTATGGGGATTCGAACCCCAGTCGCGGGCGTGAAAGGCCCGCATGATTGGCCGGACTACACTATAGCAGCGCGTTGCTCTA
>Ga0315275_10003145_pt1 | contig 15134 bp, 13 predicted proteins | sample YL17G03_0_MG_FD_205557 | JGI IMG/M metagenome (GOLD analysis project Ga0315275, IMG submission 205557) | Sediment microbial communities from Yellowstone Lake, YNP, Wyoming, USA - YL17G03_0 | ecosystem: Environmental > Aquatic > Freshwater > Lake > Sediment | place: USA: Wyoming | collected... | reverse complement strand
GCGCCTCCTGCTTTTCTTCCTCCAGCTGGTTCATATAATGCCTTTTTTCCCTTAAAACAGCAGCAACCTCCTTTAATTTTTCCTCTGTCTTCTCAAGTTCATGCAGGCTTTTTTGCTTCCTACTTTCATAAATGGAAATTCCTGCAACCTCTTCAATAATCTTTCTTCTTTCTTCAGCATTCATCTTAATCAAACGCGCTATCTCTCCCTGCAGAATAATGTTAAAACCATACGGATCTATTCCTGCCTGCATTAAAATTTCCATCAAATCATTCCTTGTTTTTGTCTCTCCATTAATCTTGTAAATGGACTGCCCGTTTTTTCTCAAAATTCTTTTTATAGACAGTTCTGTTTCCTGTATTGGAAACGTTTTTTCAGAATTATCAAAAACAATCTCAACAAAAGATTCTGAAGCAGGCTTATGCTCTTTTGTTCCTGAAAACAGCAGGTTGGCTGCTTTTGCAGCCCTTATTGATTTTATGCTTAATCTTCCCAAAACAAAACATAAAGCATCTGCAATATTGCTTTTCCCACACCCATTTGGCCCAACAATAACATTCATGTCTTTTTCAAATAAAATTTCAGTCTTGTTTGCAAAACTTTTGAAACCATGCATCACCAGTCTTTTTATATAAGTCATGCTTTTTATAAGAAATCGAGATTTTTAAAGATTTATTTAGAAAATTTTCTTCAATTTCAAAACAATTTCTTTTGTTCTTTCTCTTTCTTAATCTGCTTGCATGTATCCCAGCACTCGCGAATCAGCTTTTTTTCCTTTAAAATTGAAAAATTATCCCTGACAAATTGCATTGTTAACTCATCAGAGGCATAACCACTTCCAAAATCGCATCCCAAATCCTTCTTTATTTTTTCTATCTCACTGTCTCTTGTTGTCTTAGCAATAATGGAAGCTCCTGAACAAACAACATGGTTGACATCAGCCTTGTGTTCAGCATGAATCTTGATTCTTTTTTTTATTTCAGCCTTGATGTATCTCTCAACAACTGCCTTCCAGTTCTCGCAGTTTGGTGAGGGGCAGTCTATATACACCTCTATTATTTCTGAATTTTCTGTTTTTTCAGCAAGCTCATTCACAATTCTTGCAGCAGCTATTGCCTCAATCCTGTTCAAATTTATCCCATTATTTGTTTTTGTATCAATCTCATGCGCATGGATGATTTCAGAAGCAAAAGAAAATTTCTTCTTTATTTTTTCAGCGATTTCCTCTCTTTTTTCTTTTTTAACTTGCTTGCTGTCTTTAGCACCCCATTCTTTCAGCTCTTTTTCATCCTGTTTTTTAATCAAAACTCCTGCTAAAACCATTGGCCCTAAAACAGGCCCTCTTCCAGCATCATCTATTCCCAATAATAATCCCATTTTCTTTCCTTAGTTAATTTTAAATAACATCAAAGCTTATAAATCTAATGAGAAATAATATTTTTTCTCTCGTTGTTTTTGCATGCATTTTAATTTTGACAATTAATACAGCTTGTGCTTCAAATAATTACAACATTAAATTTTCTCAGGTTGATAAAAAAACTATCGCAGAATTTTCTCTTTCTCTTGATTCTGAGAAAGAATTAGAATTTTTGCTCCCTTCAGATGCTTCAAGAATCTCTGTAAATATTCCGTATACAAAAGAAGGAGATTATATTAAAATAAAGGGAAAAGATATAGATTTTAGCTATGTAACTTCAGAATTTATCAATAATGTTAAAAATGAGTACTATTTTGTTCACAAGACAGATATTCCAATAACTTCAAACATCTCAATTTCTCTTGTTCTTGATGAAGGATTTATTCTAAAACCAGAAGAAGTATTTCCTTCAGCATCAAAAATAGAAACAGATGGCAGACAGATATCAGTAATATGGAATTTTGAAAAAAATGCAGGGGAAAACATCCCAATATTTGTAACATTTAAAAATCCAAATCCATCCATAGGATTTTTTTCATATTTTGCATATTTCATAGTTTTCCTGATTATATTTTATTTAGGAAAAATAACTTATAACAGATTTATAAAAAACAAGAAAAAAACAAAGGAAAAAGAAACTGAAAAAAAGGAAAAACCTAAAGTAATAGTTAGAAAAGTCGTAAAAGTTATAAAACAAACAGCAAAAGAAACAAAAGAAGAAAAGCAAAAGAAAGAACTTGAAGAGATTGAACGCCACTTATTGGATGAAGAACGTAAAATCCTGGAAGAATTGAGAAAAGCAGACAGAAATGAGATGTGGCAGAGGCAGTTACAGTTAAATCTAGGACTCTCAAAAGCCAAAGCTTCCCGCCTTATCAGAAACCTTGAATCTCGTCATCTGATAAAGAAAATACCTTTTGGCAATACAAATAAGATTGTTTTAGCATAAGAGCTTATTGCAGAGTTCATAGCAGACTAAAACAGAGGGATGGTGAGACCTTAAGGAAACCTTTGGTTTTTTAGGGTTGTTTCATATTGTTTCAAAGAGATATTATATACCTATTTTTGCTTGTTTTTTTATAAGAGTTGAAACTATCAACCAACAACTAAACATACAAGGAGGAAAAAAACAAAATATGGCAAAAGAATACATAATAATTGCAGCTCTGTTAATAGTAGCTTTAGTTGCTGGTTTTGTAGCTGCTGAAGATGTAGTTCAACTAAATAATGATACAACTACAGTTTCAGATACAAATGCTAGCTCAGATACAAATGCTAGCTCAGATACAAATGCAACAGGAGAAGCTAGTGATGTATTAAATGGAACAGCTTCTGCATGGAAGATAGGCTGGCAGAGAGCAAAAATAGCTCTAACATTTAATCAAGAAAAGAAAGCAATGGAAGAATTAAAACTTGCTGACCTTCGTTTAATCCAAGCGAGAATAGCTGCTAAGAATGGAAATGAAAAAGCAATGGCTAATGCTTTGGAAGCTCATGACAGAATAATTGAAAAAGTCCAAGCAAGAGTTGCAAAGATGGATGGTGCAAAAGATGAAGCTGGAATAAAAGCTTCTGCTGAAAAACTTACTGGTTTAGCAAGAGCTATTGAAGTTCATCAACAAAGAATTGAAATTCTAAAGCAAAAACTAGCTAGTGCAAATCTTACAGAGGACCAAAAAGCAAGACTGGAAAATAAGATTGCTAAAGTTGAGAATAACACACAAAAGTTAGTTCAACTTCAAGAAAGTAAGAAAGAAAATCTTAAGAATAGATTAACAGCAATGACTAATAAGACAGATGAAGAAATCAACAAAATCATTGGAATAGAAAAGATTAAAGAGCAAAAAGGCAAAAAATAAATTTTTATTTTTTATTTATAGGTGACAGAAAATCCCCTTGGGATTTTCTGCTTGTTTTTTATAATCCCCATTATAAAATTACATCAAAATTTTAAATAATCTAATTAAATAAAAATCTAATGAAAAATCAAGAAAAAATAGCAGAATTTATTGGAATTATGCTTGGTGATGGAAGTATTGGGATATACAAATGCAAAGCAAAAGATAAAATCAAAGAGCATTGGAGATTAAAAGTAACATTAGATTCCAGAAATAAAGATTATATTAATTACGTTGCCAACTTAATAGAAAATGTTCTAGAGTATAAACCAAAAATATATTATAAGAAAAAAGAAAATGCCGTGGACATCTGCATATTTAAAAGAGAAATAATAAGGTATGCATTAAATAACATTCAATTAAAGATATCTCCAAAATGGAATAATATGGAGATTCCTAAAAAATTTGCAAAAGGAAAATTAGCTCTTTGGGTTTTAAGGGGTTTGTTTGATACAGATGGCTCTGTAACAATTTTTAATAATAATGGGAAAAACTATCCAAGAATAGAAATAAGAATCTCTCCATCTCCTGATCAAAATCAAGTTATTAAAATACTTCAAGAAAACAAATTTAATTTTAAAATTCAAAAATTAGAGAAAGGAAAAATTAAAATAAGAATCAGTGGAAAAAATGAACTGAAAGAGTGGTTTAACAGAATAGGAAGTTCAAATAAATATTACCTCGAAAGAGCGAAGCCATTCTTGTCAAAGAAAGGTTTATAAGCAAATTTTGTGCCTTATTTTAAGCGGAGATTCGGAATTCCTTAGGAAACGGAATCCAGGCAAATATAGCGGGGTAGAGCAGCCTGGAGTGCTCGCAGATTGTTTTCGGCTCAAATAAATGTCAAAAACAAGCGAAAGGCCCATAACCCTGAGGTCGCGTGGTTCAAATCCCGCCCCCGCTATTTTCTTTAATCAGTTACCTGGCGGGATTTTTCAAATACTTCAATTCGTAAGAATAGAAGTTACCGATAACTTGTTAGCGAGTACCCGCCCCCGCTATTAATACCTTTTTCCTGTTTAATTAAAGCGTGATTTGAACAAATCCCCACTCACAATTTGCATCTCGCAAATAAGATTGAGATACTGCTCAAAGCGAATTGTTCGCCCCTGCTATTCTTTTATAAGATACTTATCATATCACTTCAGCATAGAAAAGAATAAAAAGCAGGGAAATCTTCAAAAAATATGACAAATCCAAATTGCCCAAAATGCCATGGAAAAGGGAATATAAGGGAGAAAGACGGAAGCATACATACATGCTGGGACTGCTTAAATGATGGTGGAATGGACCAGCATTCCTCTAATATCAAGGATACAGACATAAAAATCTAATTCTATACCTTAGATAACGTTGCAAGCAAACCTTAAATATCTGTTTAACATATTATTATCATGTCAGGACCAGGAGAAGGCAAAATTAAGCTAGGAAAAGCAGATGTCTATATGCATCTCAAAGGAAAATCAGGTGCAACAGTCACGCATATTGACATTGAACTTGATGAACTTAATAAAATTCTAAAACCCGGAGAAAACACTTATGTTGGAGCTAAAGAAGGCGGTGTCTTTCTTGGCTTAAAAAAAGAGATGATTAAGAGAGCTGAAAAGCTTGCTGGAAAATAAATCTTAAAACAAATCTTTTTAAATTAACATTAGTTCTAAAATCTGCCTGAGAGGGTGCCGGAGTGGCCAAACGGGCAGGACTTAAGATCCTGTGGCTTATGCCTTCGGGGGTTCGAATCCTCCCCCTCTCATTTCAAAATAAATGATTTCTTAAAAGAAGATAAAAATTTATAAACCCAGACATACAAATTCTAATAAATCTAAAAAGGAATTTAAAAAATAAGGTGAAAAAATGGGCTCATGCTTGGATTTAAGAAAATATCAGGATTCGAATGCAATTGAAGATGCTTTTGGAAAAATCGTTTCTGGAAAATCAGGATACAAACCAGTTCTCGAAAGAAGAATTGATCCCGTAAGATGCAAACAGTGCAGCAAACTGATTGAAGATGGTGCCACAAAATTCTGTCCTGGCTGCGGAACAAAAGTTGAAAGAAAACCAACTTCAATAAAATGCCCAAAATGCGCAAATTTCTATAATGACAATGATATTTTCTGCGGTGAATGCGGAACAAAGAGAGAGTGAAATTTACTGCTAATGCAAAGATCATATCAATTTAAAATCAATTAATAAATAATAATCTCTAACTGAGCGTGAATAATGAAGTGAGATAAGCGCATAATGTTTCTTCTTTTTACATTAATTATATTTCATGACTTTTATATAAATATCAATTAAATTTAAAACCCCGATTTATTTGCTATTCTCATGAGAATAGCTATAATTGAAAAGGAAAAATGCAAGCCTTCAGGCTGCGGAAAAGTCTGCGCAAAAGCCTGCCCTATAAATAAAAAGGGAGAGGAATGCATAAAAATTGATGAAAAAGCACAGATAGATGAGAAACTCTGTATTGGCTGTTCTATTTGCCAAAATCGTTGCCCATTCTCTGCTATTAGTATTGTAAATCTTCCTTCTATAAAAGATGAAAATCTTGTTTTCAGATATTCCAAAAATGGCTTCGCTCTTTATGGTCTTCCAATTCCAAGAGAAAATTCAATTCTGGGTTTGTTAGGAAGAAATGGAATAGGAAAATCAACTGCAGTTGAAATTCTGACAGGAAGAAAGGAAATTAATTTTGGCAAGACAGATGAAGAAGCAACAAAACAGGAAATAAAAAAATTCTTTCAAGGAAGTGAATTAATGAAATATTTTGAAACACTAAAAGGGAAAAAAATAGCATACAAACCACAAAACCTCTCCTCTTTAGCTGTTGATTTGAAAGTCTCTGAATTGCTTGAAAAGTTAGGAGATAAAAAGAAAATCTCAGAACTTACAAAAAAACTGGTAATAGAAAATATTCTTAATAATAAATTAAATAAAATTTCGGGAGGAGAACTGCAAAAAGTTGCGATAATTGCTGCATCAATAAAGGAAGCAGATATCTATTTTTTTGATGAGCCTCTTGCTTTCCTGGACATAGCAGAAAGACTCAGAGTCTCTGATTTTCTTAAGGAATTGTCTAAAGGAAGAACATTGATCGTAGTTGAGCATGATTTATTAATTTTAGATTATCTAACAGAATATACAAACATATTTTTCGGACAGCAAGGCTGCTTCGGTCTAGTCTCTGGAATAAAATCAACAAAATACGGGATTAACAGCTATCTTGATGGCTTCTTAAAAGAGGAGAACATAAGGATAAGAGACAAGCCACTTAATTTTAATTTTACTAAAAACAAAGCAACATCAGGAAGAGTTTTAGCAGAATGGCCTGAATTTGAAAAAGATTTTGAAAATTTTTCATTAAAAGTAAATAAAGGCGAAATTAGAGAAAATCATGTTATTGGAATTTTAGGAAAAAATGGAACAGGAAAAACAACTTTTGTCAAATGCCTTGCTGGGTTAGAAGATGTGAAAATTAATAAAAAAAATTTGAAGATGGATTTAGATTTAGAAATTTCTTACAAACCCCAATATCTTTTTACAGACTCAACAGAAACAATTGCAGAAATAATGAGAAAAGAAAAAGTAAACAAAAAAATATCCTCAACATTTAATCTTGAATCAATTTATCAAAAGACAGTAAAAACTCTCTCTGGGGGGGAACTGCAGAGATTTTCAATTGCTCGTTGTCTAGCAAAAGAAGCAGACATCTATCTAATTGATGAACCCTCTGCTTATCTTGACGTAGAAGAAAGAATTTCTGTTGCAAAAGCAATCAAAGAGCTAATGAATGAGAAGCAAAAAACAGCTTTTGTGGTTGATCATGACTTGCTTCTAGTTTCTTATCTTGCCGATTCAGTTATAGTCTTTTCAGGAGAAAGCGGAAAACACGGAGAAACAAGCGAGCTTCTTGATTTTGAAGAGGGAATTTCTCTTTTGTTAAAACAGCTGGATATTACATTAAGAAAAGACAAAGATTCAGGACGTCCAAAGATAAATGATAGAGGCTCTGTTTTAGATAGAGAGCAAAAAGCAAAAGGCGAGTATGCTGTTTTTTAATTACAATCAATAAGAAAACCAACTATCATTAGGAAGATTAATTCCTGCTTCTTTTAATATAAAATTTCTCCAGTGAAAACAGTTTCTGAAAAACATAGAGTAAATATTCCAGTTGTATTTCTTACTGTTGATTAAAGATATAACTTTCTTTATTTTATTTTTATCTCTGGAAATAATTTTAGAATGAACATGCCTGTCTTTTACAGACCAGAATGATTTTGATTTATTTGTCTCTTTTCTCAATTCCCCCAGAATAGGAATCACAAAAGAAATTGGCCAAAGAAAATCAGGCCGAGCATAAAAACCCCTTCTTATTGTTTTTCCATTACATTTTATCTCAAAAGAAGGATGATAAAATGGCAAAGATATCCCAAGCCATTCTTTTTTTGAATAATTTATTTTAAGTAATGCCATATTATTTAATCACATCTCATCAACTTCTTCTATTCCAAGCAAATTCAAACTCTTCTTCATAACAATTTTAAATGCTTCAACTAACTTTAATCTAAAACTCTCTTCCTGACTTCCTAAAACGGGGCATGAGTGATAAAACTCATTGAAATCCTGAGAAAGTTCAAAAGAATAATTTGCAATCAAATTTGGAGCGAGTTGTTCATATGCTCTCTTTGTTAATTCTGGAAAATCTCCAAGTTTTTTTATTAATTCTATCTCCTGACTCTTTAAGTCTATAATCTTATTAGTTTCTTTTTTTGTCTTTTTCACTTTTTTAATAATTGAATTTGCTCTTGCATAACTATATTCCAGATAAGGCCCAGTATTTCCTTCAAAATTCAAAGCCTCTTCTTTATCAAAAACAATAACTCTGTTAGCATCTTGCTTTAACATTGCATATTTTATAGCTGCAATTGAAATTTTCAAAGCTCTTTCTTCCAATTCTTTCTTGGATAAATCTGGAAATCTCTTGTCTATCTCTTTCTTTTCATATTCAATCATCTCTTCCATAAATTCAGAATAGAGTATGTTCTCTCCTGTTCTAGAAGACATTTTTCCACTAGGAAGCCTAACCATGCCATAAGTAATAAAATCATAGCTGTCCTTTTTTTCAAAGTTCATTAACTCCAAAGTTTTAACTAACTGCTGGAAATGCAACTTTTGATCATCTCCAACAACAACTAAATAACTATCGGCTGAAAACTCTTTGACTTTTTTTCTTGCCAAAGCCAAATCTTTTGCAGAATATAAAACAGTTCCATCTTTTCTTAAAAGAACCCAGACACTTAATCCTAAATCTTTTAAATCCATGATAACTGCGCCCTCACTTTTCTTAGCAATTCCCTTTTCCATAAGTTCAAGAGCAATTTTCTTTCCTTCCAACTCAACTTGGCTCTCAAAATAATGAACATCAAATCTTGCTCCAAGCTCATTATAAATTTTATTCCAAGATTTTATAGATAAATCTCTTGTTTTCTTCCAGAGCTCATTTATCCTCTTGTCTTCCTTGGATTCTATCTTTCTGTTTATTTCCTCAACTTCTTCCTGAAACTTTTCATTTTCTCCCAATTTTTTTACAGCTTCGACATAAATTTTAGCAATCCAAGATTCATCATCTTTTAGTTTTTCATTTTTATGATATTTTTGATAGCACCATATCCATTTTGCAATATGCATACCAGTATCTCCGCTATAATTTGCTCTTATAACCTTATTCCCCTGAAATTCGATTATTCTTGCCAAACTCTCTCCCAAACTCGTCCCCCTTATATGGCCTACATGAAATGCCTTATGTGTATTTGGTTGTGAAAATTCAATCATCCTCTTTGCCTTTTCTTTTCCTTTCCCATATTTCTCCTTTTCCTTCAAAATCTTCTCAATAACTTCCTTAGCCAGCAGATTTTTATTGATAAAAAAATTCAAATATCCTGCTTTAGCATCGCAGTTGGATATCTCCTTGTTCAGCTTTATTTTTTCCTTCAAATTTTCAGCAATCATCATGGGATTTTTCTTTTCAATCTTAGCAAGTGAAAAGCAAGGAAAAGCAAAATCCCCCATCTCTGAATTTGGAGGAATTTCAATTAAATTAAGAATTTCCTCTTTCCCAAGTTTTCCTTTAAGTTCTTTTTCAAGCAAATTTGCTATTGTTTCTTTATTCATTTTTTATGAAACTTCTCCCACAACTGTTTAGTATACCCTTCTTTAATTGCTTTTCTTTTATTCAATCCAAGAAGCATTCTTATCTTCTCTATTTCTTTCTCAGCTTTTTTAATTTCTTCTTTTCTTTTAACTAAAGCCTCAATCTCCAAAAACCAGCCCAAACTCTTAACATGGTTTATTTCTATATGCAGATTTTCTTTAACATGATAAATCTCGCTTTCTTTTTCTTTTCTCAGCCATTTCTTAAAACCAAAATCATCAATCAAAGCTAAAAATCCAGAAATATCATCAACGTGAAACTCAACCTCTTTCTTTGAATGTGTTCCTTTTTCATAACAAATCCTTTGTTTAAAATTAACAGTGTATCCTTTGTTTATTTTTCTTATTCTCAGGCTTTTTTTCGGATAGTTTTTCAGATTTTCAAGAGTGTAATAATCATCAATCTTTTTTTGTTTTCTTTCAAACTTTCCAATCTTTCTAACTTCTTCTCTTATGTATCTTATTTCTTTTTCAGAAACTGCTATTTTTGATTCAACCTCTATCATAATTTCTATAATTTTTCTTAATATTTAAGCCTTGTCTTTGGTTGCTTTGCAGCAGATTATACTTACGCAAAGTTATAATTTTTTTAATTAGTTAAATAACTAAAATCTAATTGAGTACAATTAATCAAGTATCCTCAATGAACGAGCATTAGCGAGAGAATGTCGTATTTTACGAGATAATTATATTCTTCCGATATCTTTTTTCTCTAAAAGTATTCCCTAATCCATCCTAAAAACATTTCAAGCATTTTGCTGAATGAAGAACGGCTTCTCCATTGAGCATAATTAAACCTCTCGCACTTACTTAATGTTTCCTGAAAATGCCTCTTCAATTCTCTAACTATCTCTCTGTTTCTTCCCAATAAATTAAGTTCATAATTATGAATAAAACTCCTGTAATCCACATTTGAGCTTCCTAAAATGAAAACCTTATTATCAACAATCAAAAGTTTTGAATGCAAAATTTTCTGATGATCCTTTGAGTTGTAATAAAAAATCTGCACCCCTGACTTGTAGAGTTTTCCAAAATATCTGTTGCTCAAAATATCAACTGGCTTGACATCAGAAACTTTTGGAACAATCAGGATAACCTTAACCCCCCTTCTAGAAGCACCCATTATTGCTCTCTTGATTCTTCTTGAAGGAACAAAATAAGGAGTCTCCATTAAAATCTGCTCTTTTGCAAAGCGAATCAATGTTTTATATCTTTTTTCAACAGGCCTGTAGATATTTGAAGGTTTATCTGGAATAATTTCAAATCCCTTATGAATAAGGTTTTTCATTTTAACTTTTGTAAATTTCCCGTAAATCTCCCAGCTTTGAAAAAAAGAGCTCTCAAAATCCTGTGCAATTGGCCCTTTTAATTTCAAAACAAGCTCTCTCCAGTCAAGAGCTTCTTTCATGATATTCAAAGAACCGAGATAAGCAATTTCCTTGTCAACCAAAAGCAATTTCCTATGATTCCTTTCATGATTTTTTGAAAAAATTCTGACAACGTATCTGAACTCACGAAAAAAACGCACTTCTCCTCCAACACTGACAAGTTTTTTAAAAAAATCCTTGTCAACATTGCTTGCCCAGGAATCAATCAGTACCTTTACTTCAATCCCTTCTTTTGCTTTTTTTATCAGCAAATCACGAAATTTTCTTCCAATATCATCTTTTTCATAAATATAAGTTTCCAGAAAAACAGATTTTTTTGCTTCCCTTATGTCTTTCAGCATGCTCTGATAAGTTTTCTTTGTATCTGAAAAAACAGAAAATTCTTTCATTATCTTATCTAAATAACAAGAATTATAAACTTTTGGATAAATAGTTGCTTTGCAAGATATTCAATTTAATCATATTAATCCCAATTAATTAATCTAAAAACAACTTTGCTAAACTAATAACAATCTATTGAAGAAGAGTATTTAATGAACGAACGCAGTAAAAGAATATTTCCAATTTTACCCATTAATAATATATCTCCTAGAAATTATCTCCAACTAAAAAGCTTTAAAACTTTCTAAAAGTCTTCCAAGCAACTTCAAACAACTGCTCCATTGCCTGAGCAAAGAATTCTGTATTCAGCCAGACACCAACATCATAATTAGGATGCACCTGTTCGTCATCCAAAAGCATGAACATCAATTGTTCACTATCTATAATCATAAATCTTGCTTTCAGCTTTTCAATATTTCTAACTTCAGCAACCTTAGCAAAATCTTTTGCAATATCTTTATTCTGTCCTGTAATTGGAGCAGCAACTTTTATCACAACTCCTCTCTTTTTTGCTTTTTCCAAAGAAGGAAGAAGCATTTCTGACTTTCTGTTTAAGCCATCTGCTGTTGTAACAAGTGTTATTGATTTTTCAGCATCTCTTATAAGCATATCCATATGGTTGTAAATATTCTGCCTTCCTTTCAAACTTCCTGACAAATCACCTGCTTCCACATACTTGATTCCTTCTTTAAATAATCCTGAAAGCTCACTCAAAACTTCATCTCCTTTTAATCTTTCAAGCCTCTTTGACTTCTCATTTGCATCATTAATCATGTTCTTTTTAACACGCTCAACAACCTCTTCTGGCTTCAAAGCAACAAATTTTATTGGCTTTCCGAGCTTCATAACAATGAATCCCTTTTTCTCCAAGGATTCTAAGATATCATAAGTTCTGCTTCTTGGCACATCTGCTATACTTGAAAGCTCTCCGGCAGTGCTTGTACCTCTTGAAAGCAGGGCAGTCCAGACCTTCACCTCATACAGGTTCAAATCAAATATTTTTCTGAGCCTGCTTAAAAATTCATCTTTGACTATCATATTTTTTTTATAGCATTATACTATATAAAGGTTTCTTTTTTAGGTAGTAAAAATATCAGGTTTCCGAGAGTATTTTTCTAAATTATATAGTAGTGACACATTTTTAAAAATCTCTGAAAAAATATCAGATTTTTGAGAAATTTATCTCGAAATCTCTCTCTTTTATCTTAGTTTTTACAGAATTCTGCAGCTTCTTTTCTGCTTTTTTAAATGAGAATTTATTTGCATTTACTCTCTCTTTTAAGAACTCCTGCTGCATTTTCAGCAGCTTTTCCATTTGCAAATCACAACTGATTTCAAGCTCAATCTCATCCTGTTTAACAAAACCTGCTTTCTTTCTTTCCGCTTGTATAGTCCTTGATAATTCTCTTGCAAAACCTTCTGCCTCTAATGCCTCCGTCATGTTTAAATCAAGAGAAACTGCAACTTCTTTTCCATAAACAATCTCAATTTTCTTAACATTTAACTGCTTTGCAATAATTTCCTCTAGTTTTTTGGAAATTTTTTCAGGAAATTTAACATCTGCCTTTGCAAGAGGCCATTTCAATCCAATCTTTGCCTTGTCTCTTTCTGCCAAGCCAACTTCAATAATTTTTAATGCATAAACGAACTCTCTTTCTAATTCCAAATCAATATCTTTTGTATTTGTTTTTGGCCATTCTGATAAATGAATACTCTCTTCTTTAACCTCTTTATTTTTTCTTAAAGCTTGCCATATTCTTTCAGAAATAAAAGGGCAGATTATTGAAAACATTTTAACAACATCAATGTAGACTTCTTTTATAGTCTCATATGCAATTTTATTCTGCCTATCTCTTATTATTTTTATATAAATTCTAGAAAGATCAAGATAAAGCTTTTCTATTTCTTCAATAACTTCATCAAGTCTGTATTCTTCCATTAATTCTGTAACTTTTTTAATAGTAGAATTCTTTCTTGATAGGATATACTTATCTTCTTCTCCAATTTTTCCTTTTTCTTGTTTATCAATTTCTAAAATATACTTCGCAATATTAGAAAGTACTGTAATATTTCTTTGTTTTTCTTTCACAGCCTCCCAATTAAAGCTGATATTCTCTCCAGCAGGAGTTTGCATAATATAGTACCTCAAGATATCTGCGCCATACTTATCCACAACTTCATAAGGAGAAATTATATTTCCCAAAGACTTTGACATCTTCACTCCTTGATAATCCAAAATCATTCCATGGCAATAAACATTCTTATAGCATCCTTTTCCAAATGCAATCATTGAACACATTTGAAGCATTGAAAACCAAAGTTTAATCTGCTCTGTTGCTTCCAGAATAAAATCAGCTGGGAATAAATCAAAATACTTTTCCTGATTTGGATAATACAAGCAATTCCATGAGGTTGTTCCAGAATCCACCCAAACATCAATAACATCCTTTACTCTTTCCATTTTACCTTTTTTGCAACTTTCGCATTTCCATTTAACAGAGTCAATCCAAGGTTTATGCAAATCCCCTGGCACATTCTTCTTTCCAACTTTTTCTTCTAATTCCTTCCTTCTTCCAATGACTTCTATAGAATTGCATTTATCGCAAATCCAAATAGGAGCAGGACATCCCCAGTATCTTTGCCTAGTTATCCCATTATCCTTCAAATTTTCAACCCATAAGTCATAATTCTTGGAAGCAAATTTTGGTTGCCATTCAACTTTTTTATTTTCATCCAATAATTTTGGAATCAAATCCTCAATCTTCATAAACCACTGCTCTGTTGTTCTGAAAACAACAGGATTATGGCATCTCCAGCAATGAGCATATTCGTGTTCAACTTTAGTTTGTGTTATTAGACTTCCAGTTTCTTTCAAAAATTCTGTAAACTTCTTATCGTCTCTTTTTGCAACAAGCCCATTGAATTTTCCCATATTGAAAAACTCTCCTTTTTCATTGAGATTATTGAAAGCTCCTAATCCATATTTTTTTCCTACCTCAAAATCCTCTGGTCCGCAACCAGGAGCACAATGAACTAATCCGGAACCTGCAGAAGTATCTACATATTCTGAAGATAATATCACTGAATGCAAATTTTTCCACTCTTTTCCAAGTTCTTCATATTCTTTCTTGAGAAATTCATTAAGAGGATGTATGTATTTAATCCCTTCAAGCTTTCTTCCTTTAATTTCTCCGAGAATTTTAAATTTTAAACCTAATAAGCCTGAAATAAAAACATTTGAAAGAGCTTTCGCAACAACCCATACTTCTTTTCCATTCTCTGTTTCAACTTCTGCTTTAACATAATCCAAATCAGGATTTACCATAACAGCAAGATTAAATGGTATTGTCCAAGGAGTTGTTGTCCAGATAATAAAATATTCATTCTTCTTATCTTTTATCTTAAATTTGAGAAAGATAGAATTATCTTTTACATTTTCATACTCCAATTCATGTTTTGCAAGAGAAGTTTCGCATGTTGAGCACCAATGCATAACTTTCTTTCCTTTATACAACCTTTGCTGCTCCCAAGCTCTTTTCATCAACCACCACTCTCCCTCTATAAAATCAGAAGTTATTGGAAGGTACGGGTCCTCAAAATTCATCCAAATTCCCAATCTTTTCAAATCTTGATTCATTATTATTGCATTTTCAGAAGAGAATTTTATGCATTCTTTTATAAACTTTTCAACCCCAAAATTTTCTATTTCTAACTTATCTTTAATTCCTAATTTTTTTTGAACAGCATTTTCAGTGGGAAGCCCATGCATATCATATCCCGCCCTATCCCAAACATTCAGGCCATTCATTCTTTTATATCTTAAAATCATATCTTTCA
>Ga0315275_10003144_pt1 | contig 15134 bp, 10 predicted proteins | sample YL17G03_0_MG_FD_205557 | JGI IMG/M metagenome (GOLD analysis project Ga0315275, IMG submission 205557) | Sediment microbial communities from Yellowstone Lake, YNP, Wyoming, USA - YL17G03_0 | ecosystem: Environmental > Aquatic > Freshwater > Lake > Sediment | place: USA: Wyoming | collected... | reverse complement strand
ATCCGGTTCTCTCCTTCAAAGTGTGACCCGGTGGAGCCACTCCGGTGGTCGCTGCCGGCCAGGGTCGGGGCGATTATATCGTAACCCGCACCGCGGCAACCCACGATCCGCTGGGCTGGCCCCCAGGGTGGACCGGCGGCACGCTGCGTAGCGGGTTTGATCACCTCCTCGAATCGCATCTCGGAACCAAGGTAGCTGTCCACGACGCCGGTGTGCCCTTGCCAGGGCTACCGTCGCTTGCGGATTAGCACGAGGTTTTGCACACGTGAATAGCGTTATTCGTACAAATCATCCACATGGGAGTGAACGCCTTCGATACCTGCGCAGGCGGCAGGTGTCGCTGGATGGGGATTTGGCGAAGCATAGGCATTGAGAATGCGGCTGACTTCTTCAAGGGAATCCATCAGGCCGCTTGTTTGCCCATACCCCAAATCATGAGCCAATATAAGGTACCGACTTGGTCCGGAAGGCTATCGTCTCTGTCTCGTCTACCTCAAGCTTTTCCAAAAAATCTATGCTCCTCTCCCCGCAGGCATCTTGAAGCCAGTTGCCGCCGAAGTCAAACGTCAGCCAAACCAACTCAACCCACTCGACAAGCTCTGTCGAGCCGTCACGACGGCTCTGGACAACCTCGTCGACGCAGTTGGCCTCAAGGTGGCCTAAGGAGAACGCCCAATGAGAACGAAAATATCAGGTAACGAGAACAAAATTCTCGTAATGCGCACCATTACGGTCTGACGGGATACGCGCCTGAGGTTCTGAGGTTTTTCGAGTAGACAGGCAATGCAGATAGCGGCAATATGGAATGTTCTGTGATTGACCGTTGATGGCTTGCGCCCATCCTGCCTTGGGTATGCCTGAAGCAGGATTCAGGGCCTTGGATTCAAACGTATCTGCTTTGTCATACCAACCGGTGGAGAAATCCATGATCCGCAAACAAGACGCGCTTGATTATCATTCCCAGGGCCGACGAGGGAAAATCGAAGTCACACCATCCAAGCCGTGCCAGACTCAGCGGGACCTTTCGCTTGCTTATACCCCCGGAGTCGCCGAACCCTGCCGTGAAATCGCAAAAAACCCGGATGATGCATATCTCTATACCTCCAAGGGGAACCTGGTCGCCGTCGTCTCCAACGGCACAGCCGTTCTGGGTCTTGGAGATATCGGTGCGCTGGCCGGAAAGCCCGTGATGGAAGGAAAGGGCGTGCTGTTCAAGCGCTTCGCAGACGTCGATGTCTTCGATATCGAGCTGAACTCCCACGATCCCGACGAGATCGTCAAAGCCGTCCTGATGATGGAGCCCACTTTCGGCGGCATCAACCTGGAGGACATCAAGGCGCCGGAGTGTTTTTACATCGAAGAGAAGCTGAAGAGCCTCATGAGCATACCGGTGTTCCATGACGACCAGCACGGGACGGCCATCATCAGCGCCGCGGCGCTGCTGAACGCCCTCGAGCTCGTGGGTAAGAAACTTGACCAGGTCCACGTGGTTTTCAGCGGTGCCGGCGCTGCGGGCATTGCCTGCGCCAGGCTCTATGAGCGGCTCGGTGTCAGGCGTGAAAACATGCTCCTGGTCGACACCAAAGGGGTGGTATACAAAGGCCGCACCGAAGGAATGAATCCGTACAAGGAGTATTTCGCCGTCGAGACCGAAGCCCGGACGCTGGCCGAGGCTTTCAAAGGCGCAGATGTTTTCTGCGGTGTGTCGGCCAGGGGCATCGTCACCCAGGACATGGTCCGGTCCATGGCAGACAATCCGATTGTTTTCGCAATGGCCAATCCGGATCCCGAGATCTCTTACGAAGAGGCGACCGCCGCGCGCCCGGACATCATCATGGCGACCGGGCGCTCCGATTATCCCAACCAGGTCAACAACGTGCTGGGCTTCCCGTTCATCTTTCGCGGCGCTCTCGACGTGCAGGCCCGGGCCATCAACGACGAAATGAAGATAGCCGCGACCATGGCGCTCGCCAACCTGGCGAAGCAGGATGTCCCCGACTCCGTGATCCGCGCTTACGGCGGCAGGCGCCTCGAGTTCGCCCGCGATTACATCATCCCTAAGCCTTTCGACTCGCGCGTGCTCCTCTGGGAAACCCCGGCGGTGGCGCGCGCAGCCATGGAAACCGGTGTCGCGCGCCGGCCCCTGGAGGACTTCGAGGCTTACAGGGACTGCCTCGAGGCCAGGCTGGGGAAATCGCGCGAGGTGATGCGCATCTTCATCCACAAGGCGCAGCGCGCGCCCAAACGGATCGTCTTCCCCGAGGGGGAGGAGGAGAAGATACTGCGGGCCGCCCAGATCATCGTCGACGAAAAAATCGCGATCCCGATATTGCTGGGCCGCCGCGATGCCATCCAGCAGAAACTCCATGGACTGGGCCTGGAACTGAAGGGCATCGAGATAGTGAATCCTCCCGACTCGCCAAAATTCAGCGATTACGTCGCCGGCTATTATGCATCCCGGCAGCGCAAGGGTGTGACGCTTTTCAAAGCCGAGCGAGACATGAAGGATCCCGATGTTTTCGGGATGACCATGGTAAAGGGCGGGGATGCCGACGGCCTGATCTCGGGCCTGACCCACCACTATCCCGACACAGTCCGTCCCGCCCTTCAGATCATCGGGAAGAAAGAAGGTGTAAAAAAGATCGCGGGACTCTACATGCTGGTTTTCAAGAACCAGACGATCTTCATCGGTGATGCCACGGTGAACATTGACCCGACGGCGGAAGACCTCGCAGAGATCGCGATCCTGGTTGCGATGAAGGTCCGCGAGTTTGACATCGAGCCGCGCGTGGCCATGCTGTCGTTCAGCAACTTCGGAAGTACCAAGCATCCGCTCGCGGAGAAGGTCGCGCGGGCGGTCTCGATTGTGCGCAGCAAGGTTCCGAATCTGATACTCGACGGTGAGATGCAGGCGGACACGGCAGTGGTCCCGGAAATCATAAGCGAACTGTATGATTTCAGCTATCTCACGGGCGGGGCAAACGTGCTGATCTGCCCCGACCTGACCTCGGCGAACATCGCATACAAGCTGCTGACGCGCCTCGGCGGGGCAACGGCCATTGGGCCGATGCTTCTCGGCATGCGAAAGCCCATCTACCTGCTGATTCCTGGAAATGAGGTGAGCGACATAGTGAACATTACCGCGCTCGCCGTCTGCGACGCGCAGCACCTCGAAGGCGCGCGGGTGCTACAGGAGTTGCAGGCCCGGGCCTGAGCGATTGCGATTGCCGGAACATCCGGGTCGCCGGGGACGTAAATGACTGGGTGCCCGGCGACAATCCGGTTGCGATCGGTTCCCCAGGTTGCCTCCGCACGGAGCGGGGAGAGAAAGCGCGGCGGAATCGGTGAGCGCCGCGGGACCTCTGTTGCGAAGCGCCTCCGTACTGATCTCTTCAGCAGCCGGGATGCCGTATTATGGGCTGGACAATCTCCGATCCCGTGTGTTTTACTCGGCTCACTGAAGACCTGCAGCATGAGGAGGGGTAAGCGCGGCCCGGTGTATGGCTCTTGAGCTGGATGTGGTTGAACTTCTCCCCCGCGCTTGCGGGCGGCTCGACAGGTCCTGAACAGGTCCCGATCAGGCACCAGGGAGTATGCCATGAAGGACGGCGCGGGTATGGCCTCGGTAGCTCTGTGGAGGAGCCTGATCGCCCGGCGCTTCGACCCGCTTCCCGACTCGCTCATCCCCGCGCTCCAGTATGTCCAGCAGCGCTCGGGATTTCTTCCCGGCGAAGCTCTGACCGCTGTGGCACAGCACCTCAGGATCCCCGAAGCCAAGGTCTTCGGAGTTGCCAGCTTTTACTCGCTTTTCCGCCTCAAGCCCCGGGGCCGCAACCAGATCACTGTGTGCCGCGGCACTGCGTGCCATGTCCAAGGTAGTGCAAGGCTGCTAGAAAAGCTGGAGAAGATGCTGGGCACGAAGGCCGGCGGAACCACCGCTGACAAGCGCTTCTCTCTCGATACGGTCGGGTGCCTGGGCGCCTGCGCACTGGCCATTCCCATTGTGATCAACGGCAATGTGTACGGCCGCCAGACAACGGCTTCTGCGAAGAGGCTGGTCAAGCGGATTCTCACCGCCGCTCCCGGGACGGAGAAAGCACGGGCCGCCGGCAAAGCCGGAAAGCAGGAGTAATGTGCCGGGCGCAGGAAAGTAAAAACTGATCGTCGCGCCGTGTGACATCGTGCCAGCTCTCGTCGTCGGCAGTGGGAGCCCGGTCGAGCGGCGCCACCATTCGTGGGGACTACCCGATGCTCGAATCACGCATCAGGAGAGCTAAAAGGAAATGGGAGAAGCTCACACAAGGGAGCACACCGGTGGTGTATGTGGGATGTGCCACCTGCGGGATCGCCGCCGGAGCCGGGGCTCTGCTCGCTGTCGTCGATGACCAGCTCGGGCGGCTCGGAGTCAGGGCGAATGTGGTTCCAGTGGGCTGCATCGGGGCGTGCTTCGCCGAGCCGCTGGTTGATATCCGCCTCCCAGGCCAGCCGCGTGTCTGCTACAGCCGGGTGACGCCCGAGAGATTGGCCAGGATACTCGACTCCCATATACGGCGGGGGAGGGCCGTTACCAGCCTGGCACTGGCGACCATCGGGGACGGAACCCTGCCCAGAATCCCCCGGTTCGAGGATCTGCCTTTCATGAAATCGCAAGTTCGGATAGTGTCCAGGAACTGCGGCATGATTAACCCGGAGGATGTGGATCACTATCTGGCACGCGACGGCTATCGGGGACTCATGCGGGCACTCCGCATGAAACCCGAAGACGTCATTGAGGAGGTGGTAGCCTCGGGTCTTCGCGGCCGCGGCGGCGGGGGATTTCCAACCGGCCAAAAGTGGAAGTTCTGCCGTTCTTCATCCGGGAATCCGAAGTACCTCATCTGCAACGGCAGCGAGGGCGACCCCGGCGCGTTCATGGACCGCTCGGTGCTCGAAGGCGACCCGCATTCCGTGCTCGAGGGCATGTGCATTGCCGCACATGCAATCGGCGCCAGCAAAGGGTATGTCTATGTGTCCGGCGAGTACCCACTGGCCATCAAGCGAATCAAAGTGGCACTCCGGGCCATGCGCCTGATCGGGGTTCTCGGCAACAATGTCCTGGGATCGGGGCTCGCATTCGACATCCAGCTGAAGGAAGGGGCGGGCGCATACGTCTGCGGCGAGGAGACGGCTTTGATGGCGAGCATCGAGGGCCATCGAGGCTTGCCGCAACCGCGTCCTCCCTTCCCCGCCGTGAGGGGCCTGCGCGGAAAACCCACCAACATCAACAACGTGGAAACCTTTGCATGTGTATCGAGCATCCTCCGCGAAGGTGCCTCCCGCTTTGCTTCCTACGGGACAATGGGCAGCAAAGGGTCCAAGACGTTCTCGATCACGGGAAAGGTAAGAAATGCCGGGCTTATTGAAGTGCCCATGGGGATAACGCTCCGAAAGGTCGTCGAGGAAATCGGCGGCGGCATCGCAGGGAGGGGCAGGTTCAAGGCGGCCCAGACGGGCGGACCCTCCGGCGGCTGCATTCCGGCAAAGCTGGGCGACATCCCCATGGACTACGAGAGCCTCGCCGAGGCCGGCTCGATGCTGGGATCCGGCGGGCTGGTCATCATGGACGAGACGAACTGCATGGTGGATCTCGCCCGCTACTTCCTTACCTTCACCCAGAGCGAATCCTGTGGCAAGTGCACTCCCTGCCGCCTGGGCACGAAGCGAATGCTCTCAATCCTGGAGCGGATCTGCGCGGGTCAGGGGCGTTCCGGAGACATCGAAGTTCTCGAGGAACTGGGCCGAGTAGTCAAGAACACGTCTCTCTGCGGGCTGGGCCAGACCGCACCCAACCCTGTGCTCTCAACGATCCGCTATTTTCGGGAGGAGTACGAGGAGCACATCCGCGAACGACGTTGTCGGGCCGCCGTCTGCCAAGAGATGGTTGCTGCACGGTGAGAGCGCTCGTGTTCTTTGGGAGTCCAGGCGCAGCGCAGATGCGGCCCCTGGCAGCCTACCAGCATTCCGGATAGGCGGCATTGACGAAGAGCTCTTCCAGCCTGACCTTGTGGCCACGCTCCATCTCGGCCAGTTCCGAGTAGATCCTCCTCATCTCGGAATCCTGGCAGGCGTCGGCGAAGCGGCGGTACGTTTCCGCCGCCCTCTGTTCCTTCTTCATGGCGATCTGCAGAGCCTCCCTGGGGCTCATCGAGAATGAGAACGCCGGTTCATCCTCCTGTTCCGCCACCCCGTAGTCCTGAAACCTTTCAAACTCGACCCTGGCGAGGGGATTGAACCGGAAGGTCTCCAGCAGGTGGCGGTGTTCGTTCTCTTCCCTGGAGAGCTGCTCGAAGATCTCGGCCACGCCCGGATCCTTCATCTGCCGGGCGGCCTGCTGATAGAAGTCGCGCGCCGCGATCTCTTCTCCGATTGCCTTCAGCATCATGCGGTCGAAGAACTCGGGATCCATCGGGTGCTCCTTTCCCGCTCAGGCGCCGGGCTCGATGCGCACTGCGCACGCCTTGTACTCCGCCGTTTCGCTGACCGGGTCGAAAACGTTGTTGGTCACCATGTTGATGTTGGCTTCGCGAAAATGAAAGCACGACCAGACAACGCCGCGCGGGGAACGTTCGGTGACCCACGCGCGCATCCGCACGCGGCCCCTGCGCGACACGACCCAGACATAGTCTCCGTCCCGCGTGCCGAGGTCGGAGGCATCGTGCGGGCTGATCTCAACCAGTTCCTCCCCGAAGAGGGCCTCGAATCCGGCGCAGTTGCGCGTCTGCGTGCCGGTGTGGTAGTGCCACAGTCTCCGCCCTGTGGTGAGGACCAGCGGATACTCTTTGTCGGGGACCTCCGCGGGCGGGCGCCACCTCGCCGGCGCGAACAATCCTCTGCCGCGGGTGAAGTTGCCGCCGGAATGCATGAAGGGCGTGCCGGGATGCTGAAGGGTGGGGGCCGGCCACTGAATCCCCTCCCCCTCGATCCGTTCCCAGCTGATGCCCGCGTATCCGGTCGCGAGCGAGCGCATCTCCTCCCAGACACCCCGGGCGCTCTCGAACCCCATCTCCACGCCGAGCCTCCTGGCCAACTCGCCGTAGATCCACCAGGGTTCACGGCACTTCCCCGGAGGGTGCACCGCCGCTCGCACCCGCTGCACCCGGCGCTCCGAGTTCGTGAAGGTGCCGTCCTGCTCGCTCCAGCAAGTGCAGGGGAATATGACATCCGCGTACGGAGTTGTCTCGTTCTCGAAGATGTCGAGCACGACCAGGAACTCGACCGCTTCGAGGCACTTGACGGTGTGCGCGACGTTAGGCTCGCTCATGACCACGTTTTCGCCGTGGCATATGAACGCACGCGTGGTTCCGTCAAGCATGCCGGTGAACATGCTGGGCATGCGCTTGCCGGCGTTCTCCGGCAGCCCGGCCACTCCCCATCCCCTGGCGAACTTCTCGCGCGCTTTGGGATCTGAGACCGGCTGGTAGTTGTGGAAGACGTTCGGCAGCGCCCCCATGTCGCACGCGCCCTGGACGTTGTTCTGGCCGCGCAGAGGATTCACTCCCGCGGACCGCATGCCCAGGTTGCCGAGGAGCATCTGCAGGTTCGCGCAGCTGGTCACGTTGTCGGTGCCGCAGGTGTGCTCGGTGATTCCAAGCGTGTAGCACAGGCTGGCGGGCTTGCGCGTTCCCAGAATGCGCGCCACTTCGCGCAGTTGCTTCACGGGCACGCCGGTGATTTTAGAGGTGAGCTTGAGTGGATACTCCTGCACCACCTCCTTGAGCTCGGCAAACTTCTCCGTGTGGTTTTCGACGAAGTCGCGATCTTCCCAGCCGTGGGCCAGAATTTCGTTCATCAGGCCGTTGAGCAGCGCCACATCCGTACCAACCCGGTGCTGGACGTGTATAGTAGCCCAGCGCACCAGGTCGATGCGGCGCGGATCGCAGACGATGAGAATTGCGCCTTTCCGCACGGCCCGCTTCATGTAGTAGGAGATGACCGGGTGGGCCTCGGTCGTGTTCGAACCGATCACGAGGAGCGACTTGGCATCTTCGAGTTCCCGGATGGAATTGGTCATCGCGCCCGATCCGAAGGTGGTCGCCAGACCGGCGACCGAAGGGGCGTGTCAAGTGCGTGCGCAGTTGTCGATGTTGTTGGTGCCGATCGCGGCCCTCATGAATTTCTGGGCGGCGTAGGAGTTTTCGTTGTCGTCGCGCGAGGAGCTGATGGCGGAAATCGAATCCGGGCCGTGGGCATCGCGGATCCGGTGCAGTTGCGCGGCCGTGTAGTCAAGCGCCTCTTCCCACGAAACCGGCTCGTGCCGGCCATCACGGCGGATCAGCGGGCGGGTGAGCCGCTTTGGGCTCGAGGGGAAGTCGTACCCGAACCGGCCCTTGACGCAGAGCATGCCGTCGTTCGGGGGGATGCCGTGCGCGCCCGTAACCCTGACCACCCGGTTGCGCGCCCGATCCACGTGCAGGTTCACCTGGCAGCCGACGCCGCAGTAGGGACAGGTCGTTCGGACTTTCTCGAGCTCCCATGCCCTGCCGGTGCCCACGGCTTTTTTCTCGATCAGGGCGCCCGTGGGACAGAGCTGCACGCACTCGCCGCAGCCCACGCAGGAGGAGCGGCCGAGGGGCGCGTCCTGATCCGCCACGATCATAGACCGGTGGCCGCGGAAAGCCACGTCCAGAACCCCGTTGACGACCACATCATTGCAGGCCTTGACGCACCTGTTGCACAGGATGCACCGGTCCGGGTTTCGCACGATCATCGGGTGGCTGATGTCCGGCGGCTGGGGGGGGAGCTCGCGCCGCTCCGACGGTTTTTCGATGCCCAGCCGGTAGGCCGCCTCCTGCAGCTCGCACTGGCCGCACATCTCGCAGGCGAGGCAGTCGTGAATCCCTTCGGATAGCAGGAGATCGACGATCGCCCGGCGTGCCTGCAATACCGGCTCGGTCTCCGTGTGGACTACCATTCCGTCCCAGACGGCCGTGTTGCAGGACATGACCAGGCCCCTTGCCCCCTCCACCTCCACGGCACAGACCCGGCAGGAGGCCGATTGTCCCGTTTTGGGGTGGAAGCAGAGGCTGGGGATATAGACGCCATGGGCGCGGGCCGCCTCCAGGACGGTCTGTCCCTCGCCTGCCTCCACGGTTCTGCCATTCAGCCTTATCGTGGCCATCCGCACCCTCCTCGCGTACCGGCGCCGAAGCAGGAAACGGGCGCCCTTTGGTCCTGGATCACCCTTTCGGCGCCACCACCTGCTCGCGGTGCGCGTAGTTGTCCAGATTGACGAAATGGTTGGCGAGGGCGTTGGTGAGATTGAGTCTCCAGTCCCGCGGCGGGATCAGTGTCGTGGCAAACCGCCGCGTATCGTTACCCGCGGCTTGAGTGCCCTGATAGATCTCGCTCCACCAGCAGGAACGCTCGGGATGCGCCTCGCATGTGCCATCGACGCGGGAGCCGCCGCAGGGGCCGTTGCGCAATTGCTTGTAGCACCATCGCATGGTGCAGCCGGTGTAGCTCAGGTGATCCTGAATGCAATCGCCGCAGCTCTGGCAGTCCATCGTTGCCTTCCTGTAGAGCGAGGAGACCTCGAGCAGGCGGTACCAGGCGCCGCTGCGCCAGCCGACATCTTCCGCCGACTTCGGCCCGCTCCCGAGACGGCTTCGGAGAAACCGGCCGGCCCAGGATTTCTCGCTGACCACATGATCGTGGAATGCTACCGTCAGCCGCTGCATGAGCGACGAGGGCGGCTTGGAGGTGTCCAACTGCATCGCGCCTCGCCCGTCGCTCAGCCCGTCCGTGCCGGCGGGGAACAGGTAAAACTCCCCCGGCCAGGCGAAGACCAGCTCGTCGAGGCGCCGGCGCCACTCGCTCCCGATCTCGAGGGAACGCGCGCCGATGGTCATGAAGTCCGCATGGGAGAGGCGGAAGCCGCCTACGTGGGCGCCCGCAAACCCGAGATCCCGGGCGGCAGCGACCATGAGCGCGGCCCGCTCGAGCCGTTCCGGCTTCTTGTCCTTCTCCAGGCGCCGGATCAGCTCGTCCGGGATGACGCATCCGGCAACTTCCCCCTCCCGCATCATTTTGGCAACAGTCGCGGTGGGAACATAGACATTTGCAACGACGGGCACGTGCGACATGCCGCTGCACTCCAGGTACTGCTTGACCTCGTAGAGCTTTCGCAGGTTGTAGCCCAGCTGGGTGATGATGAAACGGGCGCCGGCAGCCAGCTTCAGTTCGAGCTTGTAGAGCTGCATCATCTGGTCCGCCTCCGTGGTCTTGAAGGGATTGACCACCGCGCCGGGGAGGAAATCGAACGGCGTGGTCTGGACGGAGCGGGAGCCCAGCTGGTAGGTGATTCCCTCCCGCATGGCCTTGAGCAGTAGAAGGATAAAGACCGAATCCAGGTCGTAGACGGGCTTGGGAAGTCCGCGAAATCCTTCCTTCTGGGCATCGCCGGTCAGCGCGAGGATGCTTTCGACACCGGCACGGGCCAAGCCATGCAAGCGGCTTTCGAGGAAAGCGCGGTTGCCGTCCTTGCCGGCAATGTGAGCCAGCGGGGTCAGCCCCTTGTCCACGATGAACGGGGCAAAGGACTCGGGGGGGAGGGCGGGATTCCCGCCAGGCAAATCCGTGATGCTGATGATGCGGATCCCGTTGGCCTCGGCGGCGGCGTCACGCACGAAAGCCTCCGCTTCAGGGACCGAGTGGTCGCGGCCGAGCACGAGCTCAGCCGAGAAAAAGAAACGACCTTCTGATAATGCCGATCGAAGATGATTTTCAGCCATGATTTGCCTCCCTCGGCCAACTGCCGCTTTTCAACATGTTCTTCCTGGGAGAAAAAGAGATTCCATTGGTTCGTTGCCGAGGATTCATTCAGTCGGCAATGTGATTCCACACTTTGCAGGCACGCACCGTGTTTTTCATCAGCATGGTGATGGTCATGGGGCCCACGCCTCCGGGTACGGGGGTGATGGCGCCTGCCACCTCCAAGGCCTCCTGGAAGGCAACGTCCCCCTTCAGGATGCGTTTCCCCTCGGGAGTCCGTCCCACCTCGTTCACTCCGACGTCAATGACTACAGCGCCGGGCTTGATCATGTCTCCCCTCACATACTCCGGCACGCCCGCAGCCACGATCAGGATGTCGGCGCTGCGGCAGTGCCCGGCCAGGTCCCGGGTTCGTGTGTGGCATACGGTGACGGTCGCATTCGCCCCTTTGGCCTTCTGGAGCAGAATGTTTGCGATCGGCTTGCCGACGATGTTGGACCGTCCCACCACCACCACCTCCGCGCCCTCGATCTTCACGCCCGATCGAATGAGCAGTTGCTGGATGCCTGCGGGCGTGCAGGGAAGATAGTCCGCCTCTCCGATTACCAGCTTGCCGACATTGACGGGGTGGAAGGCATCGACATCTTTGCTGGGATCGAGGGCGTAAAGCACCCTGGTCTCTTTGATGTGGCGCGGCAGGGGCAGCTGGACGAGAATGCCGTGAACCCTGGGATCGGCGTTGTAGCGCCGCACGAGCTCCAGCAGGGCTTCCTCGGCGATATCCTCCGGCTGATCCTCCTGGATGGAGTAAAATCCCAGTTCGTGCGCCGTCTTCTGCTTCGCCCGGACGTAGCTTTCCGAGGCTGGATTGTGCCCCACCAGAATTGTCACGAGCCCCGGTTCAACATTGTGCTTTTCCTTCAGCCGTTCGACCTCTGCTTTTAACTCCTCGCGTATCGAAGCCGCTACTTCAGCGCCCTTTATCAGTGTGGCCGTCATCCCTGCCTTCCCTCCACCATGCAATGTCCAACCATCGGGTGACCTGGAATTAATCCAACGAATCGACTTGATGCCATTTCGAAAAAGGCCGAGCGCAAACAGAGGTCTGAACCGGTTGCCGAGCAGCCCTTCGTTCCGCTCCTGATCTTTTATCTTCGACCGTTCCTCCTTAAAAGTAAATCTGATTGTTTATTGGGTCTTCGATAAGCGATCCTAACATCGCTTGACATACCTGATGGGTGTCTCATATGCTGAATGTGCCTATAATTGGGTGGCCTAAGGGCCTCGGAATGCTTGCGGGTTTCGAGTTTCAATTCCAGATTGGCCGATGGCTCCAGCACCACAGTTCCTGGAACGCCGGGTCGCCGCCCAGTCCTGAGTTAAACCGTTCCCAATAGCAGGCCGCCCTCAGTAGTCTTTATAAATCAATAGAACCACCGGGGGTGGAATGGAACGTTTGTTTTGTGATCCCCGAAAATGTGTAGGTTGCCATGCCTGTGAGCTGGCTTGCGCCATCGAACATTCCCAATCCAAGAACCTGCATTCGATCATCCTGAGCGCCGAATCCGCGGCTTCGCGACGCGCTGTGTACGTGTTGGGGGGTGAGCCGTACCGCGTTGGAATCGGAGGGCGGCCCATTTCACTTGGCTGCCATCACTGCGATCCGGCGCCGTGCGTAGATGCCTGTTTCAGCGGAGCGATGCACAAGGAGAACGGCCAGACGTCCTGCACGGCATCCCGATGCCTGGGATGCTGGATGTGTGTCATGGCCTGCCCCTATGGTGTCATCACTGCCGTGGAAACAGCCCTCAAATGCGATCTTTGCCCTGATCGCGTGGAGCGCGAGGGGCGGGCGCGCTATGCCTGTGTGGATGCGTGCCCGACCGGAGCACTCGTGGCGGGAACGTTTCAGGAATTCCGGCAGGTGCTGGACCAACCGGTGGAGTGGTCGTTGCCGCAGCCGCCATCACCCCCAGCATAACGCGGGGATAAGACAAGGGTGGGGTTTGGCAGCAGTCGCAAGGACGCTCTATTACGCTTGTGCCAGTCCAAGGAGGTCGAATGCGGTACGTCATTGCCGGTGCGTCAGCAGCCGGGGTAAGCGCCGCCGAAACTCTCCGGCAGCGAGATCCCGCTGCGGAAATCGTCGTGATTTCCGACGAGGAATTCATCTACTCCAAACCCATGCTCTCCTATTACCTTGCCGGTCATCAGGACCTGGAGAGCCTTCTCTACCGTCCCCGAGATTTTTTCGAGAGCCAGGGCATAACAGCGATTTATGACCGTGGCGTCGCGGTCGATGTTGTGAAGGGGTGCGTAGAGCTGGAACATGGGCCGCCCGTGCCGTATGACAAGCTGCTCCTGGCAACGGGCGCGTCGCCGCGTTTCCCGAGCGCCGAAGGGATAAGAAGAGACGGGATTTTTGGCCTGCGGCGCATCTCGGATGCGGACGGCATCCTGACAAGGCTTTCCGGGGTCAAGGAGGCAGTGGTACTTGGCGCAGGGCTCGTGGGTCTGAAGGCCGCCGCCGGCCTCCTGGAACGGGGAGTGCGAGTGAAGATCCTGGTCGAGTCTCGCCAGGTGTTGTCGCAAATGCTGGACGCGAGTTCAGCCAGGTTTTTCCAGGAACTGTTCGAACAGCATGGAGTGCCAATCGTCACGAGAGCAGCGCCGGCTGCGATCCTGGGGAATGGGCGAATCGAAGGGGTCCAGATTGCTTCGGGCGAAGTGTTCCCCTGCCAGCTGGTGGTGGTGGGAAAAGGCGTCGATCCCAACCTCGGGCTGGTGTCCGGCAGCGCCATCAAAGTGGATTATGGCGTGCTGGTGGATGGATACCTCGGGACCAGCGTCGAAAACGTCTATGCCGCCGGCGACGTTGCCCAGGCAATGGATATTGTGCGCGGGGAACCATGGATCAATTCCCTTTGGCCCTGCGCGGTCGAACAGGGCCGGGTCGCCGCACTGAACATGGCGGGCGAGAGGCTCCCCTACAAGGGTTCCACGCGGATGAATTCGGTTCAGTTCTTCGGCCTGCCCGTGATTTCCGCGGGGTTGGCCGTACTCACGCCGGGTCCGCTGGGCGGTCGTTCCGGGGAGCACGACACGAGCATCGAGGATCAACCTTCCGCGACAGTCTATCGGAAGATCTTCCTCAAGGACGACACCATCGTCGGATTTGTGGTGATCGGAGACATCGAGCGAGCGGGCCTGCTCAAGGTGCTCATGGAAAAGCGCGTGAACGTTTCTGCCATCCAGGACAGGCTGCTGGGACCCAAGCTCGATTTTGGGTTCCTGCTTCCGTTCATCGCAGACAACCGTGAGCGGTTTGAAGAGCCGGAAATGCAAGAGTTGATTGAAACCTTGGGGGTGTGATCATGTCGAGAATTATTGCCACCGCGGCGATTCGCGGCGCGCATCATTACATGTCACTGGCTGAGCGGCAGTTGACTCAGGCCATTGAGCGGCAGGGCGCAGAAACACGCGTCGGATTTCCCAATACGGCTTATTATCTGCCTCTCATCCTCGCCCTGTTCGGCAAGAAGGTCGAGACTCTGAAGGATTGCCGGGACATCCTGGCGGAGGCGCACATTTTGCTCCCCCCTGTTCCCAGTGACAGCCTGTGGCTTCCATACCTCGGATCGACCCTTGATGCGGGGATTGTCACGCTGGTTGCCGAGGAGGTCATCGAGGCCCTCAAGCATCTCGATCCTCAGTATCGTCCGGCCCCCCCCTTCATCGGCTTTACCGACGATTCCATATTGCGCACGCAGGGGATCAAGCTGGTCGACGGCCGCATGCCGGGATTTGCCGCCTGTGTGGGCGCATTGCCTACGAACCAGCAAGCCGTAGCCCTGGCGCGAGAACTGCAAGAGAAGAGCATCCTGGTGTTCATGGCGGGAAGCAGCAACGGTAAATCGATGGCCGAGCAGTTGGCCGAAGAGGGCGTCGAGATGGGCTGGGATACCTATCTGGTGCCTTACGGCAAAGACATGAGCGCTGCCGTGTATGCCCTCAACTTCGCTTCGCGTGCCGCCATGACTTTCGGCGGCGTGAAACCGGGCGATCTCGAGGCTGCGCGCCAGGTACTTTTTTATAACAAGGACCGGGTTTTTGCCTTTGTGCTCGCGCTCGGCACCGACCCGGAAGCTCCGAAGGACCAGCTGCTCACGGATCAGAAATATGCCACGGCTGCCGGTGCCATCAATTTCGGATTTCCCGTAATTGCCGATTCTGCCATCCCGCAAATCCTGCCGCGTGGGATCTGCACCTACGAGCACGTAGTCTCCAACGTGGCCCTGGATCGGATCGTGCCCAAGGCTGTGGAGGTGCGCGGGCTCAAGCTCAAGATCTCGAAGATTCCCATTCCCATCGCCTATGGCGCGGCC
>Ga0315275_10003143_pt1 | contig 15145 bp, 9 predicted proteins | sample YL17G03_0_MG_FD_205557 | JGI IMG/M metagenome (GOLD analysis project Ga0315275, IMG submission 205557) | Sediment microbial communities from Yellowstone Lake, YNP, Wyoming, USA - YL17G03_0 | ecosystem: Environmental > Aquatic > Freshwater > Lake > Sediment | place: USA: Wyoming | collected... | reverse complement strand
GCCGCCATTCACCAGGGCTTCGGATCGAAGCTTCGTCCACCTTGCGGCAGACTAACCCCTCCCCTTAACCTTCTGGCATTGGGCAGGCGTCAGCCCCTATACTTCGCCTTGCGGCTTAGCAGAGACCTGTGTTTTTGGTAAACAGTCGCCTGGGCCTATTCACTGCGGCCTCCGGCAGCCCGAGCGAAGCAAGTCCGCTCGGACCAGGAGGCGCTCCTTCTCCCGAAGTTACGGAGCGAGATTGCCGAGTTCCTTAGCGAGGGTTCTCTCGCGCGCCTTGGCATTTTCTGCCCGCCTACCTGTGTCGGTTTGCGGTACGGGCACCGTCAGACTCGCTAGAGGCTTTTCCTGGCCACCGGTTACGCCAGTTCAGTCCAGCCGAAGCCTTTCCTCCTCCAAGCTCTGGCAGCTATTCCGGCGGATTTTCCTACCGGACCACCTCGGCCCAGAACGCGCCAATCCAATCGCGCGCTGACACACCCAGTGGCGTCCCCTCATCGCGTCTTTATCGTCTGACAGTGGCGCCGGAATGTCGACCGGCTGTCCATCGCCTACGCCTTTCGGCCTCGACTTAGGCCCGGCTAAGCCCAGGAGGACGAACCTTGCCTGGGAAACCTTAGGCTTTTGGCGAGAGAGATTCACACTCTCTTTTTCGCTACTCATGCCGGGATTCGCACTTCGGTTCGGTCGACGACTCCTTGCGGTGTCGCTTCGCCCCTGAACCGAACGCTCCCCTACCACGACCGCGAATCCGTAGATTCGCAGCCGTCCGCGGCTTCGGTACCGAGCTTGAGCCCCGTTGGATCTTCGGTGCAACTCCACTCGACCAGTCCGGTGTTACCCGTTGTTTAAAGGATGGCTCCTTCTAAGCCAACCTCCTGGCTGTTTGCGCAGAGTCACTTCCTTTACCACTTAGCTCGGTTTAGGGACCTTAGCCGGCGGTCTGGGCTATTTCCCTCTCGACTGTGAAGCTTAGCCCCCACAGTCCGACTCCCGGGTTGGACACTCACGGCATTCGGAGTTTGATTGGGTTTGGTAGCGCTGTGAACGCCCCTAGCCCATTCAGTGCTCTACCTCCGTGAGTCATCACCCGAGGCTAGCCCTAAAGCTATTTCGGGGAGAACCAGCTATCTCCAGGTCCGATTAGCGTTTCACACCGACCCACAGCTCATCCAAGCCGTTTTCAACCGACACTGGTTCGGGCCTCCACGAGGGATTAGCCTCGCTTCACCCTGGCCATGGGTAGATCACCTGGTTTCGGGTCTGTCCCCAATGACTGGATCGCCCTATTCGGACTCGGTTTCCCTGCGGCTTCGGACCAGAGGCCCTTAACCTTGCCACTGAGGTCAACTCCCCGGCTCATTATCCAAAAAGCACGCCGTCACCCGGTCGACGCGGGTTTAGCGCGGCGACATCGGGCTCCGACCGTCTGTAGGCACGCGGTTTCAGGTTCTTTTCACTCCGCTTGCGCGGTCCTTTTCACCTTTCCCTCACGGTACTAGTTCACTATCGGTCAGAGACAGTCTTTAGCCTTAGGAGATGGTCCTCCCGGATTCCCACAGGATTCCTCGTGCCCCGTGGTACTTGGGAATCAGACCCAGGAAGCCGCACCGTTTTCGCCTACCGGGCTATCACCGTCTCTGGCTGACCTTCCCATGCCAATTCGGCTAACGATGCGGTTTCTAACTTCCCGGCGAGCCCCCAGGCCCACCCAGTCCGATCCCACGACCCCCGCGCCGCAACGGCTGGGGCCTTGACACGGCGCGGGTTTAGGCTGTTCCCTTTTCGTTCGCCACTACTCAGGGAATCGCATTTGCTTTCTTTTCCTCCGGGTACTGAGATGTTTCAGTTCCCCGGGTGCCCTCCGCCGAGTTATGAATTGGCTCGGCGGTGACAGGACATGACTCCTGTCCGGTTTCCCGATTCGGAGACCCCCGGATCAAAGCTTGCTTGCAGCTCCCCGAGGCGTTTCGCCGCTGGCCGCGTCCTTCGTCGGCTGTCTCTGCCAAGGCATCCACCACGTGCCCTTTGTAGCTTCACCCCTTCCAGACAACAGATCTGGTGGGGCCAAGAGAGCAGAATTACATCACTCGACTCTCACGACTATGCTGTTTTCAAGGATCTTCTGTGGCTAGGTCTGCTTCGCAGGCCGCCATCCCGGCCTTTCGGCCTAGGGACCGGAGACAGAAACGCAGACGGGGACGAGCCCCGTCTGCGGTTGGCTCCTACCCAGTTGCTACGCGGTGTTCAGAATCCGTAGCTGAGGATTAGCGTTTGTGTCCTCCGGCAGCCGCCCTGTTTCGGGCGCAGGTCATTATACCACACTGAAAGACGCTGTCAACCCCCGCCGCAACTAGTTTTCGCTCGCCTCGCCGGCAGCCTGTGCGATGATGAGACTGAAGCCCCGCGAGGGGGCCTGGGGGGCGCACAGACGGGTCAGGCGGCGCTGCGGTCGAGGGCGGGATAAGTGGCGAGCGACATTTTCGTGTGCCGATCAACCAGCCCTCGCGCGATCAGCAGAACGGCAAATGACACCACCACCAGCGTCGAAGCCAGGGCAATCGAGACCGGCAGGTCTGTCGCGCTGGCGGTCCAGATGGCGATAGGCATGGTCTCGGTTCTGCCGGGGAAGGCGCCGGCGAAGACCAGGGTCGCGCCGAACTCACCGAGCGCCCGCGCCCAGGCCATCACCGCCCCAGCCAGCAGTGCGTCGCTCGCCAGCGGCGCCGTCACCCGGAAGAACGTTCTCGACGGACCGGCGCCGAGGGTGGCCGAGGCCAGCCGCAGTTCGACCGGGACCGACTCGAACCCCGCCCGCGCCTGTCTCACGTAGAAAGGCGAAGCAATGAACACCTGTGCCATCACGACCGCCAGCGGCGTCAGCGAGATGCGCAGCCCGTGCTGGAGGAGCCACGACCCAATGCCCTGGCTGCCGAACAGCAGCAGCAGCGCAAAGCCGGCGGCCGAAGGAGGCAACACCAGCGGGAGGTCTATCACCGTGTCCACAATCTTCTTCCCGCGGAAGGTGTAGTGTGATAGCCAGTAGGCAACAGGGGTCCCGATGACCACTGAAACCACCAGCGCGATGCTGGCGGTTACCAGGCTGAGCTTGAGCGCCGTCATCGCCTCCCAGCAACACACGTACGTGCGCCAGATCCGGGGTGTCGTTCGCACCAGCAGACCGATGATCGGAGCCAGCAGATAGACCAACAGGGGCAGGGCGAGTAGGGCGGCGACGACCCGGGCCGTTCGCCCTCGCCCGGACGCGCGCGTGGGCGGAGGTTCGACGGGAGCGGCCGCCTCCGGCCCGTTACTGCTTCGGTGGTTCGACACTGTAGCCATACTTGGCGAAGATCGCCTTACCCTCTGGTGAGATCAGGAACCCGATGAAGCTCTCCGCCGCCTCGCGCTGCTGGGAGAAAGCGGAGACGGCCGCTGGGATGTTGCGCGGGCGAGCGTACTTCAGTGGGATGGGAACCACCTCGATCTTGTCCGGCGCCCAGCTTGCGAAGGCATCCCACCCGATGACCGCGTCCACCTCGCCAAGCTGGACGAGCTGCTGGGTCTGCTCGCAGCTCCTGGCGTAGGTGATGATGTTCTTCCTCACCGCTCCGAGCAGGCCTGCGTTCTCCAGGATCTCGGCGGAGACGTCCCCCAGGCAGACCGCGCCGGGCTCGGCCAGTCCAACGATCACGCCCGGCTTAGCAAGGTCGGCCAGCGTCTTGATGCCCTTGGGGTTGCCCTTCTGCACGCAGATCATGGGGACGAGGTAGGCGATGATGGCGCGCGTCTCGGGGATCACCGCCTCCTTTGCTTCGGCCTTCTCCATGTAGTCATCGGACCCGGGCATGTAGATGTCGCCCATCTTCTCCAACGACATCTGTTGAAGGAGAGTGCCCGAGCCACCGAAGGTCATGTCAATGGAGACGTTCGGGTGGGCCTTCTCGTAAGCGGCCTTCGCCGCCGACGCGGGAGGCTTGCTTGCCGATCCGACGAAGGCGATCAGCCGGATCGGGCCGGTTGACTTGGGACCCCCGCGCTCAGTCTGAGCCCGCGAGGTCCCGGGCCGAGCGGCGCCGCCACAGCCTGCGACAAGGGAGATGGTCAGGAGAACTGGGAACGCCCGCCACAGCCTCAGCAAGGAAGCGCCTCCACGCAGATCGGGGACTGCACGTTCACGGTAGCCGCTGGGGATGGCGAAAACGTGAACGGCCGGCGGCGGAAGGGTGAATCGCCGCCGGCCGTGGATGGCACGGCGAAGCCAAGCTACTACGCTAGGGCTGCGGGCCGCCGGCCCGCAGATCCTCGTCGAGATGGCCCTCGAACTGCGTCAGGTTGCTGGCGAAGCTCGCCGCGAGCTCCTGCGCCTTGCGGTCATAGGCGGCCTTGTCTTGCCAGGCGTCGCGTGGGCGGAGCAGCCGATCATCTATGCCGGGGCATGTGCAGGGCACGAGCAGCCCGAAGTTCGGGTCCGTCTCGCAGGGAACGGAGTCGAGCTTCCCGCTGAGGGCGGCATCAATGATCGCCCGGGTGGAGGCGATGTCAATGCGATGTCCCACGCCGTAGGGCCCCGCGATCCAGCCGGTGTTGACCAGCCAGCACTTGGCCCCGTGCTTGCGAAGGCGCTCGCCGAACATGCGGGTGTAGACAGTGGGCGCAAGCGCCATGAACGGCGCGCCGAAGCAGGCGCTGAAGACGGCCTGCGGTTCGCTAATCCCTCGCTCGGTGCCGGCGACGCGGGCGGTGTAGCCGGAGAGGAAATGGTACATCGCCTGCTCCGGGGTGAGCTTCGCGATCGGCGGCATAATGCCGAAGGCGTCGCAGGTGAGTAGGACCACGTTCTCGGGGTGCCCGCCCATCCCATCCCTGACGGCATTGGGCAGATGGGTGATGGGGTAACAGGCGCGGGTGTTCTCGGTGAGTGAGTCATCGTCGAGGTCGAGCCGCCTGGTGTCGGCATCCAATGCGACGTTCTCGAGCACGGTGCCGAAGCGCCGCGTGCACTCGTAGATGTAGGGTTCGGCTTCCGGGGAGAGGCGGATGACCTTGGCGTAGCAGCCTCCCTCGAAGTTGAAGATCCCCTCATCGCTCCACCCGTGCTCGTCGTCGCCGATGAGAGCGCGGTTTGGGTCGGCCGAGAGGCTGGTCTTCCCGGTGCCGGAGAGGCCGAAGAAGATGGCCGAGTCGCCCCGCGGCCCGACATTGGCGGAGCAGTGCATGCTCAGCACCGCGGTCTGGGGCAGCACGTAATTCAGGATGGTGAAGATTGACTTCTTGATCTCCCCCCCGTAGGCGGTGCCGCCGATCAGGATCGTCTTCTCGGCGAAGTTGACGACGATGAAGGTCTCGGTGCGGGTGTGATCTATCTCGGGGATGGCGTGGAAGCGCGGGAAGCAGAGCACCCGGAATACGGGCACGTGCTCGACCAGCTTCTCCCGGTCCCTGATCTGGATAAACATGTTGCGGGCGAAGAGGCTCTGCCATGCATCCTCGGTGATGATCCGGATGGGCAGGCGGTACTTCGGATGGGCGCCCACCTCGCAGTCCTGGACGAAGATGTCCTTGCCCTGGATGTAGGCGAGCAGGCGCTGGTAGAGCTGCTTGTAGTGCTGCTCATCGAACGGCCTGTTGACAGGGCCCCACCAGATGTGATCGGTGGAGGAGGCCTCTTGCACGACCACCTTGTCATTGGGCGACCGGCCGGTGAAGGCGCCGGTGCGGATCACGATCGGCCCGAGGTGACCGATCAGCCCCTCCCGCCTGCGCACCGCCTGCTCGTAGAGCGCGGGGGTATTGAGATTCCAGTAGACACGGCCCATGTTGCGGAAGCCGTGGTGCTCGAGGCCGTGGTGTGGGGCCCAACTCCGGTCCTGCTGGCTCATCCCTATCTCACTCTCCTTACGCTGCCAGAGCAGTTCCCTGATGGCGGCTCTGATCGCCTTCTCTCGGTCCTTGGTCAGCGGTCGCTGGCCCCGCTCGATGTTCGACAGCAGGCTCTCTGCGACCCCAACCTTCGTGGCTACCTGCTGCAGGGTGAGCCCGTTCCATTCGCGCAGCCGTCGCAGCACTGCGCTGGCATTCACCTCCGCCTCAGGCTCCGCGGGTGCCTTCTTTCGCATCCTGCGGACAATACAGCGTATCCCGGGTTCTGTCAAGAAATCTTCTTCCAGAGACCAAGGCGGCAGGAAGTCGCAAGCTCCCTGGCCCGGGGTTACCGCCAGCCCAGACGCGCGCTACTCTATCCGCACGGCGACAGTGTGCGTGTTCCCGTCAGCAAAGGCGGGGATGAGGTTGCCCGCGCTAGGCTTACCGTCGAGCACTATGCTGAGGGCACCGTGCACGAGGCCACGCGGCTTCTCGATAGTGATCTCATAGCTTGCGCCGCGCCATTCGCGGCGCAGGGAGGCGCGCTCCCAGTCGGAGGGGAGGCACGGGTCTATCAGCAGCCCCTCGTAGCCGGGGCGGACGCCCAGCAGCCAGTCGGTGATAAGCAGCAGCGTCCACGAGCACGAAGACGTGTACCAATTGGCGATGGTGCGGCCGGCGTGGGCCGGGTAAGCCGGGCCGACGTAGGAGTTGACGTAGGAGTAGGGCGCGGCCTGCGTGATCTCGGGATCGTGCTCCTCGAACATCGGCGCAATCCGATGCAGCACCTCCATCGCCCGGTCCGGTCGCCGGGAGACCAGGTTCGCCAGCGCGTAGAAGACCGCCGCGTGTACATAGACAGTGCCGTTCTCGCCACAGCCCAATCGAAGGACCGAGAGGCGACCGACATCGGGGTCGTAAGCGTGGTAGGGCGGATCAAGCAGCAGCGGCCCATAGGGGGAATCGAGCCGCGCGTCGGCCGCGTCCAGCGCCTGAGCGACACGCGCAGGATCGCCTGCCCGGCTGATGGCGGCCCACGACTGGGAGTTGAGGTAGATCTCCATCGCTGAATCGCCCCCCACCCCCAACCGCCGGCCGCTGTCCGAGATGGCGCAGATGTAGTAAGCCCCATCCCAGGCGTGCCCCTCGATCTTGGCGCGCAGATCATCCGCGCACTGCCGGTAGCCCTGAGCAAGACCGGCGTCGCCGTGGAGCGCGCAGATACCGGCGAACTCCAGCAGCGCGAGATGGAAGGCCTGGGAGAGCCAAACGCTTACCCCTCTGCCCTCCTTGCCCACCTCGTCGAGCGCGTCGCACCAGTCGCCCCGATCAATGCGGATGAGGCCGTGGTGGCCGCGGCGCTGGTCGAGCCAGGCCACCGCCCGGCGCAGGTGCTCGAAGACCGGCGCGCGTTCATCGGTCTCGAAGAACGGAACCGGCTCATCCAGGAACGCAAACTCGCCGGTCTCCTTCAGGTAGCGGGCGGTTGCGAGGACGAGCCAGAGAGGGCTGTCGTTGTAGACTCGCGGATCGTGCGGGCCGCCGTTGTAGGAGAACTGGCGCGGGGCATGGCCGTCGGGGTATTGGAACGACAGCGCCTCCAGCAGGCGGCGCCTCGCGGTCTCGGCATCGAACGAGGCCAGGCCGATGACATCCTGGAGTGTATCGCGATAGCCGCGTATCCCCTCCCGGATCATCCGAGAGAGCTGCTGGACGTTGGCCTTCAGCCACAGGTTTGTCATCCGGTCGAGGCGAGGGTCGGGCGTCTGGATGCGCGGCTGCTGGGCCAGCTCGCGCCAATGCCCGTGCAGCGCCTCGAAGGCGGCGTCGGCCGCTCCCGGCGATAAGTACTTCGCGCGAAGCCGTTTCCGTTCCGCCGGGTCGCCCCTCGACTCCTCTCGGGGTGACCCATCCAGACCCGGCCGGGGCGACCCTGAGCTTGCCGAAGGGTCGCCGGAGAAGCCGACCACCACCGTCACGGTCCTCTCCTCGCCGTGGGCGAGATCGAGGTCAACGGCGAAGGCGGCGATGGCGCGGCCGTCGCCAATCATGTCGCTGTTGGCGCAGCGGCCGCTCACGACGGCGGCCGGGCTGGCGAGCGTGCCGTTGCCGAGGAAGACCGCGCGCTCGGTGTCCCACGAGCCCGGCGCGGGGCTAACGTCGGCGAAGCCGACGAAGGCCTCACCGGGATGGGCCGGGTCGTAGACCTCCCCGATGACGAGCTGCTCCTCGCTCGACCAGTGGGCGGCGATGTAGTTGCGGTAGTTGTCCCACGGCTTCAGGTAGGGCGCGAGGTGCCATTCGAGGTAGGGCAAAAGGGTGAGACTCCGGGGCCGACTCCCTGTGTTGCGCATGGTCGCGGTCCAGATCTCGACCGGATCGTTGAGCGGCACGAACACGCGCAGTTCAGTCTCGATGCCTTCGCACGACATCTCGAAGATCGTGTGGCCGAGGCCGTGGCGACACTGGAAGGTATCGTATGGATGCGCGACCGGCTGCGAGGTGAGAGTCCAGTGGTGGCCGGAGTCGCGGTCGCGTAGATAGAAGACCTTGCTGAATGGCTCGCCGGCGGAGGCGAAGGTCACGCGGCAGCCGGGCGACGCAGGCAGGACGCTGTAGCCGGCTCCGCTCTCCTCGACCTTGACGCCGTACTCGTGGTTGCTGAGGAAGTTCTCCCACGGCCGCGGGGTTGGAAAGCGGGTGATGACGTACTCCGTGCCGTCGTCAGAGAAGTGACCGAACTGCATGCGCGATCCCTCCGGTCGTTGGTGCAAGCCTCTTCGTCGCGACCGGCGGGCCGCCTTCCCAGAAGGAGGGCCGTTCACCTCCACGAAGGAAGTCAGCGCATTCGGTCTGACACAGGAGACGCCGCGTGACCCATGCCGATCTCACCACGGACGTGCTCGTCGTCGGCGCTGGCTCCGCCGGACTGCCGGCCGCCATCGGCGCGGCGAGGGCGGGGGCGAAGGTGATGTTGATAGAGGAGGACCCGGTCGTCGGCGGTGCGCCGTCCGACTACTACGTCTGCCTCTTCTACGGCGCACCTATCACGGGGGTGCTTGAGGAGCTTCACGGGATCCTGAAAGCGAAGCACAGCCCGGTCCCGGGGGCACAGTTCTTCCTGCCCGTGTCTTTCCAGCGCGCCTGGGGCGAGCTGCTCGCGGCGGAGCCGAACCTCACCGTGATGACGGGAGCGAAGGCGCGAGACGTACGCGTGTCGGATGTCGGCGGCAAGCCGACGGTGACTGGCATCGAGGTCGAGGTCGCCCCCGGGCAGCACTTCGAGGTTGCAGGCAAGGTGACCATAGACTGCACCGGCTCAGGTGAGGTCTCCGTCGCCGCTGGCTGTGCGGCGATGTACGGGCGCGACGCCCAGTCGGACTTCGGCGAGCCGAACGCGCCGGAGAAGGCCGACGATTGGGTGCAGGCGGTGACCTGGATGTACTTCGTGCAGCGGATGCCTGACGCCAAGCCGCTCCCGAAGGGCTTCCGCCCGGGCGTGGGCGTGCTCACCGGCATCACGCCCCGCGGCCACACTGGGCCGTGGCCCAGCGAGGAGGCGAGGCGCGCCCCCGATCCGGGACTCTATCTGCAATGGGGGTGCGCGGTTCCCTGCCGCGACACCCGCGACCCAATCGCGCTGGCGGAGTCCCACCAGTTGGCCTATGAACAGATGGCAGACCACCATGCTGTGCTCCAGGAGCACGGGTATCAGGTCTACCTCGCTCCGCGGATCGGAGTGCGCGAGGCAAACCGGATCGTGGGCGAGTACGTCATGAGGGAGCAAGACCTCCGCGACAGCGTATTCCCGGCCGACACCATCGCTATCGCCGACTACGGGCTGGATATCTGGACGCCCAGGACGCAAGAGAAGCGAGACCTCGGCAGCCACGGTGACGACGGGACGGTGAAGGCCTTCGGCCTCGAGACCGCGCGCTATGGCATTCCCTATCGTGCGCTGGTGCCGCGGGACGTGGATGGCCTGCTGGTTGCCGGGAAGTGCATGAGCGGGACGCATATCGCGCAGAGTTCGTTCCGCGTGCAGCCGATCGTTGCCAGCGCCGGCCAGGCCGCGGGAGTTGCCGCCGCCCTCGCCGCGAAGCTTCAGACGCAGCCGCGCCGCGTCGACGCTGCTGAGATCCAGCGCCTCCTGCGCGCCCCCGATCAGCACGTGCAGCTGTCGTTCAACGGATGAATGAATGATAGAGCCGGAGGAGCCGAGATGATGACCGACGGTCAGCGCAAGGCCGCGCTGAAGGCAGGTATGTCCGGGCCGTGGCAGGCGGAGCCGATGCTGGGGAGCATCTACGGGGAGGAGGAGATCGAGGCCGTCGTCAACACGATCCGCGGCTCGATGGACCCATCGGTGGGATTTGGGTTCATCACCGAGGAGTTTGAGGAGTTCGAGCGGCAGTTCGCAGCCTACTGCGGCACCAAGCACGCGGTTTCACTCAGCACCGCGAGCTGCGGCCTCGACATGGCGATGGCGTGCCTGGAGCTGGAGCCGGGTGACGAGGTGATCGTGCCCGCCATCAACTTCCAGGCGGCGCCGCTGTCGGTGCTGGGCCAGGGGGGACGGCTGGTGCTGTGCGAGGTGGACCCGACGACGCTGTGCGCTGACCCCACTGATGTCGAGAGACGCATCACCCCTCGCACGCGAGCGATTATGCCGACCCACATGAACGGGCTGTCGGCGGCGATGGACGAGTTGATCGAGGTGGCGGAGCGCCACCCTCACCCAAAGCATGGTCCGCTGAAGGTGATCGGGGACGCGGCGCGGGCCTGCGGGGGCGGATACAAGGGAACGAAGATCGGGAAGCGGGGGTGGATGACCATCTTCAGCTTCCACACGATGAAGAACATGAACACGCTGGGCGAGGGGGGGATGATCACGACCGATGACGAGGAGCTGGCGGCGCGGCTGAGAGGTGTTCGCCAGTGGGGCGGGGGCGAGCGCTGGGGGTCGAGCTACAAGATGACGAAGGTGCAGGCGGCGGTGGGGCCGGTGCAGCTCCGGCGGCTCGATGGCATGATCGCCGCGCGGGGCAGATTGGCAAAGGCGCGCAGCGAGATGCTGAGTGGCTGCCCGCAGCTTACGCTGCCGGTTGAGCCGGCGGGGTGTGTCCACTCCTGGTACATGTACACTGCAATGGTGTCGAGGGAGTGGGCGGGGGCGAAGAGGGATCGGCTGATCGGGATCCTGAATGACAGGCATGGCGTTAGCTGCGGCATCTTCAACAGGCCGGCGTACCAGACCTCGCAGTTCATCAGACGACAAAGCGAAGGGCAGGAGCTGCCGCTGTCAGATGAGCTGGGGAATCGCATCTTCTGCCCGCCGATCCACCCGGCGATGTCCGACGCGGACAACGCCTACATCGCGGCGGCGGTGTGGGAGGCGGTGGGGGAGGTTGGCGGAGAGGCGTAGGCCACACCGTGAGATGTAACAGTTCACGCTTCATGAGAAACGGAGCGGGATTGCAGGGGTATCAGAGGCAGATGAACGCTGATGGACGCCGAGGAAGACCATACGGTTTTCCTTCTGGCGGGCCTACGGTGCCCGCCAGAACGATCTTCTCCTATCATCTGCGTTCATCGGTGTCCATCGGCGTCTAAGATCACTCTCACCAAGAGTGAACAGTTACGCCTGCGGCTGCGGATTTACAGACCCGAGCAGCACTGGTATAATCGCCGTGTCGTGGGCGGTTAGCTCAGCTGGTTAGAGCGCTTGCTTGACATGCAAGAGGTCACTGGTTCAAGTCCAGTATCGCCCACCAGGCGCCACCTCAGGGCGGCGCAGGGCCCGCTGCAGGCGGGCGGCCTGCTGTCCACTGAGCGTCGAGAGGACTGACCGATGGGCAACTGGCAGTACCTAACAGCAGGCAACTTGTGGCTAGCGGCGGCACTGGTCCTGTGGCTGGGGCGCAAGGCGGTCAGGTTCGAGCCGACCAGGTACGCCTTTTTCGGCGCCGGGGCCTGGCTTTCGCCTGCCGGCTATGGATTCTTGATCGTGGCCTGCCTGCTGGTCGGCATAGGATTCGTGATACTGGGCCAACGTGCGAGCAAGGTGTCTAGCCCAAGGTGAAGGCCGAGGATATGATGGCAATCTCAGGCGCGACGACTACCGGCACTACCTAGCCCTCCCCGGGAGCGCCCGCGCTCGTCTCCAGCCACCGCCTCCCGAAGCAGAGACTCGGGGGGCGTTGCCGTTCTTGAACGAGGGAATCCATCCGCAGATTGCGCAGATTGGGCAGATTAGAGCGCTGCTGTGCAGCGCTCAATCGGAACGAGGCGGCGAGCAGAGGTGAGAGATGGGACACGTCTTTGATATCAAGTTGGGCGAACGAGCTGCCCCCAACCTACTGGAATGGCTCCAACGGTATCATCGCGACCTCGCAGACGACGCGCTGGCCGCCCGCGCCGACGGCCGGCTGCTCGACCTGAGCGCGCCGCTGCCCGAGGCCGAGCGCATCGAGCTGCTCACCTTCGACGATGAGGCCGGGCGCGAGGTGCTGCGCCACACCACCTCGCATGTCATGGCCCAGGCGGTTCAGGACCTATTCCCGGATACGCATCTCGCCATCGGCCCTGCCATCGAGGACGGCTTCTATTACGATTTCGACACCCCGACCACGTTCGCACCGGAAGACCTCGAGCGCATCGAGAAGCGGATGGCGGAGATCATCGCCCAGGACCTGCCTCTGCGCCGCCAGGAGGTGACTCGCTCGGAGGCGATTGCGATGTTCTCCGCTCGGGGCGAACGCTTCAAGGTGGAGATGATCGAGCAGTTGCCCGAGGACGCAGCAATCTCCGTCTACTCCCAGGATGGCTTCGCCGACCTCTGCCGGGGGCCGCACCTGCCCTCCACCGGCCGGGTGCGGGCGTTCAAGCTGCTGAGCGTTGCCGGCGCCTACTGGCGCGGCGATGAGCGCAACCCGATGCTCCAGCGGATCTATGGGACCGCCTTCCCGGACCAAGCCGCGCTCGACAGCTACCTGCACATGCGGGAGGAGGCGGAGAAGCGCGATCACCGGCGGCTGGGGCGCGAGCTCGATTTGTTCTCCATCCCGGAGGCGCTCGGCGGGGGCCTGGTGTTGTGGCACCCAAAGGGCGCGATGGTCCGTCATCTTGTCGAGGAGTTCTGGAAGAGGGAGCACCTGAAGCGGGGCTACCAGTTCGTCTACAGCCCGCACATCGCGCGGGCGCACCTGTGGGAGACAAGCGGACATCTGAGCTTCTACCGGGACTCAATGTACGGGCCGATCATGATCGAGGAGGAAGAGTACCGGCTCAAGCCGATGAACTGCCCGTTCCACGTGCTCATCTACAAGAGCCAGGCGCGCAGCTATCGGGAGCTGCCGATCCGCTACTGCGAACTGGGCACGGTCTACCGGTACGAGCGATCCGGGGTGCTGCACGGGCTGCTGCGAGTCCGGGGATTCACGCAGGATGACGCGCATCTGATCTGCACACCCGACCAGATCGGCGACGAGGTGAAGGGCGTGCTCGACTTCGCCCTCTTCATGCTGAAGGCCTTCGGGTACGAGGACTTCGAGGTTGACCTGAGCGTCCGCGACGACGGCGACCGCAGCAAGTACATGGGCTCGGACGACGAGTGGGAGATGGCGGAGGCATCGCTGTTGGAAGCGATCGAGACCCGAGGCCTCAAGTACAAACGGGCGCCGGGCGAGGCGGTGTTCTACGGGCCGAAGATTGACATCAAGCTCAAGGACTCGATGGGACGGATGGCCCAGGGGCCGACGATACAGTTCGACTTCAACCTGACGAGCCGGTTCCAGATGGAGTACATGGCCGCCGACGGCCAGCGGCACACACCGTTGATGATCCACCGGACCGTGCTCGGCTCTATGGAGCGGTTCATCGGCGGGCTGGTCGAGCATTACGGCGGCGCCTTCCCGGTCTGGCTCGCGCCGGTGCAGGTGCGGGTGCTGCCCATTGCGGACCGGCATGGCGACTACGCAGAACAGGTTGCGAGTGAGCTGCGCCGAGCCGGCGTGCGCGCGGAAACGGACGTGCGGAAGGCGACGACCGGGGCGAAGATCCGCGACGGGGAAACGCAGAAGATCCCGTATCTGCTGATCGTCGGTGATCGCGAGCAGCAATCAGGCGCTGTCTCTGTCAGGAAGCACAGCGAAGGCGACAAGGGCGCGCAGCCGCTCAGCGAGTTCATCGCCGGACTCAAGCCACAGCTCTCCGCGCCCGAGTCGTAGCAGTGCGCCGCCACGTGGCCGAACACAGAATGGGCAGGAGCGAAGCTCCTGCCCATCTTGCTGCTCTCGGCGCCTCTGCGTCTCAGCGGTTTCCTACGGCACGACAGTGAAGATCGGCGTCAGCGGCATCGCCAGCTCGTGCAGCCGCTCTTCGTCTTCCGCGGTGATCGGCGTGAACTCGTCGGCGATATCCATCATCATCGGCCATAGGTCGTGCTGCCCGGGCGAGACCGCGGCGGTGATGTCATGTGAGAGCGTCCATCGAAAGGCGAGCGATGCAAGCTCGGGGTCGTCGTAGGGCTCGTACCAGCACTTCGCGTGCTTGCGCTCTTCGCCCGGCCAGTTCGTGCGCGCCACCGACTTCAGCGCCAGCCGCGCCGCGCCCTTGGCCTTCGCGGCCTCCAGCACCTGCGGCCCGAACCCGCCGAACCAGCAGACGAAGTTGAACGGGAACAGCACCGAGTCGAACGGATAGCGGTCGAGGGCGGCAAGTGCCGCCTCGACTGAGTGCGCGCTGAACCCGAGGAAGCGCGCCTTCCCCTCGCGCTTGGCGGCCTCGAAAACCTTCATCGCGCCGTCGGCGGCGAAGACCTGATCCACCTCCTCGAGCGAACCCAGGCCGTGGAGCTGATAAACATCAACGTGGTCTGTCCGCAGCAGCTCGAGCGATCGCGCCAGCTCCTGCGCCGCGCCGTCCTTCGTGCGCTCGGCCGTCTTGCAGGCGAGGAACACGTCCTTTCGGTACGGCTCGAGCGCAGGACCCAGCTTGTCCTGCGCGTCCGAGTAGGTCGGCGCGACGTCGAAGTAGTTCACTCCCCGCGCGACCGCCTCCGCGACGATGCGGTTTGCCTCGACTTGCTCCAGCTTGGCGACGACGATCCCGCCGAACCCCAGTATCGAAAGCTCGACGCCGGTCTTCCCGTAAGGCCTTCTCTGCATCGCTAGTCTCTCTGTCTCCAGTTCACTTGGGTTCGGGCTTCTCCGGCGCGGGGCTTGTGGCCGCCGCTTTCGGGCGAAGTATCGTCAGCTTCACATCGGTCGGCTTGTCGGAC
>Ga0315275_10003141_pt1 | contig 15153 bp, 9 predicted proteins | sample YL17G03_0_MG_FD_205557 | JGI IMG/M metagenome (GOLD analysis project Ga0315275, IMG submission 205557) | Sediment microbial communities from Yellowstone Lake, YNP, Wyoming, USA - YL17G03_0 | ecosystem: Environmental > Aquatic > Freshwater > Lake > Sediment | place: USA: Wyoming | collected... | reverse complement strand
CTGTATCAAACGAAAAAACAAACGGAGAGAACTGGCTCGGTTTTATCATTACAAGCGACGTAACTTATTGGCTCCACTAAGAGTTAAAGAACGAAAATGAAATTACACAGTACAACTAGTGCGCCAAGCGAATATGCCAAGAACCCGCTTACGAAAACCGCCAGAGCCTATGTATGGAGCAGGTATAGGAAAGGGGGTGAAAAGTGGCTGGAAGGTATTCTTGCAATACCAGCGATGACCTGGACGCCTGAGGCATACTCGAATCTGGCGTTGGGGCTTCTCTCCTCACCAGAGTTGTGGAAACGGGTTGAGCAATGGGGCGAGGAGGCTGATAAGCTGTATTGGAAAAATGTCGAGATTCGCGGGGATGTACGGAAGCACTGGCCGAAAGTCTTAGACAAATGGAAGGAAGTAACACGACCATGGTCATCGCTTGAACTTTTGGCTCGAATAGTGGACGAGCGGCATGTCGATACCATGAGCAAGAAACCGTCGGCGGAACAGGTAATGAACATTCTCGACCAAGCACTAGGGTCGGACGAGAGTGTCGAGCCATTGCGTCAAAAGGGGCAAATGCTCAGCCACTACGTTGAGCGCATATTCCTTTTTCTTGACACGCAACACGTGGATCCTGAACGAATGGGCCGATTGGAGTGGGGTTGGCTGCGAGTTCTTGAGTACACGAAGCGTGGAGCCAAGGTTCTACCGAAACAGGTCACCTCGTCGGCTAAGGTCTTTGTGGAATTACTGAAGGTAGTATTCCGCGCAGAGGGAGAGCCGCAAAACAAGACTATGTCAGAGGACGAAAGAAGAATCGCCAAACAGGCGTCTCGACTCCTCAGAGACATTCACACAGTGCCCGGTTACGTGGCAAGCGGTGCCGGCGAGGTAGTTGACTCCAGCGCACTTCGGGAGTGGGTCATAGAAGCCCGCAACTTGGCCCGAGATGCAGGGCTACTTGAAGTGTGTGACAGCCAGATCGGGCAGATTTTGGCCTGTGCCCCTTCATCGCTAGATGGTTCGTGGCCATGCGTTGAAGTCCGTGACCTCATTGAAGAGATTCAGATCCCGGGTTTGGAGAATGGAATTCAAGTCGGTAAGTACAACCAGAGAGGAGTCATTTTTCGAGGTAGAGGTGGGAAGCAGGAATGGGACCTCGCGAAGCAGTATCGAGAGTTGGCGGAGAAAGTGCGAAATAGATGGCCACGAACCGCTGGCATTCTTGATGCGCTCGCCAAGGGTTACGAGAACGAGGCGAGGCAATGGGACCAGCAAGCAAAGTGGGATGAGTATGAGTAGTGCTTCATCGTCGCCGGTGAGCTTGGTCGTCATACATTAAACTGGATTCGACTTTGGTGTCACTGCCTTAAGTCCCGTAATCGCACTTGCCGGCACACGCATACAAAGCTTCCGGTCAATGATCTGATTTCTTCGTGTTCTGGGAGTCTATTGGTCACGACCCTATGGCTGATCACGGGGGGCCGCCGTTTCCGGGCGAGAACTACCTCCGCTTGCTGGCAGATGCGGGTATGGGGACAAACGATGCAGGCCGGATCGAAGTCCGCGTGATTCCGTTGAAAGAAGCCACACATTTTTTCAGCCGAAAGCCTACGCCTGCTGGTGCGCCTGATCTGCGATGCGTCTGAGCAGATGCCAACTCTCACTTTTCACCATAGATTGGCATGGTTCTGATATTGTGCCGATTTCAGATTAGGGAACAAATGTGAAGGATATGGTGAAAACTGGGAGATTCCCCTGTGTAGGCGGCTTGCAAAAGAAGGCCAAATCGTCAAAGGTGAATTCTTCCGGAAAATACGAACATTTTGGTGATATTATAAGGTATTTGACTATGGATGGACTTCAGCAGTTCTTTGACAGTGTTGGCAATTAGTCTCACAAGATTCGTAGGTTCGTGGCAAGAATTGAAAGGCTTTATACGTTTGCCAAACAACCGATCTGTGAGTGTAGGTGGAATCTCCTGATCGACTTCACAATGATATTGAAAAACTTGTTATCTATTACAGCTGTGCCCGACACCACAAAGTCATAGGAAATTACACCTGATCATGTGTACTTTGGAATGCTGGGACGATATACTGAAGACATACGTCGACAATCTTAATTCGGCAAAGAACACCACACACTTCGGCGGCGGCTTTTTGGCAAATCCTGACGGTGCGGGCTATATGCGGGCGAAGTCATTGCTTCGCTTCTGACAAAAGCAACAAGACTTGCCTTATGTGAATATACGTGGTAGTATTATTGCCAAGTTTAGCGTCTTGAAGAATTGGCGGCGGTCTTGATTTAGTCGTGCATTGGAAAGGATGTTATCGTGGGTATTATAGCATCTTGCAAGGTTCGGAAAGAAGTCCTCAAGGGCGACTTAGATGACGCAATTTTTGCGGCTGATTTTGGCAATCTCATTGCGGGCAAGGCTCCGACGGTTTATGGCGACGCCGCAACATTCTTTCAGAATACTCATCCCGCAAAACAGCTCTGTAAAGTCGTCAAGGCAGTTTTTGACCGACTGGCCAATACGAAAGAAGGTGGCGCGACCGTTCGTCTAAGCACAGGATTTGGTGGAGGCAAGACGCATACGCTGATGGCATTGTGGCACCTTGCCAATAACATCGGTGGTATTTCCATGGGCACAGACCTTCTGCCAGCAGCCGGTCGTCCGAAAACAGTAACAATGGTTGCCATAGATGCGGCCAAAGCGGGCGTTCCGGAGTTCCTCTCACACGGAAAGACAAAAGTCCATAGTCTCTGGGGCGAAATCTTCTACCAACTTGGTGGAGAAGCGGCACTGAAAGCCTTAGGTAAGGCAGATGATCCAGAAGCATCTCCAAATCAAGGTCAGATTGAGAAAGTTTTTCCGAAGGGCCCTGTACTGATTCTTCTCGACGAGTTGGTCATATATATGGCCAAGCTTTCCGACCGTGGTCAGGGCAACCTTCTGGGATTTCTGAATTCTCTGGCCGCTGTGACCAGTCAGCGACCTCAGACTGTGCTTATAGTCACGGATCCTGCAGGCCAAACCGCCTACGCCGCTCAATCAGCAAACCTTGGCAAGGAACTACAGAAGCTTCAAGAAGCTGCACAAAGTCTAAACAACATTTTTGACCGTAAGGTAAGCGATTTTGACCCCATCGGCAAAGAGTCTGCACAGGTTATTACCAGGCGATTGTTCGAGCGTATCGATGCCACTGCAGCTCAGGCCGTTTCGGCGACTTACCATAATCTCTATGAGCGTGTGCTTCAGGATTCTCCCAGTTCTCTTCCAGCGGACGCACCATCAGCCAAGTACGCCGAGGAAATTGTGAAGTGCTACCCATTTCACCCACGATTGTTAGTCACGGCAACTGATCGATTGGGTGCTTTGGGAGACTTTCAAAAGAGCCGTGGCGTTTTAAGGTTTTTTGCTCGTATCATTCGCGATGTTTGGGAGAGCGACATTGATTCGGAACTGATTACGGCGGGCGATATCAATTGGTCCAGTCAAAGGATTCAGGCCGACCTGCTTGACCGACTACATAAATCAGAATTCAAGGCCGCGATTTCAGCGGACTTGGAAAAACATGCAAGCGAACTCGATAGCGGGAGTCGCGGCATCCACAGTCGCGTTGCTTCCGCTGTTCTTTTAGAAAGCATCTCGATGACTGCCAACAGCGGTATGGAACCGGCCGACTTAACACTGGCAGTACTACGGCCCGAAGAAGCAGGACCGGAACCCGCTGAAGCCCTCGAACGTCTTATGGGGGTATGCTGGCATACCTACCCGACAGCCAGTGGGCGGGGTTGCCAGTTTAGATATGAGCCGAACGTACTCAAACAGATCGAGGAACGAATGACTCAAATTTCGGTTGAGGATGCCCTTAGTAGGGTCCTCGCAGAGGCTCAAGGCTACTTTCAAGGCATGACATTCAAACTGCGAGCCTGGCCTACATCTGCGAAACAGGTACCCGAGTCGGCCGATCTGCAGCTCGCCCTTTGCGAGGACGAAAAGATTGGCAAAACCGTCGTGATGTGCTCTGACGATTCCGACCCGGGCGCACCTATGCCACGGGCCTTTCAGAATGCTATTGTGGCTGTAGCGCCGACACCAGCCGCATTAAAAGAAGCTGTCCTGCGGTCAAGAAGATTGCTTGCAGCAGAATCTATTCAGCGTGACCACAAGACCGGCGACTCAGGCAAACTTGTGCGAGAGCAGCTCAAGCGAATTCTTCCTGAGCTTACAAAACAGTTCCAGATTCAAACACGCCGCACTTTCGACCGGGTAATTTTGCCGGGCGGTCTTATTAAGCACATGGACGAAACCCATCAAGTGCCTGAGGACCAGATTACGGCAAAAGCCCACGGGCAAAGCTGTCTGCGCAAATTCTTAGAGACCAACAACATGATCTATCAGCCCGGTCAAACACTGGATATGAATCGCTTCTTGAAGGAAGTCCTGCCAGGAGCGACTCCTCTGGCTGATAAGCCGGGAGTATTCACTGCCAAGGCGGTCCACGAACGTTTTCTGGCGGCCCCAGGGCTGCGGTTAATCCCCGATGGTTCAGTTGTTCGACAGACTCTCCTGAAGGCCCTAAATGAAGCCAAAATCGTCATCCGGCTCTCTGATGGACGAGCATACGACGCCAACGGTCATGTTCAAGGGCCACAAGGCAGGCGTCGTAGAAGCAAGGACACAATGACAAGTCTGCTACTTGATGATACAGTATCGATTACTCTGGCAACCTCCAGCTATGCTGCGGAATGGCTGAAAGAAGATAAAGTCCCGTCGCCAGGTGCTTCGGAAGGAGGCACACGAGAGGAAACCGACACTTCGACGATATTTCCTCCGCCAACGCGGGTTAATCCGACGACCTGGGAGAAGGTTTTGGAGTATGCTGTCGATAGGCCACTTATCGAATTGCATCTGACAGCTAATTCTCCCAGTGATGCCAATGTTCTGATTGGGCTGGCCCAACCCATGGGTGCAGACCAACTTGTTCTTTCGATAAATACGGGGGGCGAACTTCGCGATGGCGGTAGAATGGACTTTGCCGCAAACGGCATTAAGCCAGCACATCCAGCAAAGCCACTGACAATCGCTCAGACAGTCTTCAACTCACTTGCTGACAACGGAGAATTTGAGGCAGACCTCAAACTTTCCTTTGGCTCAGCAGGAAGAACAGGAATGAAAGATTTATTGCAGCAGGTATGTGATGCCGCGCCCGAAAGCATTTCTGTACAAGCAACTTTTGACAAACCTCCAGGAGACAGTAAGTGACCATACGAGAGGCCAATTTCGCGTTACGCGTGGTGCGTCGCAGAGCTGGTGACGCGGCAATTCTTTACCGACGCACACTGACCGATAAGCAGAAAGAGCGTCTCACGAGAATAGCTGCTATTTCGCCTTTGGCATTTTCCGCTGGTGCGGCATTATTGCGGGATTCGGTTCGTGCAATGCCGGGCAACTCTCTGAAACTCACTCCCGGCCCATTTCATCCGCTCGACCCGGACTGGGGTGCTCGAGTGGCCTGCTATGCTCTGGTAGCGTCTGGCCTGCGTAACGCTGCAAGATTACATAGGGCTGCTGAGAATTTGCGCCATTCAGATGGCGCTGAGGCAGCGTGGTGGTTTGGCATTATGAATAGACACGAAGGCAAAAGGGCTGTCCGGGCAATGCGTATCCTTGTGGAGGCAGTCAAGTAATGGCAGAGGAGGTATTAACAAACCGAGATTCAACAGAACTGTCCAAGACTATTATCGTCTTAGGAGCAGGTGCTTCAGCGGCGGATGGAGCACCGCTGCAGGGAGAACTGTTCCGCCAGTACTTTCAGAGCAGCCAGATTCAAGAACGAGTCGATTCCAACATGAAGCGTTCCCTCCAGCGATACTTCACCGCTGTCTGGGGGATCAACGTGGGCGGGGACGTGTCTACCGTCCAGTTCCCCACGTTTGAGGAGGCCCTCGGCATCCTCGACATCGTGGACACCCGGAAAGAGTCGTTTCGAGGTATGGGTGACGACCCACACGCCACGGGCACACAGGAACTGCGAAATCACCTGACCGCTTTGATTGGATTGATTCTGCACGAAGAGCTTGACGCGAGGTCCTCTACCAGCCATCAGACACTCATCAATAGTCTGCGTGGTCACAGCTGGCTCTCGTCAACGGCCCTGATCAGTCTCAACTACGACCTTCTCATTGATAACGCCATAGAGTATACCTCCTTCCAAGGCAGAAACGCACACGCACTTCCAGACTATGGTGTAGAGTTCACACCGGAACCGCACAGCAACAATCTGCTTTTCCCCAAGAGCAATCTCCTCTTGAAGCTTCATGGTTCACTGAACTGGCTGTATTGCCCGACTTGCGGCACGTTGCAGATTTTCCCCCATCAGAAGATTACTTTCGGATTGGAGGGCTCACCCCGGCATACTCGCTGTAGCGAGTGTCGTGAACTGAGAGTATCGACCATTATCCCGCCAACGTTCTTCAAGGTGATGTCGAACTTCTATCTTCAGCAGATATGGAAACGGGCGGAAGAGGAGTTAAAGCAAGCCAGCCGGATCATTTTTTGTGGTTACTCGTTTCCTGATGCGGACATGCACATCAAGTACCTGCTCAAACGGGCGGAGGTGAACCGGTTGGGCGAGGCGCCGAAGGTCTTCATCGTCAATGAGCCCGATGGCAAGGAGGAACAGGAACGCAAAATGGAGAGGAACCGCTACATGCGGTTCTTTCGACAGAAAGACCTGGTTCACTGGACGAAACTCTCATTCGAGCAATTCGCCGAAAATCCAACATTGATAGAGGATGGATCTAAATGGCTGTAAAGAATAACCGCCCCAGACTGTTAATTGAAGACTGGTTGCCTGCAGCAGCTATTGGTGTTGAGTGCATGAGGGAACGCGGCAGTGCAAGTGCCTTGGCGCCCCACACGTACCTTCACGTCTGGTGGGCGCGGCGACCATTGGTGGCCAGCCGGGCCGCCGTTCTGGGTTCGCTTCTGCCTGCTGATTTCCCGCGTGATGTTTTTGAGCGGTTGCTGGGGTTCGGCCACAGTTCGCAGGAACTGGTCCAAACCCGCCAGCTCATGGACACGGGTTATCGTGTCGAGGGTGGGTTCAATTGCGACCGCGCTTTCAAAGCAATCCTGTCGCCCAAGTACCTTGACGCGGCCCACGCCGCGGCGGGCAAGCTCTGGGGCGACGACATCACCGTAATCGACCCCATGGCAGGCGGCGGCTCGATCCCGCTGGAATCTGTTCGCCTGGGGTTCAAGACCCTCGCCAATGAATACAACCCCGTTGCCTGCTCTGTGCTGGAGGCGACAGTGGACTATCCGCTCCGCTTCGGGTCGGAACTGGCGGCCAAGACGCGCAAGTGGGCAAAGGTGTGGCTCGAACGCATCGAAAAGCGTCTCGCCAAGTTCTACCCAGAGCACCGCCTTGCTTCGGTTCATGCTTACATTTTTGCTCGCACTGTGCCTTGTCCCGATACCGGCTTTGATACGCCGCTCGTGCCAGACTGGCATCTGCTCAAACCTAAAGGTGAGGGCAGGCGTGTTGTCGCCGTGCCGGTCGTGGATGAAAAGAAGGGGGCTTGGCGGGTGCAGATCAAGGAAATCGGCAAGGCTGCTGGCCAAATAAAGGACCCGCCCCCACCCAGCTACGGCGATGGTAAGGGCATTTCCCTTTTCACGCAGCGGCCTATCCCCGCAGATTACATCAAGGCTATGGCGCTACAGGGTAAAATGCGTAGCACGTTATATGCCATCGCCCTGAAGACTCCACAAGGCCTGAAGTTCGAGCCCCCGGAACACGCTGATCTTGATGCTCTGAATGCTGCCCAAATAGAACTGGATAAAGTGCGACCAGTATGGGAGAAAAATAATATTATCCCAACAGAAAAAATCCCGGTAGGTGATAAGACCGGAGACCCCACAGTGGTCAGCAGAGGCAATGATCTTCCACTAAAGCGAGGCCAGAACTACTGGACCGATATGTTTTCACATCGCCAGTTGCTCTGCTTTGGGACAGCCACTCAGGAGTTATTAAAACTGCGGACCGAAATCGTGGAGAAGGAAGGCCAGGAACTCGGCGAAGCGATTGTGCACTGTTTGGCATTTGGTCTGGATAAATTTGCAAACTGGAATGCTGTACTCGCCTCTTGGAATGCTCCATTTGGCACTGCGCGCAGCGTTTTTGACCGACACGATTATGCATTCAAGCTGACGTTTTGTGAAATGGCTGCGTGTCACGCCGGATTGGGGTTCGAGTGGGCGATTGGCAATGTGATCGATTCCTGTGCTGGACTTTCTGAACTCTCCCGAGCTGAGGGCTCTAGACCAGCAGAGATAACTATGGCCTCCGCAACCGGACTTCCACATTTAGCTGATCACTCCGTAACGGCCGTAATTGTCGATCCACCCTACGATGATAATGTGCAATATTCAGAACTGGCCGACTTCTTTTACGTCTGGCTCAAGCGGACGCAGGGGCATCGTCGGCCGGAGTGGTTTAGCACTTACCTGTGCGAGCATGATCAGGAGGCGGTTGTCAACACCTCGCGGTTTAAGAAAAACCATGCCAAAACCAAAGATGCTAAATCCGAGGCCCGCCTCTTTTATCGCAAGTTGATGACCGATTCCTTTGCTGAGTGTCGGCGCATCCTTCGCGATGATGGCGTGCTGACGGTGATGTTCACCCACAAGAAACAGGAGGCGTGGGAAGCGCTATTTAACTCTTTAATCGAAGCAGGATTCACTATCACGGCCACCTAGCCGGTAAAAACTGAAAGCGAGCACAGTTTACATCAGGCACGGAAAAATGCCGCTCAGAGTACGGTAATCTTAGTATCACGAAAACGACTTCCGGGGGCTGGCGTGGGCTATTTCGATGCTCGTATGCAGGATGAAATTCGATGGGCAGCCCGCAAATCTGCCGAGCGGCTCAAAAACGAAGGCCTAAAAGCAGTTGACCAATTAGTTGGTTCGTTCGGCCCGGCAATAGAAGTGTTCAGTCGTTATGATGAAGTCCGAACGGACGTAGGAGATAAAGTTGGGGTAGATAAAGCTATCGACGAGGCATCAGAAGCCATCAGCCACTGGCGAATCGAGCAACTTGCAGCAAAGGGGCTTGAGGGAGTTGAGCCGGAAGGGCAGTTTTATCTGCTGTGCTGGGACGTGCTCGGGGCTGCCGAATTTCGATTTAACGAATCAAAACTTCTCGGACACGCGGTTGGAATGGATGTGGATCAACTCATTGTTGCCGGACTGGTAACAAAAAGCGGTGAAAACATCAAAATTCTCGCAGCTAAGGAACGACGGCGTGAACGGGCGCTAGAACCGGATGAGGTGATTGACACCCTGTACGGCTCCGAGTTGGTCAAGAAGAAGCGGACCAAGAAACAGGTCCTGAAGGTGCACCCGAATGATCCGCAGTTCCGCACAGCCCTGGATGGCTGCCATGCGTTGTCGCTTCGGTACGTTGAGGCAAAAGCGGGCACCGGCGGGATTGGCTCGGCCAAGGCTCTGACACGGCAGCAGGGATGGACAAAGGACTCGCCTGTGGCGAAGCTCATGGAAGCGCTGGTCATCGCTGCGCCAGAGGCGGTGAGATTTGAGAAAGGTAAGAAATCCACGGCAGCATTGTTCCCGGAATTTCGCGCCTGGCATGAGCTACTGCCGGCTTTATTTGGAATTCCCGCCCCCGAATGGAAAGAAAAGCAAATCCCGCAGGGTATGCTTGCTTTCCGAGACACTGAAGATGAGGAGAATGTAGAAGGGACTGAAGAGGAATCCGACGAAAGTGGAAATGACAAGTGAGCAACCTATCAAACAATAACAAGGTAACAGGAAATTCACCGATGGAGCCATCATCGAAGGGCTTGCGCAGCCGGAAATGGAAAAGGTTCCTTCGTGGACCTGATCCAATGCTGCTGGATGAATTGTACGTTCCGGGATTAGCGGCAGCAGTGCGGTACGACCGATGCTGTGCTTATTTTTCCAGCACAGTGCTGGCGGCAGCGGCAATGGGATTTGGCAAGTTGATACAGCGTCTGATTTCAATGGCTGATAAAGCTCCTCGACCCGCCGTGCGACTTGTTGTTAATGAGGAACTCACCGCCGAAGACGTGAAAGCTATGATGGAAACAGGTGATACCAGCACTCTTGAAGAAGCTCTCAAAAAGCGATTCAAGAGCCCCAGGGACATTCTGGAAAAGCGTCGATTGGCGATGCTGGGTTGGCTTGTAAAGGAGAGCCTACTGGAGGTTCGGGTAGGTGTTATGCGCCAAGGAACCGGCGTTGTTCATGCAAAATTTGGAATAATGACCGACCCATCTGGTGATTCAATCGTCTTCAGTGGCAGTGGTAATGAATCGGCAATGGGGCTGACGGCCAATTATGAATGTCTGGAGATTTCTTCTTCCTGGGAGGATTCAGACCGTTATAACGAATATACCAACGAGTTTCGCCTGCTTTGGGCCGACGACCATCCTGATGTCCACACGGTTACTTTACCTGAGGCACTCAACCTCAAGCTAATCAAGTTTGCCCCGAAGGAGCCTCCGATTTATGAACCGGCTACTGCTTTGGCAAGGCAAAAAGCTGCTATGATTTGGCAGTTTCTTGTGGAAGCTCCTTATCTGGTCGGTCCGGCTGGCGAAGCGGCATGCGATGCCACGGCAATGGTGAATCCGTGGCCTCACCAACAGCATGTTGTGGAAGAGACTGCTCGTGCATGGCCCAATGGTCGTTTGTTGTGTGACGAAGTCGGCATGGGCAAAACCATCGAAGCTATTCTTATAATCCGACGTCTTTTGGCTGGACGAGGCGCGAGGCGAGTTCTGCTCCTTGTTCCAGCAGGTCTTGTGAAACAGTGGCAAACAGAGCTTCGAGAAAAAGGAGGTTTGGTTGTCCCGCGACTGGAGGGTATAGACACACTCGTCTGGCCAGATGAAAATACTCAAAAAGTCGAAGATTTGGCCGAAGCACTTAAATATGATGTCCTCCTGATGAGTCGAGAGACAGCTCGAACTGAACGAAATCTGTCCATCATGTTTGCCGCTGAACCTTGGGATTTGGTCCTCCTTGACGAAGCTCATGCAGCCAGACGCAAGACACAGGAAGAGGGGGAATTCAACTCTGGAAATCTGTTGCTAAGTCTGCTGAGGCAACTTCAGCTCCGCCGAAAGACAAAAGGCATTATTCTTCTGAGCGCCACTCCTATGCAGACACAGCCTTGGGAACCATGGGACTTGCTTGGAACATTGGGGGAAGGCGGAGCATGGATGGCCGATTTCAAAGGTGTCCGTGATTTCTATCAAGCTATCGCCTCTATCAAAGATGGACATTGCAACAGAGAGATAGCAACTTCCGCCGCTTCCCTTATTGTGGCTGACAGAAATTTCCCACCTTTGAACAGTGCTCATGAACTTCCGGCGGAGCAGAGAACCATTGCGGATCGCTTGGTCTTTGTGCCGCCAATGAAAAGAGCAGAAACAGCAAATTGGTTGCGATTGGGTTCACCACTGGCTAGGAGGATGCATCGTAATACACGAACAACTCTACGGCAGTACCACCAAATGGGATTGTTAGATGCCCCACCTCCTAAGCGGGTCGTTAAAGACATCGAATATGACTATGAAGACGCGAGAGAGCGAAACGTTTATGATGCCATAACCGGCTATATTGAGCGGCGGTTTAAGGAGCTTGAAGGGGAAAAGCCGGGCAAGGGCTTTGTAATGACAGTATACCGACGCCGAGCAGCAAGTTCTCCATTTGCACTCAGGGAAAGCCTACGACGTCGCCGTGAAGGGCTGGAGCTTGTGATTCGTCAAAGAGCATATGACGGCGAGATTAGCATCGGCGATGTGCCTGAGGCGCTGGACTTCGACGATCTTCCTGAAGGCGAACTGGAAGAAAAGGCCTCTGCTGCATTTCCTGAGAATCCTGAGGTGGCATGTCAGGAACGCGATGAAATCGATACGTTATTAGATGACCTAAATGCATTAGGTGCCCGTGATAGCAAACGTGACACCTTCTTTGATATTCTACGACAAGCCACCGACGACGGCAGACCAGCTTTGGTTTTCACAGAATACATCGACACCATGAAATACTTGCGAGATTCTTTGGTCGATTATTACGGGATGCGCCTTGGGTGCTATAGTGGAGAAGGGGGCGCGGCTTGGAACGGCTCCGAGTGGAAATCTGTTACAAAAGATGCAATTACACATTCTCTGCACGCAGGTGAGTTATCTATTTTGGTCTGCACTGATGCGGCCAGCGAAGGACTCAATCTTCAGGCTGCAGGTCTGATTGTGAACTATGATTTACCTTGGAACCCGGGGAAGGTCGAACAGCGAATCGGACGAATCGACCGTATCGGGCAGAAGTATCCAGAGATCCGAATCGTAAATCTTTTTCTGAAAGACAGTGTTGACGAACAAGTGTATCGTGCTCTGCGAGATAGATGTCTTCTCTTTGAGCACTTTGTTGGTGCTATGCAACCAGTGCTTGCTCATGCCCGTCGGATGCTGTTGGGGACGGAATCTCTAAACACCGAATCTCTTCTTGCTCACGCTGATGCAGTTGAACGTGATTTCTTTTCAAACGAGACTTATATGGATGGCATCCCTGCAATGATTGATAAGGCATGCCCAGCGGCTACCAGAAAGGATATGGAAGATGCACTTGAACTGCTTAACGGTGAATTTGGCCCGCGTGCTTTTAGGCCAAAAGGAAAAGTTAGCATAGAGCTACAGGGATTAACTTCCAAGAAAATGTGTTTTGCGGCATCAATCGAATCCCTTGAAGCAAATCATGCTGCGATCCCACTTTCTCCACTAGTTCCTCAGCTTCGTGATCTGTCCGTAAGGTTGCTGCAATCTGGCGAGAGACTGCCGCTGGTGGTTGGTTCGCATCAGGAATGTGGGCAGCGTTGTTCAATTGCTTGTTGGGTCAGCAAAGATGAGATAGTCCCCTTGGAATCGGTATTTGCATTAAGAGAATTGGTGACAAAGTGGGATGGGCTGTTTCCACTTGCTGAGCACAGAAATAGGGCACAAAGCCTTGCCATAAACAAGGCAAAGGCGGAAGTTCGCCGAAGAATTAACTTGGCTCGTGAACGTGAGCATGAGAGTTTGGCCTTACAACTGGATGCCTGCCGTATAAGATTGGTCAAAGGGTTAGGGCGTTACCTCGTATGCGTTGAGGGTAATGCGGCAGATTTGAATGGTGTATTTCATAGGCAGATGTCGAGAGAAATTGCAGGTGCGCGCAGGCTGCAGGAATGCCTAGACCGCCTTGCTGGATATCCTGAATGGACACCGGACCTTTGCCGTGAACTCGAACTATTTTATTCAGAGCTTAGCGAGGGACAGCGGGCTGGTCGCCTTTTAGGTAGTGAGCTCGACGCCGCCTTGGATGATCCCAGATGGGTAGTTACCGGCGGTTCCTCACAGTTCCAACTACGTGATGTTTGATTTGGAGGGATTACCACCTCATCTCGACGAGATGGAGAAAATCTATCTTTGGGGTATGCAGGTTTTTGGCGAGAAACCGAGCGAGTACATAGCTGCTACTGCAGGGCTTGGTGCAGATGGGGACCGACAAGGGTGGGAAGACTTCCTTCAGCATGCTAATGATATCTTCAAGAGCTATGGGGACATACCTTTTGTGCATTGGCATCATTATGAACGCGTGCGTCTTGAGATGTACGTTGAACATTTCGGTGATCCAGCAGCAACCAATCATCATCTTGCACAAATTTGCCTTTGTTGGCATCCCATTTTTTGGGCAACTTGTGGTTAAGATTCTCCAAGAATTGCAGAAGAGACCTCTTAGGTGGGTAACGTCTTTCACGCTCGTCAGTAGGCCCGATCGACCAATTGAATTTCTTTCGGTATTTTTCAAACCCGAAGCCATCGAAGAAGTTATGCCCATTTATAAGCGGCATATACCAAAGACTCGGTATCCCTTGTGGATTGGGCCTAATTGGGACTCGTGTCGCAAGCCTACCCAGAAGTTTCTTACCTTGCGTATCACCAACACTGTCTAAGTGCTTCTCAAGTTCGTCAAGAGCGGGAAATACAACCGCAGTGCTCACGAATAAGACAGGTTTGTGCTGCTGCCGGGCAACAATAATTTCATGCGGAGTGCCAACGCTGTAGATATTGGTAGGGCAATAGGCAATCACAAAATCACTGATATCGACCATCCGTAAGTCGATGTGCATGGTTTCCCAAAATGTTCGGGCGCACTCAGCACGGGTTCTTGCACCTTCTTTGGTAGGCGCAAATGTCCACTTTTCGCGAAGCTTCACTGTGGCAACATCTTCCCTTCCGTACTCATGCAACCCTCTAACCTTCGGCTTCAACCATGGGTCAAATACCGTAGCTCCATAAGATTGGAGAAATTCTTTGACACGGACTCGCCAACCAGATTGTTTCTCTTCAGCACGTGAAGCAACGAAATCCATTGGCCCGGATAGATAAACTCTTGCATTTCGGAGTAAGCTTCTACCAGAGGTTTCTCTATGCACAATCCTGTTTTCCTTGTGTGAATATCGAGACAAAAGGAGTAACAATCCAAGCTCTGTTGCTTAAATTGTACTAATAATCCTGCCTTCTTTCATCAAGGGAGTTTTTCCATTGCAGAAAGATATCGTTAAAGTCTTCTTTACGAAGAAGAGGGTGTCCCTTTGCTAATAATTCATGCCAAGGAACTGTACGGATAGCTGAAGAGTTAATCTCAACCTCCCGCACCTTATCAGCAAATTCACAAAGGTCTTCCGCTCTGCAGCATACAAGCTTGACACGCGTTTTAGCCTGAAAGGATTCGCCTCTTTGCTTCAGCCCACCCTCATTTTTATAAGATGGTGCTACCACAAGGAAATACTGAACATCTCTTCCCGTTGATTGAGCCCAGATTTTCCCGCCATTTACATAATCCTGGAATTTTCTGAGCTCATCTAAACTCAGATTATAAGCTTTGGCACTCGATTTGGCGTCATAGAGACAGTGTAGTTGATTATGTGGAACAGTGAACTTTAGCCAAAATCTGGAAATGTAATATTGATAAGAAAGAAGCCGACGACCCGATATGAGTGTTGGATAACCGACAACATATTGGGAGGTCGGCATGGACGCTATATCTCT
>Ga0315275_10003138_pt1 | contig 15160 bp, 18 predicted proteins | sample YL17G03_0_MG_FD_205557 | JGI IMG/M metagenome (GOLD analysis project Ga0315275, IMG submission 205557) | Sediment microbial communities from Yellowstone Lake, YNP, Wyoming, USA - YL17G03_0 | ecosystem: Environmental > Aquatic > Freshwater > Lake > Sediment | place: USA: Wyoming | collected... | reverse complement strand
TCATCTTTTTTAGGTGTGTCCCTTGGGGAACGTCTCCGTTACTCCCCCCCCATTCGTTATGATTGGGTGAAGAACCGGCTGCCCAAAAGCCAGTGATGGAATTTCTCCGTCTTCCGGGCCGCATATACCATCACATAACCAGTGACGGTCCCGATTGCTGCGCCGATGATAGCATCCGAAGGATAATGTATGCCGCTGTAGACGCGCGTGAAAGCTGCGGCGATAGCGAAGAAAAATAAAAGGTATCCGTACCTGAAGTAGCAGGAAAAGACAGCCGCTGTCAAGAAGGCGCATGTCGCGTGGCCCGAAGGGAAGGATTGCATGATCTCGAGCTCTTCCACGACCTGGCGGACGCCCTCAAGAGTCGTGAACGGCGTGTTTTTCGGGAAGGCGTGCTTTAAGAGGAACAAAACAAAACCGCTCGCGAGAAGCCCTGTCAGGTATACGATCCCCACCATCTTCCTCTCCTTGCGCAGGACGAGGATAAGAAAGAGAGCCAGGGCGATCGAGAAGTTGTATTCGCCAAGTAAAGTGAGGAGAGGAGTAAGGATGTCGAAGACAGGATTTGCGCAGCTTTTATTTATAAAATAGAACAGTTTTAATTCTAATTCGGCCATGCTGCACCTCTAAAGGGCAAAGTAAACAGGGACAGCTACCATTATTTTACCTCAAAAAATGGCCGCTGTCCCTGTTTTTAAGGAATATGCACCTATATTTTATAGACTAGCAATGCCTTGCGACGAGGACAGTATCTGTTTTCGAGAAAATAGAGCTCCTGATATAGGCGCGAAATATTTTCTTTATCTCCGATCATTGCAAGCACCCAAAACATAAGGTTGTCGAGATCGACCTCTTTGATCGTCTTAATTAGACGGCTTTGATCGCCCTTTGCCATCATAGTTCGTATATGGTCAAAATCGACCAGTCCGTGCTCAAAATGATCTTTTAGGTAGCCGCTTGTAGGAAGATATCGCTGTACAAGAGCCTCAGCGCGCCTATTTTCTTCGTTATCAATCGGCGCAATGATAAATACCGCTATCTTGGCGAGTCGTATCAACTCGTTAACGACATCATCGCGCATATTTCGAGGAATATGTTCAAGGGTATCAGTACAACAAACTATATCAAACGAACGATCATCAAAAGGGATTTTGTGAGCACTCGCCGTAATATCGGCATCGCCTGTTATATTGAGCGTCGTGACATTATCAATGCCAAACTGCTTAATTATATTGTTGGATTTGATCCCACCAACATCAAGAACACGACATTGTTGCATGCCCAGCGCTCTTATCTCCTGCGCGATAAGATTGATACGGTTATAATATTCCCAGTAATATCCCTCTTGTTTTCTCTCTTTACCGAATAGTTTTCTTAGTTTTTTTCTCAAGGATGCCATGCGTTACCTCCGGCTTACGGTTGTTTTTATACAAGTTTACATATTATTTTTGCGACAGACAAATATAAAACTTACAGGCCTACACTTAGCATAATCTTCAACGAACGGAAAAACATCATATGTGTAGACATTTTCGTATAACAAAATACGAAAGAATGGGCTTAAGTCTTTTAGGCAGCCCTTTCTCTGAAGTTTATTTTTAGCAATGTTTGTTGCTGCTGAAACAATGGACTTGGGCAGGTGTTTCAAAAATTGAGCAGGTTTTTTGTATGCTCTGTTAAAATATCTCATCCCTTGGCAATATAAGTCTATTGATTTGAAATGATTATTAAGCGCATCTCTAATCTCCTCATATGAATACTCATGTATATGATAAGGGTTCGGGGTATATCCGCTTGGGTATGTTTCTCTATTTGGGCACGACATAATCAGCGTTCCATCATCTTTTAGATAATTATAAAGGTTTCCGATTAACTTAGCTGCCTTGTTTTGTTCAAGATGTTCTATGGTCTCAAATGAGACAATCACACCAAAAGAACTTTTTGGGAAAATGATTTCCGCAGCGTCATACTTTATAAACTCCAACCTTTTATCGTTAAAATGTTGTTTAGCATAGGCGATAGCTTCTTCGGAAATGTCTACTCCTGTCATCTTCTTTGCGTGTGTGCCGGCCAAAAGCATATCGGTTCCATACCCAGCCCCACACGCTATGTCCAATCCGACGCTGCCTTCTTGTATAAATTTTTGAGCGAAGGCATAACGTGCCAAGTGCTCCTGATATTCAATCGTGTTATGCCCGCCTACCTGGTCGGGCGTAATTCTTTCTTCCGCCATTTTTATTTCCTTCGCTTTATAACTTATTTAAAATCAGTACGCTAAGGCTTCATTACCCTTATAAATAGGCCGAATGCAAGGACAATAAGGAGGGATATTCGGGTAGCTGGTAATTTGATTGATCTGGATGTCATGACATTCTCAGGAAAAGAAAGGGACGTCCCCTCTTACCTTCTTTGAGGTATGTCCCTTTGGGGAACGTCCCCATTTGATATGGCGGGGACGACGGGGTTCGAACCCGCGACCTTCAGATCGACAATCTGACGTTCTGAACCAGCTGAACTACGTCCCCGGAAACGCCTGAAGCAAGCGCTATTATATAATTATCGGCCCCCCAACGCAAGATGTTTTTGAAAAGCCGGCATCTCATTTATTTTAAAAAAATACTGGACAAAATACCCTTTGAATGATACAATCTTCGACGATGGTAGCGAGATCTTAAGCCGCGGGTGGAAGTATCTCTGACCTCGCGGTTTTTTTTATCTCTACCTGTAGTTAATTAATGAAGGAAGGAGGTAGTTAGCAATGTCAAAGGGAAAAGTAAAATGGTTCAATGACGCTAAGGGGTATGGCTTCATCACTTCTGAAGACGGCAAGGATGTATTCGTACATCACAGCTCGATCACGGGTGATGGTTTCAAAACCTTAAAAGAGGGCCAGGATGTCGAATTTGAGGTCACTAAAGGACCCAAAGGCGACCAGGCCACAAATGTAGTGAAGTTGTAACCGGCTTAAAGGCCCGGCATGAAAATGCCGGGCCTTTTTGTTTTGAGGATACCGTGCGCGAGAAGATATCTCGCGCATTATCGTATATAAGGATGTGATACCGATATGTCAGCATGGCATTTCGAACCCGAAAAACCTGCCGAGAAAACCGAGCCGCACAAAGCGACCCACCACGAGCCTCAACAGCCCGGCGGATCGTTCTACGGCCTCGGCATCGCGCCTAAGATACTCGAGGCGCTGGACCGGCTGACCTTCACGATCCCGACGCCGATCCAGCATAAGGCGATCCCGGCAGCGATCGAAGGCACAGATGTTATAGGCGTCGCCCAGACCGGCACCGGCAAGACGCTCGCCTTCGCGATACCCGTCATCCAGAGGCTCGCCCAGGGAAAGGGGCGGTGCCTGGTGCTTGTGCCGACGCGGGAATTAGCCATCCAGGTGGACGAGACGTTCAGGAAACTGGCGCCCCTCTTCGGCATGAAGACAGCGGTCCTCATAGGCGGGGCGCCGATGCAGCCTCAATTGCAGGCGTTAAGAGTGCACCCCCGCATCATCATCGCCACTCCCGGAAGGCTCGTCGACCATATCGGCCAGGGATCCGTACTTCTTGCGGATATCCGTATCCTGGTCCTCGACGAGGCGGACAGGATGCTCGACATGGGTTTCCTTCCGCAGATCGAAGAGATCCTCAGATATATCCCCAAAGACAGGCAGACGATGCTCTTCTCCGCAACGATACCGCAGGAGATTATCAAGATCGCACGCAGCCACATGAAGCTCCCGGTCCACGTGGAGATAGCGCCGTCCGGCACGACAGTCGAGGGAGTTGTCCAGGAGCTTTACATAGTGAGCCACGATGAGAAGAGGCGGCTCCTCGGCAAGGTGCTCGCCCAGTATAAAGGATCGGTCCTTCTCTTCACGCGCACGAAGATCGGAGCGAAGAAACTGGCGCGCGCCCTTAAAACTATGGGACAAAACGCCGCAGAGATACACTCAGACCGTTCGCTCGGCCAGCGCCGCGAGGCGCTTGAGGGCTTCAAGACCGGCACCTACAGGATACTCGTGGCGACAGACGTCGCGTCGCGCGGGATCGACGTAAAGAACATAGAACTCGTCATAAACTACGACCTTCCCGAGGACCCGGAAAACTACGTCCACAGGATCGGCCGCACCGCGCGCGCAGGCCAGGGCGGCCGCGCGATCTCATTCGCCATGCCCGACCAGGGCACGGACGTGAAGAACATAGAAAAACTTATCAAGACGGTCCTGCCCGTGCTGGAACATCCGGAGCTTCCCAGGGAGCGGTTCGTTGACGGTGCGAAACACCGTCCCGCCCCGCGCCACGGCGGCGCACGCAGGGAAGACTCTCACCGCCATAAAAAACCTCACTACCACCACCGCCACCGCTCGTAACATCCGCAGAATCCCCGTTTTTTTATTCCGAAAACTTGCCAAATAGTAAAAATTGTGATAAAAGTGAGTTAGTCCTTGTTGTCATTTCATTAAAAGGGGAGGCCCATGGCTGTTTTCAAGAACAAAGTCCTCATGATCGGTTTCGGTTCGGTCGGAAAATGCGCCTTGCCCCTCCTATTGAAACATATCGATATCCCCCATAAGAATATCACCGTCGTCGATTTCGCGGATAAGCACGACGCCATGAAGCCGTGGATAGCAAAAGGCGTTACCTATTCGCAGGAGAAGATAAACCCCATCAACATAACGAAGGTCCTTTCAAAGCACGTGTCGGCCGGCGGGCTCATCGTCGACCTCTCCTGGAATATCGACTGCCTCGAGATGCTCAGCTGGTGCCACAACAACAAGGTCCTGTATGTGAACACGTCCGTCGAGGAATGGGACCCGTACGCGTCCATCCACCAGAAGACGCCGTTCCAGAAATCTCTCTACTACAAGCAGATGGAGATACGGAACATGGTCTCAAAGTGGAACAATGAGTCGATCACCGCCGTGCTGGACCACGGAGCGAATCCCGGGCTCATCTCACACTTCACGAAAAGGGGCCTGGTCGATATAGCAAAAAAGATGTTGGGCGACAAGGCGGTGGCGAAGAGGTCCGTCAAGGCGATCAGGCGGCTCCTGCACGAAAAGGACTTTGCGTCTCTTGCCATGGAGATGGGCGTCAAGGTCATCCACGTGAGCGAGCGCGACACGCAGACTACCGAAAGGCCCAGAGAGGTGGACGAATTCGTCGGCACCTGGAGCATAGAGGGCCTGCGGGAAGAGGGGACCGCGCCCGCCGAGCTCGGCTGGGGCACCCACGAAAACAGGCCGCCGATATTCTTTAGCAGGCCGCCGTACGGCCCCAAGAACCAGATATTCTTCTCCCGGATGGGGATGAACACCTGGGTGCGCTCATGGGTGCCGAACTGCGAGATAATAGGCATGGTCATACGCCACGGCGAGGCCTTCTCGATATCGGACAAGCTGACGGTCCGGAAGAGCGGCAAAGTCCTGTACAGGCCGACGGTCCACTACGCGTACATGCCGTGCGATGATACGATCGCTTCCCTCCATGAGTTGCGCGCCAGGAATTATGAGCTGCAGCCCAAACTGAGGATCATGGGCGACGAGATAACGAAGGGCGAGGATACGCTGGGAGCGCTCATCATGGGGCATAAGTACAATTCGTGGTGGACAGGCAGCATCCTTTCGATAGGACAATCGCGCAAGCTCGTAGCGCACCAAAATGCGACGACCGTGCAGGTCGCGATCGGGGTCGTCACCGCGGTCATGTGGATGATAGAGAACCCGCATAAAGGCATCTGCGTTCCGGACGATCTTCCCCACGATTACATCCTGGACAAGGCAAAGCCGTATCTCGGGAAACTCGTTTCCGAGGCCTCGGACTGGACGCCCTTCAAGAACTACCAGATTTTCTTCAAAGAGAACCCCCACTCGCTTCTCGACAAAAAGAACCCGTGGTCGTTCAGGAACTTCCTCTTCAAGCATTAAAAGAGCCGGCAATGGCAAAAGCGAAGATATCGATCGTCACGGCGGTACTATTGCTGGCGGCAGCGAATTTAAAGGCCTACGCCTACGAAAACGGCGACTTCCAGATATGGCATACTGAGGCGCAGGAGTTTGAGCTAACCAATAAATGGAGCATGCCGATAGAAGAAGAGTGGCGTTACGGTAATGACGCGGCAGAGCTCTATTACCAGCATTATGAGGCCGGCATCGCGTATGATATCAATAAATACTTCACAGTGACCGGCAATTACCGTCAGGTATGGGAAGGAGAACGCGGGAAACTCAGGCCGGAGTACCGGCCCTATATACAGGCTATCCCGAAATTGGACATCTGGGTTTTTAAATTCGAGGATCGGAACCGCCTGGAGTACAGGCTGTTCGATTATAAAGATGATATTCTGCGATACCGCAACAAGGTCTCCGTCAAGTTACCGCTCGAATTTCATGGGTTTGAGTTTGCTCCGTATGTAGCGAACGAGATCTTTGTCGATATAAATGAGGCTATAATGAGGAAAAACAGATTTTCTACCGGAATCATACTTAATGTGGTGAAAGGCCTGAAGGGCGAGGTTTATTATATGCTCCAGAGCACAAAGAAATCCGGAAGGTGGACAGGGGCAAACATTCTTGGCCTTAGACTGAAAGTGTCGTTCTGAATTTTCACCATGGCGAGATATTCGTCTTGCACTTTTCAGCCCGCGGAGTTATCCTTTAAGGCGGGAGAGGAAGCCGCATGAGCGAGCTGAACAAATACCAGACCTGTTTCATCGATGACAATATCGGCAAGATGTCCGTCAAGAAGATGGCCAAACACCTCGGCGCGGACAAAGGGCTCATCTCGGAACACATAAAGAAATCCGGGATGAAATCCCAGGGCATCGCAGTTTCGCGGAGATCGATGGCGCTGCGCATGGCGATCATCCTGGCCGCAGCCGTAATCGCAGGGTTTGCCTACCTCCAGCATCTCAGCCACAGGACTTATGACAACACCATAGATATCTCACCGCCTTACCCGGTCTCGTACTACAACCTCGGGATGGTATATAAGAGTAAAGGCGATATCGAGATGGCGACGGCATATTTTAAAAAGGCCCTGAAGATATCGCCGGATTTCGCTGCCGCGCAGAAGGAGCTGGAGCGGCTGGGCGGCGGCGAAGCCAAAGATTTGTAAGAGTAAATTTTCAGCGCCTGTCGCGTAACGGATAACGCACTAGCCTCCGGAGCTAGTAATGGCAGTTCGATTCTGCCCAGGCGCGCCAATTTTGCCTGAAGGAAAGCTGGGGCAAAATTTCAAAGGGGGAAACGTGGTTTCCCCCTTATGACGCTCCCCCGCCCAGAATTAAACTCCGGGCGGGGTCGCTGTATCCCCTTTCCTATAGGAACCCTTATGGAGACTGCGGAGAATGCCATATAACAAGAGAAGGGAAAACGTTTCCCTTCTCTTGTTTATCTTATCCCTTTAAATATGTGTCACTTCGTGACCTTGATGCAAAGCTCAAAAAGATTGAATGTGGGATGATTTTGTAATAAAATATTGCTGAACAATAATCGGAGGTAAAGATATGAAGAAGATATTTGCCATAGGGCTTGCGCTAATGGTATCAACCGCCATCGTTGCATTTGCCGATGAGGGGGAGATGGAAGAGCCGGCGAATGTGGCGCCAGCGATAATTCAATCGTCGACAGCTTCTGCGCCAGTGTCACAACCCGCAGAAGCGCCGCAAAGGGGCAAGATCGTCAGCGAGACGACCTTGAGTACGGCTGATCCAGAATACATGTTGGGCATCGTTAAATGCGTAATGCCCTCAAGCCTGATGCAACCTAAGGCAAGGCTCGTCGTCTCGGACCAGGGCGGTAACGACGTAGAATTCAGAATCAAGACGCTTGCCGTCATCTATGATGCCAACGGCGCTCTCATGTCGTTCGACAGCATCAGCCAGGGATCCAGGGTTCAGGTCAATTATAGAACAAAAGGCGGCGATATCAAAGAAGCGACATCGATCAAGGTCTTACGATAAAATCCATGAATAGATGCATTGTAATTCTTGCTGCAACAATTCTACTGGCGGCCTTTTCCGGCGGCTGTGCCGCGGAGAGCGCCCGTAACAGTCCCATCGTGAAAGTCGTAAAAGAGTGGTCGCCTTCGGTCGTCAATATAAGCACTGAGCGGGTAGTGCTCCTGCAGCAGCAGCCCTACTGGCAGGCATACGGAGGCGCGTTCGACGAGTTCTTTAAACAGTTCGCGCAGAGCACCGTAAGCGCGATGAAGCTCAAGGGGATCGGCTCGGGAGTGGTCGTCTCGAAAGAGGGCCTGATAGTGACGAACGCCCACGTGGTCAATATGGCGAGCAAGGTCTATGTCATCCTCTCCGACGGGAAGACCGCCGAGGCGCAGGTCGCGGCCGTGAGTGCTAGCGACGATATCGCCATACTCAAGATAATGCCTCCCGAAAACCTGAAACCGGTAAAACTCGCCAAAGACATAATGATAGGCGAAACAGTGGTGTCGATCGGCAACCCGTTCGGCCTCGAGAACTCCGTATCGGCAGGCATCATCAGCGGGACGAACCGCAGCTTCTCTTTGCCGGCGCAGGGCCTGAACTTCGGAGGCCTCCTACAGACCGACGCCTCCATAAACATAGGCTCGTCGGGAGGAGCTCTCCTGAACCTTGAAGGGGAGCTCGTCGGTATAAACCTCGCAGTCGTCCAGGGCGCCCAGTCGATCGGTTTCGCGATACCCGCCCCGACGATAAAAGAGATCCTCAGGCAGTACGACGAATATCTGAAGAAGGCTAAGGCATCTACCGCGCAAGCGAAGTAATTCCGCTTTGACAGCTTACTATTATATGCTATACTATCTCCATAAAAAACAGGGAGGATTTGTATGAAGAGGTTCATGTCGATATCTTTAATAGCGGTCATTACATCATTGGTGTTGTGCGCTGTTGCCATGGCGGATGACCCGGTTTCAAAAGATGAGCAGCGCAAGCAGGACCTTCAGACGCTGCAGGAGAAGTTCGCCTGGTGGGGGACGACAGACGCCCAGCCGGCTCCAGTGAAGGACGAGGAACGAGGCGGCTACTGGTGGATGCCGAAAGGGCCCGGGCCGACCTCTCCGAAACTCTGGGGCAACCGCGGATACATCTACGTCTACAAGATCATATTCGATTACAAGGAAGAGGAATTGCCTGCGCCGAAGCCTCAGGAGATGAGGCCGTCGCTACTCATCAAGAAGATCATCAAGAACGTTAAGATATACTTCGACTATGACAAGGACAACCTTCGTGATGACGCGATGCCGGTGCTCGAGAACGCCGTCGGGCTTCTGAAGACGAACAGGGAAGCGAGTATCCTTATCACAGGTAACTGCGACGTGCGCGGCACCGAAAAATATAACGAGAAACTCGGCAAGCAGCGCGGGCAGTCGGTGAAGAAGTACATGCTGGATAACGGAATCCCCGAAGAGCGGATCAAGATCATAAGCCGCGGCAAGCTCGACGCCATCGCGCCGGTGACAGACCTCATCGGCATGGCAAAGGACCGCAACGCCCAGTTCATGGTAGCGCATGTCGAAGAGGTGATGATACCGTATTCCGGCAAAGCGCAGGCCGCCGCCTCCGCCGAAGGCCAGGCCGTCACGACGGCAGCGCCTGAGAAGCCTGAGGGCGCGACCCAGATAGAGGAAGGCAAGTACCTCATCGAGAAAGAGGAACAGGTCGAGAGCGAGATAAAGGTCTCGACGAAAGAGTATATTGTTAAGAAAGGCGACACCCTCTGGAAGATAGCCGAAGACGTATACGGCGACGGCAAGAAGTGGAAGAACATATACAGCCTGAATAAGGAGTGCATCAAGGACCCGAACAAGCTGAGGGCGGGCACGAGGCTTGTCATCCCGATCGAATAGGCTTTTGATGGCTCAGGCGATAGCCGTCGCGGCGTTTCTGTTCATAGCGTTTTCAGCATGCTCTTATCCGGCAGCGTCACGCGCAGAAGGTATCGGCGCCCTGGTCGAAGCCGGTAAGAGCATGGATAGCGCTAAGAAGGCGCTCAACCAGGAAACGGCAAATTTTAACGGTGTTAAGAGCGCCATCGAAAGCGGAGCCTTGCGGAAAGGGCTCTCCAAACAGGCGATAGCGAGCCAGTACGGTGAGCCGGTAGTGATCAATGAAGACTTTGCCACCAAGAGGGAGCGGTGGGTCTATAAACCTGCCAGCTCCTCTTTTTTTGAAGGCGCCAGGATATGCCTTCTTTTTGACAGTAGCGGCGCTTTGGATGAAATGGTAGCATTACAATAAAACGCCAATAAAATACACCTCTCCTATTGACTTTTTATCAAAATGTATATATACTTTATTGACATAAAATGGGGTGAAATTAAGCAGAAAAAAAGTTAACCTAATAAAACCGGTTACATAGCGAGACGCAATGTATATTAACTATTGGGGCCTGGCAGAAAAGCCTTTTGAGAATACGCCGGACCCCAAATTTTTATACTACTCACAACAGCACGAAGAGGCGATGGCGCGCATGCTCTATGTGGTGCGCGAGAAGAAGGGCGCCGCGCTCCTTACAGGCGAATACGGCTGCGGCAAGACGCTCCTGAGCCGTGTCCTCAAAAACGAGCTCCAGCAGGAGAACAAATACCAGGCAGTCTATATCATGGACCCGCGCCTGCTGGGCCTGGAGTTCATACAGGAGATCGTCTACCAGCTGTCGGGCGGCCCGATGCCGCAGACGAAGATCGACCTCTTCCACGCCCTCTACAAACTCCTCTACTCAAACTACGGCATGGGCAAGCACTGCGTCCTCGTCATCGACGAGGCGCAGGCCATAAAGAACAGGGACATCTTCGAAGAGCTGAGGCTTCTTTTGAACTTCCAGCTCGACAACGCGTTCCTCCTCACCGTCATACTCATGGGCTCGCCGGAACTGAAGTATGCCGTGGCGAGCCTGCCTCAGCTCGTGCAGAGGATGTCGGTGCGCTACCACTTGAACGGCCTGAATGAGCGTGAGACGAAGGAATATATATACCATCGCCTGAAGGTTTCGGGCGCGACCAAAGATATCTTCACCGAAGACGCCTGCCATGAAATATTCCTCTGTTCAAGCGGCACGCCGCGGCGCATCAACACCATCTGCGACCTCGCGCTCCTCGTCGGGTTCAGTAATTCCCTCAACACCATCGACAGGAAGACGGTCCTTGAGATAAACGATGACATGGACCTCCCAGTCTCCGAAGTCGAGCAGATCTACCATCCTCCGGCCGGCCAGCCGCACGAGAAGGTGCTCGGCATACAGAATCCTCCAGGCCTGGTGTAAAAGAGCATGATGAAACTATCCAAGATATTCAAAAGACAACAGGAAGAGAAAGAGTCTCTGCCCAAGGGAATAAAACCCGAAGCCAAAGAAGAAGAGCTTGGTGGGCACGAGGCCGGCGCCGCCAGCCATGCTACTGGCGATACGAGGAACGTCAAGATATCCTCCGTATTGAATAAGGAGCTGGAGAAGATCTCCGAAGCGAGCACGAGCCAGCTCTACGCTGAGATCCTGGCCAAGGTGAAACATATTTACAAGGCAGATCTCGCGGCCGAGCCAAATTTCATACCGAAACTCAACCCCCTGATAGAAAAGATAGTCGCCACGCTGCAGTCGGGCAACGACGAGATCATTCTCGCCTGCCTCAAGGATTACCCGAGCATCGAGGAGTTCCTTTATTACCATGTCGTAAATGTCTGTATCTCTTCCGTAGCGATGGGCATAAACCTCGGGTATGAACGGCCTCATCTGGTAGAGCTGGGTGTGGCCGCATTGGTCCACGACATCGGAACGCGGTCCATAGAGGTCGGAAAGTCGCCCGAGATCTTCACCGGCGCTGACCACGAAAAGATGAAGCGCCATCCCGACGAGGGGGCGACGATCCTGAGCAAGATAGACCCCGGCATGAGCCAGCGGATACTCGATGCCGTGCGCCAGGAGCACGAGCGCGCCGACGGCTCAGGATACCCGCAGGGCCTGACAGCAGACGATATAAACGAATATGCGCAGATCATAGGGCTCGCCGATGTTTACGAGGCGATGATGCACCAAAGGCCCTACCGCGACAAATACTCATCGCTCGAGACGATACGCATCATACTCAAGAACAAGAAGATCTTCTCGCGTAAAGTGACCAAGACGCTCATCGAGACTTTCGGTATATTTCCCGTCGACACCCTCGTCCAGCTCAACACCAAAGAGATCGCCGTCGTCGTGAAGCCGAACCCCGAACTCATATCTCGGCCGGTCATCGATGTTCTGATCGACTCATACGGCAAAGAGTTGAAGCAGCCGAAACGGGTCAACATGGCGGAGAGCCCGGTTATCTACATCGACAACTGCGTGAAGACGCAGCCTGCCTGAACGGATACTTGAGCGAGCTACCCAGCGCTTCGCATTCGCAATATATATAATGCGCCTCTCACGAAATAAATCCACAGTTTCAGCCATCGCAAGCGGGAGATATTCTGAAGTTGAACAGCCTCCTGAGTGGGGCAGTGTGTTGAATGTCGCCCGCCATTCCGGAATGTCACAGCCGCTGTACATGGCCGTCAAAGGCAGGCGAGAAGAGCTGGCGATCCCCGACAATATATTTCAAGAATTGAAAAATGGCTACACGATCACAGCCATTACGAATCTTGCCAAACTCCAGGAGCTCGACAGAATATCTGGGGAATTGGCAGCGAAAAATATAAAGACAATCCTTCTCAAGGGCGCCCACCTTCTTCATACCGTCTTCAGCAATGACCTGGGAGCGCGTTCCATGGACGACATCGACCTTCTCGTCCGGCAAGAAGAGACGGTGGAGGCGAGCGGCGTCCTCGAATCTCTGGGATACCTTTATTTAAAGGCGGGAGATGGCGAGAGGCCCACGAGGATGTATATTAAAAACGAAGGCGCCATAACCCACGCAATCCATCTCCACAGCCATATAGTCAACGTCTCCAATCGTTACCTCGATCTCGTCAAGGCTTCCATCGATATCGATGAAATATGGTCGTTGGCCACAAACGATATGATGAGAGACGACCATATGCTCATAAGCCTGTGCGAACATGCCTTCAGGCATGGCTTTGCGCGGTTGGGCATGCTATATGATATCCATTCCTTCACAGGCTACGTTGCCGGAAGTATCGACTGGGATGAGCTAAAGAGAACCTCTATCCGCTGGTCCATGGAGACACCGGTATATTACGGACTTTACCTCGCCAGAGCTTTCTTCGGCACTGACATAAAAGACGATACCCTGAGCGGCCTGCGTCCGAGCGGCTTGTCATTCTTCGAGCGCCTCGTCATCGAGAAAGTGGCGAGGCAGGACTATCCGGACGAAAGCGAATACTTCCTCTTCTGTCTTCTCCAGAAGAGAAGATTGGCCGACAGACTGCGCTTCCTAAAAGGTTGCGCCCTTGCGAGATTTGGAGTAAAATGACCTCAGGTGCGCCCATGGAAAGATCGACTGAACTCTTCGATTCGATAATCGCAAAGGTCGAGCGGCAGAAGATACCGCTCAACGCCCATATAGACTTAAGCTACCGCTGTAACCTTAAGTGCGTCCATTGCTATTGCCAGGGGCTCTCTCCGGATTTCTCGCGTGGCGAACCTGAGATGAGCGAAGGTGAGCTCCTGCGGCTTGTGGATGAACTGGCCGATATCGGCTCTCTATTCCTGACGTTATCAGGAGGCGAGCCGCTTCTTCACGGCTCTTTTTTCACCGTCGCCCGCCACGCCAGGAAGCGCCGCTTCTGCCTCAGCATTTTGACCAACGGCATGCTCGTAGACGAGGAGATGGCCCGGAAGATAGCAGGCCTCTCCCCAAAGACCGTCGAACTCTCTATCTACGGAGCGAACGCGGCTGTCCACGATTCGATAACCGGAGTAACCGGTTCGTTCGATAAACTATCAAGGGCAGTCCGCTTACTAAAAGCCCAAGGGTTGCGGGTGCTTTTGAAGTCGGTCATCATGAAGCCCAACATGCGCGAATCGTATATTATAAGTAAGGCCGCCACAGATATGGGCGCGGACGAGCATGTCTCCACCCTCGAGGTGGGCCCTAAGAACGACAGGTCGATAGACGTGCAGAGGCTTCAATTATCGGGAGAGGACCTCAAAGAGCTCCTTTCAAACGACCCGGACCCTCTGCCAGGCGCGTCCGAGGCACTCGGGCAGAAGGCGAAGGACCGCCTCATATGCGGGTGCGGCATACTCGGCACCTACATATCGCCTTACGGTGATGTCTATCCATGCATACAGTTGTTGATACCGATGGGGAATATAAGGAGGCAGAGGTTCAGCGATATCTGGCGAGCACGGTCAAAACTGCGGGACGAGCTCGATTCGATATATACATATGCCGACATGCCGGTATGCAGGGATTGTGAATTTGCCGGAATATGCAAAAAATGCCTCGGGACTGCGTATCTGGAGACAGGCGACATGCGTGCCTGCCACGAGACGCAGCGGTCAGTTTTGAAGATGGGGTATGAAGTATACTGCAAACAGGGAGGTATGAGATGAGCGATCGTAAGAAGAAGTACGTGAAGCCGCAGCTACGGAAGCTCGACATGGTGGAAGTGAGCGCGGCAGTATGCTGCAGGAGAAATAAAGCACTCCCGGATTGCACCATGATCAATAAGACAGGCGCGAAGACGAATAAGTTCAACACGCAGTCGTGAACTCTGAAAGAGATGGCTGATTTTAAGATAAGCGTTAAAGGAAAGAGCATGGCGCCCGTTCTCATGCCTTCGTCTCTGGCGAGCGTGAAGCAATGCGGCATAGGTGAGATAGCTCGCGGGGATATCGCTGTCTTCAAATCAGACGGTCTCTTCATTTGCCATCGCGTCGTCGGTAAATCCGTGTGCCAAGGGAAAGCATTCCTCAAGACAAGAGCGGATATCGCTTATACGCTGGATCCTTTGGTGCCGGATAGCTCGGTGGTCGGAAAGATAACCGCTATACAATACGGCGATATCTGCCTTCCGGTGGACTCGCCCATGGGCAGGGTCTTAGGACGGCTGATAGGAGGGGTCATCCCTTTATTTGTATTTATTCTATTTAAGATGAAAGGGTTTGCGGGATGGCTTCGACAGTAGAGATCGGCTTTGCCGGTATACGATACAGCATAGATGGCGTTGACCTTGAGAGAGAGACCGGCCCCTTTCTGGATGGCTTCAGGGATAC
>Ga0315275_10003137_pt1 | contig 15161 bp, 12 predicted proteins | sample YL17G03_0_MG_FD_205557 | JGI IMG/M metagenome (GOLD analysis project Ga0315275, IMG submission 205557) | Sediment microbial communities from Yellowstone Lake, YNP, Wyoming, USA - YL17G03_0 | ecosystem: Environmental > Aquatic > Freshwater > Lake > Sediment | place: USA: Wyoming | collected... | reverse complement strand
TCTTGAACTCTTCCCGGTCGTCGGTCAGTCGAACCAGTTCTTGAAGCCGATTACATCGGACAATTTTGAAATCGGCGGTAAGACGAGGCTGTGGAATTGGGGAGAAGCTGTCCTTTCACTCTTTCTGTCCAATGTTCAAAACGAGATCTACTTCACCTGCACCAACTGCGACGTGTTCAGTGGCGGTTATGATGGATTGAATCGGAATATAAATAAAACGAGGAGACAAGGGCTCGAGGCGAGCTTCAAAGGCCGATACAACGAGTACTTCGATGGAATGATCAACTACACCTTCACGGAGGCTACCTTCCAGTCTGCGTTTAACATTTCCACGACGAAGACGATTATGCCTGGCAATACCATTCCACTCGTTCCAAAGAATCGATTGAGCGTGACCGGCAACGTTCACCCCAGGGAAGGAATGACCCTGTCTCTGATCGGATTGTATGTCGGGTCGCAGTATTATTTGAATGATGAAACCAACACGCAACCGCGTCTGCCCAGTTACTTTCTGCTCAATGGCCGGCTTGCCTACGAACGGTCGGTTCCAGGGGGGAGGCTAACCGCATTTCTGATGCTCAACAATATACTCAACCAGAAATACTCTACTTCCGGTACCATTGCATCCAACACGCTCACGGGAGGAGGGACCCTGGAGCAATTTGTCGTCACTGCGCCAACGTTCGCGATCTACGGCGGACTCAGTTATCGTTTCGAAGGATTATGAGAGCGGGCTGTTTCAGGTTGACCGGCAGAGGGGAAGGCAGCAATGCGTATCACTAAGGTCTATACCAAGACAGGTGACAAGGGCAAAACCCGTTTGGCTGGCGGCCAGCAGGTCTGGAAGGACAGCTTGCGGGTGGAAGCCTATGGGGACGTGGACGAACTCAATTCAATGATCGGGGTCGTCAGGGCGTTTAATGCAGAGTTGGTCGGGATTCATCCGTCTTCCGATCGGTTAGAAGAGGAACTGCGCTGGGTGCAGAACAAGCTATTTGATGTTGGAGGACTGCTGGCCACGGCGCCCGGGCAAATGTTCAAGAATATGCCAACGGTCACTGCACGGGACGTGGCTCGGCTGGAAAAGCTCATGGATAGGTGCCAGAAAGACTTGGCGCCTCTGAAGGAATTTATTCTTCCAGGGGGCGGGAAGATTTCCAGCTTGTTACACCAGACCAGAACAATCTGTCGACGGGCTGAACGTATCTGTGTGCGACTGGGGAGGGAGGAGCGTCTGGATCCCGCTCTCGTGCGTTTTCTGAATCGCCTCAGTGACGCATTGTTTGTCTTGGCCCGCTGGATCGCTAAGCAGCAGAGTGAACCGGAGCTTTTGTGGCAACGAGACCCGAAGAGCACGTGAACGGTGTCCTTCGCTGACATCTTCTTAGAAGATGTCAGCGAAGGACAGGGTCTCTTGATTGATGGCCTAGGAAGATTCCTCAAGGCCACGAAGGTTCCACTGACCAGAGAAAAAGTGGATTATATAGGCGCTGAACCCTTCCAGCGGGCGTTCGCGGCTGCTTAACCATGTTGACGTTCCATTCGTTCCCATAATAGGTCTCCAGGACCACGGTGTCTTGCTCGGTGACCTACGCCAACTGTTTCTCGGATGGATCGATCACCGTTACTAATGATCTCACCGTCCTGAATTTTCAGCCCGTTTCCAACCTGGAGGATGGATTCAGCGTAGAGTTTCAGAAAGTCCATCTCATTATTCTTGGCATCGCGCGGCCTTCTGCATCCGCCGGCTATATCAGCACGAGTCTCACAGGTGCGGCATAATCATGTTGGCGTTTGTGTCAAAGATACGGAGTTGGTGTAGTTGGTGTTGGGATTATTGAAACTGTGCGTATGGGCTCCTTCTTGGAACCCAGAGGTGTTGAAACCGGTCCTGAAGCGTTGCTCTTCTTCTTGATCGCTTCGCCCCGACTCATAACCATGGGTGCAGCGGCGTCATCTTCCTGGTCCAACATCCTCGGGTAATCCCTCTCGAGTTTCTGCTTCACGTGACCCAGACGATTCAGAATGGTGGGAGTTGTCCTCTGTTCATGGGCAATCCGCTGTTCGAGTTTTCTGAGGTACTTTGCGGGGTTGGGTATCTGGTTGTATAAATGAACAGGATCACGCCTTAGTCAATATCCTCCTGAGCAGAAAAGTTCGGAACATCCGCCTCGGGTGTGATCGCAATGGACAATGTGGCGCAAAGGGCGGCGACCTGCGCTCGCGGAATGGTGACGCTACCGTCGTATTTCGCGAAAAAGAAATGCCAAATCAAAATTGTCTGCTACACTTTTCTCGGTAGGTGAGGGGCACGAGAAGAAGCAAAGAGAACATTGGGCGGTGGGGAGGTCAATCCGTGATCGAAGACATGGTGATGCCGAAGTCTATGCTTGTGATGTGTGGTGGTCATTTTTTACCAGGACGACATCATTTTGTCACAAGGTGAACAGTTCTGTGCCGGAGTGATAACAATGGTGCGGGCGAGAAGAATTTCTAGCATGTTGAAATTGAAAGCGAATTCAATAGGTTCTAACAGGTTAAGAGCGAGTGAAATTAGTCAAGCACAACCTTTGCACGATCGCCGGATGACGAAGAGTTGGTTGTCGATTGTTTATCGAAATAATTTCTTGAGAATCATGGCTGCAATGCACACAAAGCACTGGATGGAGAGGGACAGGATGGATTCTTATACCGAGGCATCAATGGGGGGGAAGGGCATGAATCAGACACGTCTCAGTTGGAGAATGGTGAGCGGAGTGGCTGCGACAGCCCTGGCACTCTTCGCGAGTCCGGTCATGGCTGGCAATGAAGCTGAGGTGGCGGAGCACTTGATCGAGTTGGTCAAGATCGGACGTGGTGTCTTGTCGGAGCAGATGAAGAACATCAATGATCCAGCGAAGGCCGACAAGGGGTTTACCGGCGATTACATGGCCAGCCAGGTCGTGGAACGTTTTAAGAAATCCACGAAACTTGATCTGCGGATTCCCAACGTTGTGCCGCAGGCGAACCTCTATCTCGCCTTAGTTCAAGCAGAAAAAGAAGTGGTGGATGAAGCCCAGCCGATCATTAACAAGCAAGGCATCTCCTTTAAGGGATTCATCCCTGCCGTGTTCGCCAGGAGAGTCGGGGAGCAGTTCTATAAGAAGTCTGGTGTCCGCGTGAAGCTCACGGGGATCGAATATCGGAATGCCAATAATAAGCCCGATGATTTTGAGTCGGAGGTGTTGCGGATGTTCGGCGACCCGCGTCATCCCAAGGGACAGTCTTATGTGCGGAATACGATGGTGGATGGACGACCTGTTCTTCGTATGATGGACCCGGAATACGCTGGCCCAACTTGTCTCAATTGTCATGGTGCACCGAAAGGCGAGCGCGATATAACCGGCATGAAAAAAGAGGGATGGAAAGAAGGGGATTTGGCCGGGGCGATCAGCGTGGTGTTGCCGCTAAAATAGCGCAACAACACTGGACCGGATAGAGTTTGAGCATAGAGCACATTCACGGTACATCACAAAGGAGCGCGCAAGATGAGCAAGATTGTAGTGGTCGATGATTCGTACGCCGAACTGCAATTGATCGAAGGGTGCCTCAAGGCGGCCAACCACACTGTAGTGTCTTTCCCTAATAGTGAGAAGCTCGAAGATAAAGTGGCCAGCGAGAAACCCGATCTTATCGTGATGGACGTGGTGATGCCAGGGCGCAATGGGTTCCAGGCCTGTCGTGACTTGAAGAACGATGAGCGTTGCAAGAATATCCCCATCATTCTCTGTACCTCGAAAGGCAACGAGAGTGACAAGTTCTGGGGACAGCAGCAAGGGGCGAACGGACATATTGTGAAGCCGTTCAAGAACGAAGAGTTGCTGGCGGTCATCAAGCGAGTTGTGGGCTAAGCCAATGGCATCGATGCAGCATGTCATGAGCGTGGATTCCAACAGGCCTGCGTCTGGGGCCTCGAGCTCAGGAGACGGCCCGGCTCATTCGTCTGGGTCGACGACCATTCGTGCCGCCATTATCTCCATGGGAGGAGAGTTCTTCACAATCGACTTGCACAGCGTGCTCGAAGTCTTTGTCGTGGAATCCATCACTCCGGTTCCCGGGATGCCGTCCGGATTAGTGGGGGTCACGAACCTGCGCGGGACCGTAATACCGTTGCTCGATATGCGACCGGTGTTTGCCATTAACGCAGACGCAACGTTGCGGTACGCCGTGGTAGTGAAGCACGGGAATTGGCAGATTGGCCTCTTGGTCGATACGGTGCCGGAAATTCGTACCCTGTCCAAGGACCAATTCTTACCGGCTCCCACCGGCACAGGGGACGGGGCGTTTCCCTTTGTGTCGACGGTGGTCAATCTCGAGGATCGGTTACGAGGGGTTCTGGAAACCTCAGCCGTGCTCTCGCATTTCGAGGGTGCAGGATAAAACGTCGTTATTTACCTCGGTTCACGACATGATTGCATCGATCGCTAGCTAGCTAGAAGAAGGAGATTGCCATGGTGAGGCTCACTGCATTGCAACGGTTTGAAGACTTAAAAACACAGACGAAGCTCTTGACGGCGTTCGGCGTCGTCAGCGTCATCATCGTGATCATGAGCTCGCTCGGTATCTGGACCAACAAGCGCATCAGCCAACAGACTGACGCGATCTACGTCGACTACACCGTACCGCTGATCGACTTTAATACGATGTTGTTTAACATCAACAAGTACCATGAGGCGCTACAGGACCTTGCGCGAGCACCTCGTGCCGCGGACTTCAAGATTGACGTGGCCAGGATCGGGCCATACAGGCAGGAGGTCGATCAGCTGATCGCCAAATACGAGGCGAAGGCCTTGCGCGTTTCGAATTCCGGGCGCGACGAACAGAAGGACCTTGGTGAGTTGAAAAGCGCCCTCAGGGTGTTTTTTCAACAGTCAGAGGCCGGAGTCGCAGCCATCGCAGAAAGTTTTGAATCGCGGGCATTGTCAGCTGGACAGACGCAACAGATGAGGGAATTAGGACAACTCGCGCTGACAGTGAGTATTATGCCGGCTTTTGATGCGGTGAGCTCCCGCCACGCAGAGCAGATCAAAACAATGCAGGAAGTTGCGAAGGACCTCAGTAATGACGCCAACGCACTGGCCTGGAACGGAACCCTTGCGCTGGTGATCGGTGGGGTGGTCGCGGTGTTGTTGGGATTATCGATCGGTTACTGGGTGGCGCACAAACTGGCGCTGGGTATTGGACAAGTTGCCAACGTTGCCCAATTGGCGGCAAGCGGCAACTACCAAGCCCGTGCAAAGATCACCTCGAAGGACGAACTCGGTCAGATGGCCAACTCATTTAACTCCATGTTGGACCGCATCACGGCCCTTGTGACGTCGGAATCCGAGCGCGACGAGATGCAAAAGCGGTTGATGGGCTTTCTGGTCATGGTCTCGGATGTTGGTAAGGGAGACCTGACGAAGCGCGGTGAAGTGACGGCCGACATGTTCGGTAACCTCGCGGACGGTTTCAACCTTATGATCGTCCGGTTCGGTCAGTTGCTCAAACAGGTTCGAGAGGCAGCTGAACGCGTGAACAAGTCGGCTGGGACCCTCCGGGACAGCGCAGGGCAGATGGCTGGTACGGCAAAACACCAGGCGGATGAATCCTCGAAGACATTGAGCGCGGTCGAACAGTTGGCCTCTTCTATGCGCCAGGTTTCGGAAACCGCCGGCGCTTCCTCTGAGTCTGCCAAGCAAGTGTTGCAGGCGACTGAACGAGGACGCGTGGCCGTGCAAGAAACCGTGCAGGACATGCAGAGCATTCGAAAAGCTGTGCAACGTATGTCGAAGCAGGTCAAGGGGCTGGGTGATCGGTCGTTAGAAATTTCGCAGATTGTGTCGACGATTCGTGATATTGCCAATCAGACCAACCTGCTCGCGCTGAATGCTGCCATCGAGGCAGCTGGCGCAGGCGAAGCCGGAGCCCGATTTGCCGTCGTCGCCGATCAGGTCAGAAAACTGGCCGAGAGTTCGACGCAAGCCACACGGGAAATCGCCGACCTCGTGAAGGTTATTCAGACGGAAACGCAGGATGCGGTCGTCGCCATGGAGCAGGAAACTCAGGTGGTGGAAGCCGGATCGGCTTCTGCGTTGCGTACCGGTGACGTATTCAACGAAATCTCAGGGATTGCCCAGCGTTCGGCGGAGTTGGCACAGGCCATCGCCAGCGCCGCGGTGAACCAAACTGCCTCGACGGACCAGGTGGGTCGTTCGATTAAAGACTTTGCCGGCGGTGCCGTAGCCACGCAAAAAGCGACGGACTCAGCGCGCGTGACCGTTGAGGATATGGCAAAACTCGCCGAAGGGCTGTCTGCCTCCGTTGCCCAGTTCAAATTGGCTTAGGTCGGCTTCCCGGAGCATCCTCTGGATGCTCCGGGAAAAAGGATAGGGATGAGCTCAGAACTTGACCGACAGGGCCTCGTTGATGTTTTCGTTGTCGAAGCATCGGAAGCGATGGACATCCTCACCAAGGCGTTCCATCCCTCTGATGGGTCAACGCCTACTCCAGCGCAATTGCAAGAGCAGTATGTATGGGCCCATAAGATACGAGGGGCATCAGCCCTCTATGGATACGAGGGGTTGGCTCTGATGGGGGCGTTGCTTGAATCGACTTTGGAAGAGGCCCCGTCTATAAGGGCCTCCCTCTGGCCGAAGGCGTTGGAGATCTTACAAGGGATGGTGACCTCGTTCGAGTCTCAATTGAAAGTTGTTGCGCATGTAGGCGCTGAAGACCTATCGGTCAGTGCGCGATGGAAAGGTGAAGTGGCCGGACTGTTCGCCTCTCCACCTGTTGCGATCCCATCTGAACCGGCCTTGCTTGAGCCGGACTATCTCGTGCCGACTCTTGATGCCGAGGTCCTGTCGTATTTTTCTCGAGAAGCGGATAAGCGTCTGCTAACCATGGAATCGCTTCTTCATCATCTGCGTCAGGATTCCAAAGATGGGGAGACCATCCATACACTCTATCGTACGGCCCACACGCTCAAAGGGTCTGCGGACACGATCGGATTCAGGGCGATCGGCGACGTGGCTCATCCGGTTGTAGATTGTATGATTGCGGTCCGGGAGGGGCGGATTTCCCTCTCGTCAGATTTACTCGGGGTCATAGGTCGGGCCGTCGAGGTCATTCGGCTGCTGATGCGTCGAGATGACGGCAAGGTCGCCCAGCTACAGCATGATGTGCCAGAAGTCACCCAGGCCCTGGCGCAGATCTGCAACGGGGAACAGATTACGGTGTCGGCTCAGGCGGCGGCTCCGATCGCTCCGGTAGTTCAGGTTGCGACGGCCGTCATGGATCGTCCAGAGAAATCTGCCAGCCCCGAGGTGGAATCGTCTTCTGCATCGAGTCCGTTGACGGATGAGTATCTGTTGCCGCTTCTCGATGCCGAAGTGCTTTCTTATTTTGCCCCGGAAGCACAGGAATACCTAGAATCTCTTGAGGCCCAGCTGCTTCGTTTCGAGAAGGAACAGCATAATCCGGAAGTGATCAACCAACTCTTCCGGACAGCTCATACGCTCAAGGGGTCTGCCTATACCGTTGGATTCCAGTCGATCGGCGATTTGACGCACTATGTCGAAGAATTCATGGGCCGGGTGCGCGAGGGCCGCGTCAAGATTCTCCCTGGGCATACGGACGTGCTGTTGCGCTCGGTTGATGTGTTACGCCTGTTGATGCGGCGGGATCCCACGTCCCTCGACATGCTGCGCCAGCGATTTGCTGCCGCGATGCAAGGACTCAAACAGTTGGATCAGCCGGTGGCGGCTAAGGTGGTGGAGTTGGGTCCAGCTATCCATCGCGTCGAAGCTTCGGTGGAGCAAGAACCACGCGATGAACAAGAAACCGAGCCTGCCAAGGCGGCGGATGGTAAAGCCGCAGAAGATCGCGAAGTGATCCGCGTCAGCCGCGATCGCTTAGAACGATTGTTGAATCTGGTCGGTGAGTTAGTCATCGGTCGAGGTCGGCTTGAGCAGCGGCTGCACTTGCTGGAGCAACTCTCCCAACAAGTATTGGCGTGCAAGGGTCGACTGGTCGAATCGGTGCATTCGTTTGAGGAGAAACATACCTTTACACTTCCGACCGCCTCCTCTGGTCCAGCGACCACCCCGGCTCAAGGATTTACCTGTCTTAGTGACTTCGGAAGTCTTGAATTCGATAAGTACGACGATTTTAATGTTTTGGCTCGTCGCATCAGCGAAGTCACGTCGGATATTTCAGAGTCGATGACGCAGTTGAGCGGGTCGATCCGCCGCTCACATGAAGACATGAGTCATCTTGCACAGCTGACCCTCAGTATGCGGGATGAAATTGCCCGGGCCCGAATGGTCCCTATCGGCACGCCGTTCACCCGATTCCGCCGCGCCACGCGCGAGATGGCACGTGCGACAGGGAAAGAAGTGACGTTGGTTACGTCCGGTGAACACACCGAAGTCGATACGGGGGTTGTGGAGCGGTTGGTTGATCCGTTGGTGCACCTTGTGCGCAACGCGGTCTATCATGGGATCGAGCCTGCGTCTGTTCGCGTGTCGAAGGGGAAGCCGGCGTCCGGGACGATTTATCTCCACGCGGCGCATCGCGGAAGTGCGGTGTTGATCGAAGTGGAAGACGATGGGGCTGGGCTCGACGTCGAAAAGATTCGGGCCAAAGCGGTAGAGCGAGGACTAATTCGCCCTGATATGGTCCGTTCGTTACCAGAATCCGAAGTCATCAAGTTTATTTTCATGCCGGGATTTTCGACGGCCGACCAGGTTGGTGATCAGGCGGGTCGAGGAGTCGGCATGGATGTGGTCAAACGTGTCATTGAAAGCATGAACGGCCACATCGACGTCGAATCCATTCGAGGCGTGGGGACGAAGTTTACCTTGAGTCTCCCGCTCACATTATTGATTGCAACGGCTCTCATGGTGCGGGCAGGGACTGAGCGCTATGGGATTCCTCTGTCGGCGGTGCGTGAAGTCACCATGTTGACGCCTAGTTCGCTTCAACGGATGGGCGAACGATCAATCGTGCATATCGGGGACGAGGCGATTGAGTTGCACCCGCTCCAACAGATTCTCGATCGAAGCAGTGTGCCGGTTGAAATCGGGAAGCCGGTTGTCATCGTACGGACGGCCGCTGGGATGAGCGGCATATTGGTCGATGAATTGCTCGGTCGTCAGGAAATCGTCATTAAGTCTTTGGGGTCGCTTAAGTCGTTGGATCGTTCCAGCTTTGGCGGCGCGACCATCGATCCGGAAGGGCGCGTGGTCCTTGTATTGGATCCTACCAGATTACTGGCGCGAGAGGCGCCAGCCGCTGCGGTACCGGAGCTCTCGTCAAACGCGAAGGCTCCATACGCCGAGGCGCCAGAGCCGAAAGCGTCGGAGCAGTCGCTTCTATTGATCGACGACTCCTTGAGCATTAGAAAGTTCGTGGGCCGGATGTTGGAATCGGCAGGGTATAAAGTCGATACGGCGGTGGATGGAGAAGAAGGTCTCCGTATGGCATCTGCGCAAAACTATCGGCTGATCCTCACCGATCTTGAGATGCCGAAGCTCAATGGCTATGAAGTGATCCAGGGATTGCGCAGCCGAGCGCAAACGCAGGAGACACCGATCATTGTCATGACGACGAGAGCCGGTGACAAGCACCGACAAATGGCGCTCAGTATTGGAGCGAGCTCCTATATTGCCAAGCCAGTAGAAGAGCGGGCTTTGATCCAGGAAATTGAACGCTGGATTGGCAAGGAAGCCGCCGCGCGTCAATAGGATCCATATCGTCCGATCCTTTGAGTAGTCTCTTGCATCGGACAGTCGCACAGGCTATATCAACTATGAGTTTACGAGGACATCACAATTCAACGAACATGCTCGTTGAGACGGCGAGTTTCTTGGTCGTCCGTCTGGGGATCAGCTATGTGGCTCTGCCCGCAAATGGGGTCCGTGGCGTTCTCACGCAAGAAGAGGCCGGTCATGAACAGGTCGTGACTGCCGCGGAGACCATCTACCAACTGGTGGATCTTGCCCAACGGCTCTCGGTGGTTACCGACTTGTCCGGTCTCGAGGTGAGGACGGTGTTGTACTCGAACGGCCACTCACAGGGTGCGATTCGCGTTGAGCAGGTTGTGGGCTTGACGGACGTAGAACGGAAGGACTGCTTTCCGTTACCGCGACAGTTTCAATGCGATGAACGAAACTGGTTTGGGGGGATGATGCTCTATCAAGATCAGTTGGTGCTGATCGTGAATCCTTCATGGGTGCTGGGAGAGTTGGCCGACGTAGTGCCTGCGCCCGTGGGCCAGGCGGAACAGATGGTTGCGGCAACACCAGCAGCGGTCGGTGGATCATGCTGAGGGCCGATCGTGGGGAGCAGCAAGCTCACACTAGGAAACGGGCCTGGAATGTGGTGGTGTTTTCCGTTGGGGGATTGAAACTGGCCGCACGGACTGAGGATGTGGGTGGTGTGTCGCCATGGACTGAGAGCATTCCCGTGCCGAGTCGGACGCCCTTCGTGCAGGCCATGCTCAAGCGCGGAAATTATGTAATGCCGGTCTATGACTTGGCAAGCAGATTGAGTAGCCCCGTCCAGGGCGACCTGTTGCTGTGTCTGGAGGCTCGCCATCTCGACGGGCCGATGGCCATCTGCATCGATGCCGACGTGCCGTCTCTCGAGACTGTGGATGCGACGGCGATTCGACCGAGCGGGAGAGAGGATGTTGAAACGCTGGGTATGGTCACGATAGGCGGAGAAGATGTGGCCATCGTGGCCTTGCAGCGACTTGGCAGGGCGAGTCAGGACGCCGTCAGTAGCTAAGGGAGCTGGGGAAAGGAATCTGCTATGCCGAAAGTGTTGGTCGCCGATGACAGTATTGCCGTCAGGAAAGTTGCCGAACGGCTGCTGACTGAAGCTGGATTTGGAGTCGCTCTTGCTGCGAACGGCGAGGAGGCCTTGGCCTATTTGGCCAAAGAGACACCTGACTTGGTCGTGTCCGACGTGATTATGCCAGATAAAAGCGGCTACGAGGTCTGCACTTTTGTGCGCGCGCAGAGGCAGTTAGCGAACACGCCAGTGCTCTTAATCTCAGGCATTGTGAACGATGAGGTGACGAAGCAGGCTGAATCCTGTCACGCAGACGGGGTGTTGAAAAAGCCGTTCCAGGGCACGTCCCTCAAGGATCGCGTGCTTGAGCTGTTGGCCAAGCGGCAAGGCGCTGCCGCGCCTTACGCGAAGAGTATCGGGAAGGTGACGGAGTACATCGAGCCGATTGAAAACGCACGCGTGAGCGACGAACAATTAGAAACCTATCGGCAGGCAGTTGCACGATTGAAGTCGCTAGAGGAAGAACTTCGGGTCGAACGAGATCGAGCAATACAGAGTACCCAGCGAGTGGCGCAACTCGAAGGACAGTTGGGTAGCGTCAAGGAACTCGAGTTGATGCTGGCAAGGGAGCGAGAGCAGACTGCCCAGCTGAAGAATAAACTCGCAGAGGCTGACAGCACTACCGCTTGGGTGCAAGAACTTGAATCCGCACTCAAGACCGAACGAAAGCAGACGGCTGAGGCCAAGGAGCAGACATCCGCGGCGGAAAGCCTGGGCAGGCGTGTGCAGGAACTGGAGGCGACGCTCCATGCCGAGCGCCAGGCAGCCACGCAGCTGGTTCAACAGATGACCACGATGGAAAAGGCGGTGACTCGGTCTCAGGACTTGGCGCAGCAACTTGCGCAAGAGCAGGAGCGTACGGGCGACTTGACTCATCGTGTAGCTCAGAGTGAACAGCTTGCCGCACGAGTGAGCACAATGGAACAAGCCCTTGCGGCTGAAAAGGAAACAAATAAGGAACTTGCCGCGCATCTCTCCGAGGCTGAGCGCGCTTCGCAGAAGGCTCCGGAGTTTGAAGCACTGCTTCAGACGGAACGAGAACGAAATAGCCTCCTGGCGAGGCGCGTATCTGAAGCCGAACAAGAGGCCGAGCAAGCCACCAAGCGGTTTGAAGAGATGGCGACAAAGCTTGGCGAGATCGCGGGATTGGCCTCTCAGTTGGGGAGCGGAAAGCGGCGGCCCTGATCGTGTGAGATCCCTTCTCATGGACCGTCACTGTCGTGAAGGACTGATGTTATGGCTGCCGACACCACAGACGATTTCAAAAAAGAGCTGGTTGATCTTTTTGTTCAGGAAGCACAGGAATGGCTCCAGAACATTCACGTCGCCCTTGATGAGTTGCAACAGGGCCCAGCGCCTGAGCGACATGCCAAGCTGATTGGGACAATTTCGGCCGGAGTGACGAATCTCGGCGGGTCTGCTGCCACGATCAATCTTCCAGATGTCGAGCATGCCAGCTTCGAGGCGATTCCATTTATCGAAGCCCTCCAGGACCCACAAAAGCCGCTTTCTGTTCAGGACTTTCTCTCGCTCTGTAAACAGCTGGGACAGATCCATACGGCGTTGACCCATGCGACGGGAATTTCTTTTGAAGATGACGGGAGTGGTGCGGCGGCTGTGGCGGGGCACTCGAGTCTCGCTCCCGGAGAGTTTCTGGAGGCGCTTCAGGAGTTACAGAAGAAACAATCTCCCTGTACAATGTCCGGGCGCAACCTTATCCGCAGTCTGATCGAGCAGATGGAAGGACAGGTTCATGCCGGTGTCGAACGTATCGATGCCACGGTCATTCAAGGAAATCTTGCGCGGGCGTCTGAAGCGGAAGAGTCGTTTCTGAAGGCGATTGACGAGCGGGTGCCCGAGATTTTCAAGAAGATGAGCGACCTCAAGATGGACGGAGGTGAGGCCTCCTCACGTATGACGGCCCTCGAATCCTCTCTTCAAGACGTCGCACGTCTGCGCACAGAAGCGCAGCAGGTGAACGCGGGATCGGCCATGATGTTTTTCACAGGCCTACAAAGTCTGCTAACGGTGGTGGCGCAGCGTCGAGTGGCTCTGGCTGCCACGCGGGTGGAAGCGGTGAAGGCTCGACTGCACCTGATGGGCGTTGCCATCCATCAGTGGGTGGAGCATGGGCGGGCCGAGCGTGCCGCGATCGATCAGTTGCTCCCTGCCAGCCAGTCGTGATCAATGTGTCGGAATCCCGCACACAGGTTTGTCGAGATGCCCGGTTGAGTCGTACACGACGAGCGACGATGATTGCCCGATGAACGCAGAAGTCGACTATACAATATATTGGGGACTCGGGGCCCTTCCGTTCGACAATGTGCCGGACCCTCGATTCTATGTCCCGTCCTCTCAACATGACACGGCGCTTAAGTGGTTGAGTTATGGCATTCAGACCCGCAAGGGCATGCTTCTGCTCACGGGCGACATCGGATGCGGGAAAACGTTGCTGAGTCGTCGACTGATCATCGGCTTGTCGCCTGCTCAGTATGATGTCGCCCTGGTTGCCAATCCCGCGTTGTCTCCCTCCGAATTGCTGGATGAGGTGTTGTCTCAGTTCGGACTAGATCTCGTGCGATCAAAAGCCGGGCGATTGCGGACACTCAATGAGCGGCTGCAGTCAAATGCGCAGCGCGGGATCAGTTCGGTGCTGGTCGTAGATGAAGCGCAAGCGATTGAACGAGTGAAAGCCTTCGAAGAGCTCCGATTGCTAACGAATTTTCAACTCAATGATCGGTTTCTGTTGACCATTGTGCTGATCGGTCAGCCAGAGGTGCGTGACCATATTTCGAGTATTCCGCAATTAAACCAGCGGATTGCAGTGCGCGCGCATCTGGGCCCCTTCACGGCAGAGGAGACGACATCGTATATTACAGCCCGCATGGGAACCGCGACTAATCGGACAGACGTGTTTACGAAAGAGGCGGTGGCAGTCATTTACAAACAAAGCAAGGGAATCGGGCGGCTAATTAATGCCCTCTGTGATCAATGTCTCTTTGCCGGAGCGATCGAGAAGGTCTCACAGATCGATGAGCGGCTTGTTCAGAGGGTCTGGCAATGCATATGAAGTATGGTCGAGTGTTCCGTGAGGGCGGCCGCAGGCCATGAACGAATACAGCACGACAGACTGGTATCGCATTGCGCAGGAGCAACTGACGGGCGTGGCTCTTGCCGTGCAGCGCCAAAACGAACTCGACTTGGGGGCCTTGTCTACCCTGGCGACGGGGATTGCAGAGGCGCTCAAGAGAAGTGATCAATTGCTCGTTCAGGCCATGAGCGGTCCTGCCGGCCCTCCGCTGATTACGAATCTCGTGAATGTCGCGATTCTGGCGACGAAGGTCGGTGCCGGGCTTGGATATCACGGGAAAGAGCTGGAACGGCTTACCTTCGCGGGGCTTCTGCATGACATCGGTCTCTTTGCCGTGCCACAGTCGCTGATCACCAAGTCTGGTCGATTGACCCATGATGAACGTATGCTCATTGAACAGCATCCAGAACTCGGCTATCAGGCGATTCGAAAGGCGGGTCCGAAATACGACTGGCTAGCACAAGTGGTGCGCCAGGCGCATGAGCGGTGCAACGGGCAGGGATATCCGAACAAGCTGAAGGGGCGGCAGGTCAGCGAGTTTGCCCAAATCATCGGCGTGGTGGATGTCTTCGATGCCCTCGTGAGCCCGCGTGGGTATCGCCGCCGATTTTTTCCACACGAAGCGGTGCGAGAGTTGATGGTGGCAGAACGGACGGCGTTCCCTCGCGAGGTCGTCAAGGCCTTGGTCGAACAGCTGTCGGCCTATCCGCTGGGTACCTCGGTACGATTGACCACCGGAGAAGTCGGGTCTGTCAAGCGCGTCAATACGCATTATCCGCTTCGCCCGGTGGTGTGGATCAAGGGCGATACAGCCCGCGGCCAGGAGGGACGGCAGCTCGATCTGAGCCTCACTCCGCTCGTGTCGATCATCGAAACACTGGAGCCTCCTGACGTCGCACGTATGTCGTTTCCAGCGGACAAGACACGCGTCAAGACACCTGAGGTGATCCCCTCGGCATCCGATCATTTCACGTCGCTCCTAGAAGGCTTGGACGCTCTCGCGAGTGCAATTCAAGGCGCCGTCGAGTCCAGGACTTCTGTGCCAGAAGGCGGGACTGCGTCGTTGCCGGGCGATCATCGATGGACAGTTCGGCATCCTGCGCAGGATCTTGGGGATCCCAATTTTGAAAAGGAAGTGATCGGGTTATTCGCCCTCGAAGCTCACGAATGGCTGGCTCAAATTCAGATGGCG
>Ga0315275_10003136_pt1 | contig 15161 bp, 11 predicted proteins | sample YL17G03_0_MG_FD_205557 | JGI IMG/M metagenome (GOLD analysis project Ga0315275, IMG submission 205557) | Sediment microbial communities from Yellowstone Lake, YNP, Wyoming, USA - YL17G03_0 | ecosystem: Environmental > Aquatic > Freshwater > Lake > Sediment | place: USA: Wyoming | collected... | reverse complement strand
AGGCTCATGAACACGAATCGCCATGGAAAGGACGAGAATCCATGCATGTCTCGATTGGCTTGAGGATCGCACGGCGCCGGAGCGCCGCTTTCATAGTACTGTTCACCACCTTCATTCTCCTCGGCGCCGTTGGGGTGCGGGCGGCCGAAGATGACCCTCCCGGCTCGCACCGTGACTGGGGCGTACGGTTTGGGGTTCGTGCGGGCGGCGCGGGGAGCGGGTATGGCGAGTTCCTGGAAAAGGGGACCGCGTGGGACATGGGCCTTTTCAAACAGCGCGGTCTCTGGCGATACGGAGTGGGGCTCACATTCGGCTCTCTGGCGATGCGCCCCCCCTACGAAAACGAACCCGAGTGGGCCCACTTCGAGACATACGGATACGCCGAGCGGGTCTTCCGGAACGAAACGAGTCTTCGCCCCTATCTACAGGGCCGTTTCGCGATCGTGCGAACGCACCCGCGGTCCGAGCTGTTTTTGAAGAAACCCGTCGAAGAGCTGGAATCGGGTGAGAGTCCGACCGACGCGGTGAACGGTATCGGCGTGAGTGTCGTTCCCGGTGTCGAGTTCGACGTGTCCCGCAGTGTCGCCGTCGACCTTTCCGCGTACCTCAATTATTACGTCACGGAGAAGTACAATCTCGAACCGATCAATCGGGAAGATACAGGTACGGGGACGGAGTGGGGAATGCGCATCGGCGCGACGTGGCGGCCGCTTTCCTTCGTGCCGGGTGCGGATACGCAAAGCGCCGCGCTGAACACGACGCCGCTTCCGCCCGCGAATGAGTTCAAGGACGGGTGGGGTGTCACGCGCAGCTGGGGATGGGCCACCGGGGAAGTTCTCGCTATCAACTTTGGGGCCTCCATGTTCAACGAGTACGTTCGCCAGGCGAATTTCAACCAGATTAGCCCGCGCAGTTTCTGGGCTAACCTCGAGGAGGGTTTCACCTACGACGACAACCAGTTCAAGACGAACCAGATGATCCATCCGTTCAACGGGAGCACCTACTTCAACGCGGGCCGTTCGAACGGCCTCGGGTACTGGTCATCGAGCGTCTGCGCGCTGCTGGGCGCCTTCATCTGGGAGGCGGCGGGTGAGACGCACCCGGCGTCGTACAATGACATGATCTCGACGGGCATTGGCGGCATGGCTTTTGGCGAGACGACGTATCGGATTTCGTCGAGAATCCTCGACAACACAACGAGCGGCAACGGAAGGACGTGGCGCGAAATCGGGGCATTTCTGGTGGACCCGATCCGCGGCTTCAATCGATTCGTCTCGGGCCGGGCCTCCCGCGTTCACGGAAATCCGTCCGACCCGTATGACAAGTGGCCGCCCCATTACCGTGATTATCTCGCGGCGGGTGCGCGCATAACGGGTAAGGGAGAATCCATCAGCGACAGCACGCAGGTGCAGGCCGTTCTGGATATCTACCTGGACTCCGGTAGCCCGTGGGACAACAGCCGGCGGCGGCCGTTCGACCACTTCGACACCGGAATTCAGTTCAACGGCAACGACAAGGTCCCGATCGGACGCTTTCAGATCCGGGGTGATTTGTTCTCGAAGCCGTTCGGCGGCCCGGACGGAAGGAAGCACGCGATCGCGTTCGTGCAGTACTTCGACTACGTCAACAACAACGCCTACGAATTCGGCGGGCAAAGCATTGGCGCGGCGCTCTACTCGCGCTTCCAGCCGTCGGCAACGGTGGGAATCCAGACGCGCGTCGACCTGGCCGGAATGATCCTGGGCGCGGTCAACTCCGAGTACGCGTACTTGACGGTGACGCCGGATCAGGAGCGCCTGCGCGAGTACGATTACGGTCCGGGCGCCGGCTTTTCGATCGAGGCATCGGGATTGTACAAGGGCCAGCGGATTCTCATGCTGGCGTACCGGTCGCAGTGGATCACCGTGAGGGACGGATCGATCTACGTCCCCGCGGGCAATCCGGGCTCCGACGCGGAGCACTTCGTGCACTCGGTGGGTGCCAAGCTCACCATCCCGGTCCGCAGTGGCATGAGCGTCGGTGCGGACGCCTCGGTGTTCTTGCGGGAGAGCTATTTCTCGCGGGAGGACCTCGTGGACACGACCCAACGCGTTCCGCAGGCGAGGCTGTACTTGGCCTGGGGCATGGGCGAGTAGAGCCCCATGACATGTCGTGTTGCAATGATGGTATGGCTGGTTGTCGCGGGGTTGTCGGCACTGGTCGCCTCTCCGAGCTCCTCCGTCGACGACGCGAGGGGCTCAATGGTTGCCGCATGGCTCGACTCGCTCCCTTTCGACAATCGCGTGATCGGCGGGATCGAACTCTATGCAGATGAAAAGCGGAGCGAGTTCGACGAAGGCTACTCCTCACGGCTTGTCGGCGGCATCCGTCGGCTGATCGGCGCGGACGTCGAACACCAGTTGACGCGCCTCTCCGAAGGCAACCGCCGTCCGTTCATCGAGGTTTCGATCCTCGATCCGGGCTTCCCCTCCCCCGGCGGCAAACCGCCGGGCAGTTCAAACGAGCGGGACTTCGAAAAGAGCTTCGTCCGTACCGAGGTCCTCGCGTTCTTCGAAGACGAAAAGACGTCACCGGCGGCGGCTCTCGCCTTGTATACCACAGACGAGTTCCGCAAGACGGTCTCGTCCCGTATCGAGAACATCTGGAACGAGGGCGAAGAGGTCTGCGTCGAGATGGGCGGCGTGAAGCTCCTGCTCGATCCGCTCAAGTACTGCGACCGCATTGGGGAGCTGCATGAAGAAAACCTTTCCCTTCAGCACACCCGGACGGTGAGAAACAAGGGAGACAGCGGTTATCAAGCCGTCTATTTCAAGGAGAGCCTGAAAACCTTCGTACGGCTTCCGGACGGGCTGGCCTTCCATTACATCAACTACTCCCGGACGGTCGGTCTGGGCGGCATACAGAGGAGGGTCGCACGCGGCAAGATCGAGGACTCCGAGAAAAAGGCCGTCGAAGAGCTCGGTCGCCGACTTGCTTCTCGAAGTTCGGAGGCCACGGAGTAGCCTTAGCCCGCCGTTCTCATCCTTCGAACGGCGAGATCCGCGGTCGAGCCCGTTCCGCTTGCGCTCTGGGTCTCCTGCTGTTAGAATCCCCTCGTCCCGCCGGAAGGTCCGGCTTTCCAGGGAAACCGACGAACCCACTTGTTGGGGGGCGCGTCCATGAGATTCGCGAAACATGTTGCTGTCTTGATTCTCCTCTCCTTCTTCGCCGGTTGTTCGAAGATGCACGTCACGACCGATTTCGATCCCGAGGCTGATTTCTCGGTCTACAAGACCTGGGATTGGCTTCCGGGGGGTCCGCCGGAAACAGGAGACCGCCGGCTGGACAGCCCCCAGGTCAGAGAGAGGATCGGACGCGTGATCGAAGAGGAATTCGCCGGTCACGGGTTCCCGCGCGGGTCCGAAACACCCGATTTTTACGTGATCTACCACGCAGCCCTGGATCAAGAGATCACCAAGCGGAACATCGAGAATTACTACGCGTACATCAACTACACCGTGTTTGTCCCGCAGGTCACATCGTCGTACACCGAGGTCTGGGACATCGGCACGTTGATCGTCGACGTTTTCGACGTAAAGACGCGGACGCTTGCTTGGCGGGGCACGAGCCGGATCGAATTCAATTACCAGGCGGGGCCGCGGGAAAACGAACCCATCATCAGGAAAGCCGTAAGCAAGATGCTCGACGGGTTTCCGCCGAAGTAACGCGAAGGGTTCGACGCCGGCGGCAAATGCGAAATGCCCGTGGGCCATCCGGGCAAAACCATCTCGGACCCTCCCCGACCGACCCATCAAGGTCATGGGGTCCACAGAAAGGAGAGCGAAGCATGAAGAAAGCGATTCTAATCGCCGTCGCCGCTGTTCTCGCCTGGAGCACAGCGGTCTACTCACAGGACCGAGTCATCGAGATGTTGAGGGCCGACCTCAGAGCGGAGCGCACTGCTATGGTCGAGGAGGAGATGCAGTTCACACCGCAAGAAGCCGCCGTCTTCTGGCCGGTGTATCAAAAATACGAGAATGAGATCCGCAAGCTCAACGATCAAAGGATCGAACTCATCCACACGTACGCGGACAATTACACGAACATAACCGACGACATTGCCGAACAGTTGGCGAAAAAGTCGCTCGAGCTCGATATCAAAGAAGCGTATCTCAGAAAACAGTATTTCCGGGAGTTCAATCACGTTTTGCCGGCGACCCGTGCGGCGAAGTTTTTTCAGCTCGACAACTTTATCAATCTTGTGGTCAAGACGCAGATCGCCGAGGAGCTGCCTTTCATAGAGTAGTCGGACGCTCGTCGGGCTCAGCGCCGAGCCATGCCGGACGTGGCATTTTTGGCTCGTGGCGAGAGACGGTCTCCAGCGAGTTCCCCGTTGGAGGGACGTTGAGAAACGAGGTAGACCCGGATCTTGTTGTCGCGTATCATGTCTGAGCATTCGTTCAAAACCACAGGGAGGTTCGACGTGAGAATCTTATGCTTGGCCGTTCTCGTCGCCGCGGCTCTGGTGGCCACGGGCTGTTCGTCGATTTCCGTGAGGCAGGACTACGACACCCAAGCGGACTTCGTCGCGTACAAGACGTACGCGTGGATCCAGCAACCGACGACAGCCGTCGGGAATGCCAGGGCCGCGCAACAGATGAATACGCTTCTCGACAAACGCATCAAGGACGCCGTTAACGCGCAGCTCGCCGCCAAAGGGATGACACTCGTTACGGAAAACCCCGACGTTCTTGTCATGTATTACACCGGCATCGACAACAAAATCGAAGTCCAGGATTATGGATACACTTACCCCCGATACGGGTACGGCGGCTGGTACGGTGGTGGACAGGTCGACGTGTACGAGTACAACGAAGGCACTCTGATCGTCGACCTCATCGACGCCAAGTCCGACCAGCTCGTGTGGCGAGGCACGGCGACGAAGGTCATCGATGAAACGGCGAGTGCCCAGGAGCGGGAGGCGAACCTCAACGAGGTCATAAGCAAGCTCTTTGCCCAGTATCCTCCCCAAAAGTAAATCGTCACGGTCTCATCGGACGAAGAAAAAGCGCGGAATCGCGAGATTCCGCGCTTTTCTTTTTCATGTCGCGTTGAAGGCCGGCCAACGACGTCTATCTCCGCCGAATTCGACCCTCTAAGTGACCCGAGCTTTTCTTTTGCTTCGTATGACCCAGTACAACGTGTAGAGCATGCTGGGGGGAACCATTAGGGCGCTGAAAGCCACAAGCGGCGTTTGCACCTCTGGGTCAGGGAACGTCTTCAGGGCTATGAGGAGGCACAGCGCGACGTTCCGCATGCCGGTCACGGTTGCGAGGACAGGGCGCGTCTCCTTCGTCGGCCCTCCCATGAACCACCCTGCGACCATGGAGAGCACAACGAAGAGAAGCATATAGAGAAGGGAGTCTTTGCCAACGGCGTTCATAGCTTCTTTCCGTTGGCCCATGATGAGCACCAATACCACGACGAACGCTACGGCGCTAATGAGCCCGCACAGCTTCGAGAGCTTTCCAGAGAGACCCTCCTTCAGCCTGCTGGTCGCAACCATCCCCAACACGAGGGGAAAAAGAAGAAATATCACGATAAAGATCAAAGCGCGAGCATAGGGGACAACCACGGGACTATCGCCCGGGAGGGCAAGCTCCAACAGAACCGGTGTAAGGAACACCGCGACGAATGACATGATGAACGCGCTACTTCCGGCAAATAACGACGCGCCCTTGATCTTGGTGGTAAACTGAAGCGCGCTGATTCCGCCCGGGGTACAGGCGAGAAGCAGAAAGGCAATAGCGACTTCTGGCTTTAACGGCAAGAACCTGACGAGCACGATGCCGATGATGGGCACAACAACAAAGTTCGCAAGTAGAGAGCGAAAGAGAAGCCCTCTTGATGCCAGCAAGGAACGCAGGTCCTTCATTGTGGTCTGCATCCCGACGCTGAGCATGGCTGTGACCAGAAAGACATACGTCAGCAATCTCGGGAGCGCATCCAATAGAAACATCTTATCTTTCCTCCTTTATCAGCGTCCTCTTCGGCCGCCACCTGTAAAACCCAGACTCCTCGTGAAGCGTCCGGTCGCCCGTTGTCAGAGTCTAGAAGTACACCCCCGAACCCAAATGAGGGCTAAGAGGCCGTCGAGCGCGGCACCCAACACAGGCGGCGGAGCACGCGCTATCCAGAGGAGAGCGTCGATTCAGTCCGCGATTTCTAGTACGTCAATCCAGCGTCGACCCGGAAGATGTTGAAAGCGTCGACATTATCGAGATCAATTCCGTCGTACTCGTATCCAACCCGTAGGAAGAAAGCCTCCGACATTTCGAGGCGAAGACCGGCGCCAATCGCATAGGAGAACGCGTCAGTGCCAAACGTGGTTGGGTAAGTGCCGCAGACATATCCCCACCACGGATCCCACCAGCAAGCCGAGCTGGCTCCCGCCGAGACATTGGTGTCGACAAAAGTCCAGCCCAGCACGCCGGAAACGTAGGGTGTGAACCGCTTGGGTAGAACGTTCCAGTCACCTGAAACGCCGAATGTACCGATGTCAAGCCAGTTGGAGTAATCGAAGCCGTCGCCAAGGTCAGTGGCGCTGACCACGGTCGCGCTGTAGTTGATTGTCCGCCAGCTCATCAGGAATCCGACGTTGAACCGTTCGTTTGCGTTGTATCCAAACGCGAAACCCCAACCGAGATCGTCTTCGAGCGAAACGCTCGAACCGCCTTGGCCACTGTACTCGTGTGAGGTGGTGTAGCGGGTCTGCAGGCTGAAGTCCCAGTGCTGTGCGCGCTCCGTCGCACCGCTCATCTGGGCATGTGCCGCCGTCGCGGAAGCAGAAACCAGGGCGATAAGGACAAACAGTCTCTTGACCATCGGGCATCTCCTTTTTGCCGGTTGTGCATCACGGTCAGGTCGAAGACCTGGATCGTGTTGCGGTTGCGAAACAATATAACGGGAATCGGGCGTCCGATCCCCACCTCGGTGCCGCAAGGGCCATCACAACGAACACTACGACACGGCGACCCGTCGCGTCACGCGAAAAGGCGAGAAACGACAGGTTCGCCGCGTTCAAGATTAGTTCCATCGGAGCCAGTACGACGGGCAGATTCCGGCGGAAGAACACTCCCAACGCCCCGATGAAGAACTGAATCGCGCTCAAGTACACTCCATTCACTCAACCCGAGCTTTTCTTTTGCTTCGTATGACCCAGTACAACGTGTAGAGCATGCTGGGGGGAACCATTAGGGCGCTGAAAGCGACCAGGGGTGTTTGCACCGCTGGGTCGGGGAACGTGTAGAGGGCGATAAGGAGGCACAGAGCGACGTTCCGCATCCCGGTCACCGATGCAAGCACACGTCTCTCTAGCCGGTCCTCCCATGTACCATCCGGCGGCCATGCAGAGAACAATGAAAAGAAGCATACACAGAAGGGCTTCTTTTCCAATATCAGCGTCCTCTTCGGCCGCCGCCTGACGGTCTGCTCGTCGTGCTGCGCTGAGTGGTCCGCTGATTGCCGGTCTGCCGCGCCTGATAATCGCGATTCAACCCATTCGTGACATTCGAGGTCGAGACACCGGGGGAGGACGAGGGATTGCCCGTTCGCGACCGGTCGGCCGTGCTCGCAGAGCCCGAGGGACTGCCGCCTGACGCGCCCTTGTTCGTGCTCGCCGACGGACCGGAGCCCCCGGTGGTCGCCGGCGCCGCCCGCGTCGGCGTTGCTCCAGTGGTCGGTTGCCCGCCCGTCGTTGCCACATCCCGTGTCCCGGCTGAAGACCCGCTCTCCCTCGTAGAGGCGGTCGCCCCGCCCCCGCTTACACTCGACCATTCTCCGTTTTCACCGCGCTGGTAGACGTTCCCGTCGCTCCCCGCGTAGACGTTGCCATTCTTGTCCTTGACAACATAGCCGCTCCCTTGATCTCCCTTGTAGCCAACCCCCGCGGCTCCCCCCGACGTCTGGATTCCCCCGACCGTGCCCTGCGAGTTGGTGTAGCTCCCTCCACGGGCCCAGTCGTCGCCCTTCACCACGGCCGTCTGATTCCACGAACCGTAGGCGTTGTACCCTCCACGCTGGCCCGCCCATGCCCCGGTGCTCGGATTGTACGCGGTCCGATAGCCCGCGCCGCCGTAGGGACCGTAGGCATAGCCGCCGCGCGAGTAGACTCCCGTCGCCGGGTTGTATTTGGCGCCGTAGCCGTATCCGCCGTACGGACCGTGGGCGCTCCAGCCGTAGCCGTACGGACTCGCGTAGTAATTGTAGTGTCCGTAGTACGGCATCGGCCGCGGCCCGTACGCCCAGTAGTATGGCGGATAATAACCGTAGTAATAGTGACTGTATGAGGACGTGGCGATGATCACCACGCCGGTTCCATACATCACGACTCCCGAGCACACGACCTCTCCGTAGTAGCCGGACGTATATCCGCACGTCACGGTCGTGGGCGTGGAGTCGTACACATAGACATAGGTCACGTGGTACTTCGGGGACGTCGGCGGGATCGAGTAGATCTCCTTCGGAATAGCGTCAGCAACGACCCACGGGCCGGTCGAACTCGGCCCCGTGAACCAGACCGCCTCATAACAGATGTAGTAGCTCGACCCGACTTTGAAGACGTCATACGGAGTATTGACCGCATATTCCACGGAAGTCTTCTCGATGGGCTGAAACTCCGGCTCCCCGTCGTAGCTCACTTCTGCCTTGGCCTCGCTGCGATTGACCACTCCCGTTTTCGGAATGGAGGCGAGAAACACTGCATCCTGAGCCTCCTGGGTGCCGGGGACGGACGCGAGGATGTCGGCGCTCGGATCGTTCTTCGGGATCGCGGCGAAGTCCACGGGAAGCGATTTCGTCGCGGCGGTCCAGGGCCCGGTCAGCTCCGGAGCGCTGAACCAGCGGCCGGCGGCCATAAAATAGAAATGGCCGTCGACCTGATGGTAGAAGAGTGTGTTCTCGGAGTTCGAGATGGAGGAAAGATTCGTGTCGGGAATCGGTCTGAATGTCGGGCGGCCTTCGGTGATGATCACCTCTCCCGCCCGTTCGCTCACGAAGACCCGTGGGACGGACGTCAGCGGCTCTCCGGGTACGCTCTTGCTCACGCGCTCCCATGCCTCGTCCTTGGGAAGCTTTTTCATATCCGCGGGCAATTTCTTGGCCGGCTCCCAGTTCCCTTTGAGGAGATCGTCGCTCATGAGCCAGGAGCCGCGATAGAGAAGGTAGTTGCGTCCCGTCTTGGTGTCGCGAAAGACGTCCCAGTTTGTATTGAGTCCGAACTCGAGCCCCGTCCCTTCGATCGGCGAGAATCGCGGCTCGCCCAGAAACGAGACGAGGATCGCCTCGCGGTCGCTGTAGAAGATCGGCGGAGGATCCAGATTCACTTGCACACCTTCGTCCCGGCCCTGCTCGACATAGGCAAGGACGCGGTCCAGCGCAATCTCTGTATGATCCCTGGCGGGGGGCACCGACCGGACGGCCTTCTCGAGAGCCACCGCCGTATCGGGAGTCACGCCCGGGAAACGCACGGCGGTGATCTCCGGCTTGTAGAGCGTGACGAGCCGCGTCTCGTGGTTGGTGACTGTCGCGGCCTTGAGCTCGACGACGCCGACGGCGGGCTCCTTGGCGCCCTTCAGCATTACGCTGGCGGCGAGCCGGGCCACCAGCGTGGTGTAGTTGCGCCACTCGTCGATCTGGGGCTGATGCAACATGATTTCGTTCCCGTCGATGGTGTAGAGCCGCGGCCAACCTTTGTCGAGCGCCTCGGTCGCCGTGCTGTCCGTGGGCGCCGTCGCGTTCTTGGCCGGCGCCGCCTGGTCCGCCCGTGCGGGGCTGTTCCCCACGCTCAAGACCGCCGCTAGGATCAGCGCAACCGCCGGGAGGCTGACGAAGCGTCGCGCCCGGTTTCCAATGGCGTTCATGAAGAAACGTGTTTCCGTCATCATATCGCCCCTTGTTCCAAGGTGAGAACAATTTGATCATACCACCAAAGCCGTTCGAAGAACGAACGCGCCACGTCGAGCAGCGATAGTTCTTGTGAGCACGGCGACATTTTCTTGACGATATTGCCCATGCTGCAAGTCCCGTCAATTGCATCGAACAAACGCTTTTCTGTTGAGTCTATTGACAGAACAATATCCCTGTAGGTATGAGTCTGGTTGATGAGAACGGCCGCGGCCCCAATGGGCAGCCGCTCTTGAACGCAGATTGTATCCGGCATGCGAATGGGCACATAGCCAAGCCACGCGTCCCCGGCAAAACGGACCCGTTGTGGGCCGCCAGGGCTGTCGTCCCGGTATGCCACCACGCTGTGGCGAACCATCGTGCCCCGGAAAAGCTCCGCAGCGGCATACTGCTCCGCCAGGGGAAGCTGTGCCACCCGGGAAGACTGCGGAATATGTGCCATGACCCCACAGTGTGGGGTGTACGGTGCTTGTCTTACCCACCGACCAAATATCATGCCTCCCCTGTTAATAAAATCGAATAATTGCGGGACCGAATACGCGCGGTCCTGCGGGTGGAGAAGCGCATCAGCGAGCGCCGCCTCTTGCCTGAAGTCCGGGGCCTCGCGCAGGAGGGTTTCCAGGGGATGCCCGGATGGCAACGCCCCGAGCGCAGCGATGAGATCCCGAATCTCTGCATCAGTGGCATGGATACCGACCCGTCTGCAGAACTCCTGCAACATATAGACGCCGGTTCGTCCGTACGGCGCATACACCATGAGATGCATTGCTCCGTCCGGTCTGAGCACGCTGCGCAGAGCTCTGAGCGCCGCATCAGGGTCCGCAAGATGATGGAGAACTCCGGTGCACACAATCTGATCGAAGCTCCTCTCCAACTCTTCCACTCGCTCGATGGGAAGCTCGCGGACCTGAAGATTGTGCAATTCGTATTTTCGCTTGAGATCCTCGGTGCAACGTACGCTCGTCGCGCTGAAGTCGATGCCGATGACCTGAGCCGCAGGCCAGCGCATGGCATGTTTTGCCGCCTGCGATGTCCCGCATCCGGCAATGAGGATGGATAGATCTTCCTTGTAAGGATTGGCGGGCCAGAATAGATGATAATCCGCGCGGCGTCTTTGTCGGTCCTGCCATAGCCGTCGATAGTTTTCGAGGCTGTCTATCGGCCGAGGATACGGGTAACGATCGTAGAAGTCCCGGACTTCCTCCGCCACACCCCACAGTGTTGGATCATGTTCTTCTTGTTGGCTCATGGCATGTTAACCACAACGTAGAGGCAAAGACAGCGCCAGACTAATCATCGTAGTAGCCAGATGGATTTCGATTTCGTCCATACCCCATCAGCCCACTTTGATCGCCCGAACCTCCGCGGCACGCTCATCGACCGGGATCGATGGTAATTCACCCGCGGTCTCGACCGGCAGACTGCGGAGGTAATCCATAATCGCCTGCCATTCCTTGATCTCTCGGATGGCACCTGTTTCCGCCACGGTGGCGACACTGCTTTTGTCCACCGTGCCCGGCGGCGCCAGCAGGTAACCCGAGTTCTCGTGTGGCGCCTCGAGCGCCTCGACTCTCGATGTGAGGGGTTGACCGTCTTTGTTCTTGGCGAAGAGCGGCAGCTTGCCCTTGGTGTATTTGGGAATACCCACCAGGATCACGCCGAGCATCAAAGGGCACGTGACGCTATACAAGCGCTCGTTCTTGCCTGTGATGTCGATCGCGCGGTAGCCGCTGTCGAGGTCTCCCAGCTCGATGGTCGTCACGACGTCGAACGTCGGGCGCGACGTGTCGTAACAGAACCTCATTCCGGAGGCGCGCGGGAAGTACTCGCCGGGGTGGGTCGGGTTGTCCACGAGAAAGAACTCGAGCAGATTCTTCAGCTCGAAGCCCGTGAAGTAGCCGGTCACCAGAGCGCTGCCAGCTGTGGTATCCACGACACCGGCGCCGAGGGGCGCCACGGCGAACACATCGTAGACCGTCAGCACACCCGTCTTCCCTCGCTTGAGGCTGGCGCGCATCATGCCGTTGGCAGTGAACCCGATATCCGCTTTCGAGGCGTTTCTGTAGGCATCAGTACAAAGGTTGGCGAGGATGGTACCGGCGGCGATGTCGGTGAAGGTGTTGGGAAGGTCCTGCGGCGCGACCGCCAGTGGCCCATCGATGCTGTAACCGCGCGACGCGAACACGGCCGCGGTAACCGTCTTCTTGAGCTTGTCGATCTCGTCGGCAATGGCGTGGTCGCCGGCAATGCTGTCGTCGATCGGGTGAAGCCGATATGACTCGACCTTCAGCTTGTCGCCATCCACCGTGATCACCAACTCGCCTAGATTCCTTCCTTCCAATCCGGTCTGGACCACCGGCGTGCGGTCGTTGACTATAATCGCTTCTTTGAGCTCTGTGTGGCTGTGGCCACCGATCACGATATCGATCCCCGGCACGGCCTTGGGCAGGCGCACGTCGTCGCCGTCGCTATAGCGCCCGTCTTTCACTTTCTCGACGCCGCCGTGGCTGAGGCAAATGACGACGTTGACCTTCTCCCTCTCGCGCAGGATCTTCACCGTCTCCCTGGCGGTCTCGATCGCGTCGGAGAACGAATGCGCACCGGGACTGGTGTAGAAGATGGCCTCCTTTCCGATCACTCCGAAGACGCCGAAGCGCATGCCGCCGCGTTCGATCACGAGGTAGCGGCGGATCACGCCCCGCTTGGTCAGGCGCTGGAGATCCGCGAGCGTTGCGTCGGTCCCTGCAACGATGGTATTCGAGACGAGTATTGCTGGCACCCGGCCCGCTTTGGCAGCGACGGCGATCGCCTTGCCCAGGCCGTCGGGCCCGAGGTCGAATTCATGGTTGCCAAAGGTGGTGGCGTCGTAACCCATCCGGGACATGAGCTGCAGCTCGCCGCCGGTCTCGCGGGTGGCGGCGGCGAACGCAGTTCCCATGCTGAAGTCGCCCGCGTCGAGAGTCAGGACGGGACCATCGCCGCCGCGCGTCTGCCTGCGCGTCGCGATCAGGCTCGCCAGGCGCGCGTACCCGCCCCGGGTCGCGTCGTCGTTGAGCGTGAACGGCGTGTAGTCCGCCGCCGGGCCCATTCCGATGAGGGCCGAGTGCATGTCGTTGGTGTGCAAAATGGTAAAGGTCTTTTTCATGGTCATCTCCTCCGCTGCTGCGGACAGTGCTCCCGGCAGGAGTATCGTGGCCCCGACTCCTGCTGATACAGCCAGGAACTCCCGGCGTGAGAGTGTTTCCCGTGCTAAGGGAGTGAAGGTCTCGCTCCCGTCTGCTGATGCCGGATCTTCGGGTGTGGTGTTTTTCATAGTTGGGCTCTTTCTGTTTCTACAGCAGCTAATCCCCCGGCGGAACCGTCGTCCGCCGGGGGAACCCATTCGTTCGACACAGAGCGCGGACTCTGGTCGAGGTCGCTGAAGTCGCGGCCGCGCCGGGCTTACTTCACTCCAGCGGCATTACCGGATTCCAGGATCTCCTGTTTGCGCTGGAGGTTCTCCATCACATCGCCGACGCTCCAACTCTCGGGCCGCTGCCTGGGCGGGAACTCCATCATGGTCTGGATGTACTGCCCGACGAGGGCGCCGGCCGGCGCCAGTGCGAAGACACGGTCCATACGCCACTTCCAGTAGAACATACTTGAGATATCCGCTTCCTCGAAGGGATCGGTCCGCAGGTTGACGAGCTTCGGGCACCGCAGCGGCGTGAGTGGATCCTGCCACGCGTCGGCTCCTTCAGAGCGTTGCTCCGCGAAATGGACTTTCCAGTTGCCGTAGCGGATCGCCATCAGATCGCCCTCGTCGCTCCAGTAGAGGAAGCCCAGTCGCGGGTTCTCTTTCGCCTCGCCCTTCAAGAACGGGAGCAGGTTGAACCCGTCAATATAGACCTTGTAGGTCTTCTTGCCGGCAGTGTACCCCTTCTTGAGCTTCGCCGCGATGTCCGGCTCCCCGGCAGCAGCCAGTAGCGTGGGAAGCATGTCCTGATGCGAGAAGATCTCGTTGGATACAGTGCCCGGCTTGATGACGCCCGGCCACCGGATCGCCGTCGGCACGCGCCAGCCGCCTTCCCAGTTCGTGTCCTTCTCGCCGCGGAACGGCGTGGTTCCGCCGTCGGGCCAGCTCAGCGACTCGGCGCCGTTGTCGGTCGAGTACATCACGATCGTGTTGTCGGCAATCCCGAGTTCGTCGAGCTTGGCGAGGAGCTGTCCCACCTGACGGTCGTGCTCGACCATGCCGTCGGGATAAACGCCCAGCCCCGTCTTGCCCTCCACACCCTTCTTCAGATGCGTCCAGATGTGCATCTTGGTCGAATTCCACCAGCAGAAGAAGGGTTTGCCGCCCTTGTGCTGGCGCTCGATGAAGTCGAGCGCGCCCGCCGTGATCTCTTCATCCATGGTCTCCATGCGCTTCTTGGTCATCGGACCGGTATCTTCGATCTTCTGGGTGCCGTCCGGATTCGCCCAGCAGTGCAGCACGCCCCGAGGCCCGAATTTTTTCTTGAACTCTGGGTTTTTCGGATAGTCCTCGTTTTCCGGTTCTTCTTCCGCGTTCAAGTGATAGAGGTTCCCGAAGAACTCGTCAAACCCGTGCGCCGTGGGCAGGAACTCGTCGCGGTCGCCGAGGTGGTTCTTGCCGAACTGGCCGCAGACGTAGCCCTGCGGTTTGAGCATTTCGGCGATGGTCGGATCCTCCGGCTGGAGGCCGAGCTTCGCTCCGGGGAGTCCGACCTTGGTCAGACCCGTACGGATCGGCGACTGCCCCGTGATGAAGGCGGCCCGGCCGGCCGTGCAGCTTTGCTGCCCATACCAGTCGGTGAACATCGCCCCTTCCTTGGCGATTCGGTCGATGTTGGGGGTTTTATACCCCATGATTCCGTGATTGTAAGCGCTGATGTTGAACCAACCGATGTCGTCCCCCCAGATGATGAGGATGTTGGGTTGTTTGGCTGCCATAACTCCTACTCCTTTTCATTTTGAGTCACGGGTCACTCCTGCTTCCCGTGACACTTCTTGAACTTTAGTCCGCTTCCACAGAAACACGGCTCGTTTCGGGCCGGTTTCACTGATGCATTCTCCTCTCCTTTCTCTTCCGTTCCCATGATTTTCATGACTTCCTCCGCCAGCCTGCCCCCCCGGATCAGTTCCGCCATGATCTTCATGGGACGATCAGCATGTTTGAAAAACGCCTTGTAACCTTCGCAGAGATAGTTTAGCCCCGG
>Ga0315275_10003135_pt1 | contig 15163 bp, 25 predicted proteins | sample YL17G03_0_MG_FD_205557 | JGI IMG/M metagenome (GOLD analysis project Ga0315275, IMG submission 205557) | Sediment microbial communities from Yellowstone Lake, YNP, Wyoming, USA - YL17G03_0 | ecosystem: Environmental > Aquatic > Freshwater > Lake > Sediment | place: USA: Wyoming | collected... | reverse complement strand
AAACAGGCAGACATAATTCCCGCATTTCATCGAGTAGAGTGGATCAAAGAGGCGCACCCCTCTGCGATTGTTCTTAGTGTATTATGTGATCATTTAGCAGACGACGACTCAGGAGCTTGGGCGGACACTGTTCGTAATATGATTGGTGTTCCTGATTTTGTGTTTACCTCTGAAGATTATGGCGATCCGTTTTGCGCTTTTTTAGGTTCAACACACATTCTTGTTGATAAACAAAGATTGCATGTACCAATTTCTGCAACACTCATTCGTTCAAACCCGCAAGCCCATTTTGAAAGACTTGATCCGTGCGTTCGAGCGTACTTTGCAAAACGAATTGCTTTTGTTGGGGCAGAATCGACAGGAACTACAACACTTGCTAAAGCAGTTGCAGCAAAGTACCACACACCGTGGGTTCCTGAGTATGGCCGCTTATATGCCGAAGGGTTAGTAACAAAGGGATTGAGTTGGTTTGATGATGATTTTGTGCACATTGCTCAGACCCAAAATGCCATCGAAGATCACATGGCTCGACAGTCAAATGGATATTTGATCGTTGACACAACGTCGTTTGCTACGTCAGTGTTTCAATTGAAATATCTGGGACATGTCACACAAAAAGTTCTTGATGTTTCAAAAGATCGAAAATATGATATGTACTTTGTTACCTATCCAGATATTCCTTTTGAACAAGATGGTACGCGCGACTCTGTTGATGATAGAATGACTATGCATCAAATGTTTATTGATGCATTAGAACGAACTGGACAACGTCACATTGTCGTCAAAGGAACTCTTCAGCAGAGACTTGATGTAGTTAGTGCGTATGTTGACAAAGGGTACTATTCGAACGTATAGTGTTTACTCTTTAGGAGTTTCAAAATGTTACGATGGTTTTTGCAGAGTATGGTTTGGCTTGGTGATGTTGCTGTCATCGGAATTGCTTCGTGGTTGATTTGGTTGTATCCTACTCAACCGTTGATTTGGATCATCGTTGCTTTGTCTTTTCAAGCATGGTATAAAACGGGCGGATTTGACGGATGGAATCCGCATAAAATTAAACAATTTATTTCTAATGCGAAGAAGGTGGGGTTATGAAAATACTCGAACAGGGTCCAGGTTGGAGCATGGAGATGATTTGTACCGGTAATGGCAATGGAGGCGCCGGGTGCGCATCAAAGTTATTGGTTGAGGAATGTGATCTGTTCATAACAGGACATGGTTACATGGATGGCTCATTTGATCATTTTGTTACATTTCGGTGTTGCAATTGTGGTACCGAAACGGATGTAAATGTTCCACATCGCATACGGAACGTATTGATGAAGGCACATCGCGAAAGAAATGGTGTAGCGTGGTCTCACTTAAAAAGTTTCCCGGCCAATTAATATGTTTACTTCCGTATTTGCAGTACTCCATCCAACGAAGAAACCTGCACGTGTTCAAATGATGCTTGAAGCAATTCAAGCGGCGTGTCAACGTGCTCATGTTAATTTTGTTACTGAAGAAGCAGCTATCTTCAATACGACGTTAATTGTTGCAATTGGCGGCGATGGAACAATGTTGCAAGCAATGCGAACTGCTGTTTTGCATGATGCAACTGCTGTTGGCATCAATCTTGGACGAGTTGGTTTTTTGACTGATATTAACTCCAGTCAATTTCCATCACAAGTCAATTTTGAAGACTTTTTCACAAATTTGTTGACAGGATCTAATGTGAATCAATTTGTTGAACAGCGAACAATGTTGTGGATCATTCGTGGTGCAAAACCAAATCTTGCTGGAAATGAAGTTTCAATTTCTCGTACTGGTTCGGACAGTATGATTGAATATAGCATTTATGTTAATCGTTCTGCAGTTGGCACTCACCGCGCTAATAGTATTTTAATTTCAACAGCAACAGGCTCAACCGCGTACGCTCTATCTGCAGGTGGTGCTCTTATGCTTCCGGCGCTCGATGCTTTTCAAATTGTCCCAGTTGCTCCTCTAACCTTAACGTCTCGCCCAATTGTTGTTCCTGGTGACAGTTTGATCACAATTGAAGCGTGGGCAAGTGGTATTTCCGTACGTGCAGATGGTAATGTTATTGAAGAAACAAACCAAACCTTTACACGAGAAAATCCCTTTAGCATCACGCTACAAGCGTTTGAACGTCGTTGTAAAGTGTTACATTTAGATGGTTGGAATTTCTTTGATATTCTTTCTGAGAAGTTAGGTTGGATCAAAGAATGAAATACCTTCTCCAACAAGAGGTTAGTTTAAAAGTTATGAAGCTAAACGAAATTAAAATTGACGTCGATGACGAAAAATCACTCGATATTGAACCTCTCAAGCATGTCAAGCCAACATACAATCAATACCGCAAGCAATTGAACACCATGGCTGCTTGTAACATGATTAAGCAGCTTGGCGAGCCTGGAGTGTTTGGAGTTGCATATGCGTCTCCAAACGATCCAAGATTGGCTGTAAAAACGTATAAGATGAATGCTAAATATCCCGACTATCAATGGGATGCTTATACGCAGTATTTGATGCAAGTCATGAATCGAAAGCACAATCCTTACTTTCCAAAAATCTATGATGTGCAAATTTTTGCCTGCACATCAGGTCGTGGACAACCAAAGATGTATGGTGTTGTTCATATGGAAAAATTACATCCTCTTGGTAAAGACTATAGGAAGTTTTATCCATTTAATGATCCAGAATATGATTTATCTGATCCTGATCAATTTAACGATCCAGATCGAATGTTTTTCTTGCTTAAAATTCTTCGTGGAAAAGATCCAGCATTATACGATACGATTAACCTGATTCATCGTCTTGCAGATAATCATAGTTTCACACTCGACACACATGAAGCAAATGTTATGTGGCGTGGCACAGGATCAGATCGCCATTTAGTTTTCACAGATCCTCTCGCTTGGTAGTTGTCTCTTCCCTGTATAAATGAGATACTGTCTATTCTATGGACAAAATCTCAACTTTTTTTGGTGCTCATCGCTTTCTCTCGAATTTTTGGCCCGCTCAATTCGTGTGGGATAATATCGTTTGGGAATCTAGTGAACATGCTTACGTGGCTGCAAAAACTCTTGATCGAGACCTTCGTATCAAAATTTCTAAAATGGATGGTAAGGGGGAAGTTAAACGATTTGGACGTACTATTGAACTTCGTTCCGATTGGGAACAAGTTAAAGTTGATCTAATGTACGAAATTGTTTATGCAAAGTTTTATCAAAATCCAAACTTAAAACAAAAATTACTCAACACTGGTGATGCTATTCTTGAAGAAGGCAACACTTGGGGAGACCGTGTGTGGGGCATTAGTCCACCTGATAGCGGCAACGGTCGCAACGAACTTGGAAAAATCTTAATGCGTTTAAGAACAGTATTAGGAGGTTCATGATGTGGTACCATCGTATAAATACCCGCATAACGGAGAATAATTGATGGGACTAACACGAAAAGCAACAAATCGAGAACTCGAAATACGAAATGAGAACAGGTATACATTACATCCACAAGAGAAAAAACGATGCACGCAGTGTGAAATTGTTTACGACGATATTGAAACAAACTTTGATATTCATCATAAACAAATTGATGGACGTTATGGCTATAGTGGGCAATGTAAACATTGCTTACAGACAATACGAGCTGATCGAAAAGATCGGCGGAAACGGGACGTAAAGTGGTATGGTGAATGGTTGCTAGCACACATAAGGTTTCGTGCTAAAAACTCTGATCTTGCTTTTTCACTAACGGCACAATTTTTATTTGATTTGTGGGTGGGACAAAATGGTAAGTGTTTTTATACTGGCGAAGAGATGGATTTCTTTGCTGTAACGTCCGATAAAAAATCACCACATAAAGATTTTCCTTCGTTGGATCGAATGATTCCTAATGTTGGATATACAGAACAGAATGTTGTTTGGTGTAAGTGGGGAGTAAACAGAATGAAAAACGATTTGACAAAAGATGAGTTTGTCGCCTTTTGTCTGCAGGTGATAAAAAATGTTAAGTAAAAACATATATTATTGCGGGATTGGAAGTCGCGAAACTCCGGAAGATATTATTGTTCAAATGAAAATATTTGCTGGCGAAGCAGCATTATGTGGGGCTGTTCTTCGTTCCGGTGCTGCAGCAGGTGCCGACATGGCCTTTGAAGAAGGATGTGGCAAAGGACCAAAACAAATTTTTATTCCATGGAATGGTTTTCAAAAGAAACGTGAAGATACTCAAACATTCCTTCCGTTGGACGAAGCCGGTGATTTGGCAGCAAAGGTTCATCCATATTATAGAACTATGCGTCGACCGAACAAATTATTAATTGCCCGTAACATGCATCAAATCATGGGACCAGATTTAGATACCCCTACAAATTTTGTAGTATGTTGGACTAAGGATGGCTGCACGGATCATCATACCTATACTCCACAAAAAACTGGAGGGACGGGATCAGCTATTGCTCTTGCCTCAACACAAAAGATTCCTGTATTTAATTTGTTACATCCACAGCATTTGCAACAAGCATATCAACAACTTGTTGAGATTATGAAGTAAGTTAGCGATAATTAAATCACTTATTAAGGAGTTCAAAATGTTATTTCTTGCATTGTTCACATTCTGCGTTGCGTTAGCTTTCCACGCAATATTCGGAATCGGCAGTTAAGGATCTTTAAATAATGATCAATCATCCTCTGTATCCTAATGGTAATTTGTATTTGTCTGGTGGAATGCAATTCGCAGATAACTTAGGTGCGTCATGGCGTGAACAATGTTCAATTACTTTGCGGGGAATGAAATACTACCCAATCGATATTACATCGCTCGATAAAGAATATTCAGCGGTGTGTGGACATCCATATATGTTCCTCGAAACGACAGATTTGCTTCAATACAAGTCAAATATTCGTCGACAGATTGTTCGTGCTGATATTGAATTAGTTCGCCACCATAGTCATGCACTGGTAGTTTATTTCGACGTTGCAGCTCAACGTGGAGCTGGAACGCAAAGCGAATGTCAAGAAGCATATGATCACGATGTGCCATATTTTCTAGTAAATGGTCTACCAGAATGGAAACAAGTGCCTGGTTGGATCCGAGCAAATGCTACGAGAATGTTTGATACATTTGACGATCTGCATCAATATTTGGGCAAATTACCAGACAGAATTTTACAACGTGACGTATATGGAAATCGTCATGCTGCTCCATATTACTTATGTTCACTATGTGGTGACCCATTTACGAAGAGTGGTGCACAATTTGTATCAAAATTAACTCCGATCTATTGCAAAAGTTGCGTTGATATTGTTAAAAGAACTCATGAAGCTCATGCAGATCGGTACGAATTCTTTATCCAACAAATGGAAAAAGACGCTAAGCAAGGAGAATAGATATGCCATATATTGTAGATGAGAAAAGAAACGTGCTAGATCCTCATATTGAGGCGATTTTAAATGCCCTTAGGGAGTTAGAGTCGGATGATCCGTCCAACAACATGGAAGGTAACATTAACTACATTATTACACGAATTTTACATCGTGTGTACAAAGACGGTGGATATCGTGGTGTCAATGATGCGATGGGAGCAGTTTTTTGTGCTTCTCTCGAATTTTACCGCAAAGTCGCCGCACCGTACGAAGATCAAAAAGAGTTTGAAAACGGTCCTGTACAAGGGTAAAGGCTTGGGGCAAATTTTGCGGGTAAATACTCCGAAAGGAGATTATTATGCTTACAGAAGTTGCCCCAACTCGTTATATCGTTAAAGTGAACGGTGTTGCCGTTTGCACTCCACAACCCACGTACCAATTAGCAGAAGCTCAGATTCTATCTCTGCCAGAAGCATCACGTCAGTATGCTCAAGTCATTCCTGTGACTGTCGATAATAAAGAACTTTTACTTGGATAAACATGCTCCTCTGTAAATAGCATCACTTTTACGGAGGTACCATGACAGTTGTTGAAGATCTTATCGATCGTGTAGATATGATTCTAACGATCCTGCGCGAGGATGAAGCGCAATTTTACATCGTTTTAGAACTTGCTCACCAGCTACGAGACGAGCTTACCCAAATCTCATCTGAACCAGAAGGCGACGACTAAATATCCATATATTTTACGGAGATATTGATGCGTTTAGATGAAATTATTAGTCCAATTGAAAACCCCATTGAAACTCGTGGGGCAGATGATAAATACCGTGAGACATTAGTTGATGGTGTTAATGACATAGTTAATTACGGCGAGAAATACGTACAAGCACCAAAAAAGCGTAAAAAACGCATGCCAGCAACTGATCCAGCAACAAATTCAATTATCAATACACTCTGGCATTACCAGAATGCGGACGCCTCGTAAGGGAGAACGGATATGCCAGCAGTAAGCAGAGCTCAACAACATTTTTTCGGTATGGTGCATGCCCTTAAGAAGGGTACGCTAAAAATGTCAAGTCTCCCATCTAGTCTTGTTGGAAAACTTCAAACGGCGGCAAAAAGCATTTCCGGTAAAGCTGCTAAAGATTTTGCAAAGACAAAGTCGAAGAAACTTCCTCAACATGTGACCGAAAGTGTAGAATTTGTACTACCAGAAATGTCATTCAAAGACTATTTGATTTTTGAATACACAATATGTGAACAAATAACCCAAGAAGAAATTGTGTTGGTTGAAACACTTCTTCTTGAAAAAAAGAAACCTTCTGCAGGTCTTTCCAAGAAAAAGAAGCATGCAATTGCTATGAAAGCTGCTCATGGAAAAGATATTGGTAAAAAAGGTAAGAACTTTAAAAAAGTTGCTGCAAAAGCAGCAAAACGATATGGCAGCAAAGAAGCTGGTGATAAAGTTGCAGCTGCAGCAATGTGGAAGAACGCCAGGGGATAAAAATGAAACTTAGTGACATTTTGAATGAAGGTCCATTAGATTTTGTTGGTGGAGCAGCTAGTGAGCTTGGTCGAATGACTGGACGCAGTGCTCCTGTTCGAGCTGTTCGCAACGTTATTGGTGCAGGGCAAGCAGCATCACATGCTGCAAATATTCGTCGCTCCTTAAATAAATTAGTTGTTCAGTTTGTTCGCACAGCAGAAAAGCTTTCAAAACTTTCTGGACAATTTACACCTCCTACAGTTCAACAAGCTCCTACAGCAAAACCAGTGCAAAAACGTGGGCCACCACCTCCTGCATCATCTCAGGTGCCAGATGCATTTCGTACAAATGGAACACCGTCAATGAGCAATGGTGGATACGATTTTGCGTCATTTATGAAACAATTTAATGGTGAACAACTTGCAGAAGGACCAATCGACTTTATTAAAGGAGCCGGCCATTATGTTGGTAATTCAATAGCTAATTACATTTCATCTCGCCAACATCCCATTGTAAAGGGCTTTCAGAACATGGTTAATGCTGGTCATGCAGCTTCACAAAAAGGTGATATACGAAAACAAATTGCTCTAAAGCAACAACTTTTACAACTTGCTGCACAAATTCAAGCAACAGTTAAACAAAATCCTGCTGTGTGGTCTCAAGTTCAACAAATTATCAAAAATAGCACTCAAAATGGACAGCAAATTGAAACTCAATTGCGTCAAGCGATGGCGAGGGCACCTCGATGAACTTGCGTGAATTTCTATTGACAGAGGCAAAAGCGAAGAAGAAAAGCATTAAGAAAGTTGCCCGCCGCGTGTATCATCGTGATTACGAAAAAACAAAGAACAAGCCATATCGTAAATACGATCCTAAACAACACGAGCATCAAAGCCTTTCAGAACATGAAGAACCAATGACGGGTGATCAAATGATGCGTCTGTCGAAATTTCTTTCACATCATAATGAACATGATGCAGATCGCAAACTTCGGTATGATCTACATCTGCTTCGTTTGATTAGTCGTGAGACACAACCAAAAGGAACGGAAGTTACAACGGAACATGGACAAAAAATCGTCCGTTATTTCTATTCCCTACAAAATAAACCATCAGAAGTGTTCTCAAAATTCAAAGAGATATTTGGAGTTCCTGTAGATCGTTCATCTTCAGGCCGTAATGAAATTACCGCCAAGTTTAAAGATAAACTAACTGGTACTAGTCTTAACCTTCGATATAGTCCAACACAACAGTATTTCGTTGCAGAATATCCACTTCACTCTGATACTGGTTCAAGTCCTGTTGCTGAATATTGTGTTGCACAAATTTCCAACGTTGTTAAGTTTCTTTCTGAAGGTAAGATTGGTAATAAAGATATTTTCCTGATACTTGTTGAAACTCCAGGCATTGGTGCACCATTCGGTGGCGGAGCTGCAGCTGATCAAAATAATGGCACGGCCGATTTTCGTAAAGATGTTTCAGGAATGACTGATCAAATTGTTCATATTCGTGGCGCATTGGCAAACCATCTTCGTGCCGACAACCATGATTGGACATACTTCGAAAATGCACCATCAATTGATGATGCAGCAAAAAGACTTGTACAAATTATCAACAAACTTCCAGAAGCAACGGGTGCATCTATAGCTGCTGTTCAACAAACAGCACAGCAAGTTGCCCGTGTGTATTGGGGACAGAATAACGTCGGCGAGCAATAATTTCTGTTGCCTTTTGACCCTGATTAGTTGACCATGCATCAAATGTGTGGAGGGTCTCATGAAACTTTTCAAAATTCAAGAAGGTACTGCTGCTCGTCTCGTTAATGTTGAAAAACAAACGGAACAGCCATTCGTTACTCGAAAAGAATTGTTGCTCGATTGTGAAGACATTCTCTTCGATCCCGTAAGTGTATACAATCAAACGAAACAAATCATCAGCGAATATGGAATTATGCAAGGTGATATCGATCAACGTGCAAAATATGTGTTGATCGTTCCTGCAATATTTGTTGAAATTCAGATTGAGGATGACGAATGAAAATCTATCAAGTAGGCGGTTGTGTCCGAGACAAGTTACTCGGCTTGACACCTAAAGATATTGATTATGTTGTTGTGGGGTCAACTCCACAGCAAATGCTCGACTTGGGCTATCAACAAGTGGGGTCAAGCTTTCCCGTTTTCTTGAAGGACGGTGAAGAATATGCTCTTGCTCGTACGGAACGAAAGACTGGTGTGGGCTATAATGGCTTTGAAACAAAACACGATCCAAATGTTACTTTGGAAGATGATTTGTGTCGGCGAGACTTAACAATCAACTCTATGGCGATGGATGAAGATGGTCATCTATTTGATCCACATGGTGGTCAGTCAGATCTTCAAGCACAAATACTGCGACATACCAGCGAAGCGTTTGCTGAAGATCCTGTTCGTGTTCTTCGTACAGCCCGATTTGCAGCCCGGTACAAGTTTGACATTGCTCCTGACACAATTGAATTGATGAACAAAATTGCTCATGAATTAGATTTTATTCCACAAGAGCGAATTTGGACGGAGATTGAAAAAGGGTTGATGGAAAAAACTCCTGCAGTAATGTTTGACACGTTGACACGATGTGGTGCTTTTACTCGATCCGATGCTCTTAAACCATATTGCAAGTACAGTTCCAATCGATTGTGGCAGGTTACTTCTGAACATGATTTGATTGTTCGATTTGTATTGATTTCTCATGCTTTCGCAGATGACGATTATACAACGTGTCGCATTCCAAACGATTGTGCTGAGGTTAGCCGCACTTTCAACAAACATTTCAACGATTTTGTGCATTATTCGTTCTTCACTACGGCACAATGTTTGGATGTGTTATATGAGATGCGAGCATTTAGTGGATCGGCAATGGTTATGCAAAAGTGTGTAGAAACATTAGCATTATTTCCAGAACTGGACGTTCAACTGTCAATGATTATGAGTGATTGGAAAAATGCTAAGAGCGTTGATGCTGCTTCAATTGCAATAAAATGTACAACGGGTCAACAGATCAAAGAAGCAATATACTCTGCACGATTGACAGCTCTATAAAGAGAGGGCAAAAAATGCCCTCTCTTTGTTTTCCCGACCCTGTAAATACACTACACTTCTCAAGAAAAGGAGAATGTAGTGTTTGAAGCAAGGGCGATGTACATAGCACAAGCTATGGGTGCAAAGGTTGTAAAATCAATCGAGCGAGATCGAACTGTTCCGAAATCTTTCAAGAAGAAAGATTTCGTTCTTGCTGACACGAGTAACCTTGATCTCTCAACTATTATTACGTTTTTAGATCGTCTTAAGCAGGCCGACCCGACACCAAATCATCAATACTTGCAATGGATTACCAAACGATATTGTGAAGGAGATTTTCACTTTGAAGACTTGGAAAGAGTAAAGGACGAAGTTGAAGCCTTTCACAACTACAAACCACGTCTCAAACGAGATAGAAAGCCGACAGATATCAACCAATACAAATCAACTGCTGAAGTGTTTGCATTGGTTGAAGACTATCGAACAGAAAATGTTGCTCCTTCACAAAAAGAAGCGGGGAGGCGCCAAGAACATCAATTAATCGTCGACGGAAAAGCGTATTGGAAGTATCAGGGAGAAACAATCAAAGTGATAGTACCTCGTACGAAAGAGGCAGCAATTCACTTCGGTAAAGGAACTCGTTGGTGCACTTCTGCAACACAAAGAAATTACTTTGATATTTATAATAAAGAAGGCCCCCTTTATATTATCATGTCAGATTCTGGAAAGTATCAGTTTCATTTTCAATCACACCAGTACATGACAGCACTCGATCAACGAGTTACCCTTGGTCCATTAATTAAACAGTACCCAGAACTGAAAGATGCTTTTGACGACATAGCACAATCGATTGGGTTCATTCCTTTGATGAAAATTGTTACATCTGAAGGATTACTCGCAGCACTACAATCATCACTGACATCTCGCAATGTCCAATACTTCCAAGATGGATTTCTTTCTATAGCTGATCTTTTAGATTGTGTTGACAAAAGAGCACAAAATGAAAAAATTGCTCTCTTGGTTGTAGGGCACGATCCAAGTCTTGCATTGAGATTGATTAGACCAGATTTACAACAACTTGCATCTTTTCAATCTGCAATTATTGAACGCCGTCCCGAACTACTGCAATCAGCCAATCCAGCTATTCAAACTCCTCAACTTGTGTCAGCAGTTCTTCGACGTGCCCCAACGATGCTTCGATATGTTCGTCATGATTTAATGGAAAAATCCTTATTATTAGAAGCAGTTAAAACAACTCCGGAAGTGTTAGGACAAGTACCAATACATTTGCAAGACATTGATGTCATCAAATGTGCTATGCGAGCAACAACTAATCGTAATACAAAACGCCGCCTGATAAATATGGTACATGATCTAAAATTACGCAAATATCTCAGTGACGCATTAAAAGAGGCATCATAATATGACACAAGTAGTGAATTTAACCGAAGCAGCAATTTTTCACATTCAGAAAGCAATTGAGAAGCGAGGAGCAGGTATTGGCATTCGTTTTGGTATAAAAAAGGTGGGTTGCACAGGATACGCTTACGTTACTGAATACGTGGATCAACCCATTGCCCCGGCATTGGAACAAATATTTGAGGGATTTACGGTATTCATTAAACCTGAAGATGAGCGATTTGTTACAGGATTGATGATTGATTATACACGGAAGGGATTTCAAGAAGGCTTCCAATTTAACAATCCTAATGAGAAGGCTCGATGCGGGTGCGGTTCGTCCTTTACTATAAATACCAATGAATAATTCATAAAATGTCAACTTTTTCGTTCTGTTTATAAATATAACAGGAGAAAAAGAATGTATCTGAAACAAGAACGTATTTCTTATGAAAATCAGGAATCAACAAGATTACGGCTTCGACACCGAACGATTGTGCACTTCAAGTGCGACAATTGTGGACAACAATTCACACGAAATCGTGGTGACGTTGCTCCAAAACGACTAACGAACAAATATAAGCATTACTGTGAAAAATGCCCGTCCATCCACCTAGCTCACGCTGAAGGGCTTAAAGTCCGCCGCCAGCGTTGTTATGAAAAGGTTGGTGAACGACGAATGGGTACAGAAGGATACAATCAAATTTATGTCGGTCCTGACTATCCTTTCCTTCCTCGTCGTAAATATAGTAGTTATTACTGGCTTGATGAACACGTTTATATCATGAAGAATAAACTTCAACGGCGATTGAAATCAAAGGAAGTTGTACATCATCTTGATGGAAATAAAACGAACAATACCGAGAATAATTTGGTGCTGCTAACTGTTCAACAACACAACAACTGCCACGCAAAAGCGGAACAAGTTGTATTTGATTTATACAGAAAGGGGCTTGTTCGTTTTGACAACATTACTAATCTATACGAATGGTGCGGAGAAAGTTTTTCCATGTAAGAGGAGGATCCCAGTGGATTCACGTTTTTGGTATTGGGAAGGATGGTGGGCTTTTCATAAAGGATGTCTTATAAGCGACTGCCCGTATGAATTTGGGACACAAGAATATAAAGACTGGATCACAGGGTGGTATGACGTGTCAAGAGAAGTCGATAGCGCATAAATAAGAAGAATCTAGGAGAAAATTAATGACAGCTACACAAACCGTTGGAACACCAGAGTATTTCGTTGTCACTGGAACAATCGTAGGCATTGCTGCCTTCAATGCTGCAGTTGAAGTGAAAATCAATGCAGGGTATGCTCCAATCGGTATTCCTTATACTGACGGTGTAAACATTGAACAGGTAATGTTTCGAGGCGTTGTCGCATCGTTTATTGCACAGTATGCAATTTTGGCTCTCCCCGGAGCATCATCAGCAGGATACCAAGTAGTTGATACAGGTGGTGGACACGTTGGTGCAGATCCAACGGGCCTAACGCCTGATGCAACGGTTTATACAGCATCAGTCGTTGTAGATGGTGGAGCACCACAACTAATTGATGTTACGGGTTCTACAGCACAAGACTACACTACACTTATTGCTGAACTTCAAACTGATACAGTTGGTGCAACATGGGCACTTGTCGGTGGTGATCTTCGACTCACCTCAAATACAACTGGTGTCACTTCAACAATTGCCATCACAGACGTGGATTTGTTTGCTACATTAACAGGCTTTGTCGCTATCAATGCTGCCGTACCAGGTACAAACACAAATCCTGATTCATTTCAGGTGGATGGCGATCAAGCAGCTGACTTTCAATCAGGATATCGTTTCACTGTTTCAGGCTCCACTGGTAATGATGGCGTATACACAGTGTATCCAACAGGACCAGTTGTTATAGGAGGTCCACTTACAAACATTCCAGTAGTCGAAACAGTTCCTGATTCAACACCAGACGGATTTATCGTTGCTTACGCACCATCCGTAGGTCCATAAGGAGAATAACATGGCAACAGCATCCTATAGTTTCGAACCAGGTCAAACAGTGTGGTGTATTGTTAGTAGCCCACCATTTGTTCAAGCCGCAGTCGTCGCAAAAGTAACTATTCAAGCAGTATTACCAACCGTTGCGCCAACGGTTCAATACCAAGTACAGTATACAGGTGTTCCAGTGTCAGGTAGTTCTGTACTTTCTTCAAACGATCTATTCGGCGATGTTGATAGTGCATTGACAGCATATAGAATACGAATTACAACACCATAAGGAGAAATTCATGCGTTACATTCTCGGTTTTTGTCTACTCGCATCCACTATTTGTTTTAGTGCAGAGTTTAATGAACCTGTGTGCGAGCATAGAGTTGTTGTTGAATATCGCTTAGTAAAAGAAGATTGGCTTGAAATTGTTGATGTTGCTGAGCAAATTGGACAAATCACAGCTGAACATGCATCGTCTCTTCGTGCGATCGTCGAAGAAGCATATTCAATGCCCAAAGCCGAGTTACCAGCTTGGGTGGCAAAGAATTGCAATCCAAAACAATGAAATTAACCGAAATTCTTAGAGAAAATACACCTGACTATGTAGTGTATAAAGTGTCATCTCCAAACACCAATGCGGTTTATTATGGATATGCAACAGGTGAAGAAAACATCCATGACACATTTTTGGCGGGTGGTAAGCGTCATGAGATTGATCGTGCCGAAAAGAAAATAATTGATCTTGCTGGCGGTCCAGAAAATTTGAAATTTGAACCTCTGGAAATGTTTTCCGATGAAATTCAGGCTTGGGAAGAGCGCAACAAACAACGTGATGCTGATCCCATGTCTATCACTAAATCCTCACATTATCCTCCTTCAGTCCATGCCCGCGCTCAGCTGGATCCAGCATACAAGAAAAGGCAACAAGTGACACAGTTGAATATGATGCGTGCTAATGACGCAATGACGCATCCAGAATCAGGTTACACATATCAAGACATCAAACAACTTGCTGCAACCGATCCAAAACTAAAACAACAAATGACTAACGACTTACAATCTGGTATGCTTTATCCTGTGTTCAAAGCAAAATATTTTCCTTAATAAAATGAAAAGTGTTTTAGCCCATCTCATAGTTGGTTTCACACTTATAATATTAACAATTGGTTCTGCCTGGGCCGATGTGAACACGAAAACTGTGAAATCCGATAACATTCAATTTTGTGTTGGTAAATCGCGTGTGGCATATCAGATTGCCGAAGCCATTCGGGATCATGGTTGGGATCGTACAGAGGCATATAAACAAATGCAATTCCCCATTGTTAGGGAAACACCGAAAGATCGTGCCGAACAAAATCTAGTTCTGATGGCGCTTGTGAACGACGTGTTTAGGGCATCAGACTACGTCTTAGAGCAATTACTAAAGGGTTACAAACCAATCATATCATTGAATGATAAAGTTGTAGATTTGGAAAATTACGTGAGCACAGTGGCACAGGTGGTGTTGGAAACTTGCACAAGAGCCACGGACTAATGAAAATGTGGGATGCTGATAGTTGTATTCGAGCTTGGAAATAAAAATTGTTAACCTCTTATGAATAACCAAATATGTTACTAATTGAAATATATTTGTTCAACATGCTAGTAAGTTCTACGATGTCGAGTGTTTGTTGGGTGTGCCAGATTATACTCAATTGCTAATTTGGGGACGAATTGCTCGACTTCATACTACAACAATCGAAGAAGTTACCAACAGTAAACGTCAAATCGAGAGAGACTTCAGCCTCTCTCTTTTCGTCCGTACACGAATATGACAATAAATATAAGTTTATTGGAGCACCACGTGAAACTTATTGAAGTTAAACAGAAACAGACATCGGC
>Ga0315275_10003133_pt1 | contig 15168 bp, 10 predicted proteins | sample YL17G03_0_MG_FD_205557 | JGI IMG/M metagenome (GOLD analysis project Ga0315275, IMG submission 205557) | Sediment microbial communities from Yellowstone Lake, YNP, Wyoming, USA - YL17G03_0 | ecosystem: Environmental > Aquatic > Freshwater > Lake > Sediment | place: USA: Wyoming | collected... | reverse complement strand
GAGGCCGTACCCGAACGGGAAGAGGGGGTAGTGGTCCACATCGAGGTAGTCGGAGCAGAACCCCTGCGGGTCGAGTGGGGTGCCCATGGGGATCTTCCGGCTGCTCGGCGCCGGCGGCCCTTCGGCAAGCTCAGGGTCGCCCCTGCGGGACAGAAGAGGGCCACCCCGAGCGGAGTCGAGGGGCGGCCGGCCTGTGTTCTTGTGGGAGTAGTAGACCGGTATCTGCCCGACGGTGCGAGGGAAGGTCACCGGCAGCTTGCCAGAGGGGGAGGTGATGCCGAGCAGCAGGTCCGCCAGCGCGGGTCCGCCCATGGTGCCGGGGTGCCAGGCGTACAGCAACGCGCCAACGCGGTCTGCCAGACCGGTCAGCGCCAGCGGCCGACCTGCCATCACCACGACTGAGACCGGCCGCCCGAGGTCTGCGATGGTGCGCGCCAGCTCCTCTTGCACGCCCGGGAGATCGAGGAAGGCGCGGGAATGGGCCTCACCGGTGAGCAGCGCGTCCTCGCCGAGGAACATCACCACCGCATCGCAATCGGCGGCCAGTCGGCGGGCCTCGGCGAAGCCGGCGTCGCTGTCACTGCGGCAATGCTCGACGCCGGCTGCGTACCGCACATCACACCGGCCCTTGAGGGTCTCCCGCAGCGCGCGCAGCGGCGTGACGGTGTCACCGGGGATGCCATCACCCGCCCAGCAGCCAAGCTGGTCGGCAGGTGCATCGGCAAGCGGCCCGATCACGGCGAGTGATCTTATTCCCGGGGCCAGCGGCAGCGCGCCATCGTTCTTCAGCAACACGCAGCTCTCGGCGGCGAGGCGGCGCGCCAGCTCGAGATGCTGCGCGCTGAGCAGTTCGCCCTCACGCCCTTCATCTGTATAGGGGTTGTCAAACAGCCCTAGGAGGAGCTTCACGCGGAGGATGCGAGCGACCGCCTCATCTATCACCGTGATGGGAACGGCTCCCTCGTTAACCAGCGCCTCCAGGTGATCGGCGAAACAGGTGGTGACCATCTCCATATCCACTCCGGCGGCTGCGGCGGTGCCGGCCGCCTGTCGCCGGTCAGCGCAGAGCCCATGAGGGATCATCTCCTCGACCGCCCCCCAGTCGCTGACAACGAATCCACGGAAGCCCCACTCGGTCCTTAGGACCTGCCGGAGGATGAAGGGGTTGCCTGAGGCCGGCAGGCCGTTGAGGTCGTTGAACGAGCTCATCAGGGTGAGCGCGCCGGCCTTCACGCAGGCGTGGAACGAGGGAAGATACACGTCGCGCAGCAGGCCCTCGGGGATCCATGTGGTGTTGTAGTCGCGGCCTCCCTCGGCCGCGCCGTACCCGACATAGTGCTTCGCGCAGGCGGCGATCCGGTCCGGCCGCGACGGATCGCTCCCCTGGAAGCCGCGGACCATCGCCGCGCCCAGGCGCGAGGTGAGGAGAGGGTCCTCTCCGCCGCCCTCCGCAATCCGTCCCCACCGAGGGTCGCGGGCGATGTCCACCATCGGTGCGAACGACCAGCGATAGCCACAGGCCGACGCCTCGCGCGCGGCTGCGGCCGCCGCTTCCTCGATCAGCGCCATGTCGAAGCTGGCCGCCTGCCCAAGCGTGATCGGCATCACCGTGCGAAATCCGTGGATGACATCGCGCCCCATGATGATCGGTATGCCGAGGCGCGACTCTGCCACAGCTACCCGCTGGATCTCATTCGTCACCCGCGCGCGATCGGGTGTCTCGGCGCCCGTAAGGTTGAGGATCGAGCCGACCAGGCCGCGGCGCGCCAGGTCCTTGAGGCCCTCGCCATCGCCGTTGACCTGGCACATCTGACCAACCTTCTCGGTGAGGGTCATCCTATTGAGCAAGTCGTTGACGCGGCCCTCGATCTGCATGTAACAGCTCTCCAATCCCGGGGTCCGCCGGCCACCAGGTGGGCACGTAGGGGCGCATGGCAATGCGCCCTCAGCGGTCCTCTTTGCTTCTACGCCATCGCCGATCTCCCCTCGCCGAGTGCTTGAGAGCAGGAACGACGGAAGGGCGCGGCCAATCGGGTTCGGCAGGGATCACGCGAATGCGCTATACCTCGGTCGGCAAACGCCTGCCTAGCCTCGACGCGCCGAATCACGTGACCGGGCGGACCCGGTTCACCGCGGACCTGACGCTGCCCGGCATGGTGTGGGGCGCGGTCGTGCGCTCGTCGGAGCCGCACGCACGAGTCGTCTCGGTTGACACCGGGACGGCGTCGGCCATGCCTGGCGTGCTGGCTGTTGCTGTTGGGGAACAGTCGCCTGGCCTTGCTCGGGATAAGGTCCGCTACTGCGGCGAGGCCGTGGCGGCGGTGGCCGCCGAGACAGCAGAGCAGGCGGGGGCCGCGGCGCGGGCAGTTACCGTCCGCTATGAGCCACTGCCCCTCGTCCCCGATGTGCGCTCGGCTATCCGGCCCGATGCCGCCCGCGTTCACGAGCAATCCGAGAGCCGCGAGTTCCCGAACGTCTGCGAGGAGACGACGGTGAAGCGGGGGGATATCGCGGCCGGCTTCGCTGCCGCCGACCACGTTTCCGAGGATACGTTCGAGACACCGTGGGTCCATCAGGGCTATCTCGAGCCCCATGCCTCCATCGCCGACTGGGATGCCACCGGCGGCCAGCTCACCGTGTGGACCAGCACCCAGGGGCAGTTCAGCGTGCGAAGTGCGCTGGCCCGAGCCTTCGACTTGCCGGTCACCGCCGTCCGCGTGATCGGCATGCCCGTCGGCGGGGGCTTCGGCGGCAAGGGAGGGGTGATCCTCGAGCCCATTGCCGCTGCGCTTGCGCGGCAATGCGGGCGGCCGGTCAAGCTGGTGATGACGCGGGAGGAGGAGTTCCTGGCAAACCGGCCATGCGGCGCGTCGGTGCTGGAGCTGCGGACGGGGGTGAAACGAGACGGCGAGATCGTCGCGCTACAGGCACGTCTCCTCTTCGACACCGGGGCCTATCGCGGGGCTCAGGCCGGCACCGGCGCGATGCTGGTCCAGGGACCGTATCGCATCCCGAACCTGCTGGTCACCGCCTACTCGATCTATACGAACAAGCCATCGGCGGGCGCTCGCCGGGCGCTTACCGCCCCGCACGTACACTTCGCCATCGAGAGCCAGCTCGACATCATCGCGCACGCGCTGGGCATGGACCCACTGGAGCTAAGGCTGAGGAACGTGATAGGCAAGGGCGATCCGGTCGTAGGGGGCGGCACCATGCCATACTCGCTGCCCGAGAAGGTCATCCGGGCGGCGGCCGAGCGCGCCGGTTGGTCGCGTCGGCCCTTCGGCAAGCTCAGGGTCGCCCCGGCGACACAGGAAAGGGCCACCCCGAGCGCCCTTCAGGACCCCGACGGGTCCGCTCAGGGTCCCAGAGGGGAAGTCGAGGGGCGGCGCGGCCTGCGGCCCGACTCGGGGAAGGCGCGCGGCATCGGCATCGCGGCAGGACACTGGACCTGCTGGGCAGGTGGGTCAAGCGCCAGCGTCCATCTGAACGATGACGGCACCATCTCTGTCGTCACGGGCGCGATCAACCTGAGCGGCACCGACACTTCGTTCGCGCAGATCGCGGCGGAGTCGTTCGGCCTGCCGGTGGAGCGCGTGATGGTGACGCAGGGCGACACCGATAGTGGGACGCACAACGACGGCTCGCACCACAGCCGCGTGCTGTTCGGGGTGGGCGAGGCGGTGCGCCGCGCCTGCGAGGAGGCAAAGCGCCAGCTGGCGGAGGCGTTGGCGGAAGAACTCGGTGTCTCACCGACTCAGGTCCGGTTCGCCGGGGGCCGCGTGCGAGCCGCGCACGGGCGCTCGCTCCCGCTCGCCGAAGCCGCGGGGCAGGCGATCGGTTTCCGCGGCGCGATCGTGGGCCACGCTTCGCTGACTGAGCTGCCGTTCTCCATCTCCTCCGCGGCGCAGGTGGCGGAGGTGGAAGTTGATCGTGAGACCGGACAGTGGCAGCTCGTGCGGCTGACCTGCGCGCAGGACGTGGGCTTTGCCATCAACCCGATGAGCGTGGAGGGTCAGATCGAGGGCGGGGCGTCGCACGGCCTCGGCTACGCGCTATCGGAGCAATACCTCTACGAAGACGGACGGCTGCTCAACCGGAGCTTCAGGGACTTCCGAATGCCCACGTCGCTCGACCACCCCGATTACGAACTCGCACTGGTGGAGGAACAGGTGGACGGTGGGCCGTTCGGCGCCAAGGGCGTCGGGGAGCCGCCCACCATCCCGACGGCTGCGGCGATTGCCAATGCTATCTTCGATGCCGTCGGCGTGCGCGTGCGGGAGCTTCCCATCACCCCCGAGCGGTTGCTGGCCGGGCTGACCGAGGCTGCTGGGCGCTCGCGCGGGTAGCGCAGGCTTCAGCCTGCGCCGCTCATGGACAGGCTGAAGCCTGTCCGTACCCGCCGGGCCGGGCGGCTTGTCCTACTCTCCTGCCGGTCCGAAGTGAACAGAAAGGGAGATGTGTCATGAGTTGGTCTGTTCGACGGCTGCCGATCTTGGTCGCGGCGATGGTGATCCTGCTGAGCGCTGGGATCGCCGCACAGGCCGATCTGCTGGTGAAAGACGGAGACCGGGTGGTCTTCCTGGGTGACAGCATTACCCAGCAGCGCATCTACACTCGCTACGTCATGGACTACTTCGCCCTGCGCTATCCCGAGCTGCACGTCACCTTCCGGAACGCGGGAGTCGGGGGAGATACAGCGGTGGGGGCGATCGAGCGGCTCCACAAGGATGTGCTGGACATCAGGCCCAATGTCGTCACCATCTGCTTCGGTATGAACGATGCCGGCTACAAGGCGTTCGATCGGGAGCGGTACGAGACATATACGGCCGCCATGACGGTGCTGCTGGCGGAGTTGAAAGGGGCCCAAGCGAAGGTGGCGCTCCTCACCCCCGGGCCGGTGGACCCGGACAGGGGCGAGAGCTGGCTCGACTGGAACGTCTACAACGATGTCCTCAGGCGCTACGCGGAGGGAGTGAAGGAGCTGGCGGCGCGGAAGGGGGCGGCCTTCGCCGACAGCCGATCCCTGCTGCTCGATGTGCAGACCCGGGCGAAGAAGGACGACCCGAAGTTCACGATGATCCCAGACGCTATTCACCCAAGCGCGCCCGGCCAGGCGCTGATGGCCTACGCCTTGCTGAAGGCGCTCGGGTGTGACCGGCAACCGTCCGGGCTGGCGATCGACGCGCGCACTGGGAAGGTTACTGCCGACAGGTGTGAAGTGGAGGGGCTACAGGTCTCAGAGGACCAAGTGCGGTTCGACCGCAGAGATGACGCGCTGCCCACGTACCTCGACCCGGAGGTGGCAGCGATCTTCAAGTACGCGCCGATGCTGACGGAGCTGAACCGCTACCCGTTCGCGGTGTCCGGCCTGGCGCCGGGCAAATGGCAGCTAACAGTAGCCGGGACGGAGGCGGGCACGTTCTTCGCCGAGGAGCTAGGGAAGGGGGTCGATCTCGCTCCGCTGCCCGGTCCGTGGCAGGCGCTGGCGACAGTGGTCAACGACCTCGTTGAGGACCAGGAGAGCATCTATCTCCAGAAGCGAGAGCTGAATGGGATCTTCAGCTGGATCGCCACCCCGCCGCCGGAGGCCGAGGTCGAGAAGCTCGCCCTGATGAAGAAGCTCGACGAAGCAGTCGGTGTACGCGAGCGCGCGTGGGCCGATCGCGTCAGTGCAAGCACATGGGAGTGGCGTCTGGCGCGGGTGCCGTGAGCTGGGGGAACCCCTCCCACTAGCCCCTCCCCGCGCGCGGGGAGGGGGCGGGGTGGGGTTTGAGCCCCCTTTGCGTCTGCCGCTCGTTGCAGACCACGAGTCAGGCCGAGCCGAGCAGGTCGGTCAGCTCGAATGGCTCGGGGCGAGGGCAGCCGCTGTCGAGATGAAGGTGTCGCTCCTCTGTCGAGGCGTCGTGGATGGCGTGCATGATATCGAGCACGTGATACATCAGCTCGCCGCTGGCGCGAGGCGCGCGGCTTGCGCGGACGGCCTGCGCTAGCTCGGCGACTCCCAGCCCGCGCCCCCAGGCGGGGAATCCCTTCGGTAGCGATACTTGGTGCGAGGCGCCGTCCTTGGCCCGCAGGGCGACCGGCCCGGTATAGGAGTTCGGGTCGTTGGTGACCAGGGAGCCCTCCGTACCGTAGACCTCCAGCCGCGGGTAGTCGCCGCCGACTTCGGCAGTGGTGGTGATGACGCCGACACATCCAGCCGCGAAGTCAAGCACGCCTGAGATGTTGCCGGGGCGAGTGACGCGCCAGCTCTTCCCGAAGTCAGGAGAGTCGGGCGGGTATTGCTTCTCGGCGAAGGGGGTCTGGGCAGAGCCGGTCACGCGCCGCACGGGGCCGAGCAGGGAGATCAGCGCGGTAAGGTAGTAGGGGCCCATGTCGAACATGGGGCCGGTGAAGACGTTGTAGTAGTGCTCGGAGGCGTGGGAGGCGGCGAGCAGCGCCTGAGCGGTGATCGGCACGCCAATGCTGCCGTCATCAATGAGCCGACGACACGCCTGGAGGCCGGCGCCGAGGAAGGTGTCGGGCGCCCCGGCGAGTCGCAGGCCCCTGTGCGCAGCGGCCTCCGCGATCTCCTTGCCCAACTGGCGATTCACCGTTAGCGGCTTCTCCGAGAATACGTGCTTGCCGGCATTCAGTGCGGCCATGGTGACGTCGTAGTGTTCCGCCGGCATGGTCAGGTTCACCACGATCTCGATCTGCGTATTGGCGAGCATCTCTTCGGTGGTGCAGACTGTGGGCACGCCGAACTGGGCAGCGCGCTGCTGGGCGCGCTCCGGGATGAGGTCCGAGCAGGCGACGACCTCGACGACGGGCGAGAGCATCCCGGTGAGGTGCTCGAGGTAGCTCTTGCTGATCTGACCGCAACCGACGAGGCCAACCTTCATGGGGTCCATGCTTTGCCCTCCAGGCACAGGTGTGCGGTAGGTTCTACTCGCGCCGGAACGTCCCTTTCAGTCGTCCGTCTGGCTGTGACCCTTGGCGGCTCGCATCCCCGCGAACGCGACTCCGGCGGCCCCTACCCATAGCACGAGAGTGACCAGGAACACCGGCCGAGGCCCGACCCACTCGCTCAGGGCGGCACCGATGAATGGCCCCGGGATGCCCCGCATTGACTGGAGAAACGCGAATACGGCGGCGTATGAGACCACCAGATGCCGTCGCGCGAAACGCATTGACGCGTTCACGTAGCCGAGATCGCCGCCGGCCATCGCCAGCCCCTGGGCCATCGCCGCGACGAGCAGCACCGGGACGCTTCGGGCGAAGTAGTAGGTGATGGGACCGATCGATGCCACGCCCAGCACGCAAAGCAGCAGCTTGAAGGGTCCCCTGCGATCGAGCATCCGTCCCCAGCAGAGATAGCCCACCATGCCCATGCCAGCCGCTGCAGTGGAGAGATACGACACCCACTGGGTCGAGATGTGCATCACGTCAACCTGGAACACGGGGAAGACCGGGCTGAGGATCAGGTTGCCCAACGCGTGGAGGAAGAAAGCCATGGAGTAGAGCCCGAAGAGCCGGTCCGCCGCTACCACCCGGAAGGCATCGAGCATCCGCGCGCCAGGCGGGGCTGGCTCGTCGGGCGCGGCCGGCACGCCGATGCGGGAGAAGGCGGACACGCCCGCGATGCCCACGAGAGCAGCGGCGGGGAAGAACCACCGGTAGCTGACGTAGCGCAGCGCCACACCGCCGCAGAGCGCCCCGACCATTGACGCCCCCACGAAGAGCACCCGCACGAATCCCATGAGCCGGCCTCTACGCTCGACCGGATAGGCGTCGCGGATCACCGCGGCATAGGCCGGGGCGGCGAGTGAGCCGAAGGCGCTTCCCAACACCGTGATCCCTACGAAGGTGGGCGCCGTCTGCGCCAGAGGCATCAGCAAGAAGAAGGTGCGGCCGATGATCGGCGGCCAGACGGCGTAGGGGAGCTTCGGCCGATTACGCATCGAGTGGGCCATCAGCGGGCTGAATAGGTTGCCGACCGAGAAGGCAGCGCCGAGCATCGCGATGAGGTAAGTCGATGCATGCAGATCGCGCCGCAGGATGACCCCGAGGAAAGGGACCAGCGCGCCGCTGCTCAGACCACCAATGGCAGCGGAGATAGCGTCCCACTTGAACGCGTGGCGAACCGGAGGCGGCAGTCCCGTCAGACTAAACATGGGGCCGAACGATGACCTATACGAGCCCGCGTTCGGTGCTCACGTCGTCGCCTCCTGCCCCCGGCCGCCGGCCTCAGACCTCCGCCCCGGCCGATCCACGCGACTCCTCCTCCGCCACCAGATCGGCAAACAGCGCGGTTGAGAGGTACCGCTCACCCGTGCTCGGATGCACTGTGACGATCATCTTGCCCTTGTTCTCTGGGCGCTTTGCCACCTGAACTGCGGCCCAGGTGTTAGCGCCTGACGAGATCCCGCAAAGGATCCCCTCTTCCCGGATGAGCCTGCGCGCCATCGCCATCGCGTCATCATCCGTAACCTGGATCACCTCGTCCACGACCCCCATGTCCAGCACCTCGGGCTTGAAGCCCGCGCCGATGCCTTGGATCTTATGCGGGCCGGCCTTTCCCCCGGACAGCACGGGCGAAGCCGCCGGCTCGACCGCGATGAGCCTCAGCGAGGGCTTGCGGGGCTTCAGCGCGTGCGCAACTCCCGTGATCGTTCCACCGGTGCCGACGCCCGCCACGAAGACATCTATGCTCCCATCGGTGTCGGCCCAGATCTCCTCGGCGGTGGTGCGGCGGTGGATCCGCGGATTCGCCGGGTTGGTGAACTGCTGGGGCATGAAGGCGTTCTCGATCTCGGCCACCAACTGCTCCGCCTTCGCGATTGCGCCGCGCATGCCGTCGGCCCCGGGTGTCAGCACGAGTTCCGCCCCGAACGCGCGGAGAAGCAGCCGCCGCTCCATGCTCATCGTCTCAGGCATGGTGAGAATGAGGCGGTAGCCGCGCGCTGCCGCGACCATCGCCAGCGCGATGCCGGTATTCCCGCTGGTCGGCTCGATCAACACCGATTTGCCGGGCACAATCCGGCCCTCGTTCTCCGCCGCCTCTATCATCGAGTACCCGATGCGGTCCTTGACACTGCCGGCAGGGTTGTAGAACTCCAGCTTCGCGATCACCCGCGCCGGCGCGCCATCGGTGACCTTGCTCAGCTCCACCATCGGTGTGCCGCCGATCAGCTCGACTACGCTCTTGGCGATCTTTGCCATCGGTAGCGCCTCCTCAGACCCGTTCCGTGGGCCCCCTGCCATCCCCTTGCTCGCACTCGCCACAGTTCGCCGATGCGCACGGCCTGCCCCCTGTGCTCACCCACAGGGCGCTGCTCCCGTTGGGGGGCTGGCCCAAGTAGGAGTTCACTCTTGATGAGAATGGTTGGCGAATCGGAGGGACAGGCTCTATGTGAAGAAACTGGAGCGGGCGAGCAGAGAGGAGCTGATTGAGATCGTGCTGCCTCAGCAAGCGGAGATGGCCGTGCTTGCGGCGCGGGTGGAGGGGTTGGAGGCGGAGGTTCGCCGGCTGCGCCGGGGAGGGGGCAGCCAGGGGGAGTTGTGCATCAAACCGAACCGATCGCCCAAGCAGAAGGAAGAGCGCAAGCGGCGTGATGGTTAGTTTGTGCGGCGCAAAGAGAGCCCCGATGAAGTGCGTTATCATGCAGCGGCGTGCTGCCCTGATTGCGGACGGAAGCTGGAAGGTGGCTGGGAGCATCGGCGTCGTCAGACCATAGAGGTGGTGCTGCAAATGCGAGTCGTTGATCACGTGGTGGTGGGGCGCTGGTGCGGGGTGTGTCAGAAACGAGTGCTGGCGCGGTTGGAGACGAGCGAGATCGGGGGGCAGGGCAAGGGCCGGCCCAGCGTGGCCGCGTCGTGCGTCCCCTGCGATTCGGCGGCTTCCACCAACCCTACTCAACCTCCGCGGCTCGTGCTCTCATTGACCCGCGCCACCGATCGCGGCGCCAGGATACGGTTTCTGATAGAGAGAACTCTCCTCGGATAGAGTTTCCAGGGTGCACACGTGCCCGCCGGGCCGGTAATGTGGCCGCAGTGCTACCGGGAGCGGGCCTACCAAGAGCACAACGGGTTCGGGCGGCTGAAGTACCCGTTCGAGGACCCGAACGCCCGCACGGAGGCGGTGCAGTACGACAAGGTGCACTGCCCGAACGCGGCATGGCTGGAGGAGCGAACGTTCTTCGTGCCGTGCCATCCGGTCTACGAGATCGAGCACATGAAGCTGATCGGCGCGGCGATCGAGAAGGTGTTGAGGGCGTACGCGGTGTGAAATGCAGCCCATGAACTCACGCTGCCGTATCGCGCAGTGCAGCGGCCCGGCCCCATAGGAAAGCGCAGATGGACTCCTCTGACAGGATGAGAGATCTTATCACGAGCCACACCTACGGCTCCTGGAAAGCACAGAAGGGCTGGAAGAACCCCCTGCTCATCACCGGCGCGGAGGGGATGCGCTTCTATGATCAGGATGGCAAGTCGTATCTCGACTTCGCCTCACAGCTCATGTGCTCGAACCTGGGTCACGGGAACCCGGCGATCATTGCTGCCATTCAGGAGCAGGCAGCGAAGCTGCCCTACATCGCTCCCTCCTTCGTGTGTGAGGCCAAGGCGAACGCAGTCGGGGCACTGCTGGGGGTGATGCCCGAGGGGCTGGACCAGTTTTTCTTCTCCACCTCGGGCACGGAGGCCAACGAGGCAGCGCTGAAGATCATCCGGCAGTACTGCCAGCCGGAGGGCCGCTACAAGATCATCTCGCGCTACCGCTCCTATCACGGCTCGACTGCCGGCAGCATTGCCCTCACGGGCGATTCCCGACGATGGTCGGCGGAGCCGGTGAACCTCATGCCCGGCGTCCTCTACGCGCCTGATGCCTACTGCTACCGGTGTCCCTTCGGTCTGGGATATCCCGGTTGTGGGATTCGCTGCGCGGAGTACGTGGACTACATCATCAAGGAAGAGGGAAACGTCGCCGCCATCTTCGTCGAGCCGGTGGTGGGGACCAACGGCATCCTCGTGCCGCCGCCAGAGTATCTGCCCCGACTCCGGCAGATCGCTGACGAGAATGGCGTGCTGCTGGTGGCCGATGAGGTCATGAGCGGCTGGTATCGCACTGGTGAGTGGTTTGCGGTAGACCACTGGGGCGTGGTACCGGACATCCTCACCACCGCCAAAGGATGCAGCGGCGCCTACACGCCGGTCGGCATCACCGCCACTACCCGCAAGATCCGCGACTTCTTCGAGGAACGCTTCTTCTCCCACGGGCACACCTACGCGTCGCATCCGCTGGTCATCTCGGCCATTCCCGCCGCGATCGGCGAATACAGGAAGCTCACGGCAAGTGGGTTGCCCCAGCGGGTGAGCGCACACCTCGGGAAGCAGCTCAGTGCGCTGAAGGATGCGCACAGGAGCATTGGCGATGTCCGCGGGCTCGGGCATTTCTGGGGTATCGAGATCGTCCGCGACCGAGAGACGAAGGAGCCCTTCAACACGAAGGCGGATATGGCTGCGCAGCGGCCGTTGACGACGAGCAAGCTGGCATCGGAGATGCAGAGCCGCGGGCTCTATGTCGGGTGCTGGTACAACCACTTCATCATCGCGCCCCCGCTCATAGTTACTGAATCGGAGGTAGATGAGGCGATGGGCATACTCGACTCAGTATTGGGAATGGCCGACAAGGAAACCAGCTAGCGGAACACCGGAGAACACGAATGGCTGCCATGGTTCTGAAGAACTACCTGAACGGCGAATGGCGGGAGGCAGAGGCCACCGACCACCTGCCGGTGGAGAACCCGAGCACGGGCGAGGTGATCGCCCAGGTGCCGCTCTCGACACCGGCAGAGGTTAGCCGCGCGGTCGAGGCGGCGCACGCCGCGTTCGCGACGTGGGGGAAGACGCCGGTGGCGCGCCGGGTCTCGTATCTCTACAAGCTCAATGATATCCTCGCCAGGGAAGAGGAGCACATCGCCCGCACGCTGGTTGAGGAGATGGGCAAGTCCATGGTGGACGCGCGGGCGGAGATGAAGCGGATCTTCGAGAACATCGAGGTGGCCTGCGGGATGCCCGTGCTGCAGCAGGGGGAGAAGCTGATCGGCGCCTCCTTCGATATTGATGGAGAGGTCATCCGGCTACCGATGGGCGTCTTCGGCATGATTCCCCCGTTCAACTTCCCCGCGATGGTCCCGTTCTGGTTCCTGCCATATGCCATCGCCAGCGGCAACACCTATGTGGTGAAGCCCTCCGAGCAGGTTCCGTGCACCATGCAGCTCATCGCCGAGCACATCCATAGTGCAGGCCTGCCGCCCGGCGTCTTCAACCTGGTGAACGGCGACAAGACCGCCGCCAACGCGCTCATGGACCACCCCTGGGTGCGAGGCATTTCCTTCGTGGGTTCGACCGCGGTATGCCGACAGGTGGCCGAGCGCTGCGCCAGGAACAACAAGCGCTTCCAGGCGATGGGCAGCGCCAAGAACCATCTGGTGGTCATGCCAGATGCCCGGATTCTCGACACGGTGCGCAACATGTGCACCTCGTGCTTTGGTTGCGCGGGGCAGCGCTGCATGGCGGCATCGGCGATCGTGTGCGTGGGCGACGAGACGTACCGGAGGGTGTGCGAGGAGTTCATCGCGGCCGCCAAGGCAGTGAAGGTCGGAAACCCCCTCGATCCCGCGCTGGTGAATGAGCCAAACGCGATGGGACCGGTCATATCGGCCAAAGCGAAGCAACGGATCTTAGATCTCATCGAGACCGGGATCCAGGAAGGCGCGACGCTGGCGCTGGACGGCCGTGGGCTGGTGGTGCCCGGGTGCGAGAGAGGCCACTTCATTGGCCCAACCATCTTCACCGATGTGAAGCCAGGGATGAAGATCCACACGACCGAGATCTTCGGTCCGGTGGTGGTGATGATGAAGGTCGCCACGGTGGATGAGGCGATCGCGATCATCAACAGCAGCGAGTACGGCAACGGCGGCTCGATCTACACCCAGAACGGCTACTACGCTCGCAAGTTCAAGCTCGAGGCGAATGTCGGCATGGTCGGGATCAATGTCGGCATCCCGGCGCCGGTGGCGTATCTGCCGTTCGGCGGCATGAAAGCATCGCAGTGGGCCGACATCAAGGCCCAAGGCAAGGCTGTAGTCAACTTCTTCACCGAGGATAAGATCGTTACCGAGCGCTATTGGCAGGAGGAGTAACAGCAGGCTTCATTGGAGGACGCGCTTCCATCTGCAGTGGTGTCACGGCGAAGCGAATGTGTCACACTCGGTCGCCATCTACGCGGACAGACGTGAGCGAGCGATAGCCCTTGATAGGCGTTCCCAGGCCGACGTGACGACTGCGACTGGGACTGAGAGAGTTCCGTAAGCCGATCCCCTGACGGGTGCGCCACGCGCAACGCAGGCAGTATCGAACTGGGAGGTTCATGCAAGATGAAGGCCGGCTTCCACGAAACTGATATCACGCCGTCCATAGGAATGGAGCAGCCTGTGGTTGTTGGGCGGTGATGGAGCCGCCCGGAACAGCCTCGCCGGTTCCGGTCGGTGGAGTGGAGGGCAGATGGGCAAGGACGCGCTGATATCGGGATCTCACATATGCTTGGCTGAGATCGGGGTCGGGTCGCCGCGTGGGGTCTGGCCCGCTGCTGGCCCGGCATTCGCCTCCCCCCAGCATCCCAGATCGGTCTCATTGGCGCCTAACAACCACGGATGGTACCATCTACGACCCACGATCCCATCGTCGAACCGGCCCGCATCCCTTCCGGGCAGCGCCGATGAGTTACCGGACATCACGGGCTGCAGGAGCATCCTGGAAGCCAGATGAGTTTCCGGACAGCCCGGCGTCCATCCCCTTGATCGGCTTCTGTCGGCAGTTGCCGTCCGCCTACAACCCGAACGCCCTCGCCACATACACCGCCATCTGATCGCGGCTGACGCCGATCTCGGGATGGTAGAGGCCGTCCGGGTAGCCCTGGGTGACGTTGCGCTTGTCATCGGCGATGTACTGGACGTACTTGTACGCCCAGAAGCTGGACGAGACATCGGGGAAGGTCGGCGCGCCGAGGTAGTCTGGGACATTGCTGTCACCGTCCGCCATGGCGCGTGCGACGAACACCGCCATCTGCCCGCGGTCCACCTCGTACTCGGGATGGTACTTGCCATCGTCATAGCCGCCGACGACCTCATGCGCCACCGCGTATTGGACGTATCTCAGCGCCCAGTGCCCGCTCGGCACGTCGGGGAAGCTCGGCGTACCGGTGTAGGCGGGTACCTGGTCATCGCCGCCGGCGAGCGCCCGAGAGATATACGCCGCCATCTGGTCGCGGGTCACCGCGTTGCCAGGCTGGTAGGTGCCGTCGTCATACCCGGCGACGATGCCCGCCGCGACGCAGGCGCCCACCTGCTCGAACGCCCAGAAGCCCTGCGGCACATCGGCAAACTCGGAGGTCAGCGCGATGTCCACGGTTGTCGTGATGTCAGCCAGAACCGCGATGCCCGAGTACGAGCGGTTGTAGTGGTCGGAGGCGGACCCGGTGACGGTGTAGCCGTCAACCGCGGGGATGGAATCGAAGAGGTAGACGCCGCCCGCGCCGGCGACTGTCTCGTAGCACACTTCGATGCGGGTATCGGGGTCTGAGACGTAACACGCCCGCACTCTTGCGCCGGCGACCGGCTGGGCGGTTCGCGCGTCGGTCACGGTCCCGCCGATCGAGCCGAAGTCCATCAGCTCGAGGGCGAAGTCGAGCTGGACGGGCTGCCCCGCGGGAATGTCAACGTTGGTCGCCCGCTGGGTGGCGTAGCCGGGAGCCGCAGCGGCGACGGTGTACCCTTCACCCGCGGGAACGTAGAACAGGTAGGTTCCGTCCGGGCCGGTGGTGTTCGGGGTGCCGCAGCTCACCGTTGCGCCGGCGATCGGATCGGAGGTGGCAGCGTCTGTGACCGTTCCGCCGAGGGCGCCGAAGCCAAGCGGACAGATGCCGACGTCAACGTCTGTGACGACGCTCGCCGACACGGAGATGCCGGTGATCGTACGCAGCTCGTAGCTGCTCGCTCGCGCAAGGATGACGCGGCTGCTGCCCGCCGGGACGCGGGGGATAGTGAAGCTGCCGTCGTAGTCGCTGATGGCGCAGAGGCCGTCACAGCTCACGACCACACCGGCGACGGGATCGCCGGAGAC
>Ga0315275_10003132_pt1 | contig 15170 bp, 12 predicted proteins | sample YL17G03_0_MG_FD_205557 | JGI IMG/M metagenome (GOLD analysis project Ga0315275, IMG submission 205557) | Sediment microbial communities from Yellowstone Lake, YNP, Wyoming, USA - YL17G03_0 | ecosystem: Environmental > Aquatic > Freshwater > Lake > Sediment | place: USA: Wyoming | collected... | reverse complement strand
TTGAGGAAGAATGAAAACGACAAAAGAAAAACGAGATGAATTTATTAACAAAGGTTCGGAAATTGAAAAGGAATTGCTTTCTATTTTCCGGAAAGACGAAAGGTTATGGATTGCCGACATTGGAGCGTGTGATGGGCTTTCAACGATTATTTACTCGAAGATATTTTCCAACGCTTCGTTCTATGTCTTTGAACCGCTGGAGTCAAACATTGCTTTGGTGTGGGAAAATTTCAAGGATTACAACCTTTTATCTCGAACACTAATATTCCCGTATGCGTTAGGAGATAAATCCGGAACGATGAAATTCTGGAAATCTCATGGTCAGCACAAAGACGTTCAGGATTGGGAGACAGGGAATAAAAGCAGTTCTCTTTTGAAGCCTAAAGCACATCTTAAACATCATCAGTGGTGCGAGTTTGAAGAGTATTCAGCCGAAGCAAAACGGTTGGACGAATCGCGTTTAATGAACGATATAAAATTCGTTCATTTAGACGTTCAGGGGGCCGAATTGAGCGTTCTCAATGGAGGAAAGAAAACATTCGGCAGGACGAAAGTGTTCTGGCTTGAGGTATCTACGGTCGAAATGTACGAGGGACAACCATTAAAAAACGATATTTTGCGGTATTTTGGGGATAAATTCACGGTAATTAAAGACACCTGCGGAGATAAACCACAGGGCGACCTGTTGCTTGTGAGGAAGTAGTTTACGACAACTTTTGATAACTTTTGATAACTTATGCAAAGAAAATCACGCGAACCGGGACGAGACATTGAGATTGCCTTGAGGGTGATAAACCGGGCCATGAATTACGCCGGAATCCCTTATTGGCTTTGCTTTGGCGGTCTTTGGGCTTTGATAAAGAACAACGGGATTATTCCTGATGGGGATTTTGATATTTGTACCTACTACGGCATGGATTACAAACGGGTTCAGAAGTCGTTTGAGGGTGCTCCTGGTCAGTACGTGATGAACAAGGCTCTGGTTGATGACACCGATCCCACAAAGGCTCTGTACTGTTCCTTCTCAAGCGCAGAAGGGCTTCCGCATATCTGTTTGAGCTTCTGGTATCTTCATAAGGGAATACGGTATTACTGCCATGACCAGCACCATGAAGTTGAAGGTGAAGGTATTCCAAGGTCCGGATACGTCTTTCGGGGAGTCCCGGCGGAATCGGTCGAGGATAAGCCGGAAAACTTCAAAATGGTCGAATGGCCCGGGATAAATCAGCAAACAAAGGTTCGCGTTCCAAGATTTCCCGGAGTAATATTGGACAATCTTTATCCGGATTGGGCTTTCAAAAAGCAACATTACGAGGTGAAACCCGGAGTAATTATTGAAGAAAAAATGATGAGTTACCATAAAGGCGGAGCGGTATCTCCCTATGTCGTTGCCGTGAAAAGCATGAGAGATTTCAGTAATGATACCTATTATAATCTTGAATTGGAAAAATCACAGAAGGCATGGATAATCAGGCTGAAAAACGGCCGATAAAAAAAATACTTGCATTCGGTTGGAATTTATTATATTATAAGCAGTAAGTACCGGGCATCCTCGGCGTAATTAACCGGGGATACTACAAAAAGGCTTCACGGAGCCGTGACTCTGTGGGGCCTTTTTTATTGCCCGGAGATGAATATGAAAGCCATAAAGTGCAAAAATCTTTACAAGGACGAGAACGGCAAACAAATAGAATGTGGCCGGATGCTGGCAATTCTTACTGATTTGCAGGTGGATATTCTCAAGATAGATACCGAAAAGCCAGTATTCCGATGCCCGAAATGTCATCCCGAAGACCGATGGTTGGAAATTGGTTATGACGAATCGGGTAAGTTGATATTCAAAGTCCTTGAGAAACATCCTGAATTCAAACCGGAAGATAATCTTCAATACGAAGAACTTGAAATCATAACACAAGTGGGGTGAAAAATGAATCTCGACAGGAAATCGAACAAGGGCCGGATGTTGGCGAAGATGGGCGTGGGCATGGGGATTTCTCCTGAAGCACAGGCGGAACCAACAAAACCCCCGAAAGACGAAACGGACCACCTGCGGCTTGTCGTTACCATCGAAAACAAGATGGTGGATGGCAAAAAGATTCGGACAATGCGCGTTGATAACGACAGCGACATGACTCCCGGAAGAAAAATGTCGCAAGAGTTCACCGATAAAGAATCCATGAAAGCGTACATTGACAAACTCATAGGCAAATGAATTACACCAAGAAAAAGTTAGTAATTTTTGATGAGCCACGGTACTACCGGGTACGGTGGCTTCAGGATGTATTTCATCGGTACGAGAATTACTACCAGACCGAAATCTACCGGATGATTACCAACCAGAGGATGTATTGGGGAGTAAATTTCGGTCAATGGCCTGCCTATGCGGTTGAAAAACTTACGCTTCAAGGAAGACGCGCCCCGCAGTTCAACATCATTGCCCGGAAGATTGAAGGTCAGATAGGATCTTATCTTTCCAATGGATTTGATATAAAGTATGTTGCCAGAAACGGCAAAAATTCTCATTGGCCGATAAGTCTTTTGGACATGATGTATTCCGATAAGAGTAATTGCGATTGGGAAAGTTCTGAAATAGTTGCCATGCGAGACATGCACGTAATGGTGGGGTATGAGAGAATGTTTATTTCCGACCGAAACGACAGTGACTTCGGAAATATCGCATGGGAACCCCTTTCGCCTACTCATGTTTTCCTCGACCCGGAATGGCGCTCTGTGAATGCTTGGGATATAGACAATTACTTCGATTACGCAGATTACTCCGCCGATAAAATATGCCGCCTTTTCCCGAAAGTATCTGAAAGAATAAAGGAACTGCGCGAAAGAGAAGCGCGAGACGGAATTGATTACGGGGACTATATGGGCGGGGTTCAGAGATACACTTCCACCGAGGGAAAATGGGGTAGTTACCATAGGGTTATTACCTTTCATCACATTGTCGAGGAAGAGCGTAATTGGGAATATGACCTTGTGAATAGAAATGCTTTTCCTGAAACCAGTTACGATCCTGGCTCCAAAGAAGATCAGATGATTAAGCAGGAATACATTCAGCAGATGGGACTTCAGCCAGGCGAATATACCAAGATCAAGCAGAAGCGACGGATAAAGCGCATCGAATGTATATGCCCGACGCTTGACAACGAACTCCTACTTATGTCAGGAAAAGACCGGATTCAAACCAACAACTGCAATATCTATCCAATAGGAAATAATCTTTATGGCCAGTTCCGGGGAGTGGTGGACGACCTCACAGACCTTCAACTTCAATTCAATAAGGGCAAGATGATGGTCGAGGACATTCTTCAGCGGTCGGCCAAGGGAGCCTTCGTGCTGGATAAAGCCCTTACTGGCGGCGATGAGCGAATGAGGGAAGAGATTGAGAGCCAGTGGAACAATCCTGCCGCTCGATTATGGGTAGATGAGGGAACAACCGCAGACCTTGGCGCTCACGGAGGTATTATAGAACTTCCCCACGGACAAGTAACGCCTGATATGTTCCGGGTTAATCAGGAGAATATAGACCTTGCCGACAGGCTTTCCTCCATGCCTGCGGCTATGGATTCCCGTGTTGAAGGTGCCGGAGAACCAGCCAAGATGATGCAGACCAAAATTCAAACCGGATTGATTTCACAAAAATATGGCATGAAAATCTACGAGAGACACAAAAAAGAGAAAGCCGCCGCTTATCCATTGCAGGCAAAAATTACCTATGCGGGTTATCCGAGGGAATTCCGAAAAAACCAGAGCGACAACCTCATAATCAATCAGCCCGGTATGGATAATTTTAATCGCAAGGTAATAATCAACGATATTTCTCTTATGCCCGAAATGGATGCCATACTTACGCCTTCAGCCAGCGGAACGAATCTTCGGTCGGAATTGAGAACTCAGTATGCCGACGTTCTCCCTCTTCTTGAGAAAGATCCACAAGACAGGCTTTTACGGCTTATTTTCGTGAAAAACATCTTTACCACACAAGACATGGCCGAGGATGAAAAAGAAGAAATTGACAAGGCTTGCAAGGTTCTTATCATGGTCGAAGCGCAGAACGTAACCATGAAGTATATGCAAGGCAAGGCCGCGCTGGACAGGACAACGGGAGGGGTGCCGCAGGGACAACCACCCCAAGGGCCACAACAGACGGCTACCCCAGGACAGTTTGACCGGCAGAAAGCAATCCAAGGAACTCCACAGGAAGCGGAATATACACCAGTTGAGAAAGGAGCAGTTGCATGAAAAAGGAATCGTCAGGAAAGTGTAACGGGGATATTCCGAGGGGCGGAAAAGAACCTTCGGGTCCCAAGCAATCGTCCGGCGCAACGAAATACGCCAGAATGACCACAGGTTCAAAGGTCGAAAACCTGAAAGGTATGCCCACAACCCACTAACTCCAAGATACGTTCTGGAGCGAAAGGAACCAAATATTATGGCGAAAGAAGCCTTGACCAAAATCAAAGACCTTTCAAAAGAGGATGTTGTCGCCAAGATGCGTTCCGGCGAACTTGTTCCTCCGAAGAAAGGCCCGGAAAGAGACGAGTTCTTCAGGTTTATCAACATGAAAAAAGAAGAACGGGAGAATTACGTCTCCGAAGGAACTCCGGCAATCCCGGAAAATAAGGACGAACCCGCGAAGCCCGAACCGACACCGGCGAAGAAATCCGAAGAGAAATCTCCGGAATCTGCAAAGCCGTGGTATGCCGAATTGGGTTACGAGGACGAAACAAAAGCGCGTGAAGCCCACAAAAACCTGCTCGACCTGACTTCCAAACTTCAGAATACGGTTGATAAACTGAACGCTGATGGGGGGAAGAGGGGAAACGAACTTAAACGGCTTCTTGAAGAAAAAGATCGGTTGACCAAGGAGTTGGAGACATTCAAAAAAACGACTGCTCCGGCGCCTACCGTTAAACCGCAAAAACCGAAACGACCGAATCCAAAGGAATTCGAGAACGGAGCGTTTGACGAGAATTACGTGGATTTGCTGGCGAAGTATGAAGCGGACATGGATCTCTACTTGGAAAAAAATACCGAGTGGATACAGGAGAGTACGAAAAGAGCAGTCTTGGAGTCTCTTCCGAAAGCCACTGAAGTTACGCCTCAGCCGACGACATCTGCGTGGGAAAAGTTTTTTGATCAGGACATTCCTGAATTCCAAAAACGGTTCAATCTCGCCACGACTGTTCCTGTTCGTAGGATAAGCGACAGTTACAACACTGTCGCGCCGGAATCAAAGGCAAATCCGCAGGAAAAACTTGCGGCCCAACAGTTCTTAGCCAGCGTGCCAAAGTCCGATTTAGACGTGTACGCCAAGGTAAAGAACGCCGTGGAAGTTGCCTATGACTTTTCGGACGGAGTACCCCAAAGCCGATACAAAACAATCGAAGGGGCGTTGTTTGACAACGGCCTCATCGGTGAGGGAAAACCATTCAACACCGTGAAGCCTGTTCAATTAAGCGCCGAAGATGAAAGGTCGGCGCGAGAAAAGGCTCAACACAAAAACAATCAGACGGAAACGACTATACCCGCTTCTCAAATGGCCGGTGGGGATAAAAAAATATCCGACTACCAATCGCCGGATGAGAAGAAAAAAAGGTATCGGGACCTTTTGACCATGTATAACAACGCTCTCAATGAGAGCGGTGAGGCTGGCAAAAGGTTTGAAAAAACCGAAGAGTGGAAAGAGTATCTTACTCTCCGGTCCGAACTGGGCCTTAAAAAGCCTATGGGATATTAAGTCGTTCTGTTTGAAAAAAATCGGACACCATGATTAATCATCCGACAGTTCTCGATGCAGAACTTCAAATCGAAACGTACCTGACGGACATGCGCCGGGAATATCTTCCCAACGACATTTTCGACAATCTTTCGTCAGAGTATATCAATCCGACAGCCGAGGAAGCGGGAAATCTTCCGAACGCCATCTACCTGAAACTGAAGGCCGAAGTGGACAAGGGCCGGACGTGCAAGGTGGCGATGGTGAAAGACCTCTCCGGTTCGCCGACTCTTGGTGCAAACGGGGACCAGCGGTTGAACGAGGAGGACATCAAGACCAAGTTCTTCCGCATGGAATACACGGACCTCTCCCACGCGACCACCAACCAGCAGTACGGCATTTATGCCCGCGATAAAGCCCCGTACCGCGTGTTCGAGTATCGCGTCGAGGGTCTGGCCCGGTATTTCAAGCAGTATTTCGGCAAGATGCGCAGGCAGGCGCTCTTGGAACTCCAGAGCGAAAACCTTGAGGATGCTCCGCATTTCAATCCGTCCGGGTTCTCGAAAAACTGGTTCGTTCCGAACAGGACGTTCGCACAGCAGGCCGATTACACCACAAACGCGGCTGACTGGGTTGACCGTATTGTGGCGACACTGCTTGCCGCAGGCACCAGCATCAACGCCTGTGTTTCCCTGAACTACCTCATCAAGCTGGAGGAATGGGCGAGGGATGTTGCGCTTATCTCCCCCCTTCAGTTCGAGGACGGTTCAGACGGATACATCGTTACCCTTCCTACCCCGCAGGTTTCGTGGCTTCTCCATGTCGTTCAGGCAGGTAATGCTGGCGACGTGTGGGTGAAGGCGTCGAACATGGGTGCGGAAGCTCTGAAGAAGTACCCGAACATGGTAGGTCAGTTCCGGGGACTCCGGATTCTCGCTGACCAGCGGTATGCTTCCCTCACGCTGGGCGGATCGGCATCCAACGTCACGTACACTTCGGATTCCGGAGTGGACTACACCTTGACCGCAAAGTATCGCGGGATGGGTCAGGCTGATGATGGTTCGAGCGATCCCCGCGACAAGACCGCTTCGGCTCGCCAGGTCGGATTCCTGATCGGCCAGGCAGCGTTGTGTGAGTGGATGCCCGAAGGGTTCCACTGGGAATGGGAGTATGAGCAGTACGACAAGTATTTCGGTTCCGGAATCTTCTGCTCGGTCGGTATCAAACAGCCTGTTTTCAATACGCACGAAAACGAGGACTGGACGGTTCAGCAGAACGGTTCAATCGTGTTGCCCTTCGCGGCGGCACCGGAGACGAACTACTACATTTCGCAGACTCCTTGAAGGTGAGCGAAAAGGTTTCGGCCACTGTACCTGAAACAGTGGTCATTTAACAAAAAGTCACTAAAGACACTTTTTCAAGGGAGACTCAATGATTATCGTGAAACAAAAGACCAGCAAAGTCATTACGGCGGAACACCGAAAGACGGCGGCGATAGGAACTATTGATGAATACGGGAATCCGTTTCGTATCATCAAGCTTCGCTGGAACAAGAGCAATCTTCACAAGAACTCCGATTATGTCAAAACGAGAGGTTTTGAAGACGCAATAATCGGCACGGACCATACAGGGGATACTGAAATCAAGTATCGCCAGAATGGTAGTGTGATGTGGATGAGACTCGGCGGAGAGGGTCCGTATTTCGGTGAAGTAGCCCAAACGCCCAAGAATATGAGGCTTTTGGCTTCTTCCTTCGGCGACAAGCTTTATACCATTGTTGACCCGGATATAAACGCCATTGTCCGGAAGATGTATGAGGAAAAAACACGGGGCATGGATGATGCTACAAAAGACCTGAACCAGAAGAAAGTAAGGAGTATGCACACCATGTCAGTTGAAAGAGACGACAAGACCGGAGCCGCAACGCAGATTCCGGACAGTGTGGAAAAGGCGGCGGTCGCGGAACAGAATCGCCAGAATCTTATCGAAAAACAGGAAATAGACAAGCGCAAAGCTGAACTGGACGAGAAGGAAAAAGCCCTGAACGAAAAGGTTGTAGATATGGTAGGTCAGGGAGTGGCGGCGGTGGCTTACACCGAAGATTTCTTGCGGGGAACAAAGGGTATTTTCAAGTTGCGTAACATCTGCCGGGAACTCGGCATCGGCTACGAACACACCGACAAGAGAGATGACCTTATCAAAAAGGTTCTCGAAAAGCAAATCGGTGATGTCAAAGCCGTAAAAGCCGATATGTCAGAAGTTATCGGCGGAGGACTTGACCATTAACAAGTTGAGGTAATTTTGCCTACTATTCAATACAACATTGACCGTATCTTGGAAAGAGTGCCGGACCAATCGCCGCAGACTATCCTTGATATGCTCGATGAAATTCAAACAATCGTCTATTCTCAAGATTGTCTGCAAACGCAGAAAATCCTTGACGCTACCGGGTTGCCGCCTTATATCGTGACCACCGATGGTGTTTATGAATACGATTGTCCATCGGACTGCCGCAGAACGGCGGCAGTCTTTTCTTTGGCCGATACCTTGAGGAAGATCAACACTCGTCCGGTTGGTCCGGCGAAGGCGTATTACTTCAGAAACAAAGGGTACGCGAACGTGGGAGCGACAACGAGAGACGCGACACCAGGAAAACTGGCGAAGTTGTTCTTTGCGGATAATCCGGGTAATACCACGGACGTTTACTACCACCTTTATTTTATCAAGCCGACACCGCTTACCGATGTTTCGATACAGCTTACCTTGCCGGATGAGGTTCACTATTTACTCCGAAAAGCGGTAATTGCGATGTTCACGACCGAGGAATATGGGGAAAGTCCACAAGACGAAGCTACCATTGAAAGGGTTTCACGGAAAATAAGGAATTCTCTTAATCGGGGCTACATGAGTAATGTAGGTCAGACTCCGATTCAAGAAGAATATCAAGACGACAATTTCCGTTATTATGGATACAGGATTTAACAATGGCTTTGAGGAGCAGAAACCCATCGGAACCACGCCGGGCCGATTCCCCGACAAAGCGTATTGCGTATCAATTTAAGGGCATGATCTCTGGTGAACCACCCTCAAAGATTTCTCCTGATTATTCTCTTCTCAATGAAAACGTGATTGATCACGGGCTGTATGCTACGATTCGCTGCGGGTCAACGAAGTACACCAATACCCAAATCGGATATTTGTGTACTGCTAATACTTCTTCTGAGTATTTGACATTGACGGGAGGCGTGGCGCTCCCTTGGAATACGGGAGACATGGTTTATTTTGTGGGCGATCATCTTCCCGCTCCTCTTGTTGAAAACACCGCGTATTTTGTGTGTGTTGTCAGTGCGCCTGCCGGAATATTTAACCTTCATACCACATTAGCCAGCGCGTACAATAACGGTCCGTATGGGGTAAATATCACAACCGCCGGAAGCGGAGATATTTGGGTAACTTATGGCCCCCTGAACGCCAAGTGCGATCATGTAAAAGCCGGAAAGCTGATTTTAATGTTTGGGAAATCCGTTTACATAGCAAACAAAGCCATTACTTCTCTTACAAGGGTGGCTAATTTTTATTATATAGACCCAGATGGAATTTCTACTATTGTTCCTTTCGGTGATGACGCTATTCTTGCCTCTAAAACCGGAGGAATGTTCAAAATATTTCTTACAGGGTCTTTCTATTATATGGTTCCCATCAACGGAAAATCTTCGGAAGAATTGATTACCGATGCGGCGGCAAGCGTGTCAAATGTCTATGGGTATCTTTACAATTATTCTCTTGCAAGAATAACCGGAGCGACGGGTAATATAAATAGAATAAGCGATGGCGCATTATTGCAAATCGAAACGGGAACAAATCTGAAAGACGGAACAGAAAAAGATTACGGAGAAGTTTATTTTCAATATCCCGTTGGTGTGGACTTAACAAAATACCACAGCGTAGGATATTTGAATGTAAAGGTGGAGGATTCTTGGGGGATAACGCATTTCCCTCTTTATCGGACAAAAGACATAGGCGCCGGAGGCTCGTCTTCTGGTCTTACCGGAGTGGGAAACAGACGAGACCAAATGGTATGGGTCGAGGATGTGCCTGTTTGCAAGGCTCTTATTGTCAACTCTACCACGCCAGGACAACTTACGGCTACTTCTGGAACATTTGTTCTTGGGGATGTCGGATCGAGAATAACGGTATGCAAGGGGGCGTCAGCAGTTGACTGTACCATAACCGGATACACCAGCCCTACTGTGGTTACAATTACAGGAACACCGCCGTCAAGTTCTTCCGCAGTTGGGGTAATCGGAGGATTTGGGGGGGGGACTGCTTCGCAAACCGTTGATTCTGGAAGAAACACCATTATTATCAGCGCAGATAAATTAATAGCTGAAGGTTTTTACTACACCAGCGCATTCAATAGGGGTATGATTATTTTCGTTTCTGACGGGTCAATAAGGCACGTTGATCATATTGCTTACGAAAGCGGAGTGTATAAATTCATCGTTAAAGAGAGCGGGTTGTTTACGAATTTAGCAATAGGGTTAAGAGGTGCTTTTAATATCGGGGATAATGCTTTTAATAGAAAATGGAACGATACGGTTCCGGATATGCCTCAAGCTGATGCGAGAGTAAGCCTTATGGATAGGATTGAATACGGAACCGATTTGTATGTCCCTCGCAGGCTTTTCCGACCTATACCGAATTGCGATATTATTCATATTGACTGTGGTTTTTTGGTCGCGGCGGTAAGAGATGGAACAGAATATCATTATTGCCAAACAGGGGATAAGGGGTATTGCATAGGTCAATATAAGTATCCGGAACAATATCGGAAAATTACTGGTTCGATTTCTCATATTTGCGGGTATCCTTTTGTAGCTTTTTTTGCTTTAAGAGGCGAAACCGCTTTGCTTACCTTGAATTCTTCTTCAAATATCGGGCGCACCGAAATAGGTGAAAACATCTTTCAGCTTCCAGAACTTTCCGTGGTTGATAATAAACGAGGAATTATTGCATGGAAATCCATCACATATAAAAACAGCAACATCATCTACGCTTTGACGAATGATTCTGCTTTCAGAGTTTTCAGCGGGACGGCATGGAGCGCACAGGATTATGCTTGTCAGAACGGTTTAGACGCTGTTTCAAAAGAATATTTCCGAAAAATTGACCATAACAACATCAAAGGAGCAATTTATAATTCCAACGGAGGAATAAAACTCTGGTTTCAAATGATGGTGAACGATGTTCTCACGGATATTTGCCTGAGATTTGCCACAGAACCCGGAGAAGGTTATGGTTGGAGCGTCATTACTGGTTCAAAATGGGTGTTTCCCATTGATGAAATCGGCGTTTTCGACATTCTTGATGATAATGATGTTCAACGAGTGCTTGTTATTGACAAAAAAGACTATAAAATCTATGAAATAGATACTTTTGACCGCTCTACTACAATGAAATCACCTGTTTTGGACAAAGACACTGATGAAATCGCATGGAGGCGCAGGGGAATTGAACATATTGCGGCTGTTGGGTCTGAAAATAAGCGCATGATTCACGAAATGTCCTATGTGACCATTGAACCTGTTGACGTAGCGAATAGGGGAGCCACTGGATACACGGTTTCAGGCCAGAGAGCGGCCCAGGAATTGACCTTAAAGACATTCTTCGACGGAGAAAGAGTATCGGAATCGGCAAGAGCCTCTGATTTCCCCGAAAATGGCGAGGTTGTGTTCACCGGAAGAAAAAAAGAGGCGAATAAGATACTCATGGAGCTTTCCGGGACCGCTGGGGAGTGCAATATCACCGACCTTGCTGATGTTTTCTTGATTGAAGAACGTGCGCCAACCAGAAGTCTTCGGGTAATGACCGAACATACCATGTCCTTGTCTCTTTTGGCTGATAAGGCTCTTCATATTTGCAAAAGTGAGACTCTTTACAACAGGGTTACGCAAAACACGTTGAATTCCATAATAATTGTTCTATCTAAAGATTGGATTCAAGTAAATGCCGCTTCTTCATGGTCTGCTCGTTGGGCTTTTGGGGCACTGTTTGACGGAACATATATTTGGGTAGCTGGGGGATACGATGGTTCTCATCTTAACGATATTTGGAGAAGCGCGGACGGAGGATTAACCTGGACTTTAATGAAAGCTAATGCAGAATGGAGTCCGAGGGCGCATCATGCTTTTGTTTATTTGAATGGGAAATATTATGTTTACGGGGGAAGTGGTCCTTCCTCGGCATATCAGGATGTATGGTCATCTAATGATTGTATAACATGGACATTTATCGGCAATACTTTATGGCAAAGAATAGATTCTTTTGCTTATACTGTTTATGACAACAAAATGTGGCTGTTTGGTGGGCAATCGTCTGGGCCATGGGATGTGTTTGAGTATTCTTCCTATGGCGTATCATGGCACATGGGTCATCTTCCTAATCCTATTGATACTTGTGTTGCGGCTGGCAATAGCAGTATCCTTTTGGTTTTGTGGAGAGATCGGGTTTATTATTCAACAAATGTCGGTAGCTCTTGGTACCAATATACGGCTCCGTGGGGAGTTCTTATAAGACCTGGAATAGCAGTATTAAACGATGTCTTTTATGTAACGGGCGGACAAGATGGTTCATCTGTATATAAAAACGATACTTGGACATCTCCTGATGGGTTAAATTGGACTAAACAAACAGTAAACACCCTGTATCCGGCGAGAAATTATGCCCAATTGGTTGCAAAGAATTCTGTAATTCATTTGCTTGGCGGGTTCGGTAGTATTTACTACAATGATGTTTGGAAATATATTATTACCATTTCTCCGGCATTTTCGTTAATAAAGGTTGATGGTCCGGACGGAAAGACAACTTCGGGATTTCAATTTACTGGATATGTTTCGTGCGACAATCCTGCCTTGGCAAATTATACTATTGTTTTGTGGAGCAAAGACACGAACCTCTTTTACGGGATTACGGGATTTACAGCTTACGGTTCTCCCGTGGGAGGCTGGCAGATGTATTACAAAACAGGAACAAATCTTCCAGCAGGAATAATAATGCTTGATGGATCCAAGTTTGATATTCGCATTTATAGTAAGATTCTGACCGCCGCCGAGATCTCTTTGCTTTACGAAGATACCGTGTCTTTTGCCGGGAAAATGCTTCTGCCCGGTTTCATAGGGGCTTAAAATGGCTATTCAAACACCATATACAGGAAATAAAATAATAGATTTCGTGTTCTCTAATATCTATGAAATACTGAATAAGATAAGAAGCAAGGCAGATAGATCCGCTCTCGCTTCAGACCTTGACAATACAAATAAGGTTTTGGAGGGACATACTCATCCGGCTCCGCCGCCCATCGTAACCGGAAATCTTACTGCTGGGTCGAGCAAGGTTGTTATCGGTGGGACCGGAACCGGGGCCGTTATCGGTTCGGGCGCCTCGGTAGATGTTGTTCCGGGGAATATTGCTCATAACGATTTGGGAAGCAAGCAGGGAACGGGTCCGGAATACAACCATTTGACCAATTCGCAGGTTGCGCAAGTAGATAACATTCTTCTTCCTGTTCTCAGTTTTTATGATCCTACATCTTCCACGCCAGCATCGCCTTCGGTGGGAAACCGATACATTTCGCTTGCTACCGCTAACGGTTGGACAGTTGATAATATTTATGAATGGAACGGAAGTTCTTGGACAGAAATTGTTCCATCAAACGGGGAAAGCGTTTATGTGAGATATTTATATTGGACATATACGTATAATTATGCTTGGCTGACAAATCCGTTATATTGGTCGCGACCGATACTGGGAATTTACGATAATACGTCCGGTCTGCCAACTCATCTTGTAGATGGGGACACTTACATTGCAAAAACCACTGCGCATGGATGGTCAAAAGACTATATTTATACGTGGACATGGAATGTATGGCGAGAAACTATGCCTTATGAGGGTATGGTAGTATTTAATTTATTGACAAATACGATATATGCTTATATTGACTTGGTTGGTGTAACTTCATGGCAAGATATGTCGGCAATAGTGGCTATACACGATCTTGCGGGGACACAGCATAATGCCGATACGATTACCAATCTCAATCTGAAGTTGTCCGATGGCGATGTAATAAGCACGAAATCAGCAGAAATATCTGCTTTGACAGAAAAAACCGTGCCCGTAAATGATGATATTTTACTGATGGAGGACTCCGCCGCATCTAACGCAAAAAAGAAAGTCAAAATAAGCAGCCTTCCCGTAACTATTCACGGAATAGCCGATAGCACAAAACATTCTGCGGCAGGAATCACTACCGGAAGAATATTGAAGGCTGACTCAAATGGATTGCCGACAAATTCAAGGATATTAGAAACCTCAAACGGAGAAGCAATAAATAATCCATCCTCGGGTTCGGAAGCTTACGTATCGCTATGTGACGGCGGATTTGAAAAAATATGGTTATCAAAAGAGGGAGTAACTAATGATTTTTTGATTACGTTAGGCGATGGCGTGGGTGCAGTTTTTAGAGCAAAGATAGCAGACGGAACTGTTAAATTACCCAAATTGACAACCAACGGATTAGTAAAAACGAGCAATTCAGACGGTTCGCTTTCCATAGCTTCATCGGCTGACTTGCCAGCACATGATCTTGCAGGAACACAGCATAATTCCGATACCATCACTAACCTCAATCTGAAATTGTCCGACGGTGATGTAATAAGCACGAAATCTGGTGAGATAAATGCGTTTTCCAGCAAAACTCCTGTTGATGCTGATGTTATTCTCATTGAAGATTCGGCAGATTCATTCTCAAAAAAGAAAACCACCGTATCGAATCTGATGAGTAGTTCTTTGTCGCATCAACAGGTTATGTCGCGGGTATTTTTGGGATAGGAGAAAAAGAAAATGCTTCTTGATTCGACAAACAAAACCGTAGAAGTCGTTCTGTCCGGAACGGTGACAGCAAATCAGTTGCCGATAGTTGCGTTTTGGGCGGATCATACCGCAACGACATTTATACCAGGCGAATCGGACTCGGTGACTAACAACTCCACCCCGGTCACAGTCGTAGGCGCTCCGGCGGCATCAACCGAACGGCAGATTAAAACACTGACAGTCTATAACAAAGACACGGCGGCGGCAACGGTGACGGTGCAACTGAATAATGGTTCAACAACACGCATGATAATAAAGGCCACGCTCTCCGTCGCGGACACGTTACAATACAATGACCATGATGGGTGGAAGGTTATTGATGCAAGTGGCGGAATAAAGTCAACGGGTATCATTTCCGGCACTGCCGGTGGAGACCTGACAGGCACCTATCCGAATCCAACGATTGCCGCGCTTGCAGTCACTGACGCCAAGGTCGCAACGGCAAACAAAGACGGCACGGCCGCGACGCCATCAATGCGGACACTGGGAACAGGCGCTACGCAGGCGTGTG
>Ga0315275_10003131_pt1 | contig 15171 bp, 8 predicted proteins | sample YL17G03_0_MG_FD_205557 | JGI IMG/M metagenome (GOLD analysis project Ga0315275, IMG submission 205557) | Sediment microbial communities from Yellowstone Lake, YNP, Wyoming, USA - YL17G03_0 | ecosystem: Environmental > Aquatic > Freshwater > Lake > Sediment | place: USA: Wyoming | collected... | reverse complement strand
CACCTTCAGGGATATCTGTGGCAAAAATGACAAATTCCTCACCGCCTTTGCGGATGGCCATAACATCGGAACGCGGGTATTTCCGTTTCAACTGGGCTACTGATTTCTGGAATTCAGCACCCATGGTGCGCAGGATCTGGTCGCCAAATTCACTCCCTTTGATCTGATTAAAGACACTGAAGAAATCACTGTCAATACTGGCCTGCGTTATCTTTTTTCCTTCCGTAACCCATTTGTCTACCTGCATATAACCGTTGCGGTTATACAAACCAGTCATCTCATCAAGATGCCCGCGGATCCACAATTCCCGTTCAGCCGGAGTCAAACCTTGAGTCATCCGCTCAACTTCCGCCTGTTTGAATCCGTTAATTTCTCTTATGGATTTCGAGTTGATTTCGTTAAGCGAAATATGTTCCGTAAGAGTTAAAGGATAAAGCGGATTGCCTCTCGTCGGTTCAAATGATCTCCCGCAGAGAACATATTCGCGTTCCTTGTTTTCATATTTTTTTACGCGTTCATACCAGGTGGGATCCTTGGCAACCCGTTCGGCTATTCTGGCACGTATAAAATCAACATTGCCCTTGGCATCCGCATAAATTTTTCGCAAATCGGCATAAGCATCAACATACTGCACCATTTCTGCGTGTATTTTTTCACGTTTACTGACGGCATTAATAGCATTCTCGATTTGCCGGTATTTATCGGCTTTTTCAACAAGAAGGGGATTTTCTGTAACAAACTTTGCGAATGCCTCACGGTCTGGATTATTTTTAGCACTTTTAAACATTTCATAAGCTGCCTTGTTCTCGGCGTTGTATTCGGGATTTTTAATAAGTTCCAGCTCGTATTTCGACGCAGCCTTACCATGGCTTTTCATAGTTTTTTCATAATCCAAAGCCATGCTGACAACTTTGGGATTTTCCTTCACAAGTTTTATGTATTCTGCCCTGTTTCCTTTTACTTTTTGGAATTGCATGTATGCATTCATTTTTTCCGGGTCAAGGAGCGCAGTCTGGGCTTTTGCAAGTTTTTTCGCGGCTTTCTTTTCCGGTGTTCTTCCGGCAAAAAGTTCACGCACGGTCACGCGGGTGGATTCAAGAGCGGTCTTGAAAAACCGTTTCTCACCGACCAAACGAACGACCGTCCGTCCGCCTGTAGAGAGTGATTCAGCAAGGCGTCCAGTTCCCTTAAGCATTTTTTCCGGGAGCCGCACAACACCTTTACCCATTTTTTCCAGATCCTGGATAAATACCCGTCCAAAAGTTCTCATTCCCTGGAATGAAGCTTCACGGAGGGTCAAACCACCAAACCGCGCGCCAGCCCTGGCTACCTGTAAGCCCTGGAGTGCGGCGTCACTACCGGTGAGCATAAGCGCAGTATCCAGAGTTATGCGGCCGATAATCTTACTAATCGATTCATTATGATATTTTTCCTTCTGCAAAAAAGCGTCCATAATAAGGCTGGGATGGTTCACGAGCTGTAACAATCCTTTGATGGTATCGAAAGGATGCGCAACCATAAGTCCTATTCCTTTTACAAGGTCTTTGGCGCCTTCCGTTACACCGGCAAACCATGCAATTAAATCGCCCGTTCCGCCTGCACCCGGGGTAAAAGTATCAAGAAGAGTGTCGATCAGGGGATTTCCTGTTACGCGTCCAAGGGCCAAAGTCTTGGGCGCGTTACTCATCCAGTCCCAGGCTTCCTGGAGATGGAGTTTATCCCCGACCCATGAAAGTCCTTTCCCGATCCCCTCTACACCCTTGGACCAGTATTCGCCCATATAACCTAAAATTTCGATCTGGGCACCCAAAAAAGGAGCCTTCTTTATTAATCCCCAAACTGCGTTGATTTTCTCACCAAAAAACTTTGTACCCTTTTCGACACCCGGAATGCCCTTAAACGTAGCACCCACAGTATCAATGAGCCCGGGGCCTTTTGCTTCCAATTTATAAAGGGAGGAAAGGTACTGCTCGCCCTGCTTAATGATTTCAAAATTACTTGTATCAACTTCAAGGACTGTGTCAACGACCGACTTGTCAATTTGGTCGATTTGCGCCATTTCTTCATCTTCATTTTTTTGAAGGTCGATACTCTGCATGTCGATTTTTTTTCCTGCCTCATCAAGATGGGTCGAAGCAGTGTCACAAAGCTTCAAGACATCCTCAACTTTTCCAAGCTTCACCTGGAGATTTCCCAACTGGAACTTTGCGCCATTTTCGCCACCTTCCAAAGTAACAATTTGCTGTTCGGTAACTTGGCCCGCGACTGTAATTTGCTCCTTGGAAATTTTCGCTTTTTCCTGGCTCTGGACAAGCTTTTGGAGTTTTTCAACGAGCTCCTGTTTATGCGGCTCGGGAGTTTTATCAATAGCTTCCTGGAACTTTGCGATAGCCTGCGTGACAGCGTTTTCATAAGTGCCAACTTCTTTGGAATGTTTGTCGAAATCCTCCTTCCGTTGAGTGAGGACACGGCTTTTACCTTCCTGGTCACCCTCCTTTTGTTGAATCCGTTTGCGCACTTCAATAATTTCCCCCTTTGCTTCTCCCATCTTTTCTTTCTTTACTTCATTTTCTTTTTTTTCCTGTGCAATCTCCTCCTTCCGTTGATCCATGCTTTTCCTATATTCGACATAACGTTTTTTCGTATTTTCCTTTAATCCTCCGGGGGCTTTTACAAGATTTTTCCCGCGTTCCTGCCTTTCCTTTTGCCGTTTTTTCATTTCACTGAGTTTGGTCCGGAAATCATTGATGGCGTCCTCTTTGGCTTTTTTTGCAGCGGCTACCTCCGGGAGATCATCGGCCCACAGTGCCAGATTGATTGCGTATTCCTTGATGGCGTAAAGTCCTTTTGAATGTGATTTGTTGGCAACATCAATTTTCCCCTTTGCATTATTGAAGGATCCGACAAGTTTCCCGAAATTCTCGGCTTCATTTTTAAAATCCTGCTGATATTCAGAAAGCTCATAAAAAAGCTGTTCCCTGTCTTCCAGTTTCTGGCCTCTTTTTGCGGCTTCACGCCCTTTTTCCAGAATCTTTTGCTGTTCCTTGGCTTCCATGGCTTGTTCGGACAAGGCTACAGCTTCGGCTTTCCGTTCTCTTTTCAGCTCGGCAAGCCGGTCAAGAATTAATTTCACTTTACTGGTAAGGTCTTTTTTAAATTCCTGGTATTCTTTCGCATCGATATGGGAATCCTTGTTTTTGTCATATTGGGCAATATTTGCGTCAACCCATTGCCTGAAATTGCCCTCCATGTGGTCCTTGAATTCCTGCGGGAGCTTGCGAAAATTATATGTGTTATATTCCCCGAGGTCATAAATTTCCCGGATCTCCCCGTATGCCTGGTTTTTCCGTTCTACAATACTTTCTCCCGACGGGGGCTTTTGTTTTTCCGGGGCGCCTTTGGGCGCTTCGCCAACATCAAAAACAAAACGCCGGCGGTTTTCCAGGCCGTCAGGGTCTTTTCCGGTGATGCATCGTAAAAGTATCATGACATTTTATTCAGGATTTGTTCAGGTTTTTCGACCTTACGTTCGCCCTCTTCCACTTGTTTCTGGTATTTCCGGATCTCGGACTTCTTAAACTGTCTGAGGCGGGGTAAAAAAGTCTCGTCAAATTCAACAATCTTATCAATGAGCTCTGACTGCTTATTTTCGGCTTCAATAAAAAGTTCTTCAATTTCAGACAGGTCTTGTTCCGTTAAACTGTCAAAATTGGAGAGCAGGGATTCCTTAACGTCTTTTGCAAGGAACATGCTTCCCTGTATGAGCTCACGAAGCTTTTCTTTCGGGAGTTTTGTGTCCATAATTTTCAGGTCTAATAAATCTTGCTATTATACCACAAAAATGGCTAATTTAAAACAAAAAAGGGTTTAAAAAAGAAACAACTTTCAAAAAAAGTTCGCCGCACAAACAGTTCACTCTTCAATGAAAAAACATTAGTTTCGTTTTTCTTTCTTTCGATTTCTTTGCTAGGTAATAAAATTGACAATTATAAATAAAGTGTTAATATATAGCCATCTAATATTAAATTAACGTGGCCATATGTTAAAAGAATTACTGGGTCTTATTGGTATTAAGAGTTCTGCTCATGAGAAACTTACTGCTAAATTATCTGTAGTGGAAGCTGCAAATGAAGGTCACCCCGATCTTGAAATACAGTCAAGGGAAGATGAGGTCAGGACACGAATTTTAGGGTCTTTTTTGGGTTTAGCAATAGGGGATGCAAAAGGTATGCCTGCGGAAAGTAAAAGCCCAAAATACGCTGATCATGTAGCAGATAGTTTTGATTATTTAAGTGGTTATTTACCTGCAGGACATTTTACAGACGACACGCATCATGCCACCTTCCTTGCCGAATCTTTACTTGAAAAAGGTGATTTTGATGCCAAGGACTTTATGGATAAATTATCAAATATGGATGTTAACAGAGGCTATGGACCAACAACGATGAAGGTTGTCTTACGGTATTTGGGTGGCATTCCATATGACAAAGCAGGTCTGCCTTCACCCGGTAACGGCCCGTCAATGAGAGTAGCGCCACTGGCTTTACTTTATCATTATGATTTGGATCTATTACGTGAGTACACTAGGGCATCCGCCCGTGTTACCCACACTGCGCCAGAAGCAATTGCCGGGGCAATGACAGTATCTTTTTCAATTGCTTACATGTTAAACCATTTCAAGGAAAAATTTGATAAAGCCAGATTTTTAAATGAGCTAATAAATTTTATACAGAACGAAAGTCCTGAATTAGCAGAAGCTCTTAAAGATAATGCTGAATTGATGAAGCGGGAAGGATGTCGTGTGTTGGAAACTGTACCCCACGCTATTAGGATTTTCCTGCAGGATCCATACGATTTTGAAAGAGCAATTTCGCAGGCTATAAGAGGTGGAGGCGATGCAGATACAATTGCAGCAATAGTGGGTGCAATTTCCGGTGCTTTTAACGGTTTGGATAAAATTCCGCAGCTTTGGATCGAACGGCTTGAAAACAGTCCAAAAGGGCGTGATTATATAAAAAAACTTGCAAATGATCTCTGCATGCTTTCACGACGAAAAGCCAAAGAAAAAACCTCATCTTAGGTTTTTCTGTCTTCAAAACTTACTTTAAAAACCACCATTGAGCGGACATAATCATAAAGTCCGTCAAGCAATTCATCTGCCGTACAATTTCCATGATTTCGATATGAATCAATTTTATATCTTTGGTTTGCATCTTTTTCGAATTCCGCGCCATTTTTCTTGAATATAGGTATGCCGCGTTGCGGCACCCAAATATTTTGCAGTTTTTTATCTAACCAACTTGTATCTTCAGTAGTTTTTCCAAGAGCAACAAATTGCCCATTTTCCACATATATTTCGCCAATATATTCGCCCCTGCCTTCTTTACTTTCAGGCAACCAGAATTTAACAGTTTTTCTGCTGTTTTTTTCTAAATTATCTTCGGGTTCCGCTAATGTCGGTGTTTCAGCCATATGAATTTTAAATAATTATAGTTGGTATATAGCTTGCGTCAACTTCTTTAAACTGGTGGCTTTGCCGCTTAAATATCCATAAGTTGCGTCAAAAGTTGTAGAATAAACATTGCCTTGACCTCTAAAGCCTCCCATCATATCCAAACTTTCTATAGAATATATCTTAACTTTGGCAGCTTTTTCGGGACCAAGCACTCTTTGTAATTGTATTCTGGCATCGGCCATTTTTGCTCCAGAAACATAAATGACCTCGAGGTTTTTCGCCAACGATATCTTTGGGGTAAGAACCTCCACTTCTCCAGAAAGTGCTCCTCCATAAGTTCGCTCGACCAGTTGTAAATTCAAGTTTTTTCCGCTCATCCCGAATATAATCTGATAAGGTTCATCTTTAATTGCGCCAGGTAACCTCTTTTTTATTTCGAGCGCTTCTTCGTATTCATGAATAAGCCTGGCAAAAGTTTTTCTGTTAACTCCGGGGATGATAGCACCTTCAACGCCCATCTCATCCATTTTTGCTATTGCTGATCTATAAAAATCAATGTTTCTTCTCAGTGTTGCTTCATCAAGATATATCGGACTTCTATAACCATCCACGCGTGCGTTCAATTCTGCATATGCACGTCCTGTTCCAAGACCATCCGTGCCTCCGCCCGCAGAAATAATATCCGATGCTACACTGCCACCTGCAATATCTTTTTCTCCAGTACGTGAAATAATCCCCCTCCTCTGTAATTCCGAGCCTGAAAGTAACTCGCCATTGCTTGAAGTAAGGCCATCCCAGACAAGTGAATTTGTGCCGTGATGTATGTCTCTTCCGAATTTACCATCTGCAAGCATTTGACGACATTCTTCAATGTACTGTAGCTGTCTTTCTATTTCCCCCTTAGGGAGTTTGCTTGATATTATCTGGCGCGATTTCACTTCGAGCTTCACATATATTCTTGCTTTTTCTATGACCCGGATTTCGGTCAGATTTGCCAGTCTTTCAAGATTATTCAAGGCAATTTCATCTAATGTAGCAAGATAGGTTCTTAGATATGTTTTTCCATCCGCTTTTCCCTGGAGAAAATCAAGGAATATTTTTTCTTCCGGCGTTTTACATAATTTTGCGAAACCCTGTAAGTCCGTACCATTGAGACCAAATTCTGCTTTTATTCTGCCCATATTTTTTTCGAGAGCCCTGTATTGCATTATTCTGTAAGCTAATTGATCTTTAAAAAATACTGCATCCCTCATTTGATACTTACTTACAAGCATTTTTGCCTCTGCGGGATTATAAGCTTCCAGCTCTTTAATATACTTTGTGCTATTATCGCGAATTGCTTCTCGCAGGGTATTTTTATATAACTTTTCGAGTTCATTAAAATTTACTACACCCCTTTCAATAAGATCTGAAAGTTGCATTCTGACATTTTCCGGAAGAGATTTATTATTTCTGATTTCCGTGGAAATTTGCCTAAGAGAAATATTATTTTTTTCCATTTTTGGCAGCGAATATTCAATTTCATCAAACAATTTTGCTGCACGTTCCATTCTTGCTTCCGATGTCAACTCTGGAAATTTTTCGGGTCTTAAACATAAATCTTCCAATTCTTTCATTTTGTTATTAACTTGAATGTTTTCCCGCATGGCGGGTATTCTTTTAGTCAAATCTTGTGGGTTTTGAAGCAAATGCAGGGCCTGTTCCGGAGAAGACCCCAATGGTGCTCGATCAAGGAGCTGCATAGACTTAATATCTTCTGCAGCGGCAGCGTACTTTGCCTGGTGTTCCATATTCTGGAGTGCATTCCGCCATTCAGGTGGTATTTTATTGAAATTTGCGTCTTTCCATACCTGAATTGCTCCAGCGTCTCCAGTGGCTAATGTTTCCCTAAACTGTTTATAAATTTCTAAAGCATTTGGATCTTTCTGTTGGAGTAATTTTCTAAAATTATTGTAATCTCTGCTGGTTTCTATCATTCCTTTTTGTGCAGCATTTTTTGTATCTAAAAGGGCTTGTCCTTCAGCATTTTTTACAGGATCTTTTATACTTGCCGTCACCGCCTCATCGAATTTTTTCTGGGCTTCGCCAAGTTTCCGAAGGTTTTTCTCATAGTCTTTTGCATCATTGAAGAGTTGGATTTGTTCACGATTCCCTAGCGCCAGCTTTTTTTGAAGCTCAATATCCGGAACGCCGGGACTTTCTTTCCGCAATTTTTGCATCGCCTGCTGAAATTGTTCGTACCTTTCAGCATTTTTCCCGAGATCATCCACCAGCTTAAGTTCATTTTTTGCGAGATTCTTTATCCGGACGTCTTCAAATTTTTTACCGCCCCAGATCCTTTCGATTCGCGCAGCGACACTTTTACCGGCGGCTTTAAATACCTCACGGGTGGTCCTGCCGCCTTCAACTGGTTTCTTCGGGGCTGCCGTAACTGCTTCAGCTGTTTTTCCAGGTTCGTTCAAAAATTTCTTGGCCCGCACATAGACGTTTGCCTGTTCAACCAATTTACCCCCTTTTAATGTCTTGCCGCCAACAATAAAGGTTTTAATTTCTCCAGCATAACCTTTTGCAAAAGCCACGCTTGCTTTGCCGGCTGCTTTCATTACGCCTGTTCCGGCCTCTCTGGCAATCGTGTAAGCCGCAGTGGCAGCTCCTTTCCCGGCGGTGGCCGCGCCCCCCGTTGAAATGGTAAGGACAACGTTTGGAACAATTTTACCTATAGCTAAGCCGATTCTTCCTGCCTTAAAATCTTCATACGAAATAATGGCTTTCCCCAAGCCTTTCCATGCCTCGCCTGCCGTCGAGCCTACGGGCCATTTGCCCGTCGTCGGATCGCGTCCGATTAAAGCGCCCAAACCTTTAAGAGTATCAACGGGCTTTGAAACCATCGTTAAAAGACCGCCGGCCATTTCTACCAACCCTGCTCCTACGCCGACAAAAAGACTTGTAACCTCCACGCCCGCTCTTAAGAAAGCGTATCTTAAGAGTCCCTCTTCTTTATTTCTTAAAATTTCCGCATGTGCAAGTTCCCTGGAAAGTGCAACTCCCTGGGCATTAATAAATTCCCCCGCTTTAGTGATCGCACCACCAACCACAGCGATAAGTGCCAGATCAGTTTCCAGAAATCCGGCCGGTTTCAGGTCAACACTGTTGAGAGATTTTATTGAACCATCCAGTCCATCCAGCATCCGGGTATTGGCAATGTTATTCTTCAGGACCGCATCAGCTACACCTTTATCAACTTCATCATAGGCTTTAAAGGCATTATCGTAATGTTTGATGATCTCTTCTTTTGAGCTTGAATATTTCATTTTTGCTTCTTCCATCATGACGATGTTCTTTTGGAGCGTCACCATGGTTGGTACGACCTGTTGCTCAAGATGCGTTTGAAGGTTCAAAGTTCTGTTGGCGATATTTGCATCAGCCTCATTAAGCGTTACTCCCTGGTTATTGATATCCGCTGCTACCATATCGGCCGCCTGCATTCCGATAGAAGCTTCAGCACTTTTACCTGCAAGCTGTTTTTTTGCATCTTCCAGCTTTTTTTTCTGTTCATCCGTCAGGTTGGGGTTTGTCAAAGCCTCATCAATCTGGTCCATGGATTTTTTAAGGATGTCACCGTATTGAGTCAACTCGCCTTTCTTGGTTTTCGCCGCTTCCTGCTGAGTCGTGACAGCCTGCTTTTTCTCCAGAAGATCCCGCTGATATTTGGTAAGGTTCTCTTTCTGGTCAATCAGGCCCTTCTGTTGCTTTTCGAGTTGTTTGTATTTTTCGGTCCTTGCATCTTTTTCTTCCTGGGTGGCTTTATCATTCTTGTCTATTCCGGTTAACGTATCATCACGCTCCTTGATTTTGTCCTGCTTGAGCTGGCTGCTCTTCCTACTTAATTCGGCACCGTATTTTGTGAGTTTATCTTTGGCTTCTTGATATTTTTTCCGGGTAGCTTCAGCCTTGGCTTTTGCCACTAACATTTTACTTTCCAAGGCAAGCCGGTCGGCATCCTTTTCCGGGAACATATAAAATCCATATTTTTTATATGCTCCAATACCATCACGCGTTTTCTTGAATGCTGCATAAGATTTCATGAAAGCATTGGTGTCCGTAATCACCGTACCGGCTTCCTGCTGAAGGGATGCATTCCAACGGTCATAATCCTGGAATTTTTGTCCCAGCGCCTCGACATTTTTAATGTCTCCCGGGGAATCAGCAATATCTTTACCTTCGATCGGCTTGATTTTTTCGGCACTCTGTTGAGCTTCTTTGGACTGTTCACGCGCTTTCGCAATTTCTTTTTTCTGTTCTTCCGTCGGGGCAAACTCTTTGACCAATTCCGCCACTTTGGTAATCATATCCCTGCGGTAATTGGAAAATTCATTAGCGCTCAAACCTTTTTTGATGTCTTTATCATAGCGTCCGGGCGACCGAAGCATGTAATCCTTGATTTCATCGTGAAGGAGTTGCTTGTATTTATCAGGAAGTTCACGGAATTGTTCCTGATTTTTGTTAATGACATCGTTAGCGTCCTTGACAAGCCCGCCTACATCAAGCTTAGGACCTTCGGCTTCTTTGGCTTGATGAAGAGCCGTAAGCTCCTGCTCCGAAAACTGCGGAACTTCCGCAAAGTAAACGGCCCGTTTTGGGGCAAAAAGATGCTGTTTTTTATTTTTATTTTCCATGTATTCTTTTAGAGGTCTTTCAGAATGTTTTCCGCCTTTTCCTTTTCTTCCGTTTCAAACTGATTTTTTAAGGAATTGGCAGTTTTAGTGACAAAACTCTTCAGATCCTTGGCATAGTCAGGATTTTTCGTTGTAAGTTTTATAAGAATTTCATTCTGCTTTGCCTTGGCTTCTTCAAGCATTTTCAAAAATTTCTCTTGGCCTTCATCGGGAAAATTTTTCACCGCCTCGAGATATTCAACTATTTCATCTGATGTTAAAAAATAGACCTGCTGGATAATCTCTTTAATTTTCTTAAGCTTATCCTCGCTCATAAAATTTTCTGTATGAAATAAAAATCAGTTGCGTTTCCTTTTCTTTTCAACTTCAGTCCGTTCACTCAATAACTTTTTCAGGTTGTCGAGTGCTTTATTAAATTGCCTGACAAACCAGATTTTATTATCCAGACTTCCTGGAAAAGCAGGGTAATGAAGTTTAAAACTGCATCCACCCTCACTTACATCTTTCCGGATACTTTCCGGAAGGGCATCGAAAAAATAACCTTCAATATCGCCAAAGCCGAAGGTAAGGTTATCACTGGGATCAACGAGAAGATATTTCATGTAACTTCTAGTTGCGATAAATTCCTGCCACAGCCGGGGATGCAAGTGTTCCTGTCCGAAACAATCGCCGGTAAAGGGAAGGGCAGCCATGCAGAAAACATATCCGGCAGGATAAGAATCTTCCAGGACCTGCGGTAAATCTTCTTGAGTCAGAGCAAGGTCAGGGGTGTCCAGGGCATTTTTTGGCAGGACCGCGCATTCCGTTTTGTAAGCATCATCTGAGACGGGGACAATTTCCGGTTTGGATACATCACGGACATGTTGACCTGTCTGTTCCAGCTCCCATGCCCTGTCATGTTCCGCGCCGCAGCGCAATCTCAGGCCGGTATCAATTGAAGGATATTCTATGGGGTCATGCATCATAATCATTGGGGTGAAGCAGATATAGGTGTTTGTTCAGTTGCTTGGCTTCCCATATCAATCAATTTGCCAATTGCTTGAAGTTCCTTCCGTACTTCTGCAATGCTAATCCTTTCCAATAAACGCTCAAAAGCCGCATCATGGGCATTGATAGCGGACTCAATACCAGCTTTGTCCCCGCGCGCTAGGGCATCCGCAAGATTTTCATCAATAACGGAAAGATTAGGCACATCATCGAGTCGTGCAATGAGCCTGTCCAGTCGTGCAATGACTGATGTTCTTTTTTCCACAGGTAATAAGCTGGGATTACTTTCCAATATTTTTTTATACCGGCCGAGAAACTCCGCCATTTGCCCAAGATCGGGAAGGGCACGGATCTGCGGAGGAATATTTTCACCCGGATGTGCTTTCGTCCATTCAATTAAATTATATAAATGGAGCCTGGCCCGTTCCATATAGGCCGGTGTTGCCGGGACATTAATAATATGGCCTTCTTGAAGCAATTCTTTTATTTCTATGGAGCCAAGTCTGCCCAAATTACCTACACCTTTGTTCTTTTTAAAAACTGCCAGGTAATACCCTACCCCCTCCTCTGGATGAGGCAGAAGCCCCATATCAAGGGACCGGACTTCATCCAGCGGAAATGTGGATAAATCACCTAATACAGCACCAGGCTTGCCATTGATATTGCCGGCAAAAATATTTTGCGGTTTTATATCCAAATGAATCCGTCCAATTTCGTTATGGAGCTTATCAAGGCCGCCCAGCATCTGGTCAAACATCTCAAACCATACCTTCGGCCTTGTAACTCTTACGGCGCTTCTGAATTCCGTACCGAGAGCTTGGGGCAGCCTTTCAATCTTTTCGGTAATAATAACAGCTTTTCCTCCCATCTCACCAATATAGATTGGACGAAGAAGGCCTTCCTGGTCAGGCAATTTACGGATGGCACGAAGAGTGTCAATTTCATTTTTCCGTACGAAAGAAAAACTTAAGTTAGGAGAATCAGCATTTTCGACCTTAACAGCTCCTTTGGAAAGTTTCCCGCCAGGGGTTGGTTTCCCGTCAGTTTCCCAAATGACATAATAGCCGTCATGCACTTTCCCCAATGATCCAGCCCCAAGGTTACTTGTATCATCAAGGTAAACACGGACTTTGACATCCCGTCCTCTGACAACGTCATTAAGCACCCCAAACTCGCGTTTAAAGATTTTAAAAATGACAGTTTCAGTAAGATACCGGGTTTCAGTGCCTGCGAGCAATTGAAGTTCTTTAGGGTCAACTTTTGCGAGATCGGAAAATTTTACTGATTGGGAGGGCAACCTGCCTTCATTGATCCTTTCAAAAGCTCTTTCGAAATTTGCTTTAAACACCGGATCAAGAGCCACTCTACTTTCCAGTTCGGTAAAGATCCGGGATTGTTCGGCTTGTTCTGATTCAGGCAATACTAGTCCACCGGGAACTGCCTCCTCTGCCGGATGAGTCAATGCTTTGCGAAGCGCACCACGGCGGGTAGTGACTTTTGTAATCTCGGGTTTGTATTCTTGTGCAGGTTTTGTAATCGCAGCGGCAGGCTTAGAAATAAGCCTTCCGACGGCACCTCTGACCTTTGCAACTACTGCACTAATCCTTTGTTTTACTCCTTTCTTCTCTCTCGTTTCCTTTTTTACTGCTGATGTCGCTTCTGCAGGTTCAGGGACTTCCGCAAAAAAAACCGGACGCGAAAGAGAATCAAATTTTATTTTTTTGTTTTTTTCCATGGAATTTTTATTTTTATCCTTCGATACAATCTTTTTATTATAACACTTTTTGACCTTTTTTTAAAGGGAACACTGATCCATCAGCAAACATTGTTTCCTTAGTATATTTCAACATAACGCACTTTGTTTCCATGAGGCGGCCTCTGTGAATTTGTTTACCACAAGCCATTAAATCATGGCGATATCACCATCGTTGACAATATTTTTCCAGCTAGACTACTTGATTTTGGGCTTGTTCTTGCTAGAATTTGGATATTCACATTAGATTCATCGATTGATAATAAAAATATTCATTAACACAAAAACACATGCTAATTACAAACAAAACTCTCTATCAACTCTGCAAAAAATACGGTTCCCAAGCCAAACTCTGGCGCCAGAAATTTATCGGACTTCTGCCGGAAGTAAACCGTCGGCGATTATTTGAAGAAAAAGGATTCTCATCCATTTTTGAGTTTGCCGCGAAACTCTGCGGACTTACGGTTGAACAGGTTCGTCTGGCTCTAAACCTGGAAAAAAGATTTTCTGACAAACCGGTTTTGAAAAGTATGTTGGAAAATGGCGAAGTAAGCATCAACAAACTTGCGCGAGTTGTTTCGATCGCCACTCCTGAAAACGAAGAAGAATTGGTCGAGAAAATAAAAATATTACCGAAAAGCGCTTTAGATACACTCGTGCGGGATGAAAAATTCGCAAAAAATCTTGAATTGCAAAATCAGAATTCCGGAAACATTTCCGCGTTAAAATCCGGTCAAGAAAATCAACATAATCAGGGACAGGACGGATTCAATATTTCAAACAAGAATGGCATACAGATCACATTTATTGAGGCAAAATCTCTGCCCGTACAGAGCAGAATAGTCGGGCAGACCTTGAACTTTGAACTTTCCGAAGATGTCATCAAAGAATTGAACGAACTTCACGCAAAAAGTTTTGACGTAAATGAACTCTTACGCAAGGTGTTGCAACATCGCCGTGAAGAAATTATCCAGAAAAAAGAAGAAATTGCAGAAGAAATACACGAACGTGCAAGGCTGGTACATAATCAAAATACCGGTTCCAGTGATTCGCAACTGCCAAAAGTGAAAAATCCATCCCGTTACATTCCAGTCAAAGTCAAAAAAATTCTCCACGAAGAATTTGGAACAAAATGCGCGATAAAGAATTGTACAAAGCCAGCCGAACAGACTCACCACACTAAAAGATTCGCTTTAAGCCAGGATCACGATCCCAGATTTATGGCCCGTTTTTGCCACGATCACCATATTCTTGCCCACAGCGTTGATATCAAATTTCATCGCAGCAGAGAGTTGGCACTTGCGGTTGTGTAAAGCGCAATCCTACTGAATCACTGACATCCGTTATTTCAAAGAAAAAAGTGGATGATCAGGTTACGACTTATGAAAGCGTAAGGATTTCACTTTAAGCCTGTTTTATGCTAATATACTTAGATAAGTTTTTTATTGAATATGGAAGATACCAAGGGAACGGAAAATGCAATTGGAACTGCACAACCAGCCCAGCAAGCAACTGGAGGAAATGTCGTACCTCAAGCGGTCAAGGCTCAGGAAGCTGTGCCTCAGGCGACTCAAGCAGCTGCACCTCAGGTACCCCAGGCCCAGGCAACCACGCCCCAGGCCGCCGAACCGCAAGCCGCCCAAAATCCTGTAAACGCCACTCCAACACAAGGACCAGCAACAACACCAATAGCTGCAGCACCGGCAACAGCGGAACCAAACGCCCCAACAGCTGCATCACCTGAAGCACCGAAACAAGCCGCATCAGATTCACCGGTCCAGGAAGAAAAATCCAAGCATGCGCAAGAGGGGCAAGCTCCAAAGACGGTTGACCAAACACTCGAAAAAATCAACCGTGCTTTCAAGGAACGCGCAACAATGCAGCGAGCGAAGGAATTGAATATTTCCTATATCAATATAACGGTCACGCCGATAAATCCTGACCTTTTACGGCTGATCCCGCCGGAAACAGCACGCACCGCCCTCCTGATGCCGTTTTTTAAGATTGGAAAGAAAGTCCGCATTGCCGTGGCAGACCCTAACAAGGCCGAAACGAAAGCGGCAATGCAGGAACTCATGAAAGCGGGTTATGAATTGAATATAAACCTGGCTTCCGATGACGGGATCCTGGAAGCCATGCGCCTGTATGAAACCGAACAATATAAAACGAAAAAGGCCATCGAAACACGGCTCTCAGAGGAAAAGATCAAAGCGTACGAGCAGGAAATCCGGCAGCTTGAGGATCTTAAGGAAAGGCTGGGGAGTTTAAGTTCCGAAGAGGGGCTTTATCTCATCAGCGTT
>Ga0315275_10003130_pt1 | contig 15171 bp, 12 predicted proteins | sample YL17G03_0_MG_FD_205557 | JGI IMG/M metagenome (GOLD analysis project Ga0315275, IMG submission 205557) | Sediment microbial communities from Yellowstone Lake, YNP, Wyoming, USA - YL17G03_0 | ecosystem: Environmental > Aquatic > Freshwater > Lake > Sediment | place: USA: Wyoming | collected... | reverse complement strand
GGCGCCCCTGCTATCAAGGCCGGCTTGGGGCTGAGCTTCCCCAAGGCCCAGTTCCTGCGCTGCCTCTGGCACCTCAGCCGCCTCGTCGCCGACCTGGGGCCGCCGGAGGCCCGCCTCGCTCTCCGGCGGGACTGCCGCCGCGTCCTCTGCGCTCCCACCTGGGAAGAGGCCCTGGCCCGCTATGCTGCCTTCCGGCGGAACTGGCTGGAGCGCGCCCCTGAGAGCTGCCGCGCCTTGGCCGAGGGGTTCGAGGACGCCATGTTGCCTCTGCTACCTGACGGTCCCCATGTCCGCCAGCGCACCAACGGCCTCGTGGAGCGGATGGCCCGCGAGTTCCGCCGCTTCCTGCGACCCCGCGAGGCCCTGCGCAGTGCCGTCACAGCACCGGCCCTGGTGGCCCTGGCCTTGGCACAGATCAACGCTCGCCATCGGCAGGAGGATTGGCTTGTCGCCTTCCTGGGTGCTGCGGTAGGATTACCCCAGCGCCTCACCCAATTCCGAATACCCTTACACACTTAACGGATCACTTCCAACCGGGCGCCTGCCCTTGCGGATTTCTCCATCTCGTGTTATGCTTGGCTCCAGTGGTGAACGTTTAGTCTTCCGCGGGAAAGCCCCTCCAATCGTCCTGGACTCCGGTGACCGAGCCTTTGCCAACTCTTGAGCGAAAGGAGGTTACCGATGAGCTACCAGGATAGGACTCTTACCTGTCAGGACTGCAATCAGCCCTTCACCTTCAGCGCCGACGATCAGGCGTATCACGCCGAAAAGGGCTTCACCAACGAGCCCAAGCGCTGTCAGTCCTGCCGTCAATCGCGCCGCAACGAACGCGGCAACGGCGGCGGTTATGGTCAGTCCCCCCGAGAGATGTACCCCGCTGTCTGTGCCCAATGTGGCAAGCAGACCGAAGTCCCCTTCCAGCCCCGAGGCGATCGCCCAGTGTACTGTAGCGACTGCTTCCGACAGCAACCCGCCAGTTCTTCGCGCCGTTACTAGGCCTGAGACCGAAAGAGGGGGGCTTGTGCCCCCCTCTTTCGGCGCAGCGGCCTGGGGAAGTCGAGCGTTTCGCATACGGAACCAGACGAGACTGGCTACCGGCTGCACAAGTGTCCAAGGGAGGGGGATCATCCATGGTCCGCAAGCTTTACGTGGGGGGGCTCCCATTCGAGACCACGGATGCCGAACTCAGGGTCTGGTTTGAGCAGGCGGGCAGAGTCGACTCAGCGGTCGTCATCACCGACAGTCTCTCCGGCCACTCAAAAGGATTCGGCTGCGTGGAGATGTCGACCAATGCCGGGGGCCGGCGGGCGATCAGCGAGTTGAACGGGAAGGTGCTGGGAGAGACGGATGATGACCGTGGACCAAGCACGTCTTCCCTGCCAGAGGACAGAGAGGCCGGGCAGTCGTCCACGCGGTTCGGGCTACCGTCGCCGAAGGTCGCAGGTATTGGGAGCGAGGCGGCCATTCCCGCCGCCGGTCCGGGCTGCTCCCACGGCGCCCACCACTGGTCGATTGAGCGGCCAGGCGGCGCGACCAGTGGCGGCGTCTGCAAGTGGTGCAACGCTCGCCGAGACTTTGCCAACGAAGTCCGTTGGCGATACAGCAGTCAGGCTAGGTGGGCTCGGAAGCCCTCCACCGTCGACCCTAGCTAGGCGACTGTCTCTAGCCGCCGCATCCCTGTTCGGGACCCTACGGGCGCAACCGGCTTCCGCCCGCAGTCTCAAGGATAGGCCTCCTCACCGTCGGAGTGGTCGCCCGTGACACTGAAGCGACGAACGTCTGAGGGAGAAGAAGAAGCTCCTTCCCCTAGAAACGCCTGGCTGCGGCTGGGCAACGCTGCTCTCCTGAAAGAATGCCACCAGGAGCGCTATCGGGCGAGCGGGCCGGGCGGCCAGCGGCGGAACAAGGTCGAGACTGCCATCCGCCTCCACCACCGGCCCAGCGGCCTCGTGGCCCAGGCCGAGGAGTCGCGCTCGCTGGAGGAGAACCGGACGCGGGCCATCCGGCGGCTGCGCGAGCGAATGGCGCTGGAGCTGCGGGCGCCGTTCGACCTGGAGGCGCCGCCCGTGCTCCCCGAGCTCGTGGGGCAGCTAGGCCCGGAGGGCCGCCTCTCCGTGAACCGACGCAATCGAGCCTACCCTATCGTCGTCGCCACCGTGCTCGACGCCCTCGAAGCCGCCGAAGGGAGCTACGCCAAGGCGGCGCGGGCCCTCGGCCTCACCACCAGCCAGGTCCTACGCTTTCTGCGCTCCGACCCGCAGGTGTGGCGCGCGGTGGAGCAGGCCAGCCGCCGGCGAGCCGCGTCACGAACGACGATTGGAGAGGTACTATGAGTGATCTGGTCACGCGTACCGACAAGGACGGCCTGTGCACGCTGACCCTCAACCGACCGGACAAGGTCAACGCGCTCAATGTCCCGCTGTTCGTGCAGCTTCGAGCTCACGTGGATGAGATCGCTGGGCAGACGGAGACTATCGGGTGCGTGGTCCTCAGAGGCGCGGGCCGGGCCTTCTCCGCCGGCCACGACCTGAGGGACATCCAGCCGGGCGAGGATCGCCACTTTCAAGCGGAGACGGTGACGCACCTCGCGAATCTGCCGCAGCCGGTCATCGTGGCGGTCCACGGCTACTGCTACACCGGCGCGGTCGAGCTGGCGCTGGCAGGCGATCTGATCATCACGACGGCGTCAGCGCGGTTCGCGGATACCCACAGCAGGTGGGGGCTGACGCCTCTCTGGGGGATGAGCCAGCGTCTGCCGCGGCGCGTAGGAGTGGCGAAGGCGAAGGAGATGATGCTGACGGGGCGCGTCTATACTGGCGAGGAAGCTGCGGCGATGGGACTCGCCAACTTCTGTGTTCCTGACGAGCGCTTCGATGAAGAAGTCGAGGCGCTCGCGCGCTCCGTTCTCGAGAACTCGTGGTTCAGCAATCGGGTGAACAAGCTCCTCATCGACCAAAGCGACGGCATGGCGTTGCCGGATGGCCTGCGCTTCGAGATCGAGAACAGCCCGGGTTGGGCACCAGATGCCTGGGAGCGCATCGCCCAGTTCGGGAGGAAGAAGGTCTGAAGGGGGACTCTCTCCGCGGGTTAAAACCCGCGGCTTGGGCGGAACTGCCGCATTCAACCCGCAGGTTTCCCCTTTGACCCATTGACCCCTGACCCCTGGCCCTTGACCCCTAGTCCCTACCATCCCGGCGGGGCGTCTGGCGTCCAGACCATGGTCAGCAGGGAGTCGCCGCGATCCCGGTTGACCGGCCTGAACACCTCCCACTCTATCGGCTCCACCTGGAACTCGATGATCGGGTAGCCGATGGGCTCGCCCGAGCCGATGCAGACGAACGTCTCCGGGTCGAATGCGTGGTTGCCGTAGGCCTCGGCGATGGCTTGGCCTACCTCCTGCTGCCAGGGTGTCGGCCGCACCCCTGGCCTGGGGACCACCGTCGGGATACGGGTAAGCCCTCGCGCGCTGGCAGGATGAGCCATGCGCCCGCAGGTCAGCCGGCGGGAATGCGCCGGCATCTCGACGGCCAGGAAGATGAGATACTCTAGCTGGCCGAAGAGACCTCGCCGCCGGAATTGCGGCGCGATGCAGCAGATCCCGGCCAGGTTGACCACCTGTCCGGGCAGGCGCGGCAGATCGATGAGCCGGGGTTCGCCGAGAGCGAAGCCGGCCGTCGTCCCCTCGTGCTCGGCGAAGGCAAGGTATCGCAGCTTTCCGAGCGATTTCTCCAGATAGGCGCGATTGGCCTGGCGATAGTTCAGCTCGAAGAGGGAGAAGGCCTTTTCGAGGTCGTCCTTCGATGCTTTGTCCGTCTGGACGACCCTGAGATCGAATGAGGAGAGGTCGCGCTGGAGCTTTTCGACCTCGTCATCCCATACCATCGTGTGGCCCTCCGTCCACAGAGAACAACGTTGGCCCATGAAGGGCGCGAGAGAGCGCTGGGACTGCGCCCGGTATTATACCAACCGTGCGCCCCTACGGCTTGACCCTTGGCCCTTGACCCTTGGCCCTTATCACAACTTTGCCCCCCCTAGCGCAGGCATTGTATAATGCAGCGAGCACCCGGCGACCGGCCGAGAACGCCGAAGGCGCGGACAGGAGGGGTGGAGTTGCTAAATCCGCTGAATGCTCTTCTCGGCTTCTTCTCCCACGACATCGCCATCGATCTAGGCACCGCCAACACCCTCGTCCTCGTACGGGGTCGTGGCATTATCGTCGACGAGCCCTCCGTCGTCGCCATCGACCGCGTCAATAAGAAGATCCTGGCAATCGGCAGCGAAGCCAAGCGCATGGTGGGCCGCACGCCTTCGGACATCGTGGCCATTCGTCCCCTGAAGGACGGGGTGATCTCCGACTTCGCCGTCACGGAGCGCATGCTCCAGTACTTCATTCGCGCCGCGCACAACCACTTCGGATTCATCCCCCGGCCGCGGGTGGCGGTAGGCGTACCCAGCGGCGTGACGGAGGTGGAGAAGCGAGCCGTGCACGACGCCATCCTGAACGCGGGCGCCCGGGCCGCCTACCTGGTGGAAGAGCCCCTGGCCGCCGCCATCGGCGCCGGCATGCCGGTGATGGAGGCCAGCGGCTCGATGGTCGTGGACATCGGCGGCGGCACCACGGAGGTAGCCGTCATCTCCCTGGGAGGCATCGTCACCGCTACCTCCGTCCGGGTCGCCGGCGACGAGATGGACCAGGAGCTGGTGAACTACGCCCGCCAGGTGCACAACATGCTCATCGGCGAGCGGATGGCGGAAGAGGTGAAGATCGAGGCTGGATCGGCGGCGCCTCTGGACCGGGAGACGACGATTGTCCTGAAGGGGCGCGACCTGGCCACCGGCCTGCCCAGGGCGGTGGAGGTGAGCAGCGTGGAGATCCGCGATGCCCTCTCCGGCCCGGTGGGCATCATCGTCGAGGCCGTCCGCTCCACCATCGAGATCACGCCGCCAGAGCTGATAGCGGACATCATGACCAGAGGCATCGTGCTGGCCGGCGGCGGCGCGCTCCTGCGCGGCCTGGACCGTCGCCTGGCCCAAGAGACCAAGTTCCCGGTCTACGTGGCGGAGGACCCCTTGAGCTCCGTCGTGCGGGGCACCGCCGAGATGCTGGAGGAGACGGAGATCCTGGATAAGGTTCAGGCTCGCCTGAGCCAACGTCGAGCACCGCGCTAGCATGGGCTATCGCCGGAAATGCGGACGATTGTCTGGGTTTTGGTCGCCGCCTTCCTCGCCCTGATCACTATCTTCCTATCTCAGAAGGGCGCCCTCGACCCCCTGCGCAACCTGGCTCTCACCGTCGTTTCTCCCCTGGAGCGCGGCGTGCGCAACGCCGCCGAGCCAGTGGCCAACGTGCTTAATCTAATCGCGGATCGGCAGGACTTGGAGAACGAGAACCGCGAGCTCCGCCAGCAGATCGAGGCGCTGCGCGCAGAGATCGCCGGCCTGCACGAGCAACAGGCGCTGTCGGAGGATCTGCAGGAACTGCTGAAGGTGCAAGAGGGCCGCCCCCAGGACACGTTCCTGGTGGCGCAGGTCATCGCCAAGGACCCCAGCAACCTCAAGGAACGCATCGCCATCGACCGCGGGAGCGACGACGGGGTGGCCGAGGGGATGGTGGTGCTAAGCGCCGGCAATAGCCTGGTGGGAGTCGTGTCCGCCACGCTGAGCGACTTCGCTTGGGTCACCCTCATCACCGACGCCAATAGCAGCGTGAACGCCATGGTCATGGAGTCCCGGACCCAGGGCGTGGTGAGCGGCACCCTCCACAGCGGCCTGCGGATGGAGCTCTTGCCCCAGAATACGGAGGTGCAGCCGGGGAGCACAGTGGCCACCTCCGGCCTGGGCGGCAACTTCCCCGACGCCCTCCTCATCGGAGAAGTGGTATCTGTGCAGGGGAGCGATCAGGACATCTTCCAGAAGGCAGAGGTGGAGCCGGCGGCCGACCTCTCGCGCCTGGAGAGCGTCCTGATTCTCACTAGCTTCCAGCCGGCGCGGCTGAACCATACGCCATGAGATACCTTCTCCTCGGGCCGCTGGCTCTGACCGTCGTCCTGCTCCAGGTGGCGGCCGCTCCCTACTTTCCTCTGGCGGGAGCCACGGCCAACCCGCTCCTGGTTCTGCTCATGTGCTGGGCGATGGTGCGGGGGCCGCGGGAGACCATGGTGCTCATCCCCCTGACCGCCGTCTTCAAGGACCTCATCACCAACGACCCGGTGGGCGGCTCGGTCCTGGCGCTGCTGCCCATCGTTCCCCTGGCCGCCATCCGGGAACGCCACCTAACGCAGAGCGAGTTCGTGCCCACCGTGGTTGTCGTAGCGGTCGCATCGCTCTGCTATCACCTCATCTACATGGTCGCGCTGACCTCGCTGGGCGAAGATGTGCCCTGGCTGGATAGCCCCTTGCGGGTGCTCCTGCCGGCCGCTCTGTTGGATACGGTGCTTGCCCCCATGTTCTACCTCCCCTTGCGCTGGGCGACGACCCTCACGGAGAGCCGGGCCCGCCTGCGGGTGGCGGGATAGGAACCATGGATACCCTAGGCGACAACGGCCAGCGCTGGCGCTCGAAGAAGCCGAGCCGGCCGGGACGAGCCCTACTCGGCGGGCGGAACCTGTTCCTTCTCCAAGGACTCATCTTCCTCCTCTTCGGCATCCTCACGCTCCAACTGGTGCGGATGCAGGTATTCGAAGCCGACCGCTATGAGCAGAGAGCGCAGAACAACCGCCTGCGAGAGCTGGAGGTGCTCCCCCTGCGCGGCCTGATCTACGACCGGAACGGCGCCCCCTTGGTGCAGAACGTGGCCAACTACACGGCCGTCGTCACGCCCGCCGACCTGCCCGACGAGCACCCGGAAGAGGTGTTCGCCAGCCTGGGCGAGGTGCTGAAGATGCCGCCGGAGGAGATCGCCCAGAAGGTGGCCGACAAAGGCGGCAGCCCGTACGAGGCGGTGGTCATCAAGGACGAACTGGACCGCGATACGGCCCTCATCCTGAAAGAGCTGACGCCGACCTTGCCGGGCGTGGAGCTGCGGGTGGAGGCGCGCCGCTCCTACCCCAGCGGCGACCTCACATCCCTTATCGTGGGCTACGTTGGGCGCATCTCCGAAGAGGAATATGCTTCCCTGCGACCGCGGGGCTACATCCTGAACGACCAGGTGGGCAAGACGGGCATCGAGGCCGACTACGAGGACTTCCTGCGGGGCAAGCCCGGCAAAGAACTGGCGGAAGTGGACGCCACCGGCCGCCAACTGGATGTGCTGGACGCGCGAGCGGCCCAGCCGGGGCAAAGCGTGTACCTAACCCTCGACCTTGAGCTTCAGCGCAAGGCGACAGAGGCCCTGCGGCAGTACATGGGATCGTCCGAAAACGCCACGGCAGTGGTGATGGACGTGCACTCGGGCGAGATCCTGGCGATGGTCTCTCTACCCAGCTTCGACAACAACCTCTTCTCCCGTGCCATCAGCCAGCAGGAGCTGGACGACCTCCTGGGCCAGCCGGGCAAGCCGCTGGTGAACCACGCCATCGCCGAGATGTACGCGCCCGGCAGCACCTTCAAGACCATCACCGGCCTGGCCGCCCTCCAGGAAGGGGTGGCGACGACCAGCACCGTCATCACTAGCAAAGGCTACATCACGGTGGAGAACGAGTACGACCCCAACGTGGTGTACTACTTCCGCGACTGGGCAGTCCTGGGGCCGATGGATTTCTACCGTGGCGTCGCCATGTCCTCGGATGTCTACTTCTACTACCTGGCGGGCGGCAAGGCGGACGAGGGGTTCCGCGGCCTGGGCGCGGACCGCCTGGCCCAGTACGCTCGAGCGTTCGGCCTGGGACAGCTCACGGGCGTTGACCTGCCCGGCGAGTCGCCCGGCATCGTGCCCGACTCCCGCTGGAAGGAGGAGAACTGGGGCGAGACCTGGTACGTAGGCGACACCTACAGCTTCGGCATCGGCCAGGGGTATCTGGCGGTCACGCCTCTCCAGCTCGTGAACGCGACGGCCGCCATCGCCAACGGCGGCGAGCTGCTACGGCCGCGCTTAGTCAGGGAGATCCAGGACGACCACGGAAACACGGTGGCCACCTTCGGGCCGGAGGTGCGGGGCCAGGTGCCGGTGAACGCCGATTACCTGGCGGTGATGCGGGAGGCCATGCGCCAGTCGGCGGATTACGGCGTGGCCAACAGCGTTGCGGTGCCCGGCCTGGCGATAGCCGGCAAGACGGGCACCGCCGAGTTCGGCGAGCAGCACGCCGACGGCAAATACGATACCCACGGTTGGTTCGTGGGCTTCGCCCCGTTCGACGACCCGGAGATCGCGGTGGCGGTGTTCGTGCAGCAGGGCGGCGGCTTCCAGAACGCGGCGCCGGTGGCCCGCCAAATCTTCGACTACTACTTCCACCAGCGCTACGTCGCTGAGCCCGAGGATGGGTCGGAGGGTTCGCCGTGACCCAGTGGCGCATCCTGCGCAACTTCGACCCCTGGATCGTCGTGGCTGGGCTGGTGCTGGCGTTCTACGGCGCGCTGCTCATTTACAGCGCCTCCCGCACCGCCTACCCGGACGGCATCCAGGGCCTTGGCCACCCCGCCGTGCGACACGTAGTCATCGCGGTTCTGGGGGTCATCGTGGTGTTCGGGGTGACCTGGCTGGACTACCGGACGCTGGGCCAGATCAGCCCCACCATCTACGCCGTGGCCCTGGCGCTACTGGTGGGCGTGATGGCGGTGGGCACCGCCGCCTACGGCTCGCGCCGTTGGCTGGACATCGCCGGTCTCTCCATCCAGGCGTCGGAGGTCGCCAAGCTGCTGGTGATCGTCGTGCTGGCCAAGTTCCTGGCCGACCGCCATCTTGAGGTGACCAGTCTGCGCACCTTTTTGGTCTCGCTGGTCATCGCCGCCGTGCCTGCGGCCCTGGTGCTTGCGGAGCCGGACATGGGCACGGCCATCATCTTCGGGGCCGTCTGGCTGGGGATGGTGCTGGTGGCCGGCTGCAACCCGAAGCACATCCTGGTGTTCCTGACGACGCTGACCCTATCCATCCCCTTCGTCGTGCTGGGAGTCATGGGCGACTACCAGCGCGAGCGCATCGCCGTCTTCCTGAACCCAGAGGCCGATCCCCTGGGCGGCGGCTTTCAGATCCTTCAGGCCGAGATCAGCGTCGGCTCCGGCGGTTGGTTGGGGAAGGGGCTCACCCACGGGACGCAGACGCAGCTCGACTACCTGCAGACGCCCACCCGCGACTACATCTTCAGCGTCCTCGGTGAGGAGCTGGGCCTGCTGGGAGCGCTGCTGCTCTTCGCGCTGTTCACCTTCCTGCTGTTCCGCGGGCTGCGGGCGGCGGGCCTGGCCCGCGACCCCTTCGGACGGCTCATCGCCACCGGCATCGTGATCATGATCCTGTTCCAGGTATTCATCAACGTGGCGGTGAACATCCGCCTGCTGCCGGTGACCGGCATTCCGCTGCCCTTCATCAGCTCCGGAGGGAGCTCCCTCATCACCCTCTTCGTGGCGTTAGGGCTATTAGAGAGCATCCTCTTACGCCATCGCCAGATCGACTTCTGAGCGCCTTGGCTGCGCGGCGAAGGAGAGAGGCCGTAGAGCCGACGGCGCCTCTAAGCGAACGCCAGGCGTATCGCCTCGCGGACGGTGGCGGCGGGCATCAGCTCCAGGCTCGTGGCGGGCGTGACCCGACGCAGGGCCGCCTCGGGCAGGAGGCAGCGCCGGAAGCCCAGCCGTTCCGCCTCGCCCAGGCGGCGCTCTAGCTGCCCCACCGAGCGCAGCTCACCCGAGAGGCCCACCTCGCCCACGGCCACCAGGTCGCTGGAGAGGGCCGAATCGCGGTTGCTGGAGGCGATGGCCAGGGCCAGGGCCAGGTCGGCCGCCGGCTCCTGCACTCGCAGGCCGCCCACTACGTTGGCGATGATGTCCTGGTTGGCGAGTGTCAGGCCCGCCCGCTTGGCCAGGACAGCCGTGATCAGGATCAGGCGGTTGAAGTCCAGACCGTTGGCGGTGCGCCGCGGCACGGCGAGCATGGTGGGGCTGGTCAGCGCCTGCACCTCCACCAGCAACGGCCGGCTGCCCTCCAGCGTCGGCACCACCACCGAGCCCACCGCCCCCTCGCCGCGCTCGGCCAGGAAGACCTCCGAGGGGTTCTCTACCACCGCGAGGCCCAGTCCCGTCATCTCGAACACGCCCACTTCGTTCGTCGAGCCGAAGCGGTTCTTGACGCCCCGCAGCAGGCGATAGCTGCTGAAGCGCTCGCCCTCCAGGTACAGCACCACGTCCACTATGTGCTCCAGCAGCCGCGGGCCGGCGATGTCGCCCTCTTTGGTCACGTGGCCGATGATGCAGATGGGGATGCCGCTGCCCTTGGCCCACTGCATGAGGCGCATCGTGCACTCGCGGAGTTGGCCGATGCTCCCCGGCGACGAAGGGGAAGCCTGGCTGTGCACGGTCTGGATCGAGTCCACTACCACCAGAGCGGGCTGGAGGCTATCGGCGGCCTGGAGGGCGCCGTCCAGGTCCGTCTCCGCCACCACGAACATACCGCGGCCGTCGCTGCCCAGGCGGCGGGCCCGCATCTGGAGCTGCTGCGCCGACTCTTCGCCCGAGACGTAGAGCACGGAACCGCCGGCGGCAGCAGCCAGGACCGCTACCTGCAACAGGAGGGTCGACTTGCCGATGCCGGGGTCGCCGCCCACGAGGATGAGCGAGCCGGGGACGATACCGCCGCCGAGGACACGCTCGAACTCCGGCAGACCCACGGCAAGCCGCAGAAGCTCCTCGCCCGCCAGGTCGCACATCTCCACCGGCGCCGCGGCCGTCGCCCTTCCGCCGAAGGGTGCGGCGGCCGCGGCCCGCTCGACGAAGCTGTTCCAGGTCTGACAATCGGGGCAGCGGCCGAGCCAGCGGGCGCTCTCCTGGCCGCATTCCTGGCAGACGAAGACGGTGCGAGCGGGCTTGGCCGTAGCGCGTCCTCCTTAGGCCACGAGTGGCGTGACGGCGCTGAGAACGGGGGTGATCATGTCGCGCGCCATTATAGCAGACGGCGAACCACGGGGAACCCCGAAAACAAACGTAGGGGTCGTTCGTGAACGACCCCTACGGATTCTGTGATTGCTCAGTCTTGCGCTAGGCCAGGGCCGGCTCCGAGATGTTGATGATAACGATCTCGCCGTTCTGGATGTCGATTCGAACGGTATCGCCGGGCTGGAAGCGACCCTCCAGCAGGGCCTCGGACAACCGGTCCTCCACCTCGTTCTGGATGACGCGCCGCAGGGGCCGGGCGCCGAACACGGGGTCGAAGCCCTTCTCACCGATCCAGTCCTTGGCCGCGTCGGTGATCTCGAGGCTGAACCCCTTGACCTTGATCTGGTCGCAGGCGTCCCTGACCTCCAGATCCACGATCTGGCGGATATCGGCGCGGGACAGGGCGTGGAACACGACCGTAGCGTCGATGCGGTTCAGGAACTCCGGCCGGAAGACGTTCTTCATGGCCGTGAGCACCTTGTCCTTCATCTTCTCGTACTGCTGCTCCACCGTCTTGGCGTCCTCAGTCCTGGTAGAGAAGCCCAGGGCAGTCTCCTTGCGGATGAGGTCGGAGCCGACGTTGCTGGTCATGATGAGCACCGTGTTGCGGAAGTCCACGCGGCGACCCTTGGCGTCGGTGAGGTGGCCGTCGTCGAAGATCTGGAGAAGCATGTTGAAGATCTCCGGGTGGGCCTTCTCGATCTCGTCCAGGAGGATCAGACAGTAGGACTTGCGGCGCACGGTGTCGGTGAGCTGACCGGCGTCCTCGTAGCCCACGTAGCCCGGGGGAGCGCCGATAAGGCGGGACACGTTGTGGCGCTCCATGAACTCCGACATGTCCAGCTTGATCATCGACTCTTCGCTGCCGAACATGAACTCGGACAGCACCCGCGCCAGGTGGGTCTTGCCCACGCCGGTGGGGCCGAGGAACATGAACACGCCGATGGGCCGCTTGGGGTCTTTGAGGCCGGCGCGGGCGCGCCTTACGGCCTTGGCCACGATGTGGATGGCCTCGTTCTGGCCCACTACCCGCTCGTGCAGGACGTCCTCCATTTGGAGCAGCCGCTGCGACTCCTCGGAGGCGATGCGGGTCACCGGGATGCCGGTCCACATGCTCACCACTTCGCAGATGTCCTCTTCGCCAACCACGGGCTTGGTCTCGGAGCGCTCTTGCTCCCAGCCCTGGGCCATCTTCTCGATCTTCTCCTGGAGCTGCACCTCGCGGTCGCGCAGGGCGGCCGCGTACTCGTACTGCTGGGAGCCGATGGCCGTCTCCTTCTCCTTGCGCAGACTCTCCAGGCCGCGCACAGCCTCCTGGAGGGAAGGCGGGGCGTAGGAGCGCTTGATGCGCACGCGGGAGGCCGCCTCGTCTACCAGGTCGATGGCCTTGTCGGGAAGGAAGCGATCGGGGACGTAGCGGGCCGCCAGCTCAGCAGCCGCTTTCAGCGCCTCATCACTGATAAGGAGAGAGTGGTGCTCCTCGTAGCGCTCTTTGATGCCGCGCAGGATCTCGATGGTCTCCTCGACGCTGGGCTCTTCCACCAGTATGGGCTGGAAGCGGCGCTCCAGGGCGGCGTCCTTCTCGATGTGCTTGCGGTAGTCGTCCAGGGTGGTGGCGCCGATGCACTGCAGTTCGCCGCGGGCGAGAGAGGGCTTGAGGATGTTGGCGGCGTCCACGGCCCCCTCGGCGGCGCCGGCGCCCACCAGCATGTGCATCTCATCGATGAAGAGGATGCAGTTGCCGGCGGTCTTCAGCTCTTCAATAACCTTCTTGAGGCGCTCTTCGAACTCGCCGCGGTACTTGGTGCCGGCCACCAACGCGCCGATGTCCAGGGTCACCAGGCGGCGCCCCTGGAGCATCTCCGGCACCTCGCTCTTGATGATGCGCTGGGCCAGCGCCTCGACGATGGCGGTCTTGCCCACGCCCGGCTCGCCGATGAGCACCGGGTTGTTCTTGGTGCGGCGGGAGAGCACCTGCACCACCCGCTCGATCTCCCGCTCACGGCCGACGACGGGATCCAGCTTGTTGGCGCGAGCGGCGGTGGTGAGGTCCATACCCAACTGGTCGACGGTCGGTGTGCGGGTAGCCCCGCGGCCGCCGGGCGCGCCCTGGGGCATGCTCTGAGCCAGGATGCGGGTGACCTCGGCGCGCACCTTCTCCAGGCTCACGCCCAGACTCTCCAGCACGCCGGCGGCGATGCCCTCGCCCTCGCGCACCAGGCCCAGGAGCAGGTGCTCGGTGCCGATGTAGTGGTGACCCAAGCGGCGGGCCTCGTCGACGGCCAGCTCGATGACCTTCTTGGCACGAGGGGTGAGACCGATCTCGCCGGTGACGGGACGGTCGCCGCGGCCGATGATGAACTCGACGGCAGAACGGACCTTGTTGAGCTCGACGCCGAGGTTGGCCAGCACCTTGGCGGCCACCCCTTCCCCTTCCCTCACCAAACCGAGGAGAAGATGCTCAGTGCCGATGTAGTTGTGGTTGAAGCGCTGAGCTTCCTCCTGGGCGAGGGTCAGGACGCGGCGCGCCCGCTCAGTGAACTTGTCGAAACGGTCTGCCATATCTCGGCTCCCTGCTCCCGGTCAACTCCTACCCCACTACTCTTCCAATGCACCCTCAGACGATGATTCCTGCTTCTCAGTTTCCTTTGTTGAGGCCGCCTTCTTCTTGGCGGCGCGCTTTCTGGCCGCCGGCTCTTCAGCCGCCTCTGCCGCCGGCTCTTCGACAGCCTCCGCCACCGGCTCTTCGACAGCCTCCGCCACCGGCTCTTCGACAGCCTCCGCCGCCGGCTCTTCGTCAGCCTCCGCCACCGGCTCTTCAGCCGCCTCCGCCACCGGCTCTTCGACAGCCTCCGCCGCCGGCTCTTCGACAGCCTCCGCCACCGGCTCTTCGACAGCCTCTGCCACCGGCTCTTCGGCCACCTCCGCCACCGGCTCTTCGACAGCCTCTGCCGCCGGTTCTTCGGCCGCTTCTGCCAGCGGCTCTTCGGCCGCCTCCGCCGCCGGCTCTTCGACAGCCTCCGCCACCGGCTCTTCGACAGCCTCCGCCGCCGGCTCTTCGACAGCCTCCGCCACCGGCTCTTCGGCCACCTCGGCCACCGGCTCCTCGGCTACACTCGCCTCCAGTTCATCCACCAGCGCGGGCGATAGCTGGTGACGCAACTCGCCGCTGAGCTCCTCCTCCTCGACCTGTGCGGCGGGCGTCTCGACGACCTCCTCCGCCGGTGGTGGCGGGGGCTTGGTGGGCACCTCCTGCCCCGGCCCCGCGACGACGCTGCCGTTCTCGTCGAACACGTAGCCCATCTGCTCCGCCTGCTGCCGCACCTGCTTCAGGCTCAGGCCCAGGCGATGCCGATCGCGCTCGATGCGGACGATCTTGAGGGGCAGGGTGTCGCCCTCTTGGACTACGTCTCTGGGATGGGTGACGCGGCGGTCTACTAGCTCCGAGATGTGGATAAGGCCTTCCAGCGGCCCCTCGATGCGGGCAAAGGCGCCGAAGGGGGCCAGCTTGGTCACCTGGCCGGTGACTACCTGACCCACCGCGTACTTATCGATGAGCCCTTCCCACTGCTCGGGCTGGGCCCGTCGCAAACTGAGGGCGATCTTCTTGGCTTCCTGGTCGATTTTCAGGATGTAGACGTCTACCTCGTCACCGACACGGAACATGTCCTCGGGCGACTTGGAGCGGTCCCAGGAGAGCTCCGAGAGGTGCACCAGGCCATCGGCGCCGCCCAGGTCGACGAAGATGCCAAACTCCCGGATGCTGGTGATGCGGCCGCTGCGGATGTCGCCCTCACGCAGCTCTGCCAGGAGGCGATCCTTCTGCTGGGCCCGCCATTCCTGGACTGCCGCCCGCTCGGATAGGATGACGCGGTTGCGCCGGCGGTTGATCTCGATGACCTTGAGGCGGAGGGACTTGCCGACCCAGGTGGCCAGCCCGCGATCGCCGGCCTCCTCGTTGCGCTCGACGCGCCCTCCCACCAGTTGGGAGAGAGGAACGAAGGCCTGGACGCCCTCCACATCGACCAGGAGGCCGCCCTTGTTGTAGCCGGTGACTTCCCCTTCGAAGGAAGTGGCCTCTTCGTAGTAGCGCTGGAGGAGACGCCACCCCTTCTCGCCGCGGGCGCGGTCGATGGAGACGATGATTTGCCCTTC
>Ga0315275_10003128_pt1 | contig 15173 bp, 8 predicted proteins | sample YL17G03_0_MG_FD_205557 | JGI IMG/M metagenome (GOLD analysis project Ga0315275, IMG submission 205557) | Sediment microbial communities from Yellowstone Lake, YNP, Wyoming, USA - YL17G03_0 | ecosystem: Environmental > Aquatic > Freshwater > Lake > Sediment | place: USA: Wyoming | collected... | reverse complement strand
CGTCGTAAATCCAGACCTTTATCCCCAGGCGGCCCGCCTCCGCTAAAGCCACCTTCCACAGCCGAAACCATTCTTCCGATAAATAGGGCGTAGTCAGCCCCGGCCTCGGATGTATGAAAACCTGCCTTATCCCCTGTCCCGCCAAATCACGCAGCGTTGTAACGACCAGCTCATCGGTCATCGTATCGTTCCACACCCAGAATGGCGCCGAACTATACTCCGCAGGCGGATTTGCGAATACCGCCCTGACGCTCGCCGAATCCGCCGACTTCGCGCTATCAGCCCCCGCAAATACGACTGCCGACGAAACAACCAGCAATAAGATGGCCTTGCTCATAAATTCATTACCTCCAGGAGAATCCGCACAGCAAAACCCAACCCGACGATATACAAAATACCCGCCATTTGGCGAGGTCTCGCCTTCGGCGGACGCACAACGAGCAACGAATTGACTGGGCCCGGAAGGGATCGAACCTTCGACCAATGGATTATGAGTCCCAAACCCATGTTTGTAAGTGTTTGCGAATAAACGGTTTATACTTGTCAAATAAAGACTTATGATGCTGACCGAAACGCAACCGAAGCGTAACAGTAGCTCAAACGAGCAGGTCTGTTGCAAATTCTGTTGCAAATCGATGGCTCGGATTAATCCTTATTTCTCAAATGCAAGCTCAGTTGAGAAGCCATCTCATAATCAAACCTGTAAACGCCGGAGTAAAAGTGTACCACTTGGCGGAACAAAAATGTACCACCAAGTATCTATATAGTCAGGACCGCCATGGCTGTCAAGATACAATTTTCTCAAACTTAGGGCTTTTTTCCTGCTCTTTTAGTCTCGATGAAGCAGGTTGTCGTAACTTCTTCATATGAAAGCAGTTACAGATGCTATTGCTTTTTTACCAGTCATTGGAGTTGGGATAAATGAAAGATTTTTGGCGTATTTCACAGGACGATCATTTCTAAGAAATCCTCCACAAGACCCCCAAAATGCCTCCTCTAACCAAATGTTCGGCTTGTTAGCAATGTCGATGCACGTGTTTGCTTAGGCCTATCGGAGACACTACCGCCGCAACCAACTGATTATAGAAAACGTAACTAATTCATCTACAATATGTTACGATAAATGACTGAATCGAGAGAATGAATCTTTAAAAACCCCTAAGTTTGAGCATTTTGCTCTTGACGAACAGGCCCAAAGGCAATAGAATATCGTCAAATACAAGAGAACGGGATGCAAAGGGCAGGAAATGAGACGAAACCAGCGAAAAACACGAAAAGCATCGAATAGAAAAAAGAACCGCGCTGCCGGTGCGCGCCGAAACAGCAAATCCAAATCAGTTATCGATATTTCCAGATTCAACGAAATTGAAGAAGAGCTGCAAAAATACAAGCAAATGGTCGATGCCGCGAATCACGGCTGCGCGATTGCGAATGTGAAGGGGGACATCTTATATGTAAATGACAGTTTCGCGAGAATGCACGGATACAACGCCGGCGGGCTGCTGGGAAGGAATATGAAGATATTCCATAACGCCGAGCAGCTGAAACATATCAGGGCTGTTAGAAACCGCATTATAAAAACAGGAAAAGGCCTGAACAACGAAGAGATTTGGCATAAACATCGCGACGGCACGGTATTTCCGATGCTTATGAGCACATGGTTAATGAAGGATAAAAGCGGTCGTCCTGTAATAGAATGCGCAACGGCTGTAGATATTTCGGAACTGAGGCAACGAGAGACGGAACTGGAGGCAAGCAAAAAGATACTCAAAACGATGTTAAACGCATCTGGTGACTTGATAGCGATGGTGGACAGGGACATCAAATTTATTGATTTGAACGAACGAATGGCAGACGCGTTTGGCCAGCCCATGGAGAAACTTATTGGCCGATGCGCGTGGGACTCTATGCCGCCAAAAGCAATCGCGTTAAGACGGCCGAAAGCAGAACGGATTCTGGCGACAGGAGAGCCAGTAACATATTTCGACGAAGACGACAAAGGGAGGATTTACAGCACTTCAGGCTATCCGCTGAAAGGCTTAGGCGGGAAAGTCACGGGAATAGTGGTATTCGCAAGAGACGTTACTCAACATAATAAGGCGGAAGCGGAGCTATGTCATTACCGGGAAGAGCTTTTCAAGCTGCGGCGAAGCGCATATCTGGATTTGTTCGGCGCTATAGTTGGGCATCAGCTCAGCCAGCCGCTGACAATAATAAATGTGCTTATGGAGGAGATGGCAGGTGAGCTCGAGAGCGGCAGCTTTGAAAAGGGAAAAATAATCAAGTTGCTGAAAACATGCCTTAAGGAAACCAAGGCGGCCGGCGAAACAATTAAAAAAATGCGAGAATATACCAGGCAATGGATTGAAGGCCGAGTAGAGCATTTTTCTCCCTATGACGTAATCAAGGAAGTGGTATCCTCGCTGGGGTTAAAGGCCAGGAGGGCGAAGATTAGAATTGAAGTGACGAATTTTAAATTTTTGCCGACAATAGCGGGACACCGAAACGCATTTGAGCAGATGGTTCTTAATATTACGGAGAACGCAATCGAAGCGGCAGACCAGAAAAAGTGGTACCGGCTGGTAATCAGCGCGGAGAAGACAGACAAGCATATTGAACTGACGTTTTCCGATGACTGCCGCGGCATAGCGAAAGAAAATCTCGGGAAGATATTCGAACCCTTCTACAGCACCAAGACCCATAGAGGGGGCAAAAGTCTCGGTCTGGGGTTACCAATTATTAGTCGGATATTGACAACTATGGGCGGCGAAATCAGGGTTAAAAGCACTGCCGGGAAAGGCACAACCTTTTATGTTAATTGGCCGTTAAAGTAGAATGCTGAAAAGGAACTGTCTGTGAAATCGACACGCCAAAAAGTTTTCTTTGTCGATGACGAGGCGACGATGAGGACGACGATAGTGGGTACCCTGAGCAAACTGGGTTACGAAGTGACGTGTTTTGCAAACGCGAAGAACTGCCTTGCGGAGGTTGTGCAAAGTGGGTGCAATCTGCTCATTTCAGACGTGAAGATGGAAGGGATGGACGGACTTGAGCTTTTGAGCAGGATAAAGCGCGTAGCTCCTTGGATTCCCGTGATTCTTATAACCGGATACGGCGATATACAGATGGCTGTTTACGCCACCAAGATTGGAGCGGCGGAGTTCATAGAAAAGCCTTTCAGCCGGGAGATGTTTGTAGAGAAGGTAAAGGCGACGCTTTCTCGCAATGAATATGACGGTCAAGCCGCGGGCTTCAAACTGACCAAAGCTGAAAAAAAGGTGCTCAAGCTCATTCTGGAAGGCAACGGCAATAAGGCAATCGCGCAGAAGCTGGATTGTGCCTTGCGGACGATTGAGTTTCACCGAAGCCACATATTCCATAAATTCGGCGTCAATAATGCCGTTGAACTGACTAAAAAGGCGATGGCGATGTTTCCCTAAAAAAACGGCAATTAAAACCAGGCCGGCAGATATTCTGTAAATCCTTGTAATTAAGCCACTTAAAGGTCGTCAGCAGTACATGGCAAATCTATCGTTTTTTTCCTCACTTCTAAACTGGCCATATAGAAGGAAATTCGCAAAAACCTGCGGATATCCACAGTATCAACACTAACTCGGCCGGGCATAATGAACTCAATTAGTAGTGGTGCGGAGACATGTATGATAGGGGTGTTCCGCACAGTAGGAATGAGTGGTGTATGTATATGGAAAAGAATGGAGGAGATTGAGAATGAGCAGTGTGAGGTTTTTATCAGGGGTGGTGATGCTTGCCCTCGCGGCGATTGTCAACCCCGCATCAGCAGTACTTGTCGACGATGTTCAAGGACAATTGGACGCGGTCAAGTGGTACTACGGAGCGACTGACCAGTTTCAGGTAACTAACCCAGCCGGTTCCGGTCCCGCATCCATTAATACGTTCACCTTCAGTACCACAAACTCAACGGGCACTGAATACTGGCTGTTTGGCGGCACGTTCAGCATTCAACCATCATCGCTTGTAGCTGATCTCACGGCAATCAACGGGGGGCTTGCCAAAGGCGTTTTCGCCGCCGGCGCGACTATGACTATCAGCGGCGAACTGCTCCGAGACAGCGACTTTTCAGTGGCGGCCAGCGGCGACCTTATTGTCGCCAGCATTGCAGGCCAGTGGACACTCGAAGAGATGGCGTCACCGCCGTACCCGTCCAACACGGTCCGCGGACAGGCACTTTTCGATATCACAGGGGGCTTGCTTTCCAGCGGTGCGCTTAACCCGGATGGAATCGTCCTGAATGATTTTTTCCTCAACTTTACTTTCGGCAAGTCCACCCCTGCCGTGACTGACTTTGCAACAACAGCCGAAACGTATGCCTGCGCCACCCCTAATCTGCAGTTCACGCCTGTCCCCGAACCTGCATCTATCCTGCTTATAGGCCTTGGGGCGGCTTCCATACTCAGAAGAAGGAGAAACTTATAGAAAAAACCACACCCTGATTGTGTCAGGGGGAGAGTTGGGTTTTACAATATTTAAGGTCTTACTTTGAAGGAGGAGACCAAGAGATGAGAATGAAGAAGTTCTTTATTATGTTGTTGGTGTGTGCCGTGGCTGTGCCGGCGTCAGCCGAAACCATCGCAAAGATTGTCTTTCAAATCGATGACCTTGCGGTCAACGCCGACTATGATGCTTCGCAGGGACGCCTTTTATGGTCCCAGGGCGGCATCGCCATCCTTCACTACGCGAGCGGCACTGACAGGTATCGCGTTACCCTCAACGGTGTGTGGGATGGTGTGACGGATATGAGTCAGGGCGGCCTCGCAGCGGCCTCTTTCGCCGCTGGAAGTTTCAACGTGAACTTCTTTGCGCTGGCTGACAGGAACAAAGTAACCCCGATTGCCGACCTGTCCGGCTCGCTTTTCTCAAACGCATGGTCGTATTTAGAGTCCGAGACCGCTCAAAATCCCAGCGAACTGTATGGTGCTGGCCTGATAAAGCTCACCTCGTGGAATGTTGCTGGTTATGAGTGGGCTGAGGCACTGGGTGCTCCAGGCGGCCTGACGGCGTCAACGTCTAACCTGGTTCAATGGAACATTGACGATTACCAGTCCGACTGGAAGTCCACCAACGCCATCGTCACCATCATGGCTGACGAAGCCGGTATCCCTGAGCCGGCCACGATTTGCCTGCTGGGTTTAGGTGCCGTTGCGGCGCTGCGCAAAGGACGTCGCCTGGTCTAACTTGCAGGCGAGAAACAGAAGATAGGAGAGGGAGTACACCCTCCTTAATTATGAATTGTGGGGTCTCTCGAAAAGGGACCCCATTGTTTTACACTGCGTCGCAATCACGGCTACGCAGGAGGAGATAGCTGCTTTTGTGGCGATGATTATCTGCGGTTGTCCGCGGAGAGAACAAAAAAACAAACATAAACAAAAATTGAGAGGAGAACAAAAATGAACAGGGGATTTGGAGTTTGTGCGACGGTAGTATTTGTGCTGGTTGCCTGTGGTATTGCTCAGTCAGCGACTATTAACGTGCCGGTCGATCACAACACTATTCAGGCAGCAATTGACGCGGCAAATCCTGCCGGCGGGGATACTATAACTGTTGCTGCGGGGACATATACTGAGAATATCGTTATCAACAAGCCCGTCATACTTCAAGGCGCCGGCCGTGACACGACAACAATAGATGCCACCGCGGCGGTCGCAGTCATTGCGGTCAACATCCTCAACCCCGGCGGCAGTGTTACGTTTGATGGTTTTACAGTGAAGGCAAAGGGCATCGAATACCCGACCCATACGTTCGCGATGAACGTGGTGTCCAATACGGCGGCCTCCACTATCACCGTGACGAACAGCAAGTTCGAAGGTACGGGCGATCCGCTCAACTACGAGGTCGGCGTCTATGTTCATGGGACCTCGGCAGCGTTCGTCTTCCAGCATAACATCGTGACGAAGGGCGGCGGAAATCCGATTCTTGTTGAGAATAATCCCGGCGCAACGGATGTAAGTTACAACACTCTGGATGCGGGTTCATATGGAATGAGTTGCTTCTATATGACCTACGGCGGCACGAATGTTACGACGCTCCAAAAGTTCAGCAACAACACGTTTGACATGGGTACCGGCGAAGCGTTCGACATCGACCACGCCGTGCAGGCAGTGTCCTTCACGGGAGCGTTTAGGAGCACTCTCGGAGCGGGTGGGTATTCCAACATCGAGATCAAGAACAACCGCATTTACAACGGTAAAGCGTATTGCCGCGGCATCGGCCTCTTTAATGCTTCCACTAATGGTACCGATGGCCTGATCTCCGGTGCGCTCATCGAGAACAACATCATTCAGGGGATCGGCGCGGCGACCGCCAGTGCCGGCATCCGCCTCGCGGGACTACTAACCGGTATCACCGTTCAGAACAACACGATCAGTGGCATGGCGGACGGCATCCTCGGGATGGTTGGCCCTTACGGCAGCCACTATCCCAGTGGCGTGACGCTCTCCTCCAACGGCCTCTCCGGCAATGGCCTGGCGATCAATTGGCCAGCAGCCGCCACGTTGCTCAACGCTGAGAACAACTGGTGGGGTGATGTCACAGGTCCGAACGATCCGGTTGGTACTACTGAGACTGACGGTGTTGATTGCTACGATGTTGAACAAATGAAAAACGCTGACGGCGCAGGCGATCCAGTTACGGAAAACGTTGATTATTGCCCGTGGTTGGGCTTGGACCCGACTGTCAATATTCTTAAGCTCAATGTTAGTAATGACAGTAATGACCCTGTCTATATGCAGCCGGGAGAAAAGGTTGTCTTCGATATGGATGCCCTGAACCTGGCGCAGCATGTATTTGGCTGTCAGGCCGTCCTGAACTTCAGCTCAACATACTTCATTGCCACTCAAACTGGCCCTGGTTCGCCAATCGTGACCCCGGGCGGCGGAATCTGGGATGAGTTGATTTACTCAATCTGGAATGCCGGCGGTGACCTCGACGTAGCGGTTGGCGTTGACATGCAGTCCGCTGTTGGGACCAAGGAAGACGGCACAGTTGTGAAGTTCACCCTCACGGCCGCGGACACCGATGGTACAACAAAGATGGTATTCAGGGCCGATGGTGAAGACCCATATCTGACGGCTTTTGGCGATAGTATGGGCCAGTTCATCTATCCAGGCAGCAAGATAGCCAGCCAGGATATCGTTATTGACGGTACTGACCCGACCGCCGTCACAATCAGCGCTGACCCGGTGAGTTGGACGACTCTCAACAGTGTAACGCTGACCTTCTCAGCGACGGATGCGCTTAGCGGCATCGACCACTATGAACTGTCAATCGACAGTGGAGCGTATTCAACACAGACAAGCTCCTATGTTCTTGACGTATCAGAACTCGCTGACGGCACGCATACAGCGACGGTGAAGGCGATTGATAAAGCCGGCAATGAAGCGACAGCAAGCACCAGCTTCTATATTGATCACACACCGCCAACAGATGTTGTAATAACCGCGAACCCGACAAGCTGGACAACCGCAGACGCCGTTACCCTGACATTCTCGGCGGATGGCGCTCTCAGCGGTATTGACCACTATGAACTGTCAATCGACAGCGGAGCGTATTCAACACAGACAAGCTCCTATGTTCTTGACGTCTCAGCATTCGCTGACGGCACACATACAGCGATGGTGAAGGCGATTGATAAAGCCGGCAACGAGGCAACGGCGAGCACGACCATTTATATTGACCACACCAATCCGTTGATTGAAATAGTATCCGCCAAACAAGGCGGCCCCGAGCTTATTCCAAGCGGAACAGCCGTGCAGAGTGTTGTCAATATTCAGGTCACGGCAAGCGACGCAACCTCCCTCCTCAGTGGACAGCCGATAGTTACCGTTACACCAAACGTCGGCAGCCCTGAATCGGCCGCGTTTGTAGACGAAAGCCCGTCCGGCACGTTCAATTACACATGGTCGGTTTCTTCAACCACGCCGAACGGAACCGCAACCATTAACGCCTCAGTATCCGATGTTGCCGGTAATTCCGAAAACGCTGGTTCTCAGACCTTCAACGTCAACAAGAACCAGATAACCGGTCAGGTTCAGCTGGAAGATTTTGTCGGCGGGACTCGCGCGGTCTCCTTCTCCATCAACGGGGCTGCTCCGGTTGCAAAGACGCTCACCTTCACCGGTGACACTGCGCCCTACGTGCTGACGGGTGTACCGGATGTGGTGACCACCCTAAGCGCAAAGACGGCTTGGAACCTCCGGAAGAGGCTGTCCTTCGCACTGGACGAAGATGGTCAGGCAGTTGCTAATTTTGAAAACCTGCTTGGCGGTGACCTGAACAACTCCAACACCGTGAACATCCTTGATTATTCGATTCTTAAGCGATTCTGGTACACCACCAACCCGATCGCAGACATCACCGGCAACGGTTCAGTAAGTATGCCCGATTATTTAAGGCTCCAAGCGAACTTTTTCAAGACAGGAAGCCCGCAGTAGCGGCCTAAGATAAAGTATTGCAATGGTGCTTTTCGCCGGGAGGGCGCATAAGTCCTCCCGGCGAAAAGGCACGAGTTGCACTCGGCTGTGCGAACAGTAGGTAGATTAGAGACCGGAAGGTGGAGTAAGGTACGATGCTGCGGAATGCTTGTGAAATGATGCGTCTGGTGCGACTGACGGTAGTGGTCTTGGCCGCTGCCGCAGCGGCATTTGCCCCCTCGCAAACCGCCCTCGCCGACGAAAGCCCGTCCGATATACTGATTCTCGATGTGGACAATGATTATCTTTTTGTCCGGCCGAACGCCTCCATTGTGATAGATATGGACGTGCGAAATCTCTCGCAGAAGGTCAACGGCTGCCAGGCGATGTTCGGGTACAATTCAGAATACTTCAGGGCCTCGCCCGGCTGCATTGTCCCCGGTGGAGGCGGCGTCTGGGACGAGCTTATCTACAACTCCTGGGACGTGAACAGAGGCATACCCGGCGAGATTGACACCGCGATAGGTGTCTGGGCACACGGTACTGTAGGTACCGACGCCGATGGCACCGTGGCGTCTATCAGGTTGACGGCAAGAGGAGTGGAAGGACGCACCAGCTTGGTCTTTCGGCCCGATGCCCCCGCCGATGATACTAAGCAGACCTTTCTCGCCGGCATCACAGGCGAAACGGTCTGGCCGTTAAAGCTGGATAGTCAGACAATCGTCATTGACGGCACAACACCCGAGATGAACAACCTGACCACAACCATGGCGACGCCCGGCCTTGTGGAAATCAGTGTCTATGCCATTGACCGCCTCGCAGGTCTCGTCGAGGCCCCGACAGTTATACTCACCGGGCCGCCGGACGCTCCCAACCCGGACCTCATCCAGGGCGAAGGCCCTGTCTATGTCTGGCAGGTCAGCATTGACGAACTCACCGAAAACTACGGTCTCGTCGTTGTCGCTGTCGATCTGGCGAGCAACTATTTAATGATAAGGGGAAACATTCATATCGTCTATCTCGACGACCTTGAAAGGTTGTCTTATCAATGGCTGCTCGAGGGTCCAAAACTGACAGCCGATTTTAATAAAGACAACACCGTCAATTTTAAGGACTTTGCGGTGATGGCCGGTCTGTGGCTCCAACTCGCCCCGCCCGACTGGCCCTTCTGATGAATATGTTATATGAAGACGAAGAAAGCACATTTTAAACCATGATGCAGTGTCGAAAAGAAAACATGATGATGCGGCTGGCGATGCTGATGACGGTAGCGGCCCTGACGGTTGCTGCCGCCGCTGCCCCCGGCAGTCAATCCGACGTCTTTATCCTCAACGCGTCCAACGATTCTCTGTTTGTCCGGCCTCACGCCTCAATCGTAGTCAACCTCGATGTCCAGGACCTCTCGCAAAAGGTAAACGGCTGCCAGGTAATGCTCGGCTACAGTTCCGATTTTCTCACGGCCTCGCCCGGCTGCGTCGTCCCCGGAGGCGGCCCCTGGGATGAGCTTATCTATAATTCATGGGACTTCGATAACGGCATACCCGGCGAGATTGACACCGCGATTGGAGTCTGGGCTGATGCCGGCGTCGGCACCGACGCCGACGGCACCGTGGCTGTCATCACTCTGACGGCAGGGACCCGCGAAGGCCGGACTAACATGGTCTTTCGTCCCGACGTACCCGGCAACGATACGAAACAGACCTTCCTTAACGGCGTTACCGGCGAAACGATCTGGCCGCTCAAGCTCGACAGCCAGGCAATTGTCATTGATGGCACGCCCCCTGAAATGAATAACCTGACCACAACTCTGGTATCCCCCGGCCTTGTCGCAGTAAGCGTCAATGCGACCGACGCCATGTCAAGCCTGGTAGGACCGCCCATACTTATCATTGCCAGCCCACCAAATGCTCCCGAACCAAACCTCGTCGATGCCGTCGGTCCTGTTTACGTCTGGCAAATACAAATCGCGGACTTCAATGAGAATTACGACCTTATAATTCTTGCAACCGATATGGCGGGCAACTATTCGACGACTAACGGTCTTATCCATATTGTGTATCTTAATGACCTTGAACAATTCTTCGCCCAATGGCTCTCTACCGGCCCGCAGCTCGATGCTGACTTGGATAATAACGAAACGGTCGATTTCAGGGACTTTGTTGTCTTGGCTAACTTTTGGCAGAAACCCGCTCCCACCGCATGGCCTTTTTGATGACTGGTAATATTATCGGCATTGGCCTGCATGGTTGAAGTAGGTAGATTGGTGATAATATAGTGAGATTTATTGAAATACCTTGTTGCATTTATCTTAAGCATAGCTTATGTGTTAACATCTTTTTTTTTATACGGAGGGTCATTATTATGAGAACCAAAATGGTCGGTGTGATAGTAACAGCCAGTCTGATAGTCTTTTCGATGTGTTCCAGAGCGGTTGCGGTTGATTGGTCCGACCCTGACTGGGGGTATCGCACAATTATCACCGTCGATAATAACGGCAACTCCAATGCTCTGACAAACTATCCTGTAATAGTACAACTTGGCAGCAGCAATTTCGACTTCGACTTGGCTAAGCCCAATGGTGAGGACTGGCGGTTCACTTCAAGATTAATCTTTCACTGTTTAAGGCAAATCCATATTTTCAAATAAGAACAGGAATATCTATTTAGAGTCAAAGAGCAAAGGAGGAAAAGAATATGAATAAGAAACTTATCATGGCACTGACGGTCGCGATAACTGTTGCAATTAACTCACTTCAGATCTTTGCAGCAGAGACTAGGGTAACAAACTACTACGATGATAGAAAAGCAGCAATGGCACTAAACTATGACACCGAACTGTACTTGGGGGGGATGATTCACAGCGGAAACGGCTATGACCCGGCAACGGCTGCATCAAGGGCACAGAACACCCTTGACGGCTGGCCAAATATCATCGCGGACTGTGAAACGTATAGCATTCCCGTAAGCTTCAACATCTGTGGCTACGAGGCAGTGTTCGGGGATACGGGCAGAGGCGCAGTCAGTGACATAGACATCTATCAGCCTTGGCATGGAGATCTTCACTGGTCGACCAACACGTGGTATTCCGATATGCCGCTGACTCCCACAGACTATATGACAGTGGCGGACCTTAGCGGCACCACGAGGAGCTATAGCCTTGTCTACGGCGGGCCGTTGACTGAGCGCACAATGAACTCTACCGTCCCGTTTGAAATATCCTACCACAATTTCGGGCATGAAAGCCTCAGCGATATCACTGCGGACAACATGAACGACACGTTCCGGTTAGGCGTAGCATATCACAAGAGGATAGGCTCGAAATTGACGGCCGAAGCGCCTCCGTGGAACAACAATCCACAGGCCGAGAAATATCCGATTTATGTTCAAAACGGGATTTTCGTTTTCAACAGGAGCGAAAACGGGGATGGTCTGCCGTACGAGGTGATCGACAACCTGTGGATTGTCTCGCGAAATGGATACTTCGACGCGAGTTCAGACATGACAGGCGATATAGATTCGGCTATCACAAACGGAACCGTACTTGCGTATTATTCACATCCGGAGGACGGTTTCCAAAGTTCAAGCAGAGGCGGCTTCCAGACATCACTGGCCTACGCCAAATTGAAGGTTGATTCAGGGAGTCTCTGGGCCACCACCTTGAGCGAAATAGGAAAGTATTGGGAAGCGAAGAGCGACGTCAACACGACAAACACGGTGCTCGACAGCGATACTATTACAGTAGACATAACCCTCAGCAATTATGATGTGCAAAAATTCGGGATACCTTACCTTACCTTCATCACCTCGATGCCCAACGCGGCAAGTTACGCGAAGATAACTGTCAACTATCCGTTGGCTCAGACCCTGAACTCAAGCGCCGTCAGAATATCTGATGCAAACGTCATTTATACGATTTATTTGAACCCCGCCGGAACAACTAATGTTGAAATCAAAGGCGTCGATACTCCATACACAGGCGGCGTCAACATCAATACGCCAGTTCTTAATATAGACTCAACGCCGCCGACAGACGCCAACAACGGCCAACCGGTAACGATTACGGCAGCGGCAAACAGCACGGACGCTATATATTCTGTCAATATAATCTATCAGCGCAACACTGATGCGAAAGACTCAAAAATAATGGACTACAACGCCACAGGCGGCGTCTGGCAGACAACCATAGGGCCATTCACTTCGAAAGACCACATCAGCTACTATGTCAGTGCTACCGATAACAGCGGAAGACGGGAAAGATCGGCCAATAAGTCTTTCACGATTTCGTCAGGCCCCGATACCATTGCGCCCCAGTGGCGCAAGCAAACACAGAGTAGCACCAATCCGGCGCAGGGTGCTACAGTGCAGTTGGGCGCAGAAGGAACAGATGACGTAGCGCTGCGCTTTGCGACCCTAGCTACAGACGAAACCGGTGCCTGGGAGAAGAAGTCGGCATACGGTTCGCCGATGTCAATGGGCGATGCGGCAGACACGTGGACGAAAAGCAGTTTTAACTGGTCAAATCCCGCAGTTCCACCCGGTACGACGGTGTCGTGGAGGATATACTACGAGGACGCCAGTGGCAACGAAGCGGCCACTGGTATAATAAGTTTCATGATTGCAGTGCCTGACACAGAGGCGCCGCAGTATTCTGAGCCGAATGTCAGTTCCACAGTTTCAGGTGATACTGCGACGTTCTCCCTGAAGTGGACGGACGACCGTGCACTGGATGGTTATGTGTTCAGCATCGACAACGGCACCGGTACATTTGCCGACTCCAACTATATACCGTTCGATTTCTTCGGTCTGTGGTGGAACGATGAATGGAGTTACAGGAAAACCATAACCATCGACAATACCGCCGGCAGCCAGACGCTGACGGATTATGCGGTGATGGTGACTATTGACACCGCGAACCTGACGGCGCAAGGCAAGATGACCCCGCATGGCGGCGATATCAGATTTGTCGCCGATAACAATGAGTTGAATTTCTGGGTAGAGTCCGGGATGGATACCAACAACACAAGAATCTGGGTCAAAGTGCCGAGCATCCCTGCTTCCTCAACGAAAACAATTTATATGTATTATGGAAGCCCTAATCATAGAGTTCCGCAAGGCAATGGCACGAAAACTTTTGCAGCTTTTGATGATTTTGGCGGTAGAGGCTGGGAAGAGTTCAAGTATAGCGGTAATCCCGTGATGGGACCAGGAAGCCCCGCAGGCGGCGGCGGAACATTCTCATCGGTTATTCGTGAAGACGCCAATACATGGCGAATGTATGCCTCGTACGATTCTGATAACAGTGACATCGGTCTATCAACCAGCAGCGACGGCGTAAGATGGTATCACCAGGGAGTTGTGCTCAGGAAAGGAGTATCTGGCTCCTGGGATGCGAGCAATATCTGGTGCCCGGGGGCATGGAAAGAAGGCGCCAATTATTACATGTTATATTCCGCGTCGGGTTCCGGCGGTATCCAGATGGGCTTAGCAACCAGCGCGGATGGAAATACCTGGACAAAATACGCAAGCAACCCCGTATTTAATGACCCGACATGGGCGCGAGGTGATACCGAGGCTCCGGGATTCTCTGTATTAAAAGAGAACGGAATTTATTACATAATGTATAACACACTGGGGTCAGGAAAAAGGCAATCATCTGTTGCTTATTCGCCAGACCTTATAAACTGGACACCGGTTTATAGTTACCCAAGATTCCCAGGCGGACCATCAGGTTCTGATTGGAATTGCAACACATTTTGCGGGAATGTTTTCAAGTATGACGATATGTTCTATCTTGCTATGCCGGGACAGGATGAATCTCGTGATTACTGCAAATTTGGACTCTACGCTTCCCATAGCCCTGCTTTCCCAGAAGCCGACACAGAGTTCAAAGGCATAATCATGATTGGCAATCGCACGGGCTGGGATGCTAGCGATATGGATACGCCATGGGCGGTGCAGTTCGACGACAAAATGCATTTGTATTATGCTGCCTGCGGGAGTTGCTGGTCACAGACCGGATTGGCGATAATCAATGATATTCCACTGGCTTTGACACAGGCATATCCACCGGGGAATTATATTGATACAACCAGGACCGCTACGGCTTCTTTGCAGATTATGCCTCCTGTCGGCTGGCAGAAGTCGATAGCAGGTTATCTGGCAATAAATGGGCAAAACTTCGAGATAACCCTCTCGCCCGCTATGACGGGCAGGGCTGTTTTAATTGACGACCACGACTCAACGCTGCCGCTGGAACTTTACATGGACATCACCAGCATGAGCAAAGGCACAGTGAGTGCGTGGATTAGAAGAGACAGTAACGCCGCCGGCGATTACGACCTTAAGGTGTATGGTGATACACAGACAACACTGGCATTGAGCGCAGGCCTTGGCGGCAGCGGGACATTCCATTACTGGAATGGCGCGCTTGTTGATACCGGTATGGCCTATGATGCGAACACCTGGTACCTGGTAAAGGTCGAATTCGATACGGCCACAGACAAATACAACTTCGCAGTATATGACACATCGTTCAGCGAGCTGGTCAGGGTCAATGGTATCAGCTTTGGCACGGCCGTGACGAATGGTATTGACCGAATCAAGTTTGCTACCGATGCTTTATTCAGCGGATACGGCTACCTCGACGATGTCGCCGTCAATAAGTGGAATTCGGCCGAACCGGAAGCGGATGTCGGGGCAGAAGCGACGCCGGAACATACTATGGCAT
>Ga0315275_10003127_pt1 | contig 15173 bp, 12 predicted proteins | sample YL17G03_0_MG_FD_205557 | JGI IMG/M metagenome (GOLD analysis project Ga0315275, IMG submission 205557) | Sediment microbial communities from Yellowstone Lake, YNP, Wyoming, USA - YL17G03_0 | ecosystem: Environmental > Aquatic > Freshwater > Lake > Sediment | place: USA: Wyoming | collected... | reverse complement strand
ATAAAAAGCCTGCGCCCCAGGAAATGTGCATAATTGCAACGGCCAATGGAAGGCCGATCATCAAAGTCCATTTTCGCTGGCGGATGGCGGTATGGGTACCGGCGAGGATCAAGATCAGCGCGTAAAGCAGCACTTCGGCAGCCAGTAACCACCGGAAAACCGGTGAAAAGATTGCCAGAACAATTCCTCCTATCAGACTGAGAACGAACAGCGGTGGAAGGCCTTGCCGCCAGCGCAGCGTCTCTGGATAGCGCTTCAGCATCTTCCGCTTCCAGTAACCGTAGCGCCAGAATTGGCTGCCCAGCGCCCTCAGCGTGGGCCGGGCATAGTAGACGGACCGAATGGCCGGGTCGAGCCAGATGCGACCCCCGGATTTTCTTATGCGGACGTTGAATTCGTAGTCTTCATTGGTAAGCAGGGATTCATCGAAGAAGCCGACCAGGGCAAACTGTTCGCGCTTAAAAGCGCCGAACGGGACGGTATCCACGTAAGCAGCCTTTTCGGCGTGGCGATAGAAGGCATCGCCGACGCCGAGCGGATGCGTTGCGGCTGCGGCGATGGCTTGAGCCACCCAACCCTGCGCCCCGGGGCGGATCTCCCAGAGGCCGCCGACGTTCTCCCCGAGGCCGGATTCCAGTGCGGCCACGCAGTGTTCGACGTAATCCGGGTAAGGCATCGAATGAGCGTCCAGGCGGATGATGATCTCACCTTGGGCTTCCTGCAGGGCGCGGTTGAGTGCGGCCGGGATGATGCGCGCCGGGTTGTCTACCACGCAAATATGCAAATCAGGATGTTTTTCGACGAAGGCCATGATCTCGCCGCGCGTGTCATCGCTTGACATGCCGTCGGCGATGACGACTTCCATCTCGGCGTGCGGGTAGGTCTGCGCGTCAATGGCTGCGAGCAAGTCGCGGATCGTGGCTTGCTCGTTGTAACAGGGGATGATGATCGAGACGAAAGGGGACATTCGTTATATTTTACGTTTTACGTTTTAGCATAACTCGTAAAACGTAAGGCGTAATGTGCTATTTTTGGCGCTTCGCGACGGACTTGTCAGCCGGTGGGGTGAGCGGGAGCATGACCGTGAACGTGCTGCCCTCGCCCGGCGCGCTACGGACGCTAATTGTACCACCATGCGCCTGGACGATTTCTTTGACAATTGCCAGACCGAGCCCCGCGCCATGTTTTTCGCCGCCTTTGCGCGCCGGGTCGGCCTGATGGAACCGGTCGAAGATGTGCGCGATTTCTGCAGACGGGATGCCTATCCCGCTGTCTGTGACCGAAACCTCGATCTCATTTCCAACTTGCAGGGTGCTCAGGATGATCTGGCTTCCGCCGGGTGTGAATTTCATGGCGTTATCTACCAGGTTGGTGAGGACTTGCGCCAGCCGGTCGCCATCGCCGATGAGAGGCGGCAACGCGGGAGCCTGGACTTGAAAGCTGATACCTGTTTTTCTAGCTTGCGGCGTGAACTTCTCGACCACGCTATCGAGCAATGTGGGAATATCCACCGGCGCGCGTTGAAAGTCGGCGATGCCGGCGTCGAGGCGAGCCAGGTCGAGAAGGTCGAGCACCAAGCGGTGCATCCGCCCGGCTTCGTCGTGGATCACCCTGGCAGCCTGCTGGCGCGCTTCGGGCGTGTCGGCGGTTCCATCCAGGATGGCCTGCGCGAAACCCTGGATCGAGGTCAGCGGGGTCTTGAGTTCGTGGGATACGTTGGCGACGAAATCGCGCTGGGATTTCTGGCTGGCCTGCACCCGGGCGGTCATCTCGTTGAAGGTGCGCGTCAGGGTCTGGACCTCGCGCGGGCCTTTAAGCGGAAGGGCGGCGGCCTGCCGGGCTGGCATCTGACGCGAGGCAGCCACCACTTGCTGGAGCGGATCGGCGATCCAGCGCGCTACCCCAAAGGCTATGACCAGGGATAGGATCAGCGCCAATGCACTGGCCTCGATGAAGGGCAGAAAAAGATCATCCCGGATGATGGTCAGCAAGTGCACCTTTTGGCGCGGAACAGCCAACAACAACCAGCGTTCATCCGATAACTTTTCGGCGATGAAAAGCCAATAAGCTCCCGAATCGTCTTTTATGACCCTGTTCAATATAAGGATGCGTAGCAGGCGCGGCTGGGAAAGGGCAGGGGAGCTTCCAGCACGTGAATCGGCCTGCAATTGGCGGTTCTTATCGAGGATCAGCAGGCGCACGTCGTAGGTTTGGTCGTATTGCTTGAGGATCGGCAGGAGAGAATCTATCGGCAAGCTCCCCAGGCCGGGTTGGTTTGTTTGGAGGATCGCTTCTATGTCTTGCAGGTGCGTGAAGGTTTGCCGGTAAACAAAGGGATTCCGGATGAGGTAGACGATGATGAATAAAGCCGTTACGGTCAGCGCGGATAAAACCAGCAGGGCGTAACTGAGCCAGAGGCGGGCGCGCAGGGAGGAGGACATCAGGCCACCAATTTATACCCGATGCCGGTCACGGTCTCGATGCGCACTCGGCTTTCGGTCAGCTTCTTGCGCAGGTGGGCAATGTGGACATCCACGGTGCGCGTCTGCCCGTAGAAGTCGAAGCCCCAGGCCTGTTGAAGCAATTGCTCGCGGCTCAAGACACGACCGCGCTGCCCGGCCAGGGTCAGGAGCAGGTCGAATTCCTGGGTGCGCAGGTCGAGGGTCTGCTCGCAGAGGCGCACCTCGCGGCTGGCCGGGTCAATGGTCAGGTCACCGATGTGGATGGGGGCCGCATCCATTTGAGTCGCCCGTTCACTGCGCCGGAGGATGGCCTTCACACGCGCGACCAGCTCGCGCGGGTTGAATGGCTTGGTCAGGTAGTCGTCCGCGCCCAATTCCAGGCCGAGGATCTTGTCAATATCCTCGTCGCGGGCGGTGAGCATCAGGATGGCGACGGGATCGTTCTGCGCCCGCAGGCGCCGGCAGACCTCCAGGCCGTCCAGCTTGGGGAGCATTACATCCAGCACGATCAGGGCTGGACGCAGGCTGGCTGCCGCTTCGAGAGCCGTTTCGCCATCCCCGGCCGCTTCGACGCGGAAATTCTCGCGCTCCAGGTACATGCGCGCCAACTGGATAATGGAAGGTTCGTCGTCTACAAGCAGGATGAGTTCGTTCATTGGGAGTAACGTGTGACGTGTGATGTGATGCGGGCGAGGGGTAACTCGTTTCTTATTACCTACAAAGCGCCACAACCTCGATCTCGACGCTTGCGCCTTTGGGCAGCCCAGCCACGGCGACGGTCGAACGCGCCGGTGGGTCCTGGGTGAAGAATTCAGCGTAGATGGCGTTCATTTTGGCGAAATCGGCCATATCTTATGAGGAAGACGGTGGTTTTGACGGCGCTGTCCAGATTGGTCCCGGCAGCTTCAAGCACATGCTTCAAGTTGGTGAGCACCTGGCGCGTTTCCGCCTCGATGCCTCCTGGAACAAGTTCACCCGTGGCTGGATCCAGACCGATCTGCCCGGCGGTATAAACCGGCTTTACCAGTTTTTCGACCCGAATGGCGATCGAATAAGGCCCGATGGCGCGCGGCGCATTGTCGCTGGTGATGACTTTCTTAATTTTGGGAGTGGGCATTTTTACCTCGTTGGGAGAGATTTTTCTTGATTCTAATGCAAAAGAGGAATAGGGACGCAGAGAAAGTCGAAACGATGATCCCGCTCGTTATTGTGATTCTAGGGCATCCAGGCCATCGTGGTGTAGCGCGGATGTAAAATCCTCGTAAAATTTTTTTCGACCTTTGCTTGACAATCTCTCCCTCTACGTGTAAAATCACACCCGCTCGACAACGGGAAAACGTGACAGCGAATGCCAGGCCGAGATAGCTCAGTTGGTAGAGCACGCGACTGAAAATCGCGGTGTCGTCAGTTCGATTCTGACTCTCGGCACTCTGCGCAGCACCTACTCGGTCGACCAGAATGGAAAGCCAATTGCGGGCGTAGTTCAGTGGTAGAACGTCTCCTTGCCAAGGAGAAGGTCGTGGGTTCGAATCCCATCGCCCGCTCTCACGATTGCGGATTGCAGATTGATGATTGCAGATTGTCAGTCGGCAATCCGCAATCTACAATCCGAAATCTGAAATCGAACGGCGTCGTGGCCAAGTGGGAAGGCAAGGGTCTGCAAAACCCTCATCACGGGTTCAAATCCCGTCGACGCCTCTGCAAAATGCTGATCACGGGTTTCCTCTCCGAGGACTGCGCAAATCCCGTCGACGCCTCTGCAAAATGCTGATCACGGGTTTCCTCTCCGAGGACTGCGCAAACCCCGTTGACGCCTCTGCAAAATGCTGATCACGGGTTTCCTCTCCGAGGACTGCGCAAACCCCGTCGACGCCTCTGCATTAACGAGTCCGAAAGGACTCGTTTTTCTTTCTCTTTCCAAACCCTCCTCCTCCCGGCGTGCGGATGCTCAGCACGTCGCCAGCCTGTAGATCTACAGAGCCTTTGCCGGGGATGGGGAATTCCTTTCCATCCCTGATGATCACATTCTCGCCAGTTTTCCCAACCTGGCCGCCTGCCAGCCCGTATGGCGGGAAACGCCTCCGCTCGGAGAGCAATGTGACCTGGCAATCAGTCAGCACCTGGATATCGCGCCGGATGCCGTCGCCGCCGCGATACTGTCCCGCGCCGCCCGAACCGCGCCGAATTTCGTAGCGCAGTACGCGCAAAGGGTAAGTGTATTCTAGCGCCTCGACCGGCGTATTGAGCGTGTTGGTCATGTGCGAGTGGAGCGCCGATGGGCCATCTGACGAGGGCCGGGCGCCCATCCCGCCGCCGATGGTTTCGTAATAGGCAAATGCCCCCCTGCTACGCGTCCCCCCATTTTCCTCCGGAAAATGGGGGGACTGTAGGGGGGCTCCAATGGTCACGTTGTTCATAGTTCCCTGGCTGGCAGCCGGGACCTTTTGCGGGCAGGCTTGCGCCAGCGCGCCCAGCAGCACGTCCACGATGCGCTGGGATGTCTCGACATTGCCGCCTGCGACCGGCGAGGGTGGCAAGGCGTTGACGACCGTGCCGGGCGGGGCGATCACTTCGATGGGAACCAGACAGCCGGCGTTGTTGGGCACATCCAATCCCAGCAGGCAGCGGAAGACGTAAAAGACCGCCGAAAGTGTGATGGCATACACGGCGTTGACGCTGCCCTGCTGCTGGGGCGCTGAGCCGCTGAAATCCACCCTGGCCGAATCGCCGTGGATGGTCACCGTGGCTTTGATCAGCACAGGTTCATCCTGCACACCGTCGTCGTCGAGGTAGTCCGTGTATTGATATTCACCTTCGGGCAGGGCCGTCAGCAATTGGCGGGTCATGCGCTCTGTGTAAGCCAGTAATTGGCTCATCGCCCCGTTTACTTCATCCAAGCCGTAGCGGGCGACCAGCTCGACCAACCGCTCTGCGCCGCGCTGGTTGGCCGCGACTTGTGCCCACAAATCGCCGGAGCGTTCCTGGGGGGTGCGAACGTTCGCCAGGATGAGGTCGAGCAAGCCCTGGTCGAGTTTTCCTGCTTGTATCAACTTGACCGGTGGGATGATCAAACCTTCCTGGTAAATCTCGCGCGCCACCGGCATCGAGCCAGGGGTGATGCCGCCCACGTCGGCGTGATGGGCGCGGGAGGCGACGAAGCCAATCAGACCTAACCCCCCTGCACCCCCCTTCCCTGGTAGGGAAGGAGGGCTAGGAGGGATAGGTCCAAACACAGGCGAAACCATCGTAATGTCCGGCAAATGCGTCCCGCCGCGAAACGGGTCGTTCAAAATGATCACGTCACCCGGCTGCAGACCTTTAGGGTCTTCGGGGACCCTATCGGTTTTGACGGCTGCCTCAACCGATAACGGCATCGAGCCGAGATGCACTGGAATGTGCGCGGCCTGGGCGATCATGCGTCCCCGGGCGTCGAAAATGGCGCACGAGAAATCGCGGCGTTCCTTGATGTTGGGCGAGTAACTGGCTTTGCGCAGCACCGTGCCCATCTCTTCTGCGACCGCAGTGAAGAGATGTTTGAAGATTTCCAGTTTAATTGGGTCGTAGGCCATGTTATTATCCTACCTGTATGATCAGGTTGCTGTAAACATCCACCTCCGCTTGGTCAGCGGGGCCGAGCAGGATGGTGGTATCGGCGCGCACCACGACCGCCGGGCCGCTGAGCCGGTTGCCTGGTCGGAGGGATTCAGCGCGGTAGAACGGCGTCACCAGTCGGCCGTCAGTGTAGAACACGTCCCTTTTATCGAGCAGCGCGGCTGTTGAGGCTGGTCTGCTCAATGGCTGGGGAGCCAGCGGGGGCGGCGTCGTCTCGCCAACGGCGCGCAGGCGCAGGTTGACGATCTCGACCGGCGCTTCCGGCCGGGCATAGCCATAGGTTTTTTGGTGGATTTCGTGGAACGTCGCCATTACTTGCTCGGAAAACGGGACGATCAACTCGTACGACTGTCCCTGGTAGCGCATGTCCAGGAAGCGTTCAACCCGTATCCTGTCCGCCGTTATACCTTCTTTTTTTACTTCCCGGCGTCCGCGCTCGGCGAACGGCGCGAGTCTACCGGCAAGTTCGGCGATGGGTGTGTCACCGGGGAGCATGACGGTCTGGGTGTAATCCTTGATGACATCCGCGGCGAGCATTCCAAAGGCAGACAGGGTAGAGGCCAGCGGCGGGACGAGTACGCGCGGGGTGCCCAGGCCGCGCGCCAGGTCAGCCGCGTGAAGGCCACCCGCGCCTCCGAACGAGAGCAGCGTGAAGCGTCGGGGGTCGTGTCCGCGCGCCACGCTGATGACGCGCAGGGCGCGCTCCATGTGAGCGTTGGCAACCTGGACGACGCCCAGCGCGGCGTGAGTGGCGTCGAGGCCAAGTTCTTTACCGAGTTTTGCCAACGCAGCATGAGCGCGTTCTTCGTCGAGCGGCATCTGTCCGCCCAGGAAGTGCTCGGCGGACAGGCGGCCAAGCACGAGATTGGCGTCGGTTACAGTGGGGAGAGCTTGCCCTGGGCCTGTCGAAGAGCCCTTACCGTAGCAAGCAGGCCCCGGGTCCGCGCCAGCGGATTCGGGGCCGACACGCAGCGCGCCGCCTGCGTCCACATAAGCGATGGAGCCGCCCCCCGCGCCAATGGTGTGGATGTCCAACATCGGGACGCGGATCGGGCATCCGCTGACAGTTGCCTCCGTCGTGATCTGTGGCGTCCCGTCTATTAGGGAGACATCCGTGGATGTGCCGCCCATGTCAAACGTGATTACTTTTAGCTCCCGCTCGCCCGCTTTTGGGAGAGGGGGCTGGGGGGTGAGTGCTGCTTTCCCGACATACTCACACCCCACCACTCCTCCAGCTGGCCCCGAAAGGATGCAGCGCACCGCCTGACGCCGCGCCTCGCCAGGGCTGATAATCCCGCCGTTGGATTGCATGACCCGCAACCTCACCCCCCTTTCTCGCTCTACTTTGACCCCCTCCCCAACCCTCCCCCATTCCGCAATACAGGATTGGGGGAGGGCGGTGAGGGCTTCTTCCAAATGGGAAAGATACTTATCCAGAACCGGCGAGATGTAGGCGTTGACGGCTGTGGTGCTGGTGCGCTCGTATTCGCGGTATTCGGGGATGATCTCTGATGAGACGGAGACCAGGAAACCTGCTGCGCGCAGTTTCCCAGCGATGATCTGTTCGTGCTCCGGGTGCAGAAACGAGAACAGTAGGCACACGGCTACGGATCTTGCGTTTTGCACCTTAAGTTCTTCGACCAGGCCATCCACTTGTGCCGGATCGAGCGACCGTAAGACCTCGCCGGTCTGGCCCACGCGTTCGTCCACTTCGAAGCGCAATTCTTCGGGGATGAGCGGCGGGGGCGGATCGGCGAAGAGATCGTAGAGGGCGGGACGGTTTTGGCGTCCGATCTGGAGCACGTCCCGGAAGCCGAGCGTGGTCACCAGCGCGGTGCACGCCCCTTTGCGTTCCAGCAGGGCGTTAGTGGCGACCGTCGAGCCGTGGATGACAGTCATCAGTGAACAGCCATCAGTTACCTGTGACTGATCACTGATGACTGATGACGGATTACTTTTTGTGCGAATCAGCTCCAATCCTCGCAGGACCGCCTCCGCCGGGTCGCGGGGCGTGGAAAGCAGCTTGAAGGTCCGGATTTGCTGCGTGGACGGGTCGTAGACCACGAAGTCGGTGAACGTGCCGCCGATGTCAATGCCGATGCGGAGGGGTTCGTTTTTCATCATTCAGCATTATAACCGTGCAATAAACCATCCATGTTTGGTTTATCGGTATTGCTCACGGTATAATTGCCCCCATGTCTGGGTTGCGAGGCGCGAGCGTACACATTACCGGTATCGTCCAGGGTGTTGGTTTTCGGCCATTTGTTTACAGTCTGGCAAAACGCTTTGCATTGACCGGCTGGGTGCGCAACACGTCTGCGGGGGTGGATATCGAGGTGGACGGCGCCAAATCCACCCTGGATGACTTTATCTTTGCACTGAAGAATGAACTCCCGCCGCTGGCGCGGATAGACGATCTGCAGACAAACTGGCATAACCCAAACGGCTTCACGAACTTCGAGATCGCTCACTCCGAGGCTGTGGCGGGCGCGTTCCAGCCGATCTCCCCGGATGTGTGCATCTGCGACGACTGCCTGCGCGAGCTTTTCGATCCCAAAGACCGGCGCTATCGTTACCCCTTTATCAACTGTACGAATTGCGGGCCGCGTTTCACCATCATCACCGACATCCCCTATGATCGTCCCAATACGACCATGGCGCCCTTTGCCATGTGCCCGGATTGCGCCGCCGAATATCAAAACCCGCTCAACCGGCGATTCCACGCCCAGCCGGTCGCGTGTCCGGTCTGCGGGCCTCATGTTTGGTTAGAAGAGAGTAACGAGAAACGAAAAAAAAGTGACTCGTTACTCGTTTCTCATGCCTCGTTTCTCCATGACGCGGTTGCTATCATGGAAGCGCAACGGCTTTTGGCTGAGGGGAAAATCGTGGCAATAAAAGGTTTGGGCGGATTTCATCTCGCCTGCGATGCCGCCAATCCACAGGCCGTGATCGAACTTCGCAATCGCAAGCTGCGCGTGGACAAGCCCTTTGCCTTGATGATGCCGGACCTCGAAACGGTGGAAAAGCATTGCTTCGTGAATGACGCCGAGCGCGTATTACTGGAGTCCCGCCGGCGGTCTATCGTGTTGCTCTACCGAAGGCCAGAGTCAACCGTGGCTGCCGAAGTTGCTCCTCGGCAGGATACGCTTGGCGTCATGCTGCCATATACACCACTGCATTACTTACTGCTCTCTGATAACCGGTCATTGATCACTGCTCTGGTCATGACCAGCGGCAATCTCAGCGAAGAGCCTATCGCTACCGACAACGACGAAGCCCGCCAGCGGTTAGCCAGCCTGGCGGACGCCTTCCTGATGCACAACCGGGATATTCGCACGCGGTGTGATGATTCGGTTGTGAGAGTGCTGAGTGATCAGTTATCAGTAATCAATGACCAGTCCGAGAGTAAGAAACTGAACACTGATCACTGGTCACTGATTACTTATCCATTACGCCGTTCGCGCGGCTACGCACCCGATCCCATCCAACTGCCCTTCGACGCCCCGCCACTGCTGGCGACCGGGCCGGAGTTGAAGAATACCTTTTGCCTGACCCGTGAGCGATATGCTTTCCTCAGCCACCACATCGGGGACATGCAGAATTACGAGACCCTGCGCTCCTTCGAAGATGGTGTGGCGCACTTCGAGCGGCTGTTCTGCATTAAGCCTGTGGCCATCGCCTACGACCTGCACCCGGATTATTTGTCCACTCGTTATGCGCTGCAACGTGCAGACCGTGAAAACCTGCCAACGTTCGGCGTTCAGCACCATCACGCCCACGTCGCCGCCTGTATGGCCGAGCACGGGCTGACCGGCGAGTCTCCGGTCATCGGCGTGGCTTTCGATGGCACAGGTTACGGCGAAGATGCAGCTATTTGGGGCGGAGAATTTTTGATTGCCGATTATTTGGGCTACCAGCGGCCTTTTCACCTGGCTTACTTTCCCTTGCCGGGTGGGGATGCGGCCATCCGACACCCAGCGCGCACCGCGCTGGCGCTGCTCTGGCAACTGAGCCTGGATTCGGACGAACGCCTGCCTCCAGTAAAGGAACTGTGCTATGAAGAACGGATGGCCTTGCGCGTCCAATTGGAACGCGGCTTGAACGCGCCGCTAACCTCCAGCATGGGCCGCATGTTCGACGCGGCGGCAGCCCTGGCGGGTGTGCGCCAGCAGGTCAACTATGAGGCGCAAGCCGCCATCGAGTTCGAGGCGCTGGCAGATCCGTTCGAGACGGGTGAATATCTATTCGCGGTGGACAGGCCAGAGGTCCAGCCGCGCCCAGCTTTCGAGGCGCTCCGCGCGGATGTACTGGCAGATGTACCGCTGCCGGTCATCTCGGCGCGCTTTCACAATGGTCTGGCAGAGATGGTGTGCGAGGTCTGCTGCCGGATCCGCTCGGAATCCCACACGAGCGCGGTTGCGCTAAGTGGCGGAGTGTGGCAGAATCAACTATTGCTCAAGCGTACACTGGCGCGTCTGCATGGGGAAGGTTTCCAGGTATACATTCACCGGCAGGTGCCAACCAATGATGGCGGCCTGGCTCTCGGGCAGGCAGCCGTGGCCATTGCCAGGTCGAAGGTTGGCTGCTCGTAAATTCATGAACGGATAAGGTGATGACGAAAATTCTCGTTGCGGAAGATGATGATCTCTTGCGAGATGTTATCTACAATAATCTTGTGCTCGAGGGGTACGAAGTTTTTTCGACGGTGAACGGACGGCAAGCGTTGGATTCGTTCGTGAGCGTCAAGCCTGACCTGATCGTTTCGGATATCATGATGCCTGAGATGGATGGATTTGAGCTGCTCAAAGAGGTGCGTTCCCTACCGCTTGGCGTGACTATGCCTTTCCTTTTCCTGACGGCGCGCACAGAACGCACCGATGTCAAGAAGGCGCGCTCCTTGGGCGTGGACGACTACCTGTTCAAGCCGTTCGACGCCTGGGAACTGATCGAGGCGGTGCGGACGCGCCTCAACCGCCGCAGGGCTGTCGAGCTTTTCGACACGCGCGCCGCTCATCTCCAGACTGTGGTGATGCTGGGGAACGTTATCGAGGCGCGCGACCCGTACACGGCTGGTCACGTTGACCGTGTGCGGCGACTGGCGCTCTCCCTGGGCTTTGCCCTCAACTGGAATGCCGAGGAAATCGCCATCCTGGAATTTGGCGCCGTTTTACACGATATTGGTAAGATCATGGTACCCCGCTATGTGCTTACGAAAGCAGGGCTTTTGGATGATGAAGAGTGGGAAGTGATGCGCCAACATCCGCAAGTTGGCGCGCAAATGCTGGAGGGGGTGGATCACCTGCGCCTTGCCATCCCATACGTGCTCTATCATCACGAGTGGTGGAATGGCAAGGGTTATCCTTTTGGGCTGAAAGGCGCCGACACTCCCCCCGAGGGGCGCTTATTAGCAATTGTGGATGGATTCGACGCTATGACGAGCGACCGGCCTTATCGCATGGGTTTAAGTATGGCGGATGCGTTGGTGGAAATACGAAAAAATTCCGGCGTCTACTTCGATCCAGAAATGGTGGATGTGTTTCTTCAGACTTACAAAGAGTAGCGAGTCCAACGTCTCCCGACGTTGGGGATGGCCTGCAAGGCGCGAAACCGAAGTCGGAGACTTCGGACTCCGTCCAATGAGGCTACCAGGCGCAACTTGGGCGGGTGTTGACGTTGGCCGATTGGCCGATGCGCTTGTACATGGTCACGTTGGAAAAAGGTTCGCCTAACAAGCCATCGTGAATGGCCCACGAGCGCAGGCGGATGCTGTGTTCAGCATCGTGCCGCCGGAAGGGAGTGGAGTCATCTAACTGGGCGTGCAAATAGCTGCCCTCCGCGAATCCAGCCTCGATGCGCTCCATCAGCTTTTTCCCAACCTGGTAGTCGAAGCCGTAATTCTCGAAAACGACGGCATTGTGATAGTAGAGAGGCTCGACGAAATAGATGTCGTGGCCCAGGCTTCGGACGAACGACTCGAAGGCTGTTATCGCCGAGGGGAGCAGACGCAGCCCGCGCCGTACCTGACCTGGGGCCAGCCCCGCCTCCAGCGCGGCCTTTTCCGCCTCCAGGTTGCGCCGCAGGATGCCGAACCTCGTCGGCGAGCCATCCGGCATCCGGTCAACGTCGAAGCGTGGTGAGTCGGGATCGTTCAATATGTACAGCAGCACGTGGATCTGGCCGTTGATGGTGTCGGTCAAGTGGCCATACAGGATCGGATCTGGAAAACCGGATTTGTGGAAAAGCTTCGCCTCCACGTCGGTGCTGCCGGCGGTGCACTTCAGGCTGACCAGCGAGTTGCCCTGGCTGTCGATGAATGAAGGGGGAATCTGAAAACGCACGGATAGTTCAGGTGGGACCAAGCGGGTGTAGATTTCCCTTTTTTTTGCCTCGGGAAGCAAATTGATACTGCCGATTGTCGAAGCGGCCATTTTTACTCCCTTCTCTGCATCTGGCGTTCCATCTCTCGCTCGGCTTCGCGCTGGGCGAGGGCTTGACGCTTGTCGTGCAACTTCTTCCCTTTGGCAATGGCGATTTCCAATTTGGCACGGCCTTCTTTCAAGTAAACGCGCGTCGGCACGATGGTCACGCCTTTTTGGCGGACGGCGTCCCATAGATCGCGAAGCTCTTTGCGATGGAGCAGCAGGCGGCGCGGCCGTTTCGGGTCATGGTTGTAACGGTTAGCCTGGGCATAGGGGGCGATGTGCGCCTCCATCAGCCAGGCCTGGCGCCCTTCCACGCGGACGTAGGCCTCCGCCAGGCTGACCTGCCCGGCGCGGATGGATTTGATCTCACTGCCCTGCAAGGCCAACCCGGCCTCGTAATGCTCCAGCAAGAAGTATTCGAAGCGAGCCTTGCGGTTGGTGGCGACGACCTTGATGTTCATCTATGGGTGGCTCTCCCGGATACGGCGCGCCAGCGGCATGTCAATCCACTTTTTTAGGCCGATGGTGCTGATCAGCACGACGAGCAGCGCGATTTGCCAAAAAGGTCTTCGCCAAACCCAGGCTGAGGCGATCATTGCTACCATCCCAACCCCCCAAGCCAGGTCCCAATTATGGAAGATGAGGTAGCAAAGCAAGAAAAGTCCGACGCCGAGCAGCGTTTCCCAGGGTTGCAGGTTTAACAGGCTGCCCAAGATGGCGGCCATGCCCTGTCCGCCTGCAAAGCGGACGTAGATGGAGAAGTCGTGGCCCAGCGCGGCAGCCAAGGCAGCCAGATACGGGACGATGGGGTTTGTAGAGAGACAATCGGCTAGCCAGACGGCGAGTGCTCCTTTGCTGATATCAACGATACCGACGACCAAGGCAGGCTTCCAGCCTAAGACGCGGTAGGCGTTCAATCCCCCCAGGTTGCCGTCCCCGCTCTGACGAAGGTTGACACCGTAGCGCCATCCTACCAGATGCGCGGTGGGGAACGCGCCGATCAGGTAAGAAATTGCGAGGATGAGCAAAGTAGCGAATGTCATAGGCTTATTCTACCCCCATTTGAGGATGGCTATCCCTGAAAGCAGGCGCAGCACGCCAAAGAGGATCAATGCTGTACCCAGGCCGATGTTGTGGGCGAGGGCGGGACCGGTTAGCGAGCCGACCAGCACGGCCGCGTTGAGAATGATGTTGTACCAAGCCAGGTGCGCGGGCCGGTCGCTGGCGGGGATTTTTTCGAGCAGGTAGTTGGGGGAAGCGCCGCTGAGCATGGCCCAGGTGAATCCACCCACCGCAGAGACGAGATAGTATCCTCCAGCGTGCCGCGAGAGCGCCAGCAGGCTGGGATAGAGACTCATCCCGAGCGCGCCGAAACCGGTCATCTTGTGATGGCCGAGCCTGTGCGTCAGCCTGTCCAGTTGTGTGGAGCCGACCAGAACGGACAGGTAGAAGAGAGCTGTGCCGATTCCGATCTGCTGGTCGGTCAGGTTCAATTGATGGACGAAGTAGAGCGGGAACAGGGGGATGGCGAGATACTGTGCCAGGTGAAAGGCGAACATGACGAGCAGCGGCCCGTGGAAGGGCGTCTGCCAGATATCGGTGCGGAGGGCAGCAAGCCAGCTCCGGCGTGGGCTTGGTCGTTCGGGCGGGGAGACAGGCTGCGGGAGGAGCGAGTCCGCTTTGGAGGCGGGCTGGGGCAGCGGTCGGACGAAGTAGAGGTGAAGGCTGCTCATCGCCGCGCCAAAGAAACCGATCCCAAAAATGATTTGATACCCAAGCGGGAAGGGCAGCCGGTCGAGCAAGTAGCCGCTGCCAAGCGAGGCGAGTATGAAGGTGACCGAGAGCACCACGTTGCGGATGCCCATCACGTAGGCGCGCCATTCGGCCGGGACGGCCTCGGCGAACAGGGCGTTGAAGCCAACCGAGAGGGCGGTGAGCGGGATGCCCATCAGTAGGGTGAGGCCGATGAGCGCCCAGATCTGTGTTTGGTTGTTGAAGAGCCAGGGAAGGGGGATCCAGAGCAGGAAGCCCAGCCGATAGAAGACCGAGGTCCAGAAGACGGCTTTGCTGACGGGTCGTCTTTCGAGCCAGCGGCCGGCCGGGATGGAGCACGTCAGGCTGACGAGAGCTGCCATTGCCCCCAGCAGACCGATCTGCACACCGGTGGCGCCGAGCCGCGTAGCGTAGATGTTCAGGAAGTTGATGGCGCTGCCGCTCAGGACGCCAAACCAGCCTATATCGAGATAGAGGTGGGTAAAGTTGGCGCGGTATTCGCTGGGAATGGCTGGGTGGTAGAACGGGCGGCGGATGAAGATCACGGGCTCGATTATAACTGCTTGATGCTATCCACTATTTTCAGAAACATCTCCACCACTGCCGGGTCGAAATACTTGCCGGCCTGCTCACGGATGTAATTGAGGGCTTTTTCTCTCGGCCAGGCGAGGCGGTAGGGCCGGTCGGAAGTGAGGGCGTCGAATACGTCCACGACGGTGAAGATACGCGCCGCCAGAGGGATCTGCTCACCTTTCAACCCGTTGGGGTAGCCGCTGCCGTCCCATTTCTCGTGGTGATTATAGGGAATCTCCAAGGCCGGCCGCAGGTAGGCAATGGGTGAGAGCATTTCGCGGGCATGGACCGGGTGTTGTCGCATGGTGGCCCATTCTTCGACACTTAGCGG
>Ga0315275_10003126_pt1 | contig 15174 bp, 15 predicted proteins | sample YL17G03_0_MG_FD_205557 | JGI IMG/M metagenome (GOLD analysis project Ga0315275, IMG submission 205557) | Sediment microbial communities from Yellowstone Lake, YNP, Wyoming, USA - YL17G03_0 | ecosystem: Environmental > Aquatic > Freshwater > Lake > Sediment | place: USA: Wyoming | collected... | reverse complement strand
GAAGGCGTCGACTACAAGGATTTCGAGTTCATGGTATCACAGATGAAGTCATCCATGGAATAAATCATCAGGGCGTCAGATGAAGGCCTCTATGGGCTGATCTATCTTCTCCATCCTTCTTGGCTTCGGCAGGTCCTTGTAGACTTTCAGGAACTGCCTTTGGGTCGCAAAAGGCATCAATCCAAAAGAGCTGCATATTCTCATCACTTCAACAAAGCCATTGAGGTCATCGGCTATCTTCGCAGACTTCAGGCTTTCAGCCAGCTTCTTCAGGTCCTTCTTCCCTATCCCCAGCTTTTCCACCTTGATCGAATCCAGTCTTATTATGGATCTCATCGCGGAGTTGTGCGCGCTGCAGAGGAAATACCCTACCTCGTATTCGTTGGTGTTGGGCCCAAGGCTTATCTTTTTCACAACTGTGGATTCCTTGTCTTGGTCAAAGGAAAGGACAAATCCCATCTCGTCCTTCCTGTCTTCCTTTTCAATTTTTGGCATTGCGCATTTCAGCATCTTCGGGCTCAGCTTGTAGGGCATCCCTATTTCTTTCATCGCTGTCGCCAATATGAATCCCTGGGCAATTTCCTTGAGTTTTGGGTTTTCCCCGCAAAGCTCCTTTGCCCACGCTCCTGTTTTTTTCGAGGCTATGGCATCTATCCCAGATGCCTTTGCTTCAAGGATTATTTCCTTTTCAACCTTTTCGGAATTCACCAAGCCGGAGTATCTTAGATGGAAGCAGTCTATCTTGTCGATCATTTCAGCAAGAAGGCATGCAAGCCCTGCCTTGTCAAATCCCGTGCTTTTGACGTTTGAGGCCTCATATTCCTTATATCCCCCGTAGCTCATGAAAAGGTTCATGGTGGATAATTGCATAGCAATATTTAAAACGATTAATCCCTAATTTATTCATGGAGCTAAGCAGAAAGGACAAGGACTACCTTCTCGGGGTTGCGAAGCATTCAATATCATATTACCTTGAGAGCAGGAGGAAGCCGGAAGTCAGGGAGATCGGGTTCTATGGCGCTGCCTTTGTTACTCTTATGAAAAAGGGCGAGCTAAGGGGCTGCATCGGGACACTTGACGCATACAGGGACCTTGCCAGGGATGTCTCGGACAACGCAATGAACGCCGCGTTCGGGGACCCGCGCTTCGGCCCTTTGGACAGGAGCGAGTTCAATGATCTCAATGTCGAGGTTTCGGTCTTAACACCAAAGGAGATATTCAAGGGAACCCCAGAGGAGTTCAAGAGCTACATCAAGAAGGAGAAGTGCGGGGTCATAATAGAGAAGGGATGGAACAGGGCCACTTTCCTGCCGGATGTCTGGAAGATGCTTCCTGATGCCAATGAGTTCCTTTCCGAGCTTTCATTCAAGGCAGGCCTGAACGGAGACGGCTGGAAGGACTGCGACTGGTTCGTCTATTCCTCGATCGCGTTCTCGGAGGACTGGGAAAAAATCAAGATCTAACGAGTTTTTCTTTCCCGTAGACGATTTTCTTTTTTTAAAAAGAAAAGGGCTTTGGGGACACGGGGATTTGAACCCCGACTTACAGGTTTCTTCTATGCGCGAGTGTCCATCGCAAAACCTGGAGCCTGCCGTGCTACCTGCCTACACTATATCCCCAACAAAGGATAAACTAAAGAGGAAATGTTTAAATTGCTACCTCAATATAGCATACTATGAGAAATATATTCCTATTTTCATTGCTGTCATTGGCTTTTTTTGCCTTAGGCTCCTTTGCCTTCGTAAATCCGGCAGACCAGTGCACCAGCATAGGCGTCACTGATGACAGCTGCATCATGTGCAGCGGCACGCCCTGCATGATGAATACAGATCCAGATATCTGTCCAGGCACAGTCAATCCTGATGAGCCCGATTGGGGGCCCCTGGCGTGGATCGGAGGAAGCAGCCCCTGCATATGCTACTGCCCATATTCGCTGAAGCTGGCATACGATGCCGCCCATAAGACCAACCTATGCGCCAACATATACTGCTATGACAAGTGCGAATATTCCACTGAATACAGGAGCGGCTCGTGCAATCCAGATACAGGGCAGTGCATTTATGGGACGGCAAACCATTGCGATAACGGATGCAACGGGGATTTCTGCGCAGACGCCCCTGAGCCGGCCCAGGACAATTGCGCCAACGTCAATTGCTACGACAAGTGCGAGAACTCCCAGGAATACATAAGCGGAACATGCAATCCCAACACAGGCAAATGCGAATATGGCACAACAAACTACTGCGATAACGGATGCAACGGCAACTCCTGCGCTGCTGCCACTGAGCCCACAGACAACTGCGCGAATGTGCAATGCGACCCGAAATGCGAAGGGACTATGCTGAAAACCGATGGATACTGCGACAGCGACACCGGCAACTGCATATATTCGGAAACAGACTGCGGGGATATAGGATGCAATGCCTCCTCTCTAACATGCAACGAGGCAACAGGAGAGACATTCGCAGGAAGGATATATTACACGGAATACAACAGGCCCAATGGAGGCATAAGCGAGCAGGGCATCCAGGTGCCTCTCAGGAACATCTACGTCTGGTTTGAATACAAGGATCCTGAAGGGAAGATGCATTCAGACAAGGACAAGTTCGTGGTCTTTACAGATTCTGATGGCAAATTCACCTTCAACGCCCCTCCGGAATTCATGGATCCTGGAAACAAGATAGATGTCATAATCGTTTTTTCCGACAAGAACAGCAAGCTTTTCATATCCACTGACCAGCTTAATGCCGCAGGAAAGGGCTCGGTGGTGGACTATACGATAAAGGATGGCGTGCCTCCATCAGACCCTTCCCTGAAGAACCTGGATTTTGACTTCAAGGACGCTGGCGCAGGATATTCATTTGTAGCCCAGGCATACTCCAATGTCATGAAGGCGGTTTCGTTCAAGGAAAATGTCCTGAGCGCAACGTCCACCCTGCAGGAAAAAGTCACCGTCTTCCATTCTGACAGCGAAGGAACCTTCCACAGGACAGAATACAGCTCAAGCGCGCTCAAAGGGATGTTCATAGCCGCTTCAGACTCGAAATACTATCTTCCTGAGGGCCCTGTCAACAGGGAATACCATGAGTACTGCCATCACATACAGATGGAGGCGCTGAAGCAGGAGAGGAACACAATGCCTCTTCCAGGAGGCGACCATAATGGATACCCCAGCAACGCCGGCTCGGGATGGGGCTATCTTGAGGGCTGGGCGGAGTTCTGCGCAATGCAGATGGTGAAGAACATAGGAGGCATCCAGGATGTCAAGTACGTCACAGGGAATTCGCTATACAACCTTGAGGCAGACTACCGCATAAGGGACGGAACTGATGAGGACGAGGAGTTCGCGATCGCGGGCATCATGCACGACCTTGCAGACTCCCCCTCAGACTATTCCTATGGCCAGGACGACGATTCGGTATCTCTTCCGCTTTCAACAATCTGGAGCGCGGTCTCGAAATCAAGGGACTTTGGGGACGGCAAGGGGGAGAGGCATGCGCAGAACCTCCATGATTTCTACGTTGCAATCTCAGACGAGGTCGACAGCGCATCGCTTCAGCCAGGCATAGACGCGATATTCATAAGCCACGGCGCCTACCAGGATGAGAACAGGAACGGGCAATGGGACAAGGGCGAGCAGATAGGCTATTCGGGCCAGGGCAGCGCGGCATCCGACATAAGATCTGACGTGAAGCCTCCTGAAGGCACCCAGGTCGAGGTTTCCGGAGGAAGCGGCCTGCTTGCGGATGTCACTGTGACCTTTGACGGCCAGCAAAGCTACCTTTCATATTCATACACTGCGCCAATCGCAGGGGGAAAGGTCTACCTGCCAATCCTTCCCTCACAATACGGCGGCACAGTATCGCTCAGGGCTGCCAACGGCGCCACAGGCGCATCTTCGCAAAATTCATTCTCGATATCAAACTCTGATTTCCGCAAAAGGCTCGACCCTTCAAAGCCTATAGGCAGCTACAGCCCAGGAATCCAGGCAACCTCTAGCCAATGCAGCTCTGACGGCCAGTGCATCGCATGGAACCAGGGGGACAGCTGCAATTCCGGATCCTGCTCATTTTCGCAGGCGATCCAATCTGACATTTCAGGGATTTCCGGAGTCGTGGAAGCTGCAGGCGGCAATGGCACAGCAGGCACCAGCAATGGTTCGGGGGCGGCCTGCTGTGGAGGCCCTGCCGCTATGGCATTTGTGGTTTCCATTGCTCTCTTGAGGGGCAGGAAAAAGGATTAACATACTGTTTTTTAATTTCTATTTTTCTTATTAAATAATGGAAATCAAGAACATATTCGCAATTTTGCTGTTAGCAGCCTCCTTGTCATTCGCATATCCTCCAGGACAGCCAGGGGACCATACGTGCACGAAAGACCTTGAGTCGATGGTCAACTATTGCGAGGACTATTGCACAAAGATGGCCGGAAACGGGGGGATATGCATGCTTTGCTCAACCTCTGTTAGCGAAAGAGGGGTCATTGACGCATGCAGCTGCCAGAACTCAAAAAGGGAGCACCTGAACTTCTACAACATAAGCTGCGACATCCCGGTTTCGGAGCAGACGATCCCCCAGACAAACAAGCCAAACGCAACGGAAGACGAGACAGGCGGTTTCGTTACTGCAATCAACAGGACAAACAACACGGCGCCTGCAGTCCAGAACATAACCCAAAACAAAACCACAAACACGACAATCATAGCAAAGAAGAATGATACAATATCCCCTCCTTCATCCAGCCAGGACAGCGGAAGCACAGCCTGCATGGGCCCGGCCGCGATCGCGTTCATCGTTTCATTGGCAATTTTAGGAAGGAAAAGGGCCTAACCCTTTATTTTTTAAACTATAATATTCCCATTCCTTTATGCTTCAGCTATTCAACAGCCTTACAAGGAGCCTTGAGGAGTTCAAGCCGCTCAATGGCAATTCCGTAGGCCTTTACACCTGCGGCCCCACCGTCTACAATTACCCCCACATAGGCAACTACAGGACCTATGTCTTCGAGGACCTTCTCAGGAGATATCTGGAATACAAAGGATATCAAGTAAAGCACATAATGAATATTACCGACATTGACGACAAGACAATAAGGGACTCGCAGAAGGAAGGCATTTCACTTAAGGAATTCACCCAAAGGTACGAGAAGGCATTCTTTGATGACAACATAACACTCAACCTAAGGAAAGCATCTGTTTATCCAAGGGCGACAGAGCACATCAGCGAAATGGTTTCAATAATAAAGAGGCTCATGGAAAAGGGCTATGCCTATAGGGGGGAGGACAATTCAATCTATTTCTCCATCTCGAAATTCCCTGATTACGGGAAATTGGCGCATCTTGACCTTTCCCAGCTAAAGGCAGGCGCAAGGATCACCCATGATGAATACGACAAGCAGCAATTGGCCGACTTTGTCCTTTGGAAAGCCTGGGACGAGAAGGACGGGAACGTCTTCTGGGAGACTGAATTGGGAAAGGGAAGGCCCGGCTGGCACATCGAGTGCTCTGCCATGAGCTCAAAATACCTCGGGGAGAGCTTCGACATCCATTGCGGCGGTGTCGACAACATGTTTCCCCATCACGAGAACGAGATTGCGCAGAGCGAAGCGGCCTCGGGAAAGCAGTTTGTCAGATACTGGCTCCATTCAGAGCATCTTTTGGTCGAGGGCAAGAAGATGTCAAAATCATTGGGAAACTTCTACACGCTTAGGGACATTTTGGCAAAGGGATACCATCCAAAGGCAGTAAGGTGGATTTTGATCTCAACCCATTACAAGCAGCAGCTCAACTTCACGTTCGAGGCCCTGGATTCATCCGCAAAGACAGTCCAGAACCTCTTGGATTTGGTCTTGAGATTGAAATGTGCAAACGGAAAGCAGGACCAGGAAACAGAAAAGAGGATTGAGGAGCTGACAGTTTCTTTCATTTCAGGATTTGAGAAACAGATGGACAATGACCTTCATATCTCGGATGCTCTGGCAGAGCTTTTCAGCTTTGTTTCGGAAATCAACAAGCTTCTTCTGCAGAATAAGATAGATAGGCAAAGCGCAGGAAAAGCCATAGACGCCCTGAACAGAATAGATAGCATTCTGGGAGTTCTGGAGGAGGAGAAAGTCCCTGGCGAGATAGCAGGCATGATAAGCGAAAGGAAGGATGCCAGAAAGGCGAAGGACTGGAAAAAGGCGGATGAGCTGAGGAACAGGATCAGGGAAAAGGGGTTCAACATAATGGATGCAGGGGATGAAACCCTTGTGGGGATTTCCGTAACCAAGATATAATCTTTTAAATCCCATATTCAAGAGGATATAATGGCAAAAATATTCTCAAAAAGGGAAAAACCGAAGGCATACAGCATCTCTTCGCAAAAAATAACCTCTAAGGCAAATGCAGCGCCCAAAGCAATCGAAATGCCTCCTCCGAAAAAGGAAAATCCCGAGCAGAAGTCAGTTGAATCCCCAAAAAATGGAAGCAACGATTTTGACCAGCTGAAGGGAACAATATCAAAATATTTCTCAATGCTTCCCTTCATAAGGAAAAAAGAGCTTGCGGGTATCATCATAGATCCTGACAATGCTATCCAAAACGAGATCAAGACAACCTCTGTCATAACAGGATACAAGGATTATGTGGTCCCAACCCTATTCATCGCGATACCTCTAATCATATTATATTCGCTGTTCATTTCGGTGTTCTCCCTGGGATCAGGCCTTCCCATGGCAGCCATCATCTGCGTTGGGGGAATTGTTGCGGTGCCTGTCATAATACTCATTTCCCAATTCTTGGGAACGCTGGCACTGTTCATATTCTCGAAACTGCTGGGGGGAAAGGGCAGCTTCGGAAAGATGATGGGGATATACGGGTCGATTGCAGGGGCAATCGTGTTGATTAACCTGCCGTTCACGTTGCTTTCCTTCATACCCTGCATCGGATACCTGTTCCAATTTGTCGGCATGGCAATTTCAGTTTACCAGCTGTATCTGATTTACAAGCTCAATGTGCATCTCCATGGCTTGAGCACGAAGAATGCGATACTGGCAATAGCTCTTCCCTGCATCGCACTGGTCTTGCTCCTGGTTGGGCTAATCCTTGCCCTGTTCGGGTCGGCGTTCCTTTCAATTTTGGCGGCGGCCAGGCCAAACTGAATCTTTGGGAGGCTTGCAATAGTCTTTTAAAGGCTTCGGGAACTAAGGATTTACACTTGAAGTTCATTAGTGGGTGATTATTTGGGAGCAAAACCAAGAAAATGGAAAAAGAAAGGAAAAATGAGATGGAAATGGGTCAAGAAAAAGAGAAAAAGGCTCAAAAGAAGGATCAAAAGGAGAGTAGGGGAGCTTTAGTCCAGGATGTTCTCGCTGAATATCCTCTCTATCTTCTCAATCAATTCCTTGCATTTCAATTCCGCCTTTTCCTTTTCCCTTGAGCTTGCCCAGACCCTGAGCATGTTGTGCTCGGTCCCGCTGGGCCTTATCATTATCCAATAGTCCTTGTAGTCGACCCTTATGCCGTCCATGTCGTTGATCTTGTCGTTCTTGAACATGTCCTTTATCTTTTCCATCAGAACTTCCTTCCTCATCTTCCTGAATTCCATCTTGGCCTTGAACGCGTGCCAAGTGGGAAGCTCCTTGACAGCTTCCTTAAGCTCCTTTCCGTCAAGCATCTCCAGAATCTTCAAAGCGGTGAACATTCCGTCCTTTGCATAGCTCAGCTCCTTCCAGATCGTTCCTCCGACCTCCTCCCCTCCTCCCATGACCGCCTTTTTCAGGCACTGGTCCGCAACATAGGTCGCGCCTATCTTGGTGTATATCACCTTGTGCCCTGCCTTTTTCACGATGTCCTCGATCAGCTTGGAGGTTGCGACAGGCGCCGCAACATCCCCCTTCTTGCCTTCCTCATACATTTTCTTCACTGCCAGGGCGAAGACGACATCCCCGCTCACGAAATGCCCGTCCTCATCCACCATGCTGAGCCTGTCGCCGTCCCCGTCGAATGCCAGGCCCATCATGCCATGGTTCCTGCAGCTTTCCATGAGCGCTATCAGGTTCTCCTCAGAAGGCTCGGAATTCCTGCCAGGGAAGTTGCCGTCCATGGTGGCATTGAGCCAGATGGTGTCCAGCTCCAGCTGCTTGATGATCTTTGAGAAAATGTCAACTGTCACCCCATTCCCATAGTCGACTATGAACCTCTTTTTCTTTATTTTCCCCTTGTCCAGCATGCTCAGGACCTTGTCAATGTAGAACTCTGTTGCGCTTTGGTCCCTCTCAATGAGCTTCCCGACGCAGTTCCAGTTCGCTATGCTCATCCTCTTCTTTGCCATCTCCCTTGCGTCCTCCTTGCTTATTATCACTCCCCTTTGGTCGATGACCTTTATCCCGTTGTATTCCGGGGGATTGTGGCTTGCTGTCACTATGAAAAGCCCGTTGCATTTCTTTAGCGTGTTGTAGAACTCAGCTACGGGGCTCGGGCAGAACTTCAGCTCAAGCACGTCGCTTCCGGCCTCCATTATCCCTGAAGCCAGCCCATAATAGATTGAGGGCGAAGTCAATCTATGGTCCATTGCCAGGACTATCTTCTTCCCCATCTGCGGGGCGAATATGTTTCCCACCTCGTAGGCGCTCCTTCCATTGAGCTCCTCAAAAAGTCCCCTAGTGCCTCCTGTTCCGAATTCCATGCTTACTATCCGATTGGAAAGGGTTTTAAACATTTTTAATATCCTGCCAAGCTGGCAAAGCCAAGGTTTTTATACAATATCAGCCAGATTGGTTTCATGATTTGCAAGACTTCAGAGATATCAAAGCAGGACGGCAAGGAAGTTACTGTAAGGGGATGGGTTTACAGGCAAAGGATCCTGGGAGACAACGTCTTCCTTGTGGTAAGGGACGCTTTCGGCATAGCCCAGTGCGTGGTGAAGAAGGATGCAGTAGGCGAAAAGATGCATAAGGAGGCGTCAGAGATATTCATAGAAAGCTCGGTAATTGTTTCAGGAACAGTCAAAAAGGATGAAAGGGCCCCAGGAGGGGCTGAGATCAAGGCAACAAAATTGGAAGTGATAAGCAGGGGAGAGGCGTTCCCGATCCAGAAGGACCTTAGCGAGGAGTATTTGTTGGATGTCAGGCACCTTTGGCTAAGGAGCAAAAACATGAACCTGATCATGCGTGCAAGGCACCATCTGGTCAATTATCTAAGGGAGTGGCTTGACTCAGAGGAGTTCTTTGAGATAGCGCCTCCAATGCTGACAAAGGCAGGCGCGGAAGGGGGCGCTGAGATGTTTGAGCTTGAGTATTTCGGGGAGACAGCAAGCCTGACTCAATCAAGCCAGCTTTACGGCGAGGCCATGATCTTCAGCCTTGAGAAGGTCTATACATTGGCTCCAAGCTTCAGGGCGGAAAAGTCAAGGACAAGGAGGCACCTTACCGAGTTCTGGCATCTGGAACCGGAAATGGCATGGCACGGGCAAAAGGAGAACGAGGAGGTCCAGGAGCAGTTATTGTCCTATGCGATAGGGAAGATGGTTGAGAACCACTCTGATCTTTTGCTTGGATTGGGCCAGGATGTTGAAAAGCTCAGGAAGATCAAGCCGCCCTTTGCAAGGATAATGTATGACGATGCCGTTGAGAAAGTCAACGAGCTTGGGGGAAAGATGAAGCATGGCAATGACCCAGGAACCGAGGACGAGCTGCTTTTGGCAGGGGCCTTTGAGAAGCCGGTTTTTGTCAAGAACTATCCCAAGGACATAAAAGCCTTTTACATGAGGGAGGATCCGGACCATCCAGGAACAGTCCTCAATGCGGATCTGCTTGTGCCTGGAGTGGGAGAAATCATCGGCGGAAGCGAAAGGACCTGGAATTACGATGAGCTTGTGCAGAGGATGAAAGAAAGCAAGATGGACATCAAGACCTACCAATGGTATATTGACCTGAGGAGATATGGAAGCGTCCCGCACTCAGGATTCGGCCTGGGGATAGAGAGGTTCATAAGGTATGTGCTGAATTTGGAGCACATCAGGGATGCGATCCCGTTCCCAAGGACGATAAGCAGATTGGAGCCATAACCTTAGTTTTTTCCTTTGTTTTCGTCGAGCTCCGCCTGTATCATGATAAGCCCGGATATCAGGTTGTCAAAGAATTCCGAGACGCGGATCCTCAGGTTATTGACCTCGCTTCCAGGTGATGTTGGATTGATGGAGAATGAGCGATTCTGCCCATCCCCTGTGTCGGCGTATTCCACATCCACCTCGATCCCGTCTGTCCCGCTGGGCCTGACCACCAGGGTCCTTTTCGGGCTTTTCGCGTCATCCTTTATTATAACCTGGATTTCGCTGGCGCTTATGAAATAGTTCTTGTCCTCAGGCCTGTCCTCCAGCACTTGCTTGAGCACGGCATTCAGCATTATGCTGTATATCTTGTTGCCCTGGTTTTTCACTATCTGCGTGCCAACATTCTCTATGACCTTTTTTGTCTCGCTGCTGAGGCTCCTGTTTCCTTCGGAAAACTTGAGGTAAAGCACCTGCTTGAGCATGTCGAAGCTCTTTATGCTGGGATACCCCCTTTCTATCTGGGACATCGTCTGGAAGCTTCCTGCTCCCTTATCTTGGTTTGCACTCTGGCCCCCGAAGGCAGGGGAAAACGCTATCATCGAGCTTAAAACGATCGGCATCATCCTGTTCCTTATCCCTGATTTGGCGCGGTTCAGCGCGCCCTTGAACTTTGAAACGTTCTCCTTTTCCAGTTCCTTTGGAACATCGCTTATTTTCTGCCGTTTCATGTTTTCACATTATTTCTGGGCGACTTCCCCCTCCTTCGCCCTTTTCTTATTTGCAATTTGCATTCCCTTCGCATTTATGGTTGGGACAGTGTCTGCATCCATCTTTTTTGTCTTTTCAGCTTCGGCCACGGCTGCAAAAATTCCTGTTTTGGCAATTTCTTTGCTTACCTTTTCCCTTTCCAATTTCCTTTCAGGTTTCCCTGCCTCATATCTTTTCTGCTTTTCAGCGAATGTTTCGTTGCCTCCCATATTCAGCACCTTATCCATATCCTGCTAGCAACCTTTTTTAAATCCGGCCAATATTTGGCCATCTTGCGGCATCCTAGGATAGCTTTTTAAATAATATTGGCAACAAAGATATACTTCTGTAAATCGAGGTAGATCGGATGATATTAAACATAGGCACAAAGAATGGAAAAACATACCAGGTGGATGTCCCTGCTGAAAAGGAGAGCTTCTTGGCAGGAAAGAGGGTGGGCGAGGAGTTGGACGCAGGATTCATAGGCCTGGCAGGATGGACGATTAAGCTCACCGGAGGAAGCGACAAGAGCGGAGTTCCCATGAGGCATGACGTCCACGGCCAGAGGAAGGAGAAGATCCTGCTCTCATCAGGCCCGGGATTCAAGCCGGACAGGAAAGGCGCAAGGGAGAGGAAAACCGTAAGGGGAGACACCTACAACCAGGAGATAGTCCAGGTGAACGCAGTCGCAACAGCCGAGGGAAGCGTTGCAATAGACACTGTAGCAAAGAAGATAGAGAAGAAGAAGGAATAGGTGTTTTGTTTTGCAGCCTGAAGTTAACATAGGATTGTTCGGACATGTGGACCACGGAAAGACTACTTTGGTAAAGGCATTGACAGGCAGGTGGACAGACACCCACAGCGAGGAGCTGAAAAGGGGCATCACCATCAAGCTCGGATATGCGGACATGAACATCTACAAGTGCGAGAAATGCGGAAAGTTTTGGTCAGCGGAAACCCATCCGGAATGCGGGGGAAAATGCTCCTTCATAAGGAAGGTTTCCTTTGTTGACGCCCCTGGACACGAATCATTGATGGCAACGGCGATATCCGCCTCAAGCGTGATAGACGGGGCCCTGTTCCTGATTTCAGCAAGCGAAAAATGCCCCCAGGAACAGACCAAGGAGCATTTCATGGTGCTTGAGAGGATGGGAGTGAACAAGATCATAATAATCCAGACGAAAACAGACATCGTCTCAAAGGAAAAGGCGATTGAGAATTACAATGAGATAAAGGCATTCATAAAAGGAACATTTGCGGAAAATGCCCCGATAATCCCTGTCTCAGCCCCTCATAATCTCAACCTTGACACCCTTGTCGAGGCAATAAACACAGTCATGACAATCCCTGAAAGGAAGCAGTCGGATATTCCCCTGGCATACGTTGTCAGGAGCTTTGACATCAACAGGCCGGGCCAGGAGATAAGCAAGCTGAAGGGAGGGGTCCTTGGCTGCGCGGTTGTGAAAGGCGAGTTCAAGGTCAATGACGAGATAGAGATAAAGCCCGGTTTTGGATCTGAAGGAATCTTCAAGACGCTGTCCAGCTCAATAACCGGATTGAGGGCAGGGGAGGAGAGCATAGAGATTGCAAGGCCCGGAGGGCTGATAGGGATGGGAACAAGCCTTGACCCCTCATTGACGAAATCAGACATGCTGATAGGGGACCTTGTCAGCATAAAGGGAAAGATACCTGACGCAGTGAGCACAATAGTGATGAAATACGAGCTCATAGACAGAAAGGACATCGACAATGCGCCATTGAGGATTGCGGAGCCCTTGCTCATAAACATCCATTCCTCGACTTCCGTCGGGGCCCTGGTGAAGTCAAACAAGGGGATAGCGACGGTTTCCCTGAAAAGGCCGATAATCCTGTTTCCTGAGGACAAGATCGCGATAAGCAGGAGAATAGGCCAGAGATGGAGGTTCGCAGGCATAGGAAAGGCAGCCAAATGATCTTTATGGAAAACTACCTCAAGGAAAGGTTCGGGATTGTCCTGGATCCCAGGGTCAAGATAGGCAATCCCGGAGTCGAGAGGTTCAACCTTTATTCAAAATCCCTGGATGGTTTCAATGCCGAGCGGGAAGAGACAAGGGGGATCCTCGCTGGGAAGAAGAACGGGGCGTTCAAGCCGACTTCAGACCTCCTTCAGTGCTATGGCTGGATGGCGACAAGGAATGTTGTGTTTTTGGAAAAGGAGGATGCAGGGGCTTTCTGCGCAGGGAAGGACATAGAGAGGATAAACTCACAGTTCTGCTCAAGGGGCTATGTTGCAGTCTCCTTCAAGGGAGCGGTTTTGGGATGCGGATTCTTTGACGGGGAAAAATTGCTGAACAAGGTGCCTTTGCACAAGCAGGTTATCAACAGGGAGTGATACCATCCTTTTTAAACTGTTGCAGTGTTATTTATTATCAGGATGATGAGACCGTTCCAGTCTGATTAATGATGAACGGAGTAGCTTCTGACGTGAAAAAATATGTGCCTGAAACTGGACAACACATTCTTTGTTGAGCTGGTGTGGATACTGTGCCTGATAGGCATAATAACTTCCTCATGGTACGCCATCGGATCAGGATTCCTTTATCCTTCCGATTCGGCAAACATTTTCGGATTGAACATCAACATCGTGTTCCTGTTCATATTCGCGATCCTGATATGGGCCCTTTACAACATCAGGTATCCAAAGGAGCGCAGCAAGAAAATTGAAACAAGGAAAAAAACTAGAAGAAAGTGAGCTCCTTCCTTTTTGAGCTTTCCTCAAACGCTATCAGGAAAAGATAGTCGGAAAGCCTGTTTAGGTAAACAGCCACATTCACCTTTCCCTTCTTGCTGTATGCGCAGACCGCCTTCCTTTCGGCCTTCCTGGCCAGGGCCCTGCAGATATGGACCAAGGAGGATCTGCCCTTTGGCATGACAAACCTGTCTATTTTGGGAATGCTCTTTTCCCTTGCATCTATCTTCCTTTCCATTTCATCGACAAGCCTGGAGTCGATGTCCTCCATCCTGGAGACCTTTGTGAAGATGTGCTGGACCTCCTTTTCCATCTCCTCAAGCTCGGGATTGCCCAACTCATGGGACGCAAATCCCAAAAAGGAGATCAGTTCATCCAATGACCCGAAAAGCTCTATCTCAGGGCTGCACTTGCTGTGTTTCTTTCCAGCAAGGGATCCTGTAAATCCGTCATCGCCAGTCTTGGTCGTTATCGGCATGATTCCTTGCTATTGGCAACCCTTTTAAACTTTAATCATGCAAAGTTTCCTTTATCATCATATACGGAGCCTGTAGCCCCCTGTGCTTGAAAAAATCGCACAAGGTCCATACATGCTCTCAAAGAGCCTGTAGTCGAGCGGTTAAGACGTCTGCCTTACACGCAGAAAACCCCCGGTTCGAATCCGGGCAGGCTCATTGACCCTTTCTTTTTAGAAAAATTAGGTTCAGGACCTCATGGTCTCAATCGCGTCAACCGATGCCGCGCTCCTTGCAGGCAGGATCCCTGCAACAACCCCTACAAAGATGCCGACAACAACCGCAATGACAACAACAACCCAGTCAACGACAAAAGGCACGGCGTAAAATTCCTTCAGCGCCATTCCGACAACAGTCCCGAAAAGGGCCCCAAGCAATGCCCCGACCAGGGAAAGGATTATAGACTCAAGCAGGAAAATCATTATGATGTCGCTTTTTTTTGCCCCAATGGCCTTCATTATCCCGATCTCCTTTTTTCTCCTGAAAACCGAAGTGAACATGGTGTTGGCTATGCCTACTGCGCTAACAAGGCTTGCTATCAGGCCCACTGCAGTCGCTCCTGCATAAAGGATATTCAGGGAATCATTGACTGTGTCTATGATGAACTGCGAGGTTATAACGCTGAAAGCCGCGTTTTCCACGCTTACCCCTGCCCTCCTTGCCAGGATTATCTCAACCTCCTTCTTGGTTTCCTCAAGGTCGCAGTCCTTCCTCACCTGGAACATGACCATGTCCCTCTTCCCCTGCTTGCCGAACAGCTCTTCCCCTTCCTTCAATGGTATCAGCACCATCTGGTCGTCTTCGGAATTGAGCCCTCCTTGGCCGACCTTCTTCAAGGTCCCTACAACATTAAAGCTCCTGTTCAGTATTATCAGCTTCTTCCCAGGCAGAATTTCCTCATCGAAAAGTTCGTTCGCAATGGTGTATCCCAGCAAAGTGCTGGTTGATTCCCTGTCTGTGAAAAGCCTCCCATGCTCAACCTCATAATAATCCCCAAACATCGTTATGTAGGTCTGGGTCACCCCCATAACAGTCGCAGTCGATGTCTTGTTATTGTATTCTATCTTTTGGCTTTGGTATACCATTTCAGCGCTGTCCTGTATGCACGTTATCCCCTTCAGCTCATTGACATCCGATTCCTTGAATTCCGTCC
>Ga0315275_10003125_pt1 | contig 15178 bp, 28 predicted proteins | sample YL17G03_0_MG_FD_205557 | JGI IMG/M metagenome (GOLD analysis project Ga0315275, IMG submission 205557) | Sediment microbial communities from Yellowstone Lake, YNP, Wyoming, USA - YL17G03_0 | ecosystem: Environmental > Aquatic > Freshwater > Lake > Sediment | place: USA: Wyoming | collected... | reverse complement strand
CGTTGCCATGGACGAGGGACTGCGCTTCGCCATCCGCGAGGGTGGCCACACAGTGGGCGCGGGCAGAGTCATAAAGATAGAGAGATGAGGAATGAGCAGGGCGTGACGCACCTGAAAGCGGAGGGACACAAGTGGCAAGAGAAAAGATACGCATAAGGCTCAAAGCGTATGACCACGAGATCATCGATCAGTCGGCTCGCATGATAGTGGAGACGGCCAAGAGGACGGGCGCCGGGGTGTCCGGTCCTGTTCCCCTGCCGACCGAGAGGAGCGTTTACTGTGTAATCCGTTCGCCGCATGTTGACAAGGACTCGCGCGAGCATTTCGAGATCAGGACGCATAAACGACTAATCGACATACTCGAGCCTACCCCCGCGACGGTGGACGCCCTGATGGGGATGGACCTTCCCGCGGGTGTGGACATAGAGATCAAACTATGAGCCGAGAACGGATCGGTTGTTCGGTAAAAGGATGCAGGGAATGACGAAAGCCATACTCGGTGAAAAACTGGGGATGACCCAGATCTTCAAGGGAGACCTGGTGATACCTGTCACGGTACTCAAAGCGGGTCCGTGCGTTGTGACCCAGGTCAAGGTCGGCGAGAAGGACGGGTACGAAGCCGTGCAACTCGGTTACGGCGACGTGAAGCCCGAAAGGGTCAACCAGCCTATGACAGGTCATTTCAAGAAAGCGAACTGCGACCCGATGCGGTTTCTCGCTGAGGTGCCGCTCAGCACTTCGGACTACAGGGCCGGGCAGAAGGTAAAGGTTGACATCTTCGCCGAAGGTGACCGCGCGGACGTATCCGGCGTGAGCAAGGGGAAGGGATTCGCCGGCGTTGTGAAGAGATGGGGTTTCGCGGGCGGCCCGGCTTCCCACGGCTCCAGATTCCACCGGACGCCCGGGTCTATAGGCGCATGCGCTACCCCTTCCAGAGTATTCAAGGGCAAGAAAATGCCCGGGCGGATGGGCACCGACAACGTTACGGTGCAGAACCTGCTGGTAGTGGGGGTCGACCGGGAGCGCGACCTCCTGCTACTCAAGGGAGCGGTACCCGGTCCACGCGGGTCTCTTCTGGTTATTCGAGAATCCGTGAAGGGCCGGAAAAAGCAGTCAGGCAAGCGGTGATCCATAGATGAAAGTCCCGCTCAAGAACGTGGAAGGAAAAAAGGTCGGAGAAGTCACTATTTCGGATGAACTTTTCGGGATAGAGCCGAATCCTCACGCGGTGCACCAGGTAGTGCGAGCCCAGCGGGCGGCCGCGAGGGCCGGAACCGCTTCCACCAAGACGCGGGGAGAGGTTCGTGGGGGTGGCACCAAGCCCTGGCGGCAGAAAGGGACCGGGCGTGCCCGCGCAGGGAGCATAAGGTCGCCGATATGGAAAGGCGGAGGAACGATCTTCGGGCCCACGCCGCGTGACTACTCTTTCCGCGTGCCCAAGAAGATGCGAAGGCTGGCCTTTCGCTCGGCACTCTCGGCGGCGGCACGCGAGGACCGCATAACAGTCGTGGAGGATTTCTCGCTCGAGACCCCGAGCACGAAGACGGTCAACGAGATTATCGACAGGCTCGGCCTGGACGGGAGTGTCATGGTGATCGTGGACCTGGACGACCTGAACGTTGAGAAATCCTTCAGGAACATCTCCGCGGTCGAGACGTTCCTGCCGGGTGAGGTAGACACCTACGAAATCTTGAGGTTTGACAACCTCTTGTTCCTGAAAGGCGCGCTTGATTCGCTACAGGGGAATGGTGAAGATGAAGGATCCTCATGATGTGATTCTTTATCCGGTGATAAGCGAGAAGAGCTACACCGCTATAGACAAGGGGCAGTACACATTCATGGTGGACCCGCGCTCCAACAAGTCCGAGATAAAGGACGCGGTCGAGCATGCCTTTGACGTCAAGGTGACGAGAGTCAACACCATGCACACGAAGGGTAAACCTCGCCGCAGAGGACTGGTCGTAGGGCGCACGTCGAGGGGCAAGAAGGCGGTGGTCACCATCGAGGAGGGGCAGACCATAGAATTTTTCGAGAGCAGGTAGGACAGGGAAGGAAAATGGGCGTCAAGAAGTACAAACCGACATCACCCGGCAGGAGATTCGCTACAGTTTCTGATTTCGCGGAGCTGACGCGGAGCAGGCCTGAAAGGTCGCTTGTGCAGCCGCTCTCAAAGAGCGGTGGGCGCAACAATTACGGGCGGAAGACATCGCGCCACCGCGGGGGGGGCGCAAAGCGGAAGTACCGGGCGGTGGACTTCAGGCGCAACAAGGACGGCATACCCGCACGCGTCGCCGAGATCGAGTACGACCCGAACCGTTCGGCCCGACTTGCTCTGCTGAACTATCTCGACGGGGAGAAAAGGTACATCCTGTGCCCGGTGGACCTGAGGATCGGTGATGTTATCGAGTCCGGGCCGGGCGTGGATGTGAAAGCTGGTAACGCCCTACCACTGGGGAATATCCCTGTGGGCACCCTTGTTCACGCAGTCGAGCTTAAGCCCGGGGGCGGCGCGCAGATAGTGCGCTCGGCGGGAACGTCGGCCCAGATAATGGCCCGCGAGGGAGGGGTCGCTCACCTGAGGCTTCCTTCAGGCGAGGTGCGGAAGGTGCCGCTCGACTGCCGTGCCACTGTTGGTGTGGTAGGAAACGTGGAACATGAGCTTATTTCTCTTGGCAAGGCGGGAGCGTCGAGGCATCGTGGCAAAAGGCCTCAGACGAGGGGAGCCGCGATGAACCCGGTGGACCACCCTCACGGCGGCGGTGAGGGAAAGTCGAAATCCGGTCGCCACCCGGTCACCCCGTGGGGCAAGCCGACCCTCGGTTACCGCACCAGGCAAAAGAGGAAGCAGTCGGACAAGCTGATTGTGAGGACGAGGAGACAGAAGTAGTAGAGACGATTAGGAGGCGGAGTTGTCCCGTTCTCTGAAAAAGGGTCCTTACGCGGACGAAAAACTATTGACTCGGATAGCAGAGCTCAACAGAACGGGAGAGAAGACTGTCGTCAGGACGTGGTCCCGCCGTTCGACCATCTTCCCGGAGATGGTCGGGAATACGATAGCGGTCCACGACGGGCGAAAGCACGTTCCCGTCTATATCACCGAGAGCATGGTGGGCCACAAGCTGGGAGAGTTCGCGCCTACCCGCATTTTCCGTGGCCACGGAGGCAGGATGGCCAAGGAAAAGCGTACGAGGCTCAAATAGGGCGGAGAAAAACGTGGAAACCAGGGCTACAGCAAGATACGTCAGGGTCAGCCCCCGCAAGGTTAGGCTGGTCACTGACCTGATAAAGGGGAAGGACCTGACAGTGGCCAGGCAGATCTTGGAATATAGCCCGAGGGCCGCGGCCCGAATTGTCTTGAAAGTCCTTTCGTCCGCCACCGCCAATGCCGAGAACAACAACAAGCTCAGCCCGGAAAGCCTCTTTGTGACGAGGGCTTATGTGGACGAGGGACCTACCCTGAAGCGGTTCAGGCCGCGCGCGCTCGGGAGAGCGACGCGCATAAACAAGAGGACCAGCCACATAACAGTTGTCCTGGAAGAGAAGATGCCTGAAAGGGAAGTCACGAGGCGAGGGCTCAGGCGCCGAAAGCCGCCCTCGGAGACGGAGAAGGAAAAGGTCCAGGCGGAGACTGCGGAAACCGGGGAGCCCGAGAAGGAGCGCAAGGCTCCCGGCAAGCCGCGTTCCGGTAAGGCGGTAGCGGGAAAAACCGCAAGGAAGGCTGCCGGCAAGGCCTCGGGCAAGAAGGAGAAGGGCAGGCCGGGAAAGGCGGCTTCGGGCAAGAAGGCAAAGGGCAAAGAGGCAAAAGGCAAGCCGGCAAAGGCTGCTTCCGGCAAGGCTGCGACCGCGGTCAAGAAGGCGAAAAAAGAAGGCACGAAGCCGGGAAAGAAAGTCGAGAGAAGAGAGGATTGACGTGGGTCAAAAGGTACATCCGTACGGCTTCAGGATCGGGATAGTAAATAACTGGACGTCCCGATGGATTGCCGGCAAGGAATATCCGGACCTCGTACAGGAGGACATCCGGATCCGAAAGTACCTCGCGGAAAGGCTTTCGAACGCGGCCGTCTCAAAGATCGAGATCGAACGCAAGGCAAAGGAGACGTCGGTTGATGTCTACACCGCCCGCCCCGGGATAGTGATAGGCAGGAAGGGCAGTGAGGTCGACAGGATAAGGGACGACCTGATTAACATATGCGGCCACGATATCTCGGTCAACATCATCGAGGTGCCGATACCCGACCTGGACGCAACGCTGGTAGCTCAGAACATCGCCGAGCAGATTTCGGGCAGGGTCTCGTTCAGAAGGGCAATGAAGAAGGCGGTCACGAACACGATGAGGCTCGGTGCCCAGGGCATCAAGGTGCAGTGCAGCGGACGGTTGGGTGGCGCCGAGATGGCGCGCAGGGAATGGTACAGGGAGGGAAGGGTCCCCCTTCATACCCTCAGGGCCGACGTGGACTACGGCCTGGTCGAGTCGAGGACGTCGTTCGGTCGCATTGGTGTAAAAGTCTGGATCTACAAGGGAGAAGTATCCGGCAGGCGGGAGGAGCAGTTGATGCCGGCTTCCCTGGGCTCCGCCAGGCCACGCAGGAGGCCACCTGGCGAAGGGCCGAAGCCTGCCGCTGAAAAGGTGACCGCTGAAGTCCCGGCTGTGGAGGCACCGAGTGCGGAAGCGGTCGAGGCCGAGGAGACAGCGGTCGAACAACCCGAAACGGTCGAGGCCGAGGAGACAGCGGTCGAACAACCCGAAGCGGTCGAGGCCGAGGAGACAGCGGTCGAACAACCCGAAACGGCTGAGCCCACTGCCGGTGAAGAACCAATCCCGGTGGAGGAAGCCTCATCGAGCGTCGAAGAGGCTGGCGCGGAAGCTCCCGTGACGGAGGACGAGGCAAGGGCGGGAGAGGTCGTTGCCGAGGAGGGGGATTAGGTGCTGCAGCCGAAAAAGCCGCCGCACAGGAAGGTGCAAAGAGGGCGCCTGAAAGGAAGTTCGAAGGGTGGCACGCAGGTCAACTTCGGAGACTTCGGATTGCAGGCGCTGGAGCCTGCCTGGATAACGGCGCGACAGATCGAGTCAGCTCGTGTAGCGATAACGCGCCATATAAAGAGGAGCGGCAAGGTATGGATAAACATATTTCCTTATAAGCCGGTCTCAAAAAAACCCGCGGAGACCAGGATGGGCAGCGGCAAGGGGAACCCCGAGTTCTGGGTGGCTCCTGTGAAGCCCGGCAAGGTGATGTTCGAGCTGGCCGGGGTGAGTGAGCCCGTGGCGCGGGAGGCGATACGCCTGGCGGCGCACAAGCTGCCGATAAAATGCCGTTTTGTGAAGAGGGAAGAATAGCGTTCGCTTTGTGGGGGTAGTGATGCCAAAAACAAGAGATCTGAGGATGCTGGACCAGGAGGAGCTCGAGGGTAAGCTCCGCGAGCTGAAAGAGACACTTTTCAACCTCCGGTTCCAGCACGCGACGGGACAGCTGGACAACCCGATGAGGATAGGCGAGACACGCAAGGACATCGCGAGGGTCTGTACCGTGATAACGGAAAGAAAGTACTCGATACACTCGGATGCGTTCGAGGAAGCAATGTTCGCGCCCAGGCGCGAGGAGCTCGAGGAGCCAGAAGAGATGGTGGCCGAGGAGCTTGCCGAGGAAGAAATGGCGCTCGAAGAAATGATTGTTCCCGAAAGCGAGGAACAGCTTGAAGAAGAGGTCGAAGAAGAGTTAAGGGACCTGTAGGTAGGTAATATGGCAAAGAGTGCTTCGCGTAAGGTCAGAGTGGGTACGGTGGTCTCGGATGCGATGGACAAGACCATCGTGGTGGCCGTGGAGTCAAAAGTCAGGCACCCCCTGTACGGAAAGACCATCAAGAGCACCTCCAAGATCTACGCGCACGACGAGGAGAACCAGTGCCATGCCGGAGACGTCGTCAGGGTCATGGAGACCCGGCCGATTTCACGGACGAAGCGCTGGCGCATGGTCTCCGTAATAGAGAAGGCCAAGTAACGCGGGCCGGAGACGGAAATGATCCAGCAAGAATCAAGGGTAAAGGTCGCCGATAATACAGGGGCAAGGGAGATTCTCTGCATAAAGGTGCTGGGAGGTTCCGGCCGTCGATACGCGTCTATCGGGGACGTCATAGTGGGCACCGTCAAGGAAGCGGTCCCCGGCACGTCGGTGCGCAAGGGCGAAGTGGTGAAGGCGGTCGTCGTCAGGACGAAGAAGGAGAAGAGACGGCCCGACGGCACCTACATAAAGTTCGACGAGAACGCGGTCGTATTGATCGATAATCTGATGAATCCACGGGGGACTAGAATCTTCGGGCCGGTGGCGAGAGAGCTCCGGTATAAGAACTTCATGAAGATAATCTCTCTTTCCCCCGAGGTCCTCTAGGGGCGGTGGGCACGGGATGAGCAGCTTGCATATCCGGAAAGGCGACACGGTCCAGATCCTTTCGGGGAAGGACCTTGGCAAACGCGGCAAGGTGTTGAGAGTTGATGCCGAGAACCGCAGGCTCGTGGTCGAAGGGGTAAACCGGGCGAAGAAACACATGCGCCCGAGCCAGGCTAACCCGCAGGGGGGAGTAGTCGATTGGGAGCTTCCCATAGACGTTTCCAACACGATGCTTGTCTGCTCGGGCTGCGATACACCTACAAGGGTTTCGCGAAGGCGGATCGGCGAGAAGTTTTTCGTCAGAGTATGTAAGAAGTGCGATCGGGAGTTTTGATGGGAGAGCCGGAAGTAGCGGGAGAGAAGTACACGCCCCGCCTGAAACAGGAATACGAGGAAGAGCTTGTCCCGCTTCTAATGGAGAGGTTCGGTTACAAGAACCGGTTCCAGGTTCCCAGGCTGGAGAAGATCGTCGTGAACATGGGAGTGGGCGAAGGGATCACCAACCCGAAGTCCGTCGAATCAGCCGCTAAGGATCTATCGTTGATAACGGGGCAGCGGCCGCAGATCATAAAGGCGAAGCGCTCCGTCGCGGCCTTCAAGCTTCGTGCCGGGATGACGGTCGGGTGCAAGGTGACCCTGCGCGGGGACATGATGTACGAGTTTCTTGACAGGGTCTTGAGCATTGCGCTTCCGAGGGTCCGGGACTTTAGAGGCCTTTCAAGGGGCTCCTTCGACGGGAAAGGCAACTACAGCATGGGTTTGGAAGAGCAGCTTATCTTTCCGGAGATAGACTACGACGATATCGATAAGGTACGCGGGATGGACATAACGGTGGTCAGCACCGCCAGGACTGACGAAGAGGGAGAGGCCTTGCTCGAAGAAATGGGTTTCCCCTTCAAGCAGCGATAACGGACAGGAGGGCATTTGGCGAAGAAGTCCCTGGTTGTAAAACAGCAAAGAGAACCGAAGTACAAGACTCGCGGGTACAACCGCTGTAAGCGATGTGGCCGGCCACGCGGTTATTTCCGCAAATTTCAGCTCTGCCGCATATGCCTGCGGGAGCTGGCTCACCGGGGGGAACTGCCCGGGGTCACGAAGTCAAGCTGGTAGGAGGGACGAATCGATGACCATGACTGACCCGATTGCGGACATGCTAACGCGCATAAGGAACGCGAGCAGGGCCCACAAAGACAGAGTGGAGATACCTGCCTCGGGGCTTAAGAAGGAGATCGCCCGGATTCTGGACCGCGAAGGTTACATAAAGAAATACGAGGTTGTGAAGCAAGACGACTTTGACACAATCGTGGTCCATCTTAAATACGGACCGGGCCGCCGCTCGGTGATATCCGGGATCAAGAGAATCAGCACTCCAGGCCTCAGGGTCTACGCGAAGAAGTACGAGATGCCCCGCGTGCTGGGCGGACTCGGGATCGCCATTGTCTCCACCTCGAAAGGTGTCATGACCGAGAAAGAGGCCGTGACTCACGAAGTGGGGGGAGAGGTTCTTTGCTATGTATGGTAAGAGCATTATCGGGAGCTAAGCGATGTCACGTGTAGGAAGATTGCCGATAGAAGTGCCGGCCAGCGCGACCGTTACCGTCTCTGACAACGTTGTCAGGGTGAAGGGACCCAAGGGCGAGCTCGAGCAGGTCGTATCGGGCCGTCTCGATGTCGTCCAGGAAGAAGGCCGCGTCCTGGTGGAAAGGCGAACTGATGAGCCGGTCGACAGGTCGCTCCACGGTCTCACCAGGACCCTCATATTCAACATGGTCACGGGCGTGACCGCTGGCTTCGAGAAGGTCCTCGAGATACAGGGCGTCGGATACAGGGCCATCTTGAGAGAAAAGAACCTGGAGCTCCAGCTCGGGTATTCGAACCCTCGCATTGTCGAGGCCCCCGAAGGCATCGAGTTCGAGGTCCCGGTCCCGACCCGCGTGATTGTTCGCGGGTGTGACAAGCAGAAAGTGGGTCAGGTCGCAGCAGACATAAGGCATATACGCAAGCCCGATCCGTACAAGGGCAAGGGCGTCCGTTACCGCGACGAATACGTGCGAAGGAAAGCCGGGAAGGCGATAAAGTGAGCAAGCTGGTGGTCAAGAAGAGAGCGGAGGGCAGGGCCCGCCGCCGCGAGAGCATAAGGAAGAAGATTTCCGGTACACACGAGCAGCCGAGGCTGTCGGTCTTCAGGGGCAACCGGAACATGTCCTGCCAGGTGATAGACGATGAGCGCGGCGTAACCCTCGTTTCCGCATCGACTCTCGAGAAGGAGTTCCGCGACAGGGGACGGGTGAAAAAGACGGAGGCCGCGGAGTTCCTCGGGGCCGTTATTGCAAAACGGTCGCTGGACAAGGGTGTGACCGCCGTGGTCTTTGACCGGGGCGGGTACAAGTATCACGGGCGCGTCAAGGCGCTGGCCGATTCAGCTCGAAAGAACGGGCTTAACTTCTAGGAGGTGGCATGGACCGCGAAGAGGTCCAAAAAGCGGAAGAGATCAGGGAGCAGGTCGTTCACATAAACAGGGTCGCGAAAGTGGTCAAAGGTGGAAGGCGCTTCTCTTTCACGGCGCTGGTGGTCGTCGGTGACGGCAGGGGCAGGGTCGGAGTCGGCTACGGGAAAGCACGGGAAGTCCCCCTTGCCATCGAGAAAGGCTCGCAGAAGGCCAGGAAGAACATGTTCCAGATTCCCATGGTAGGCGACACGGTGCCACACAAGGTACTGGGCAAGTTCGAGGCGGCCAGGGTCATGCTGAAGCCTGCGAGCCCGGGCACCGGACTCATCGCGGGCGGCGCGGTTCGCCCTGTTCTGGAACTTGCCGGTATTAAAGACATACTTGCCAAGAGCCTGGGTTCCGATAACCCGTTGAACGTCATCAAGGCTACAGTCAACGGGTTGCAGTCGATGCGAAGCGCATCGGAGGTAGCGAGGCTTCGCGGCAAGAGCGTGGAGGAGATTCTGGGAAGGAGCATCTTCGATGAGCTCGAGACTTAAGGTGACCCTTAAGAAAGGGCTTGTCGGGAGGCCTGCCGACCAGCGTGGCACGGTGCGCGCTCTTGGCTTGAAAAAGATAGGCCAGTCAATCGAGAAAGAGGACCGCCCCGAGATCAGGGGCATGATATTCAAGGTCAGACACCTGGTCGAGGTCGAGAAGACCGGTCAGAGCGGTAAGAAGAAATCGAAACCCGAGGGACAGTAATAGATGGAGAACCAGGACCAGATGAGACTGCATAACCTCAAACCCGCCCCCGGCTCCCGCAAGGACAGGAAGCGTGTGGGTAGGGGTGAAAGCGCCGGCGGTGGGAAGACCTGCGGGCGCGGGCAGAAGGGGCAGAAGGCGCGCGGCAAGACCAGGCCCGGCTTCGAGGGTGGACAGATGCCTCTGGCCCGCCGCCTTCCGAAACTCGGTGGTTTCACTCCCAGGAAACGCAACGTCTTCGCGGTAGTCAACGTATCGGAGCTGGCACGCTTTGAAACCGGAGAGGTGGACCCCGCCGCGCTCGCGGCCGCCGGCCTTATAAAAAAGGAGACTGAGCGGGTCAAGATACTCGGGGACGGCGAGCTCAGCGCCAGTATCACCGTCAAAGCGCACGCGTTCAGCAGCAGCGCACGGGAGAAGATCGAGGCCGCGGGCGGTAAGGCAGAGGTGATCTAGCTTGCGGATCTTCTCCGCGTTCCGGGACGCGTTCAAGATACCCGACCTCAGGAACAAGATTCTTTTCACCTTCTTGATAATCGGCCTTTTTCGCGTCGGCTGCTTCATCCCCTGTCCCGGGGTCAGCATCAAACAGTTGGGAGAAACGGTTAAAGGCAACACTCTCTTCGGTTTCCTCAACGTTTTTACCGGTGGCGGGCTCTCGCGGCTTGCGATCTTCGGCCTGGGTATCATGCCTTACATCACGGCGTCCATCATCATGGAACTGCTCTCCGCCGTAATACCGAAGATCAAGGAGTGGCACGAGGAGGGGGAGCTCGGGAGGAAGAAGATCACCCAGATAACAAGATACATGACCCTGGTGCTTGCCACGATGGAGTCGATAGGTGTTCTGGTTTCAATGAACGCTGATCCCAAGACAAAATTAATCTTCAATGGCACCCTGACCTTGGGCAAGGGACTCCTGATCGTCCTCACACTCGTGGCCGGCATGGCCCTCTTGATGTGGCTCGGCGAGCTCATAACCGACAGGGGGGTCGGGAACGGGATGTCGATCCTCATATTCTCGGGAATAATTGCGACGTCGCCTGCCGAGATGCGCAGCCTTTTCATGACCATGTACTCCAAGAACCCCGCTTTTGCGGCGATACTCATCGCGGTTGCCCTCGGTGTAATCGCCGGCGTAGTGTTCATCGAGCAGGGTGAGCGCCGTATTCCGGTGCAGTATGCCAAGCAGGTGAGGGGGCGCAGGATGTACTCGGGGGCCAGCACCTACATCCCGGTGAAGGTTAACACCTCGGGTGTTATCCCTATCATCTTCGCAGCTTCCGTAATACACCTGCCGTTGATCCTTGCCTCGTTTTTCCCTTCGCTCAAGGGTTTTGCCCAGTCATTCACGAGCGGCTCATGGCTCTATTTCGTCATCTACACGGGCCTCATCATATTTTTCGCGTATTTCTACACGGCGATAATCTTCGACCCGTTCGAACTTGCGGATAACCTCAAGAAATACGGAGGGTTCATTCCAGGGATAAGGCCGGGGATGCCGACCGTCAATTATATCTCCAGGGTGGTAAACAGGATAAACCTTCCCGGCTCACTGTACATAGCGACCATCGCGTTGATTCCGATGATGTTCTTCGTTTTCTTCGGAGCAAAGGAAGGTCGCATCCCCATCGGAGGCGCCGCTATCATCATCATCGTAGGGGTGGCACTGGAGACGATGAAACAGATCGAGTCACAGATGCAGATGCGCCACTACGAGGGTTTTCTGAGCAGGTAGGTGGCGGCGTGAACATCTTACTACTTGGTCCCCCCGGGGCTGGAAAGGGGACGCAGGCGGAAAGGCTGAGCGAGAGGTACGGATGGCCGCAGGTGACGACCGGCGGCATCCTGCGGGCCGCCCTGGCACAGGGGACCGAGCTGGGCCGGGAGGCGAAGAAGTATATGGACTCGGGCGAGCTCGTTCCTGATGAGGTCGTCGAAGGGATAGTGGTGGAGAGGTTGGATCGTGAGGACGCCCGCCGAGGCTTCATACTTGACGGCTTTCCGCGCAACACGCACCAGGCGGAAGCGCTCGGCCGGTACCTGTCCCGGAAAAGGCGCTCCATCGACCTTGTGCTGAACATCGAGGTGGAGACGGAGATATTGGTGAGGAGGCTTGCGGGCCGGCGTGCCTGCACGGGGTGCGGAGCCAACTACCACGTCGAGTTCAACCCTCCTCCAGAGGAGGGGAACTGCGGGCAGTGTGGTCGTGAGCTGTACCAGCGCAGCGACGACAACGAGGAGACCGTCAGGAACAGGCTGGATGTATACATAGAGCAGACGGAGCCTTTGAGAGGGTATTACCGCCATAGCGGGCGGTTAGTCTCGATAGACGGATCGAAGAACCCCGACGAGGTTTTCGAGGAGATTACCGACGCTGTCGAGAAAGTGCCGGTGCGGGAGTAGATGTGATTGTCTTAAGGTCTGGCGAAGAAATCGAGAAGATGAGAAGGGCCGGACGGCTCGTTTCAGAGGTCCTGGAAATGGTGGTGAGGACCGCGGCAGTGGGTGTCACTACCCGCGAACTCGACGAGCTGGCTGAAGAGATGATAAAGGACAGCGGGGCACTCCCGGCCTTCAAAGGCTATCAGCCCGACTTCATAAGGTGCGGCCCTTTTCCCGCTACTCTGTGCACTTCGCTCAACGATGTCGTGGTGCACGGGATACCGGACGACTGTCCCTTGGGGGAAGGAGACCTCTTGAGCGTGGATACTGGCGTGGTGCTCGACGGTTACTACGGTGACGCCGCGGTGTCGTTAATCGTCGGGCGCGCCGATCCAGGCGTCCAGAGAATTGTCGATGTTACCAGGATGGCGCTGGAGAGTGCGGTCGGCGAGTGCCGTCCAGGGAACAGGCTCTCGAACGTTTCGCACGCGGTCCAGGAGTTTGCGGAGGGGGCCGGGTTCTCCGTGGTGAGGAGGTTCGTGGGGCACGGGATCGGGACGGCGATGCACGAAGACCCGGCGGTCCCGAACTTCGGCGAGCGGGGCAACGGACCGGTACTAAAACCGGGCATGGTGTTCGCCATCGAGCCGATGGTTAATGCGGGCAGTTTTGAAGTGGCGGCCTCACCGGATCGCTGGCCCGTACACACGAAGGACGGGAGCCTTTCCGCCCATTTTGAACATACGGTGGTAATAACTGAGGGAGAGCCGGACGTGCTGACAAAAGCGGTGGGTTCACGCCTTGGTCTGGAAAAATCGGTTCGCCTGGAGTAACATTCTTCTTCGCACACCAGAGGAGGTACACGGGCAGGCTTGGCACCTAAAGAGGAAGCGTTAGAAATAGAGGGCACCGTGCTCGAGCCTCTACCGAACGCGATGTTCAGGGTAGAGCTGGAAAACGGGCATAAGGTGCTCGCACATATATCCGGTAAGATGCGAATGCACTACATACGCATTCTCCCGGGGGACAAGGTAACGGTGGAGCTTTCGCCCTACGACCTTTCCCGCGGGAGGATTACTTATCGTTTCAAGTGAAGTGGAGCGGATAGGACATGAAGGTAAGACCGTCGGTAAAGAAGATGTGTGACAAGTGCAAGATGATCCGCAGGAACGGAAGGGTCATGGTTATCTGCAGCAATCCCCGCCACAAGCAGAGGCAGGGGAAGTAGACCGGAGGTAGAAGCTTGGCAAGGATAGCAGGAATAGACCTCCCGCGTGATAAGCAGGTTGAGGTTGCCCTGACTTACATCTACGGGATCGGCAGGTCCAGCGCGCGCATGGCATGCTCGGGAACGGAAATCAAGCCGGACACGAAGGTGCGTGACCTCACCGACGAGGAGATAGTGAGGCTCAGGGAGTTCATCGACCAGAACTACCGCATAGAGGGTGACTTGAGAAGGGAGCACTCGCAGAATATCAAGAGGCTCATGGAGATAGGATGCTACCGGGGCCTGAGGCACAGGAGGGGCCTGCCGGTGAGGGGTCAGCGGACCCACACCAACGCCCGCTCACGCAAGGGCCCGAGACCGCAGGTGGGCATAAAGAAGAAGAAAAGACAGGTTTCCTAGAACTGCTGAAAGAGGTGTTGGCAATTGCCGAGTCCTGTCAGGGGTAAATCGAGAGGGCGAAAAAAAGTAAAGAAGAACGTACCGCATGGCATCGCCCACATAAAGTCGACGTTCAACAACACCATAGTTAGCATATCCGACCTCGAGGGGAACACCATCGCCTGGTCCAGTTCCGGGACGATCGGGTTCAAGGGCTCTAGAAAGAGCACTCCCTTCGCCGCACAGCTTGCCGCGGAGTCGGTCGCCAAGAAGGCGGCTGAGCACGGGGTGCGAAAGGTCGAGGCCCGGGTGAAAGGCCCCGGGTCCGGCCGGGAGACCGCTATCCGTACGCTGCAGGCGAACGGGATCGAGGTCGGCTCGATAAAGGACGTGACACCGGTTCCGCATAACGGCTGCCGGCAAAAGAAGAAAAGGAGAGTTTAGAGCGAAAGCTCTGCATCTGGATCATGGCGAGATACACCGAAGCTGTATGTAGACTGTGCCGAAGAGAAAAGACGAAGCTTTTCTTGAAAGGCGACCGCTGTATGACCGACCGCTGTTCCATGGAGCGGCGGAGCTTTCCGCCGGGAGAACACGGACGCAGGAGGGTGAAGGAGTCCGACTACCTTCTCCAGCTCAGAGAAAAGCAGAAAGCCCGCCGCGTTTACGGGATCATGGAACGGCAGTTCAGGAGCTACTACAGGCAGGCACTGCGCGAGAAGGGCAAGACCGGCAAGAACCTTATACGGATCCTGGAAAGCCGCCTGGACAACGTGGTTTATCGCGCCGGGTTCGCCTCCAGCAGGAAGCAGGCGCGCCAGCTGGTTAACCACGGCCACGTGACGGTCGAGGGCAAGAAGGTCGATATTGCTTCATACCAGGTCAGTGAAGGGCAGTCGGTGGCGGTAGCCGCAAAGAGCAAAGGGCTTGACATGGTGAAAGCCGCACTCGCGGGTATCCAGCGGGAGGTCCCGGGCTGGCTGCAGGTCGACAAGAAGAAGCTCGAAGCCATAATGGTCGAAAGACCGGCGGGTGAGAGTATAGACGTCCCGATCCGTGATGAGATGATAGTCGAGCTCTATTCGCGGTAAGTACTCAAAGCCAACGGAGGTTAATCTTTTGTTAGGTATTCAAAAGCCCAGGATCAAGGTCTTAGACCTTGCGGATACGGAAGGCGCTTTCGCCATTGAGCCGCTCGAGCGAGGACTGGGACACACTATCGGTAACATCATGAGGCGCATACTGCTTTCCTCGATACCGGGAGCGGCGATCACCTCTGTCAGGATCACGGGGGTGCAGCACGAGTACTCCGCCATCGAGGGAGTGCGTGAGGACACCATCGAGATACTTTTGAATATAAAGGAGCTCGTGGTGCGCCTCGACGGTGAGGAGCCGGTGCGCTTGAAGCTGAAGGCCAACAAGGCCGGGAAGGTGACCGCGGGAGACATCGAGGCCCCGTCCTCGGTGGAGGTCATGAACTCCGACCAGCTCATCGCGACCCTCAACAAGAAGGGCAAGCTGGAGATGGAATTGGTGGTTGAGAAGGGGCGGGGCTATGCTTCCGCCGAAGAGAACGAGAAGGAGGGTGACCCGATCGGGGTCATCCCGGTG